>Ga0111188_1027_pt1 | contig 17676 bp, 14 predicted proteins | sample DeeMarSWOR324_28_FD_80358 | JGI IMG/M metagenome (GOLD analysis project Ga0111188, IMG submission 80358) | Planctomycetes bacterium SM23_25
AGACCGAGCACCACGATCGCCGTACATGCAATCAGCCTGTTTTGCTTCACTGTCTCACCTCGTCCTTCCGCTGTTGTCCAAGCTGCCTGCACACCAGAAGTCTCGCCGTGCAATGCGAGTCCGATGCGCGACGGCCCCCCCTGCAAGCCTGCGCGGCGGACCCCGCACGTCACATTCTCACAACTGCCGATTCTGCCACGGCCTGGCCCCACCCATTCACGAAGGTGTTGCTTTTCCGTCCTCAGCCCGGGCTGACCCCAGCCGTGCCTGATCAGGGCGCCGCCGCAGCCTTCCGGAGCTTCCCGATCTCCGCCAGTGTCTTAACGCTTGATTCCACGATCTTCCCCTGCTGATTCGGGCCTACATTCAGCAGGAAATTGGAATTCCTGCTGAGCGCTGTCCTCATGTGGGCCATGACCCCCTTCGCGCTTCCGGCACGGAAGCCCTTGTTCCAGAACCATTTCTGCTCGAGCTTCCAGCACGTCTCGCCCGGGGCGGTGTTCGTCGCGGGGAAGTGCCGCAGTTCCTTTGACCGCAATGTCGGCGTACGGCGTTCCCTTCTTGGCCCAGCTCCACCAGTTGGAACTGGCGATGACGTTGGGACGGACGCCTCGTATGACAGCCAGGATTTCGACCGCCGGCATGATCTGCGGGTCCAGCGCGTCGTTCCAGATGTAGAACACATCCGGGTACTTCTCGAGAAGCTCGGCAATCTGTTTCTTCTGGAACTCGATCTGCTCTTTCAGCGAATGCTTCGCCGGATCGCACTCCGGCGGCAGGACCTTGAACTTCCCCTTGTTCTTGCCTTTGTCAAAACCCGGGTGGCGCCAGCAGTAGTACAGCCCCACCTTCAGTCCGCGGCTGGTGAACGACTTGATGAACTGCGCCACGATGTCTTTCTTGTACGGGCAGTCGGGGTGCATGACATCATAGGTCGTATGCTTGCTGTCCCACAGGCAGAAGCCCGCGACGTGCTTGGCCGTCAGTACTCCGTACTTCATGCCCGCCGACACCGCCGCATCCGCCCAGGCGTCGGTGTCGATGGTCTTTACTCCCGGGTTGAAGTCGGCGGGGCTGTGGTAGCCCGCAACCCATTGGACACCCTTGTAGGTCGCCATGTTGTAATGGATGAACATGCCGAACTTCAGTTCCCGGAAGTCGTCCTGCAACGCCTTCAGCGATTTCTTCACGACTCCCTGCCTCTGACCGGGTGTCGCGGCGGCCCCCCGGCCGGCCAGCGCGGCGAGAATGCTGTCGGTGACCTTCCTGGAAAGATCGCCCGTGTCATGCACGTTGGGGCGTTTGGGCCGGCCCTGGCGAATGACCTCGGCATGCAGGTCGTCGATGGCAATTTCGTTGTCAGCCATGATCTTCGCGGCCACTGCGTTGTATTTGACCTCATCGCCCTTGATCCGCCCTGGTTCGCCCTCGGGCACTGGAGTGGTGCTGGCCCACACCAGCGTCGCGCCGGTCTCCTTCAGCCGGGCAACCAGCGTGCGGAGGTTCCTCTCGTAGTCGGCAAGGGACGTGGTGAGTTTGCCATGCACCTTGTCCAGGCGCCCGAAGTTCTTCGACTTCGGGTTGCGGTAGGCCAGGTCCCACAGGCCCCAGTTGAAGTGGATGACATCCCACTTGCCGTCGCCGAGCCATTGGTCGAGCTTTTCCAGACCGGTCCGGGTATGCTGCGCGTTGCCCTGATTCTTGACCACGACGGCTTTGCCCGCTAGGAGCTTTTTCACGCCCCGCTGATACCCGCCGCAGATCGAATCTCCGATCAGCAGCACCCGCGGCAGTGGCTTGCTCCGGTCTGTATCAACCTTGTCTTCCGCCGATCCGTTGGCGACTCCCATTGTCGTTACCGCCAGTAGAGATGCCACAGCGAAGCGTGCATGCTTACTCATTGCGTTGGGTCCCGTAGTCTGCTTGTAGTCCAATTCGTTCCTGACGCGATTCTTGTTACGTGTCATCGTCGTGGGACACGTGGCGTTGCGCCCGGAGCGGCATTTACCGCCCCCGGACCGGTCGCCCGTTTCGCTCCACGATGTCCGTCCCGTAGGCGAAGGCTTCTTCGAACAGAGCTTCGAGGCTCGGAATCGGCGTATCGCCGGTGATCCCGTTGCCAAGGGTGAACAGGAGTTTGCCTTCGGGGCGGTGGTAGGTGTCGAACAGGTGACGCACTTCCTGGCGGACCTCGTCGACTGTGCCAAACGGGATGGTCCGTTGGACGTCGAAGCCGGCCCAGAAGGCCAGTTGGCCGCCGAACTGGCGGGCGATGCGCGTCTCGTCCATGGCGAACTTCTGGATCGGGTGCAGCACGTCGAGGCCGAGCTCGATCAGCCTGGGCAGCAATTCCTCGATGTCGCCGCAGCAGTGCAGCCAGAAGTGCATGCCCCGCTGGTGGGCCGCCTCGATCAGCTCAGCGTAGTACGGGGCGAAGAACGTCTCGAATATCGCCGGTGAGAAGAACGGCCCGGTCTGCGTGCCCAGGTCGTCGGTGACGTAGATCGCGTCGGCGCCGCATTCGTCTCGGGCGCGTTCGATGATGCGGAGGTAGAAATCCGTCAGCGCCCGGAACAGCCGGTGCACTTCGTGGGGGTTGGTGTAGTAGTCCATCAAGGCATTCGACATCCCCCGCAGCGACCAATGTCGCTCGAACAGCGTGAACCACCAATGCGCGATGCGATACCGCCCGTCGTGGTCCGGGACGTTGGGGAACAGCCCCGGGTAATCGGCGCTGGGGAACGCCGCCAGCATTCCCTCGAGCATGTCCCAGTCGGCGAGCGGCGCCTGGGCGTCGATCGCCTTGGCGGCAGGTGCTTCCGGCCTGTCAGCAGCCATCCATCGGTACTGCGGGTCGTCGTCCGGGGCGTCGTACATCTCCACGTTCCGCCACCGGATGAATTGACCGTCCTGCGGGTACGCCGCCAGCAGCGCCTCGACCGCCGCGCGGTCGGCGGGGTCGGCGAAGGCACTGGGGTAAGTCCACTGGTGAAGCAGCACGGGGATCCGCCGGGCACAGCCGCGTCCCTCGATGACGCGGACCATCTCCTCACGCGTCAGAGGTTCGTAAAGTGTCTGGTTCGGCTGTCTCATGGCACATCCCTCTCACGGCGAGGGCCAGAGTCGACTGCGGTCACCGTTACTACAGTGTCTCTTCCGGATTCCTTCGGTGCCGGCAGGAATCCATTCGGCAATCCGGGCAGCAATAGCCGCGTCGGCCTGCCAACTACGTAATCCCATTCTGTCAGCCGTCCTTCGGCTTCTCCTTACCCAGCGTCTTGAGCCGCTCGAGGATCTCGACCGCCCGCTTGGCCTCTTCCATCCTCCTTTGCTCGCAGTACTTGATGGAGTCCCGCTCCATCTGCCTGCCCTGCTCGCGGCTCATGGCCGGCTGGGACGGGTCGTCAGGTTCCGGCAAGTCCCAGGTGTCGGTGCGGAAGCTGTGCAGCGGCTGCCACGGCTGGCCATTGACCTTGAGGTTCCCCATCGGACTGGTTGCCCAGGCGTAGCGCACCGCGACCGGTTCCTTGACCAGCGGACTCCAGAGATAGATCGTCTTGGTATCGCAGACTTTGGTAGTGTTCCAGATGCCGACATCCCTCTTGAGTGCGTACGCGGCGTGCGCCCTGTAGAACCTGCCGGATTTGTCCGCAATTCCGAAGCCCTTCGGGACCATGGACATGTCATCCGGCATCACCGGCTTGTCGAACGTCAGCACCATCCGATCCTCGTCGCGCTTCGCCGAGAGCAGTTCGGCCGTGTCCCAGCCGACGCGCATGCCGTAGACGTTCTTGAGCGCCCATCGGGCCGCCCGCACGCCATGGAAATGCTTCTTCTTTGGATGCAGGCCCGGGATCTGCTGGTCGTACGCAGGGATGAACCCCGTGTTCGTCGGGTCTTTCAGGTCCGCCAGGCCCAGCCTCTGCGCTTCACGGATGAACGCCCCGCCTGTCCGGTGGTTGCTCCAGATCTCGAAGTTGTCGTCGCTCTGCGTGATGCTCCCGGCGCAGAATTCGATGACGCCCACCGGCAGGTTGGGGTCTTTGAAGTCCTCGCGCCAGCCCTCGACCATGAGCTTCATGAGCACCCGGTAGCGCTTCGGCCGGCAGACTCCGCCCATGGCGTTGTTGTAGCCCTGGTGGAAGAGAACGCCCTTGATGTTCAGGCCCTTGAAGACGCCGAACATGCCGTTGTAGCACGAGGCGGCGTCGCTGGGGCTCTTCCCGGGGATGCTCCAGGAGCGCAGGTTCTTGCGGGTGGGCTTGGGCGGCAGCTTGTTCTCCGGCACGCCCCTCTCGCGCTGCTGGGCGACGTTCTTCTCCCATCTCGCGACGAGCCTCTTCACGGCCGCGTCCCAGTCGAACTCGGCCCGGCGCTTCTCGACCCACGCCGCGTATCTGGCGGCCAGCGGGTGGTCCTGGAACTTGTGGCGAGGCACCAGGCTCTCGATCGACGCGCCGCCGCGCGCGTTGTCGATGATGCCGACGGGAATCTGCAGCGCCCGCTGCAGGCGAGACCCGAAGGCGTATCCGATGGCTGAGAAGGCGCCGGCCGTTCTCGGCGTGCTGACGTTCCAGCCGCTGACCTTCTCCGCGGGTAGGTCCTCCTGAAGCGTGTAATGCTCATTGGCCGAGATGCGGACCTCGCGAAGCAGCGGCAGGTGGGCCGTGGCGGCTTCCAGGTCGCTGCGGAAGGTCTTGCCCAGGCCAAAGGCCATGTTGCTCTGCCCGTTCATCACCCAGACGTCGCCGATGACGATGTTTTCCATCTCGATGGTTTCATCGCCCGAGGTAACGGTCACCTTCTGATCGTTGGCGTCGCCCTCGCGCGCCGGGAAGGTCACCTCCCAGCGTCCCGCCTTTCCGTCGGCCGCGGCCTCGGCCTTCTCCCGGCCGAACTGCACCGACACCTTCCCGCCGGCCTTGGCCCAGCCCCATATCTTGATGGGCTTCTGGCGCTGGATGACCATGTTGCTCGAGAAGATGCCATGAATCTTGAGTGTGCCGGCAGTGGCGCCACCCGCGCACAACCCGATCGTCAGCAAGACCCATAGCGAGGGAATGAACTGTCTGTTACGCATAACTGTGTCCTTTGTGTTGAGCACCGAACTCGGTGGTTTGCTTCACCCGTCTCGCCGCAGGTGCCGCCTCGACTGAAATTCCTCAATGGGCCGTCCGCCAAGGCGTCCCCGCGAGCTCGAACCAGTAATCTCTCCGTCAAGACTGTCTCCCGGGTCCAGACACGGCCAATCGTCTGCGGCGAAGGGCGGGAGGGCGGCTACTTGACTAGCAGGAGCTTCTCCTCCCCAGCCCGCAGTTGGACGGGTAGACCTTTCTGGAGTTGCTTGCCGGTGCTGGAGGTCTCGATCCCGCCGGGAAGATCCCTGACGGTGTAGGTCTTGTCGCCGACCACGGTGAACCACTCGGGCAGCGTGTTCATGCGGGGCCAGTCCTTTGCGAAGCCCATGTAGACCTCATGTCGTGGGATGTCGAAGACCAGCCGTCCGGACCAATCCCGGTCAGCTTTCAGGATGATGGTCACACCGCCGCCCGACTCGGCGGCGCCCAGGACCAGATCGCGCCGCCACGGGCGTGCGAGTAGGCCTCGCGTATGCATCAGGGCGTGGATCAGGACCGTGCGGACACCATTGGACTGCAGCTTCATCGTGCCCCAGAGCTTCGCGGTGGCCAGCGGGTCGCGCGAGCGGGCGACGTTGACGGCCGTCTCCCGGTCGGCCCAGGCAAGGGCCTCGGACACGGGCAGGCGGTTCAGGATGTACAGCCCGCCTTCGATCGAATCGGCATAGCCGTCAATCGAGTTGCCCTCCCAGCGATAGTTCCTGTACGTCGGCTTGGCCAGGTTGCGCAGCGTCCGTGTCAGGTGGTCGCGATAGACCGGCTTGCCGGCGACCATGTCGTGGCAGAGATATGCGACGTAGTTGTAGCCCCACCCATCGGACAGCCCGCTGCGGGCGTTGTCCAGCCGGTTGTACATGATGCCGTCCCCATTGACCCCGCGCTGGAGGACAGCGTCGAGCATCTTCCGCATGCGGGGGAGCATGGCCCGAGCCTTGACCGGGTTGTGCGTCGACTGGACGCCCAGCAGCAGGCCCAGCCCGCCAATGATCTCGCATCCGTGGTCGCGAAGCCGCGTGGGCACGTAGTCCGGATTCGACAGGTAGTAGTCCGCCAGCCGCTGGGCCCAGGCGAGGTACTTCCTCTCGCCGGTCATCGTGTACAGCCGCGCCAGCGCCTGGATCTGCTCGCCGTTGATCTCGACGTTCTCCGACGGGATCTTGCCGAAAGGAGTCTCGATCGTGGGATTCGACCAGATGTCGTCCTCGATGGCCTTCATGCGGTCGAACCACTCGTCCTTCCCGGTCACTTCCACGATGGCTATCAGGCCGTCCTTTACGTACTCGCTGCCGCCGAACGCGTTCCTGGGGTCCTTGAAGTAGTCCTTCGCGCAATGCTTGATCTCGGCATGCAGGGCCTTGCGCACCGGGCCGTTCAGGGCGTCGAGGTCGGTGGCCCAGGCGGCCCAGACGAGGAACGGGTAGCAGTCGGCCCAGGCGTCTTGGTAGTTGAAACGGCCGTCGGGGTGGTATAGACCCGTGTCCGGCTCGATCTTCTTCAGCGCCACCTCGTGCAGCCAACGCTGGACCTTGGACAGGGAGTAGCCGGCGATCCCTGCCGACCGCCTGGCCTGGGCAACCGCTGCTTCTTCGCCACCATGCGCCACAGCGACCCCCATACCCAGAAGCACGACAAGCGACAGCCACTTCGCGATTCTCATATCGGTCTACTTCCCTTGAGCACGGGCTTCCAGATGATCTTCATCTCCCAACCTCCAGGAGCTGATCGACAACGATAGCCGATCTCGAAGGCCTTGTCAGGGCGAATCTCGGCATTGAGTATACTGTTCCTCGAGTTCGGCCTCATGCCCAAACGCGGGCGAAGGCAGCGGCGGATCGCCGGCTACCTCGACGCCAACGCGGCCGGGGAGGCCCCGGCCGGGCAAATGGAGCCCGGGGAGTGACCCCTTGGGGGCAAGCACACGACCCCACAGGCAGCGAGGCCTGAACGATGAGCGACAACTTCAAGCTCGGGATGGACTGCAAGCTGTACTACAAGACCACGCCGCTGACGGGACCGCCCGACGGGACCGGCTGGACGGAACTCGACAACGCCAAGGACGTGAACCTCCAGCAGGAGAACGACGAGGCCGACATCACCACGCGCGCCAACGGCGGCTGGCGGGCCACGGCCGCGACGCTGAAGGAGGCGACGATCGAGTTCGAGATGCTCTGGAAGCCCTCGGACGCCGCCTACACCCGCAAGGCCGGCGCGCGGCGGGCCGTCTGGCGCTTCATCGGCGCGGTCGACCGCGAGAACATCCGCATGGCCTACGAGGACTGATCCGTGGCGAACACGACGGGCATCAAGGCTGGCCGGGCGTACGTCGAGCTCGGCGTGGGCGACAAGCTCACGGCCGGGCTCAAGCGCGCCCAGGCGCGACCGAAGGCCTTCGCCCCGGCGAACCGCAGCGGCGTCGCCTTCCGGATGCGCGACAGGCCCAGCTCGAAGCGGAGGTAGTGCTGCCGCGGGCAGCGCCGCAGGCTGGACGTAGCGGTGGCGGTGAGCTTGGTCTTCATTGGAGCCCGGCCCTTTCCAGGACGGCGTCGGCCTAGGCGAGCGCGCGTTGCCGCTGCCGTGAGGTGATGGCTTTTGGCAAAGAACGCTTGAGGGAGGCGGGCTTGGCGTAGCGGTCGGCGTCGATCCGTTCGTCGAGCTCGGCCAGCTCCGTGAAGAACCGCAGCATGGCCTCCCGCGTGGTGCAGATCTTCCGCCCGACACGGACGTACTCGAGGAAGGCGCCCCGCAGCCCCTTGCGGCACCACCGCCACAGCGTGCAGACGGAGACCTTCTTGCCGTCCACCTTGGGCAGGTACCACGCAGCTTGCGTCACCGTGATCAGCCGCTCATTGGCATTGATGCGCCCGGCCGGGCCGGGGCGCCGCGACAGGCTGTCCGCCTCGAACCGCCCATCATCCGCTTGCGTTTCGTTCGCTGCATCGCTCATGCACGCGAACGTACGCCAAGCGTTTCAGGGCAATCTGCTGCGCAGAAGCAGTTGCGCGGTTGCGACGCAGTTTTACCGCCAGTTACGCAGTTCCCGCGCCAGTTGACGCACTCAGTTGCGCCAGTCTCAACGCAGTGCTCGCAGGAATCCCTTGGCCTTGGGTGTTACAGCGTTGTCGACAGGGGGGTGCCCGGATACGCCTGCTAACGGTCCCAGGGGATCGAGAAGAAAGAAGCGCGCGAGCTGATAGGACGGCAGGGCTCCGTTGACGTCCTCTGCGGAAGGTCCCCAACCTGCGCTTGTCCTACATCGGCTGTCCACAGTAGCATACAAATGGTCTGTGCCTCAGACACCACGTCGACCCATAGGGAGGAAGGAAGATGCCCGGGATGAGAGACAGACGCTCTTTCCTGCGGGGGGCGATTGCGGGCGGGACGGCCGCGGCGATGAACGGGCTTCTCAGGCCCACGTTCGCGGCTGGCGCCTCGCGAAGTGATTGGGCGCAAGCGGTGGATCGGCTGAAGGAGGAAGTGAAGGCCGTCTCCATCCTGCACAGGTCGATGTTTGAGCGCCACATCAAGACACCCCACAGCTGGGCAAGCGCGGGAACGAAGGCGTGCTGTTCAGCGACGAAGGCAAGAAGCAACGGAAGGGCTATCTGAGCGTGGGCGGACGTTGGCTCGCGATCGTCGCCGTCAAGGGCACGCACTGGCGCGTCCGATCGATCGCGTCCAGCATGAGTGCACTGTACGCCGGAGGCACGGATATGCTGATCCGCATGGTGCGTTACATCCTGGCCTGGCCGGACGCCGAGGTGCCCACGTCGGTAGGCGCCTGCTGGGTCCGGCGGCCCTAGAGCGGTCCTCACCCTCTTCGAAACCGAAACAGAGACACGAAAATGCCTCTACCGGTCATAACCCGGCGGCATGGTTAGAAAAAGTGACCGGCCGGTTATGACCAGCGCGACATGGCGGGGGGAGCGCACGGGGGCGTGGGGTTGCGGGTCCGTTGGCGGTGGTCCAGAATGTCGGGCCGTTGCAGATGCTAGACTTACGGTCGGCGTGCAGGAGGCCTGATCGATGCTGCCGGAATGGCTGATGGCGTTGCTGGTGCTGCTGAGGGAGCGATGGTCGACGCGTCGGGACGCGCATGTCCGCTTCCTGAAACTCCAGGTGGCCCCGAACGACGTTTTGGGCCGCCGCCGTGCCGGCGTCTGGCCCACCTCACTCCGACGCCATGTTCGGTCTGTCGAGCCGCTGGCAGAAGACTGAGCCGCTTCTGCGCAGGACTGCGGAGATCCCATCTGGACAGGCAGCCTTCTCACGGAAAGCGGCGGGTCTCGGCCGGAAGCTCCTTGAGCTGCCCGCTCATCAGGGCCAACACGCGTTTGCGGTCCATCGTGATCCTGGCGGTGACCTTCGTGCCGGCGGCGCCCACCTCGACCGTATGCGGCGTGCGGGGCTTTTCCGTACAGCCGGTGAACGGCCGGCTGTTGCGGAAGCCCTTCGGCGGCCGGATGCGGCACTGCATCAGCACGGCCCGAAGGACACCGTCGGCCCCGACCCGGCCGGAGAACTCCTCGTCTCCGCCGGCGTCGCGGATCGTCACCGGCGTCCCGGTTGGGGCGCGGAGTTCGAGCGTCCACTTGACGTCGTAGAAGCTGGTCGAGCTCGTCCGCCTCCAGAAGACGTCGTTGTAGGCCGTGCCGGGACCGAATTGGCAGTCCTGCACCACGTTCCGCCGGCACCAGTACAGGCCGTCGACCACGAACGTGTGATACTGGGGGTTCCGACCCGTCCGGACGAAGCGGCAACCGATGAGCTGATGGTTCGAGCCCCTGCCGTACCTGTCGCCGAACCGGACGTGGCAGATGTTGGAGATCAGCGTGTTGTCGCGGTAGTACACCGGCAGGGCGGTATCGGCCTTGGCGGGATGGCCGTGGGCGGCGATGCACTCGGCGATGATGGTCTTCTCGTCGAGGGCCTCGACCTTGACGACGTTGTCGTGGAAGACGAGGTTCGTGATGGTCTCGTCCGAGAAGAAGCCCGTCCCCCGCAGCTCGCAGCCTTGCCGCCCCTTGAGCACGATCAGGTTATGCCAGTACTCCAGGTCGTCGCGGACCTGCCCGCCCTTGCCGTAGTTGGTCACGCGGAAGCCTTCACACATGTTCACGTCACCCCATCGCTCGCCCCATCGCTGGGAGAGGTCCAGGCCGACCATTCGCACGAGGTTGTCGTGGACCTTGAGCTTCTTGTGGGCCCAGCCAAGGGCGTAGGGGTTGAAACCCGTCGCGACGACCCGATTGTGGTGAACGCGCCCCGCCTCGATGTCCGGCACGGAGTTCGGCTGGATCGCGAAGGAGTTCGTCGACCAGCTATCCACGCAGACTTCGTTGTGGTCGATTTCGTGGGCCGTGCTCAGGCCGTTCTGCCGCGTGCGCTTGACGAGGTTGTGGTGGAATCGGAAGGCGTTCGGACCGCGCTGCTTCTGGCTGATGCCCAGCGCCCTGACGGCCGATCCGTGGCGGTTGGCGATCCGCGTGCCGCGGTCCAGCAGCACGTTGTGGTGCACGTCCAGCCTGCCGACGGGGTTCCACAGCGCGGCGCCCCACGATTGCGGCGCGTGGTACTCGACCGTCACGCCGGCGATCTCGGCGTCCTTCAGCGAGAGGAACAGCGGGTTGGCGCCGAAGGAGCTCTTGTGCGCCTCCACGGCCGCACAGGTCCCCTGCACGACCGTGCCGTTGAGCACCCGCACACCGGCGATGACCTCCGGCACGCGGGCGTTGGGGTCTTTGCCGGCGGCGATGCCGTTGCTGTACCGCGGATCGCCCCGCACGTCACAGGCGAACGTAACCGTGTGCGCGTCGAGGTCCAGCGTGATGCCCTTGCCGGCGATCTCCAGCGCCGTACCCGGCGTCGAGAGGTCCCGCGTCAGCACGTAAGTCGCCCCCGGTGCGGTCAGGCGATACGGGGGGCCCGCCAGCGCGCCGGGCACCTCGATAGCCCCGGCCGCAACGCCCGTGCGGAACGTGCGCCGCGCCGATACCAGCTGTCGGCCGCGATCGTCCACCGACACCAGGCGGTAGCTGTACTCCCTCCCCGCGTCGAGGCCCCGCAGGTAGTGCACGTGAATGTGGAACGGCCGCTCCGACGGAGCCGTGGCTCGGCCGTACGCCGCCGTCGGCCCGTACTCGACGTGCGTCCTGGCCGGCAGGTTCGTTTCCCATGCCACGCAGGCGCTGCTGCGCGAGGGATGGACCCACGTGCCGCCTTTGACCTCCTTCAGGTCCCGCCCGGCGAACTCGTAGACCAGCGGCTCGGCCTCGACCGAGAACTGCTCAATGCAGAACCGGTTGAACCAGGCATAGGCGTCCTGCCTCTCGGAGCCCTTGGCCCCGGCTGCCGAAGCGATCCCGGCCGGCCCGCAGAGCATCGCCGCGGCCAGGCACGCCCGAACCACGCCCCACGTGCCCGTGCCACCTTCGCTCCGGTTGCCCATGCGCTGATCTCCTTTTCGTCCACGTCGCCGGGGCGCCGCGGCCACCCCCGGCCAATCGGTACGGCCCGCGCCATTGTCGCCTCGCGGCCACGCCGGTCAAGGGGGCAACCGGCTCAGGTCGTCACGCACGCCCGGCACGTGGTCTTCCAGACCTGCCTGCCGGCAGACAGATGGCCGAGGTCGCCGTGCCCCAATGGCTCCTTCGGGCCATCCTCGAACGCACTCGGGGGCTGAGGCCGCGGGAACCGGTGCCGGCATGACGGCGGCACACGACGAGACTGCGGGGGCACGCGGGGAAGACGGAACTCGTCCGTCCGCATCGGTAACGAATGGCCGTATGCAGGGCGTCTTGATCCGCATCATGGTCTGGCAACGGCCGGCCCCCCCCTCGATCGATCAGGAGAGGCGCTTGCGGGTGTTGGGGCGGGCGATAGAATCGTCGGGAAGACCGACGGCGGTCGTCGGCCGAAGGCCACCCAGGGAGTCCCGGTCTATAGCCGAATCCGGGCCAGATGCGGTCGCGCCGGGCCTCGATTGCCCCCGCCTCCCGGCGCGGCCCTGCGAGGACCAACCGATGAGGACCCCACATACGCTTGCGCTAGTCGTTGTCGCTGGCTCGCTTGCCTGCCTGCTTGCCCCAGCCGCCCAACCGGAGCCGGCCAAGGACGCCCCGCTCAAACGCATCGAGCTGACCGAGCCGGGAGAGTACACCGACTCCAACTGCCTCTACGTCATGACGAAGGACGTCGTCGCGACGGGCTGCGGCTTCACCTTCGAGGGCAGTAACTGCGTCGTGGACCTCGGCGGCCACACGCTCACGTTCAACGCCAAGCCGTATACGCCGCCGCCCAAGACTCGCTACGACTATCAGCCGCCCTGGGGGATCCTGCTCAAAGGGCAGAACATCGAGCTCAAGAACGGCATGATCGTCCAGGGGGCGGGCAAGAACAAGCGGGCCCGATGCCTTTTCATCAAGGGGAAGCAGTACGACATCCACGAGCTCACCACTCATATCACCACCAGCTGGCTGGGCAGCGGGATCTTCGCGAAGTGGGGCGGGGTGGACGTCAAGCTACACCACAACTACATCGTCAGCGCGGAGGACTGCCTGGCCAAGGGGATTGTCCTCCAGGAAGCCGGCGCGAACTGGGACATCCATCACAATACGGTCGTCGGGGGCCACAGCGGGATCGTGGTGTCGCAGTCGATCACGGCCAGGCGGCGGGGGGATAAGTACACCGCGGACGTCCATCACAACTACATCTCCCACAGCCGGACGAGGCAGCAGAAGACGCCGCAGGGCATCGTCACCAGCGGGATCGGGATCGAGGTGCACCACAACGAGATCTGCAGCATCGACGGGCGCGGGTTGAAGCCCACGACCGGCTTCGCGCATTGGTACCAGAATGTTGTCGACGTGCGGTACACCCGGAAGGCCGCAGGGGGCTTCTACCCGGAGAACCGGTGCTACGGGCTCTGGGCGCGGGACAAGGTCGACGACGGCAGCGTAATCGCCGACAATCTGTTCGTGGTGAATAACGAGATCATGGGCGACGACACGTCCAACAGCATCGGCGTTCTGCTCTGCACCAGCCCCGGCGATCTGCCCAAACTCCGGAAGGCCACCGTCACCGGCAACCGGTTCATCGTCCGCCACAACGACAAGACCCGCCCTGCCTGGGGCTTTGCACTCCAGAACACGGGTGACGAGGTCCTTCTGAAGGACAACTACATCTGGAGTGACACCGCCGGGGTCTACGTCGACAACAGGACCGAGGGCTCGCGCATCGAGGGCAACACTTTCGTCAGGCCGGACAAGAAATGGCAGTTGAAGACGGGGCCGGGCATCGACCGCTGCGTCTTTAAGGACAACAAGGTCGTGCCACCCCCGGATGACAAGGTCCCTCCCGCCGCGCCGACCGGACTCGCCGTCACCCGCCGGTTCAACGGCTTCGAACTGCACTGGAACGCGAACCAGGAGAGCGACGTCCTCGGCTACTACGTCTATCGCAAGGGCGTGCGCGTCGAGGACCGGCTCAAGTGCGGACGGTTCTACATCGACACCTCGGCGGATCCGAGGGGCGCTTGCTCCTATGCGGTTTCCGCGGTGGACCTTTCGGGCAACGAAGGCCCGAAGGGCTTGCCCGTCTCCTCCACCGCGAGCGAGAAGCGCTAGGCCGACCCGTCAGGAACCCCAGCTTGACCATCGCCGGCCGGTGGTACATCAGCCTTTGGGGTATCGGCACGGATCGATGGCGCAAGCAGCGAAACGAAGGAGTGCGGCAAATGGCTCACGCCCCGAAGCAGTCATCCTCACAACTGGCAACCTGGTTGTGCCAGTGAATGGGACAAGTCGGTGTTTCCTGGCGGTGGCGCTTATTGCCATGACGTCCATCGCGTGGACGACGGCCGCCGGGCAGACCGTCAAGGGCCGGAAGGTCCTCGCCGACTTCGATGACGGCGGGCGCGGCGTCTTTGCGCAGAGCGGGGCCGCCGTCATCGACAGCCAGGCGCTCGGCAGCAAGGCCGCACGGGTGGAGAAGGGGCGTAACCTGGGAGCCTACCGGCCGAAGGTCGACTGGACCCGGTTCAACTTCCTCCGCGTCGATGCCCACAACCCCTCCGGCCAGCCCGCCCGGCTGCACATCCGCTTCGACGACGGCGATGCGCCGCACGGGTACTACTCGTGGATCAACCGCTACGTCTCCGTCCGGCCGGGGCGCAGCACGCTGGAGTTGTACCTGCCCGCCCTGCGGCGCGGCGAGGGGTCGCCGAAGGACAGCACCGACCCGCGCCCCTTCAAATGGACGCAGGTGCAGCGGTTCTCCATCGGCGCCATGGCCGGTGCCGTCGACGTGGACAACATCCGCTTGGAGAAGGTGGACTTTCCTCGACCGCAGGGCGTACTCGCCTTCGACTTCGGTCCCGAGCTCTCGCCGGCCATGCCCGGAACCGTCGGTGTGACACCCGAGACGCGCTATACAGACGCCCGCGGCCACGGCTGGACTCGCCAATGGGCGCTACCGCGTCTGGCTGCTGTGGGAGGATCCCGGCGAGTGGGAGTTCTACCAGAACTACACCCGCCGAAGCATCACCGCCGAGGGCAAGGAGGTGCTTAAGGAGACCATGAACGGCCGCGAGTTCCGCGACCACTACTTCCACTTCGCCGAAACCGAGGACTGGCCCGGTGACGACATCTACAGGCGCTACGTCGAGTGGCGCTACCGGCCGCGCGGGTTCACCGTCGACGTCGCCGACGGGCGGCTCGACCTGACGATCGACGGCTCCGGCCAGTACGCCGCGACGGTCAACGGCATGGTGATCTATCCCGAAGCGAAGCTGGCCGACGGTAAGGCCGTTATCGAGTCGATTCGGCGCTGGCGACGGCACGAGTTCGACTGCAAGTGGGTCGAGCTGCATCCGAGGCGGCCGGCCGCAACGGCGCCGGATGCAGATGCCACACACGGATTCCACCTCTCCACCGCGCCGATCGACCGCGATCTGAAGCCGTATGAGAGCCCGGGCACGGCGACGACCCTCCGGGAACTCTTCGCCACGGCCGCGCGCGGGGAGGCCGAGAGCACGCCCTTCCGCCTGGACGCCCTTAAGGACCTGAAGAAGATCACTCTCGATGTCGGCAAGCTCACCAGTGCGGAAGGCCGCGCGCTGCCCGCCGACGCCGTTGCGGTCCACGTGGTCCGCTACAAGTTCAAGCGAATCGGCTTCTCGGGGGCCGGCGTGTATGGCTCGGTGCCGTGGCTGCTGGTGAACGGACAGCGCAGCTCGGCGCCCAAAGGCGCGGTGCGAACGTACTGGCTGACGGTTCGTGTACCGAATGACCAGCCGGCCGGGACGTATACCGGCACGGTGACCCTCAACGCCGACGGCGAGGCGCAGACGTTCGCCCTGACGGTCCGCGTGCTGCCGATCTCGCTGCCCGGAGCCGACATGGGCCTCAGCATGTTCGGCATGGGGGCCGCCGCCCCGTGGCGGGCCTACTTCCCCGAGAACGAAGGGCAGAACCGCGCCGACCGTGACCTCTCTCTGGCCTACGGTGCCGAGATCGGCTTCACGTTCATCCGCATCGGCGGGATCAAGTTCCTGGGCTTCAAGGACGGCAAGGCACAATTCGACTTCTCCCGGGCCCTCGCGGAGTTCAAGCGCGCAAGGGACGCGGGCTTCGCCTTCTTCGATCTCACTGCCCGCGGCGCCATTTTCGCGGCTGCCCTCAACGACGACCACGCCCTGGCCCGGAAGCACGGTTTCGCCTCGAGCGATGCGCTGGTGAAGGAGCTGTTTGGCGCGGCCATCCGCGGCGCGAAGGCCGCCGGCCTGCCGGAGCCCTCCTGGTGCTTTGGTGACGAGCCGCCGGACAGCGCAGCGCCCCGGTTCATCCGGATGCACAAGCGGATGCGCGACCTGGCCGGTGCCCGAAGCCGCATCTGCTGGAGCCCGCATGGAGAACCGACGCGCCGGCTGCTCGACGTCACCAGCATCTGCAGCCTCAACATCGCCACGGCGGCCGACTTCGACCGGGCGCGCAAGGCCGGCAACACGATCTGCCTCAACAACCAGGGCCGCAGCCGCTGGGCCTACGGCCTGTATATGTGGAGGGCCCACCGAGCGGGCGTGTCGGTCTACGAGCAGTTCGTCTGGGTGGGCACCCACATCGACCCCTACTACCCCCTCGACGGCCACGAGGACGATGGGGGCCACGTCTTTCCTGGCCGCCATGGCCGCCTGCGGCCGGTGCCGAACCTCCTGCGCATCCGCGAGGGCATCGACGACTATCGCTACATGGTCGCCCTGGAACGGGCGATCGCAAAGACGCAGGCCGAACGGTCCATGGGCGCCGCCAGGCGCCTCGCCGCTGCAAAGAAGGCCGCCGCATACGTCAACTCGTTGGCCGAGAAGATCCGCTTCGAGGACACACGCCGTGACCGCAAACCGCAACTCACAGCGGCCGAACTAGACGCCCACCGCGCCAAGGTGCAGGAGTTCCTGACAAGGCTGGCGGAGTAGCTGGACGAAGCGCCGCAATGGCATCGTGAGCTGCCGAAGTCGCCCGAAAACGGTCGATCCTGTGGCCGGGCCCTGTTGTGCCGACCGTCCGCCTGAGAAGCGTATTCTCAAGACAGCGGGGCCGGGCCGCTACTTCGGGCACAGCCGCATGTTGTCGACGTACACCGTCACGTCCTGCTTCTCGCCGTCCACGGTGAAGAAGAAGCTGAACATCATGCCCATGTCGAGCAGGTGCTCGGCGCCGGAGGACTTCATCCCGACCAGGCCGATGCGGAAGCTGTTGGTCCCGGGCCGGCACCTGAGCTTCTGGACGTTCCTCAGCTCGAAGCTGCCGAGGTTGCTGGCGAGCTGGTCGCGCAGGTTCAGCAGGAGCGTGACCGTCCTCTGCTGGGGGTTCACGACGTCCAGGGCGAGGGTGCGGTAGCCGCGCCAGTCCTTCTCCGGCGCCCGGCCCCACTGGTCGGCGTAGCCCTGGCCCTTCGGGAAGGTCAGCTTGAAGCAGTGCTCGCCCTGCGTGGCGTGGGCGGGGTCCTTGACCCACTGGGTGGGCCGTCCTCCGAGGTGGCGATCGGGGCGGTTGCCGGTGTCGCCATCGCAGATGGCCACGTCGTCATAGACGCCGGGCACGAGGTACCCTTCGAACATGCAGATCATCTTGGCGATCTCGCGGCGCATGCGGTTGAGGCGATCTGGCGGCCAGGCGTCGCCGGCGTAGTCGCCCGAGCCGTCGGGGTTGCCCGTGGAGGTGAAGCGGTCGGCGACGCAGTCGTGCCAGAAGTCGCGCACGTAGCGTGCCCGGGCGAGCACGCCGGCCAGGAAGGCGTCCTTCGTGTCCTTGTGCGCGGCGATGAGCTCCTCCAGCCTCTGGAGGTACCGCAGGTCGTCGATCCCCTCGCGGGAGAGCTCCCACTTGATCGTGCACACCTGGTCGGGCAGGACAAACGAGCCGAAGTCGTTCTCGGCCGTACCGTCGAACGGGTTGTAGGGATCGGCCCCGGAGGCGTCGTAGTGCCACTCGATCTTGCCCTTCTGCCCCCAGTGGGTGGTCTTCCAGAACCAGATGCCGAAGGG
>Ga0111188_1014_pt1 | contig 17616 bp, 16 predicted proteins | sample DeeMarSWOR324_28_FD_80358 | JGI IMG/M metagenome (GOLD analysis project Ga0111188, IMG submission 80358) | Planctomycetes bacterium SM23_25
ATCTGCGGCCGAGGAGCCCGCCGCCGACGAGATGAAGCAGCAAGAGACGGCCGCCGTGCCCCAACCCGACGCGACCACGGAAACCGGCGGGCCGGAGCAGCACCCGGCGCCCGAGGGGGCGCCGCCCGACCCATAGAATCGCACGAGCGCCCTGCCGCAGGGGCAGGGCAGGTACCACCAACGGAGGTATGTAGCAATGACTCAAGAGGCAGCCCAAGCAACCGAGCAGCGGACCTGGGACAAGAAGATCAAGGACCTCGGCGACAAGATCGTCGGCCTGACCGTCCTTCAGGCCAAGGAACTCGGCGACTACCTGGAAGACGTGCACGGCATCAAGGCCGCGGCACCGGCGGCGGTCGGCATGTTCGCGGCCGCGCCGGGGGCCGGCGCGGAGGCCGAAGCGGAGAAGGACTCCTTCGATGTCGTCCTGACCGGCGCCGGCGACAAGAAGATCCCCGTCATCAAGGTCGTCCGCGAGATCACCAGCCTCGGCCTGAAGGAGGCCAAGGACCTTGTCGAAAGCGCTCCGAAGGCCGTCCGGGAGGGCGTGACGAAGGACGAGGCCGAGCAGTTGAAGAGGAAACTCGAAGAGGCCGGCGCGTCGGTCGAACTGAAGTAGCCCCTCCGCCGCGCCTTTCGGGCCCGGTGCCTAAAGCAGCAGGCGGGTGGGGCGGCGTCGTGCGAGCCCGCTGCGGGAGCAGCGGGTCACGTGCCCGAGCATGGCACCTGACCGGCGGAGCCACGTAAAGCGTTCGAACGAACCGGGTGTTCTGAGGTGACAAGGTGAACGACACGCAACGTCGCAATTTCGGACGTGTGGGGGAGGTCCTGGAGATCCCCAGCCTGACGGAGATCCAGACCAGCAAGTACGCCCAATTCCTCCAACTGGACGGCGAGCCCGACCGGCGCCGCAACCGCGGCCTCGAGGCGGTCTTGCGCGAGGTGTTCCCGATCACCAGTTACGACGGGTCGCTCCGCCTGGACTACGTCTCGTATCGCCTCGGCCGGCCGCGCTACACGCCCGACCAGTGCCGGGCCCTGCGGCTGACGTACGGGCGTCCGTTCCGGATCACGGTGCGCCTGAGCGGCCAGGCGTACGACGCGCCGATCGAGGAAGAGGTGTACGTGGGGGAACTGCCCATCATGATGGGCGGGGGCGAGTTCATCATCAACGGGGCCGAACGCGTCATCGTCAGCCAGTTGCACCGCTCGCCCGGCGTGGACTTCTCCATGGAACTGGAGGCCGGCGACCGGCGCCTCCACTCCTGCCGCATCATCCCCGAGCGCGGGTCCTGGATCGAGATCAACGTCTCCAAGAAAGACGTCCTCCAGATGCGGATCGACCAGTCGTCGAAGATCCCCGTGACGGCGTTCCTGCGGGCGATGGACCCGAAGTACGCCGATACCGAGACCCTCATCCGCCTGTTCTACGACACCAAGATGCTCCGCCTCAGCCAGGTCAAGCGGGGCACCCCCATCCAGGACATGTACGTCGTCTCGCCGGTGGTGGACAAGACGACCGGCGAGATCATCCTCGAGGCCGGCCAGCGCATCGGCGAGAAGTGGGACACCATCCGCAACTCATCCATCAAGCAACTCGACGTGGTGGCCGACCCGCAGTGCGACCCCCTCATCCTCAACACCCTCGCCGAGGACAAGACGACCAACTACGACGAAGCCGTCCTCTACATCTACGGGCGCCTGCGCGTCGGCAACCCGCCCAACCTCGACAAGGCCAAGCAACTCTTTCAGGAGAAGTTCTACGACGTCAACCGGTACCGCCTGGGCCGCGTCGGGCGGTTCCGCCTCAACCGCAAGTTCGGCACCACCGTCGACGAAGACGAGATGACCTTGAGGCCCGAGGACTTCATCGAGTGCATCCGCTACGTCCTGAACCTGCGTCGCGGCGAAGGGTTCCTCGACGACATCGACGACCTGGGGAACCGACGCCTCAGAACCATCGACGAACTCGCCGGCGACGAGGTCCGAAAGGGGTTCCTGAAACTGAGGCGCACCGTCCAGGAACGGATGAGCCTGAAGGACCCGAAGGACCTCACGCCGCGCACCCTCGTCAACTCCAAGAGCGTCTCCTCCTCGATCGAGTTCTTCTTCGGCCGCAGCGAACTGTCGCAGGTCGTGGACCAGACCAATCCGCTCGCGCAACTCGCGAACGAGCGACGCCTGAGCGCCCTGGGTCCCGGCGGCCTGAACCGCAAACGCGCCGGCTTTGAGGTCCGCGACGTCCACGTCTCCCACTACGGCCGCATCTGCCCCATCGAGACCCCCGAAGGGACGAACATCGGCCTGATCGCCCAGTTGAGCATCTACGCCACGGTGGACCCGTACGGCTTCCTGATTACGCCGTACCGGCGGGTGCATCACGGCAAGGTGAACGGCGACGTCCGGTACATGCGGGCCGACGAAGAGATCCAGCACACGCTGGCGCCGGCCGACGTGCCGGTGGACAGCCGCGGCAAGATCGCCACCGACGCGGTCGTCGCGCGGACGGCAGGCGACTTCCGCCGCGTCGCGTCCGACAAGGTCGAGTACGCCGACGTCAGCCCGAAGCAGTTGGTGGGGGTCTCGGCCAGCCTGATCCCGTTCCTCGAACACGACGATGCCAACCGGGCGCTGATGGGGTCGAACATGCAGCGCCAGGCCGTGCCGCTTCTGGTGCCGAAGCCGCCCGTGGTGGCCACCGGCATGGAGCGGCCCGTGGCCGAGAACTCCGGCATGGTCGTCCGGGCCGAGGAGCCCGGCGTGGTCACGTACGTCGATTCGCAGCGGATCGTCGTCGAGAACCGCGACGGGTGGGAGATGGAGTACAGGCTCCGCAAGTTCGTCGGCCTGAACGAGCGGACCTGCCTGAACCAGAAACCGATCGTCTCGCTCGGCCAGCGCGTCAAGCGGAACGAGGTCATCGCCGACGGCCCCGGCACCTGCGCGGGAGAACTGGCCCTCGGCCGCGACGTCCTCGTCGCCTTCCTGACCTGGGACGGGTACAACTTCGAGGACGCCATCCTGGTGTCCGAGAGCCTGCTCGTGGACGACCGGTTCACGAGCATCCACATCGACGAGTTCGACGTCGAGGTCCGCGAGACGAAACTGGGGCGCGAGGAGTTCACGCGCGACATCCCGAACGTGTCGGAGCGGCAACTGAGGCATCTCGACGACGAGGGCATCATCTGCATCGGCACGCGCGTGGAGCCCGGCGACATCCTCGTCGGCAAGGTCTCGCCGAAGTCGAAGACGGAACTGTCGCCCGAGGAGAAACTGCTGCACGCGATCTTCGGCCGCGCCGGCGAGGACGTCAAGAACGACTCGCTCGTCGTGCCGGCCGGCACCGAGGGCATCGTCATCGAGGCCGAAAAATACAGCCGCGTGGCCCACCTGTCGGAGGCCGAACGCCGACGCCGCAGCCGAGAGGCCCGCCGTATCTCCAAGGAGATGAACGCCCGCATCATCGAGGCCTTCCGGACGCTCGTCGAAACGCTCAACGGGATCCTCCACACCAAGATCGTCGATCCGGCCACCGGCGTCGAGTACGGCGTCCCCGAGGTCGATTCGGAGGTGCTCGCCCAGATTGAGGCCTTCGAGTACGACAAGATCCAGACGCGCTCCCAGTCATTCGACGAAGGCCGCGCCGTGGTCGAACGCGAGTGGCCCAAGATCCAGGAGATGCTCGACGAGAAGGAACGGCAGGTGGCGCGGCTGAAGCGCGGCGACGAACTGCCGACCGGCGTCCTGGAGATGGTCAAGGTCTGGATCGCCACGAAGCGCACCCTGGCCGTCGGCGACAAGATGGCCGGCCGGCACGGCAACAAGGGCGTCATCGCGCGGATCCTGCCGGTCGAGGACATGCCGTTCCTGCCCGACGGGCGCCCGGTGGAGATCCTGCTGAATCCGCTCGGCGTGCCCAGCCGCATGAACGTCGGCCAGATCCTGGAGACGCACCTGGGATGGGCGGCCAAGGTCCTCGGGTTCCAGGCCGTCTGCCCCGTCTTCGACGGGTGCAAGGAAGATACGATCCACGACCTCCTGGAAGACGCCGGCCTGCCCCGCGACGGCAAGATCACCCTGTACGACGGGCGCACCGGCGAGCCGTTCGATCAGCGCGTGACGGTCGGTAACATCTACATGATGAAACTCCACCACCTGGTGGACGACAAGGTCCACGCCCGCGCCACCGGCCCCTACAGCCTGATCACCCAGCAGCCCCTCGGCGGGAAGGCCCGCTCGGGCGGCCAGCGGTTCGGCGAAATGGAGGTCTGGGCCCTCGAAGCCTACGGCGCCGCCTACATCCTCCAGGAACTGCTGACCGTCAAGAGCGACGACGTCGAGGGCCGGACCAAGATCTACGAGTCGATGGTCATGGGGCGAAACACCCTGGAGTCCGGCACGCCCGTCTCCTTCGACGTGCTCTGCAACGAGGTCAAGGGCCTGTGCCTGAACATCCAGTTGGAGAAGCAGCGGCTTTGAACGGACAGTAACTAAGTAACTAAGCAACTAAGTAACTGAGGAGCGCGGAAACGGCTAACATAACCGGCGAGGCAACCGGGCGGGCGGCAGAGGCCGGGGGCATGCGGCCCATCTGCCGCAGTCGCCCAGTTGCGCAGTCGCTCAGTCACTTTATGACTGGAGGAGCCGATCGCCATGGCGATTGACAGCAGCGTGTATGACAAGATCAACGACTACGGCAGCGTGAAGATCACGCTCGCCAGCCCCAACGACATCCGAAGTTGGTCGTTCGGCGAGGTGCGCAAGCCCGAAACGATCAACTACCGCACCTACCGGGCCGAACGGGACGGCCTGTTCTGCGAACGCATCTTCGGGCCGGAACGCGACTGGGAGTGCTTCTGCGGCAAGTACAAGGGCACGAAGCACAAGGGCATGATCTGCGACCGCTGCGGCGTCAAGGTCACCCACAGCCGCGTTCGACGCAAACGCATGGGGCACATCAACCTGGCCGCCCCGGTGGTCCACATCTGGTTCTTCAAGGCGATGCCCAGCCGCCTCGGCACCCTGCTCGACATGAAGGTGTCGGACCTGGAGAAGGTCATCTACTTCCAGGACTACATCGTGGTGGAAAGCGGCCCGACGCCGCTCAAGGCGCGGCAACTGCTGACCGAGGAGGAGTACCGTGCGGCCCGCGAGAAGTACGGCGCCGAGTTCGACGCCGACATGGGCGCCGAGGCCGTCAAGAAGATGCTCCAGCGGCTGGACCTGGCGGCCCTCTCGCAGCAACTGCGCGAAGACCTCGCCAACACCCGCTCCAAGCAGAAGATCAAGAACATCACCAAACGCCTGAAACTCGTCGAGCAACTCCGCGAGTCCGGCAACCAGCCCGAGTGGATGGTGCTGGACGTCATCCCGGTCATCCCGCCGGACTTAAGGCCCCTGGTGCTCCTCGACTCGGGCAACTTCGCCACCAGCGACCTGAACGACCTGTACCGGCGCATCATGAACCGCAACAACCGGCTGAAGAAACTGGTGGACCTGAACGCGCCCGAGGTCATCATCCGCAACGAGAAGCGGATGCTCCAGGCCGCCGTCGACGCCCTCTTCGACAACGCCCGATGCCGCCGGCCCGTCCTGGGGTCGTCGAACCGGCCCCTGAAGTCCCTGACCGACATGATCAAGGGCAAGCAGGGCCGCTTCCGCGAGAACCTCCTCGGCAAACGCGTGGACTATTCCGCCCGGAGCGTCATCGTCATCGGCCCGGAACTGAGGCTGCACCAGTGCGGCCTGCCGAAGAAGATCGCCCTGGAACTCTACCAGCCGTTCATCATCCGGCGCCTCAAGGACCTCGGCTACGCCGACACCATCAAGAGCGCCAAACGCATGATCGAACGCCAGGACCGCGAGGTCTGGGACATCCTCGAAGAGGTCACCCACCAGCATTCCGTCCTGCTGAACCGCGCGCCCACGCTGCACCGCATGGGCATCCAGGCGTTCGAGCCCATCCTCATCGAGGGCAACGCCATCAAGATCCACCCCCTCGTGTGCCGCGGCTTCAACGCCGACTTCGACGGCGACCAGATGGCCGTTCACCTCCCCCTCTCCCTCGAGTCGCAGGTCGATGCCACCGTCCTGATGATGAGCACGAACAACATCTTCAGCCCGGCCCACGGCAGGCCCATCATGAGCCCCAGCCAGGACATCGTCCTGGGGTGCTTCTACCTGACGACCGTCCGCCCCGGCACGAAGGGCGAGGGCAAGGCCTTCAAAGACTTCCACGAGGCCATCGCCGCCTACGCGCACGGCAAGGTCAACCTCCAGGCCCTCATCCGGGTCCGCCTGCCCGAGGGCACCCAACTGGCCGTCCTCGGGGGGCTGGAGACCGAACCCGAAAACCCGCGTATCGAGACCAGTGTCGGCCGCATCATCTTTAACGACGTCCTGCCCCCTGGCATGCCGTTCTACAACTTCGAGACGGCCCAGAAGGGCACCGCCCAGGTCATCAGCGACTGCTACCGCCTCCTCGGAAAGGCCGCCACCATCGACGTCCTCGACCACATCAAGGAACTCGGCTTCAAGTGGTCCACCCTGGCCGGCCTCTCGTTCTCCACCGAAGACCTCCGCGTGCCGATCGAGCGGAAACGCCAGATCCTCGAAGGGGCCCAGAAAGAGGTCGACCGCATCAACCGGGCCTTCGACGCGGGCGCCATCACCGACGGCGAACGCTACAACCAGGTCATCGACGCCTGGACCCACGCCCGCGAACTCGTCACCCAGGAGATGATGAGGGAACTCGAAAACGATACGCGCGGCGGCAAACCGTACCTGAACCCCATCTTCCTGATGACGCACTCCGGGGCGCGCGGCTCGATCGACCAGGTGCGTCAGTTGGCGGGGATGCGCGGCCTGATGGCCAAACCCTCCGGCCGCATCATCGAGACCCCCATCCGGGCCAACTTCCGCGAGGGGCTCAGCGTCCTCGAGTACTTCTCCTCCACCCACGGTGCCCGAAAGGGCCTGGCCGACACCGCCCTCAAGACCGCCGACTCGGGCTACCTCACGCGCAAACTCGCCGACGTGGCCCAGAACGTCATCGTCACGGAAGATGACTGCGGCACCCTGAACTCCGTCGAGAAGGAAGTCTGGTACAAGGGCGCCGAGGTCGACCGCCCCCTGGCCGAGGCCATCGTCGGCCGCGTGGCCGCCCAGAGCATCGTCGACCCCTTGTCCGACGAGTACGTCGTCAAGGAGAACGAGATCATCACCGATGCCGCCGCCACCCGCATCGAGGAACTCGGCATCGACCACCTCCGCGTCCGCAGCCCCCTGACGTGCGAAGCGGCCCTCGGCTGCTGTGCCAAGTGCTACGGCGTGGACCTCTCCAGGGGCAGACTGGTCGAGCAGGGCATGGCCGTCGGCATCATCGCCGCCCAGTCGATCGGCGAGCCGGGCACGCAACTGACGATGCGGACGTTCCACATCGGCGGCACCGCCCACCGCGCCGTCCTCCAGAGCGAGCACCGGGCCACCCAGCCCGGCAAGGTGCGGTACCACAGCATCCGCGACGTCAAGGTCAAGGACGAGGAGGGCACCCACACCATCAGCCTGAAACACAGCGGCGAGATCATCGTCCTCGACGACAAGGACCGCGAGTTGGAACGCTTCGCCGTCCCGCTCGGCGCCGCGCTCCACAAAGACGACGGCAAGACCGTCAAGGCCGGCGAGATCCTCTGCAAGTGGGACCCCTACATGGCCCCCATCCTGGCCGAGGACAAGGGAATCGTCCGCTACGCCGACCTCGTCGAGGGCGAGACGATGCGCCTCGAAGAGGACCGCACGGGCTTCACGCGGCGCCTCGTCGTCGAGCACAAGGGTGAACTCCACCCCCGGGTCATCATCGAGGACGCCAAGGGCAAGATCCTCGAGTTCCATTACATCCCGGCCCGCACCTACGTCGAGGTCGAGGAAGGCCAGAAGGTCGTCCCCGGCACCCTGCTGGCTCGGCGGCCGAGGGAGGTCGGCGGCACGCAGGACATCACCGGCGGCCTGCCTCGCGTCACCGAACTCTTCGAGGCCCGTAAGCCCAAAGAGCCCGCCGTCATGAGCGAGATCGACGGCGTGGTGGAACTGTCGCAGGAGAAGAAGCGCGGCAAGATGACCATCATCGTCCGCAACCCCGAATCGGAGATCGAGAAGGAACACTACGTGCCGCACGACCGCCACCTGAGGGTCCACACCGGCGACGTCGTCCACGCCGGCGACCAGTTGACCGACGGCCCGCTGGTGCCGCACGATATCCTCCGCATCTCCGGCGAGGCCGAACTCCAGAAGTACATGCTCCGCGAGGTCCAGAACGTCTACCGGTCGCAGAAACAGGGCATCGACGACAAGCACGTCGAGATGATCCTCTCGCAGATGCTCCGCAAGGTCCGCGTCGAGCGGCCGGGCGATACCGCGTTCCTCCCTGGCGAGGTCGTCGACAAGTTCCGCTTCCGCGCTGAGAACGAACGTCTGAGCCAGATGGTCAAAGCGGCCGACCCCGGCGACACCGAGTTCGAGGAAGGCCAACTGGTCCTGAAGAGCGAGTTCGAGGAAGCGGCGGCCATCGCCGAACAGGGCGGGGGCGAACCCCCCAAGAAAAAACGGCCCAAACCCGCCACCGCCAAGACCATGCTCCTCGGCATCACCAAGGCAAGCCTCCAGAGCGAGTCGTTCCTCTCGGCCGCCAGTTTCCAGGAGACCACCAAGGTGCTGACCGAAGCGTCGCTCGCGGGCAAGGTGGACCCGCTCATCGGCCTGAAGGAAAACGTGGTGCTCGGCCACCTCATCCCCGCCGGTACCGGCTTCAAGCCGTACCTGGAAGCGGCGGTGCGGCTGCATGCCGAGCCGGTCCTGGCGACAGGGGCCCTCGTCGAGGAGTTGCCCGCCGTGGGCACCGAGGTCCGCCAACCGCTGGAAGGACAGTAATCCGTATCTGAAATCCGGTATCTCAGATTTGAGATCCGGCAAGGGTGACCAGCCGAACGGAGAAAGGGCAGGATGCCGACGATCAATCAACTCGTCCGAAAAGGACGCAAGCCCGAGAAGCACAAGTCCAAGAGCATGGCGCTCGAGCGAAACCCGCAGCGCCGCGGCGTCTGTACGCTTGTCCGCACCCAGACGCCGAAGAAGCCGAACTCGGCCCTTCGCAAGATCGCCCGCGTGCGCCTCTCCAACGGCAAGGAAGTCACGGCTTACATCCCCGGCATCGACCACAATCTCCAGGAGCACAGCATTGTCCTGGTGCGGGGCGGCCGGGTCCGCGACCTGCCGGGCGTCAGGTACCACATTATCCGCGGCACCCTCGACGCCCTTGGCGTGGACGGCCGCAAACAGGGACGATCCAAGTACGGCGCCAAGAAAGGCAAATAGCGTCTTTTAGCCGCGACCCCAAGGGGAGCACCCCTCCCCGGGACGCATCGGAGACACGATCGCCATGGCCTATAAGAAGTTCACCGCCAGCCACACGCACGTGAAACCGGACCCGAAGTTCAAGAGCGAACTGGTCCAGAAGTTCATCAACTGCATGATGTACCAGGGCAAGAAAGGTGTCACGCAGCGCGTCTTCTACGACGCCATGGACGTCATCGGCAAGAAAATCGCCGACGCCCCGCCCCTCGATGTCTTCAAGCAGGCCGTCGATAACGTCAAGCCGCACATCGAGGTCCGATCCAAACGGGTCGGCGGGGCCACGTACCAGGTGCCGATGCAGGTGAACCAGAAACGGCGGCTGTCGCTGGCGATCCGCTGGATCCTTCAGGCGTCCCGCGAGAAGAAAGGTCGGCCCTTCGCCCAGCGATTGGCCGAGGAACTGATGGCGGCCTACAGAAAGGAAGGCGCTGCCATCACCACACGAGAGAACGTCCACCGAATGGCCGAGGCCAACAAAGCCTTCGCGCACTTCGCATGGTGAAAGCGACAGGGGTCTGTAGCGGCTCTCCGCCGGCAGGCCCCTCCTCTTTCAGGCACGCCCGATTGACAAGTGCCCGGCCGCCTTGCCCCAAAGGCGGCAATCCCGGTCCCGCAGCGGCCCCGACACCCTGCGCCGACGTGAAACGAAACCATGAGCACCGCTGAACTCTCGACAATCCGCAACATCGGCATTGCCGCCCATATCGACGCCGGAAAGACCACCGTCACCGAGCGCATCCTCTACTACGCCGGCAAAACCTACAAAATGGGCGAGGTCCACGACGGCACCGCCGTCATGGACTACGACCCCGAAGAGCAGCAGCGCGGCATCACCATCCACGCCGCCGCCACCACCCTCCCCTGGAACGGCAGAACCATCAACCTCATCGATACCCCGGGCCACGTCGACTTCACCATCGAAGTCGAGCGGTCGCTCCGCGTCCTGGACGGCTGCGTCGTCGTGTTCTGCGGCGTCGGCGGCGTCGAGGCCCAGAGCGAGACCGTCTGGCGGCAGGCCGACCGCTACGCTGTCCCCCGCCTCGCCTTCATCAACAAACTCGACCGCGTCGGCGCCGACTGGGAACGCGTCCTTCACGAGATCCGCGGCCACCTGCACCCGGCGGCCGCCCCCGTGCAGTTGCCCATCGGCAGCGGGGCCGATTTCGAAGGCATCGTGGACCTGGTGCGAATGAAGGCCGTCTACTACCGCAACGACCTCGGGACGAAAACCGAGCAAACCGAGATCCCCCACGACCTCCTCCCGATGGCGGAACTCCTGCGAGAGGAACTCATCGAACGCGCCGCCGACTTCGACGACCACCTCATGCAGCGCTACCTCGACGAGCATACCGTCGGCGTCGAGGAACTCGTGGCCGCCATCCGCACCGGCTGCGTCCGGTCCAGACTCATCCCCGTCCTGTGCGGGTCCGCCCTGAAGAACAAAGGCATCCAACTGCTGATGGATGCCGTCTGCGACTACCTGCCCAACCCCCTCGATGTGGGATCCGTCAAGGGGCACGCGCCGACCAAGCGCGGCGGCGAGTTGACGGACGTCGAGATCGCGCCCGACCCCGACGGCCCCTTCGTCGGCCTGGTGTTCAAGATCGCCGCCGACGCCCACGGCGACCTCTATTGGGTGCGGGTCTACCGCGGACGCCTGAAGGCCGGCAGCCGCGTCCTCAACGCGGCGCGCGACAAGAAAGAGAACGTCCAACGCCTCTGGCGGATGCACGCCGCCGACCGCATCCGCGAAGACGCCGTCTCCGCCGGCGACATCGTCGCCCTCGTCGGCCTCAGAAACTCCGTCACGGGCGACACCCTCTCCGATACGCGCCATCCCGTGGTGCTCGAAAAACTCGGCATCCCCAAGACGGTCATCGCCATGGCCGTCGAACCGCGGACCAGCGAGGACCGCCAGCGCCTGGCCGAGGTGCTTAACGTCCTGGAGCGCGAGGACCCCACGTTTGAGTTCCGCGTCGACCCGGAAACCGGCCAGACCCTCATCGCCGGGATGGGCGAACTGCACCTGGAGGTCCTGGTTCACCGGATGCTTCGCGACTTCCGCCTGAACGTCAAGGTCGGCCGCCCGCGCGTCTCGTACCGCGAGACGATCCGCGAGGCGGTCGAGGCCGAGGGGCGGTTCATCCGACAGACGGGCGGCCGGGGCCACTACGGCGTCGTCATGATCCGCGCCGAGCCCCGCCCCAGCGGCGACCTGGAGGCCGATCCCGTCGATTTCCACCTCGACATCAAGGGCGGGGCCATCCCTCAGCAGTATCTGCCGAGCATCGAACGCGGCATCCGCGATGCCGCCGCCTCGGGCATCGTCACGGGGTACCCCCTCATCGACGTGAGCGTGACGGTGACCGACGGCAGGTACCACGACGTGGACTCCTCCGAGGTCGCCTTTGAGGCCGCCGCCGCCATGGCCCTCGAACAGGCCGTCGAGAAGGCGGGGGTCCGGCTGCTCGAACCGATCATGCGGCTGCAGGTGGTGGCGCCGAACGAGTACTTCGGCGACATCTCGGCCGACCTGATGTCGCGCCGGGCCGAGATCCGGGATACCGAACTCAGGGGCACGACGCGGGTCATCACGGCGGTGGTGCCTCTGGCGGCCATGTTCGGGTACGCGACGGCGGTCCGGAGCCTGACGCAGGGCCGGGCGACCTACTCCATGGAGCCGTCGCATTACGCCGTTGTGCCGGATGATGTGGCGAAAACGCTTCTGATGTAGGTTTTACGAGGGCGGCGAGAGAGGGGATTGGCCGGCATCGTGCGGAAAGAGGCGGGATTTTTCGTCTGAAAAGGAGTTGACACCCCTTTGTGGCCTGATAAACTGCCTGTTCTCGGCGTAAAAAACCGCCGGTTCAGGCGGCCGGCGGGGGGAGGGGTGTACACAGCGGCCGGCGTTTCGCGGCTTTCGGCCGGCCAGCCGCAGTGGGGGTATGTTGTCATTTTGCAACAGCGGCCGACGCAGGCGGCCAGGGATGACGCATGGTAGGCGACCGAATACGTATCCGTATGGAGGCATATGACCACCGCGTCCTCGACCAGAGCGCGGTCGAAATCGTCGAGACCAGCAAGCGGACCGGCGCCCGCGTCAAGGGGCCCATCCCGCTGCCGACTCGCATCGAACGCTACACGGTCCTTCGGTCGCCCCACATCGACAAGAAGAGCCGCGAGCAGTTCGAAATCCGGACCCACAAGCGGGTGATCGATATCGAGGAACCGACCGCCAAGACCGTCGATGCCCTCAACAAACTCAACATGCCTGCGGGCGTGTTCATCAAGATCAAGGCGTAACGGATGCCGGCCATCCTGGGAAAAAAGGTGGGAATGACCAGCCTGTACGATGACCGCGGCAGGCAGACGCCCGTCACGGTCATCGAGGCGGGACCGTGCCAGGTCCTTCAGGTCAAGACCGCCGAGACCGACGGCTACAACGCCGTCCAACTCGGCTTCGGCGACCTGCCGGACCGCAAGGTCTCCCGTCCCATGGCAGGGCACGCGAAGAAGGCCGGTGCCCGCGCCAAACGCCTGGTCCGCGAGTACCGGACCGACGCCGTCGAGAACTACGAACCCGGCGCCACGGTGACCGTGGCCGCCTTCGAAGGGGTCGCCCTGGTGGACGTGACCGGCGTCTCGAAAGGCCGGGGCTTTGCCGGAGTGGTCAAACGCCACGGGTTCGCCGGACAGGAGGCCAGTCACGGCACCGAACGCAAGCACCGCTCGGCCGGAAGCATCGGCCGGGGATCGGGTGTTCCCGGGCGGGGCGTCGCCAAGGGCAAGCGGATGGCCGGCCACATGGGCCACACCAAGCGGACCGTCGAAAAACTGCGCCTCATGAAGGTCGATCCCGAGGCCAATCTGCTCGTCGTCAAGGGCAGCGTGCCCGGCCCCAATGGCGGGTACGTCGTGGTCCGAAGCGCCCGCAAGACCGGTCCCGCGAAGGCCTAGCCGAAGGAAGAAGACGAAGGCCCCATGATCGAGGTCAAGGTATACAACGCCGACGGCGGCGATGCCGGCCGCATCGAGGTCGACGAGGCCTGGTTCGGCGGCAAGGTCCGCATGGATGTGCTCCGTCTGGCGGTCCGCCGGTATGAGGCGAACCGGCGAAGCGGCACGGCGGCCACCAAGAGTCGCGGCATGGTCCACGGCGCGCGGCGCAAAATCTTCCGCCAGAAACACACCGGCCGCGCACGCATGGGCACCCTCCGCAGTCCCCTTCGTCGCGGCGGCGGCGTGGCCTTTGCCAAGAGGGCCCGCGACTTCAACGTCGGCATGCCCAAGAAGATGCGCCGCCAGGCTCTCGACAGCGCCCTGCTGGCCCGCCTGATCGACGCCGAAATCATCATCCTGGACGGCCTCACGCTCGAGGAACCCAAGACACGCGACGTGGCCAGGGCCCTCAAGGCCGTCGGCGTGGAACGATCGTGCCTCCTGGCGCTCCCCCCCGCAGACAAGGTCCTGTACAAGTCCGCCCGTAACCTGCCGCGCGTCCGCGTCCGGCAGGTTGCCGATTTGAATGCGTACGACGTCCTCTGGCCCAACCGCGTCGTGTTCACCCGCTCGGCCTTCGAGGCGATGCTGGAATCGAGGAAGAACTGATGGACCCCTATCAGGTTGTCATCAAGCCCCTGATTACCGAGAAAGGGACCATCCAGAACGAGACGGTCAACCAGTACGCGTTCCAGGTGCACGAGCGGGCCAACAAGCAGCAGATTCAGGAGGCCGTCCAGAAGATTTACGAGGTCCGGGTCCTGAAAGTCCGGACGATGAAGCGTCGCGGAAAGGTGCGGCGGTACCGCTACACGCGGGGCCGGACGGCCGGCATGAAAAAGGCCGTCGTCACGCTGCATCCCGACGACCATATTGACCTGTTCTAAGGAGCGCTCGGCGCCGCGCCGTGCCGACGCCACAGGATACACGCGATGCCTATCCGGAAACACAAGCCGACGAGCCCGGGGCGGCGGAACTCCTCCGTCCAGGATTTCTCGGACCTCACGAAGAAGCGGCCTCAGCGCGGCCTGACGGAACGGATCTCGCGCAAGGGCGGCCGGAACAACCAGGGCGTCACGACGGCCCGGTTTCGCGGCGGCGGCCATCGCCGCCTGTATCGCATCGTCGATTTCCGACGCGACAAGGACGGCGTGCCCGGCAAGGTGGCCGCCATCGAGTACGACCCCAACCGCAGTGCCCGCATCGCCCTCATCCACTACCGCGATGGCGAGAAACGATACATCCTCGCCCCGGGGGGCCTGGAGATCGGCCAGACCGTCATGAGCGGCGAGAAGGCGGAACCGCGGACCGGAAACTGCCTCCCGCTGGCCAACATCCCGGCGGGACTGCCGATCCACAACATCGAGATGCAGCCGGGTTCCGGCGGAAAACTCGTCCGCGCTGCCGGACGCGCCGCCACCCTCAGCGCCAAAGAGGGCAACTGGGCCTACATCATCCTGCCCAGCGGCGAGACGCGACGCGTCGGCCTCCGCTGCCGCGCCACCATCGGCGCCGTCGGCAACAGCGAGCATCAGGCCGTCCGATGGGGCAAGGCCGGACGACGCCGTCACAAAGGACGCCGGCCCCACAGCCGCGGCTCCGCCATGAATCCGGTCGATCACCCCATGGGCGGGGGCGAAGGACGCCGGTCCGGCGGGCGGCCGCCCTGTTCACCCACGGGAGTCCCGTCCAAGGGCGGGAAGACCCGGCGCCGCCGCAACCCGACCAACGTGCACATTATCCGTCGCCGGGTCAGCCGGCGGTACGGGGAAGCCAAGATTCCCAAGTAAGGTCCGAAACACGTGGGACGTTCGACGAAAAAAGGTCCGCATGTGGACGTGAAACTGCTCCGGAAGGTGCAGCGGATGGAGGCCTCCGGCGCCCGCGACCCGATCAAGACGTGGGCCCGGGCCTCGACGATCGTGCCGGAGTTCGTCGGCCACACCTTCATGGTCCACAATGGGCGGACGCACGTGCGTGTGTTTGTGACCGAGGACATGGTCGGGCACAAGTTGGGCGAGTTCTCGCCGACGCGGATTTTCCGCGGCCATAGCGGACGCAAGGCGGCGCCGGGCGCGTAGGCTGGACGGTGGCTCGGCGTGCCGGGTGGTTTCGGGCCGCCCGGCGCAACACGACATCACGAGGCCGAAGGCACATGGGGTACCGGGCAAGCCATCAATACGCACGCATCAGCCCGCGGAAGGCGGGGCTGGTCATGTCCATGATCCGGGGCATGCCTCTGGAAGAGGCCCTGCGGGTCCTGGACTTCAGCCCCAGGCGAGCCGCCAAACTCGTCGCCAGGGTCCTCCGCAGCGCGATGGCCAACGCCGATGAGCAGGAGGCCGACCTGGAACTGCTGTACGTCGCCGACGCGCGGGCCGACCAGGGGCCTGCGCTGCGGCGGATGACGCCGCGGGCACGCGGATCGGCCGACGTGCGCCGGCGGCCCACGTGCCACCTGATGGTGGAACTCGAAGAGGCCGAGGACTAGGCCTCGCCAGGCAAGGCAGCCGACGTATGGGACAGAAGGTTCATCCAACCGGTTTTCGCATCGGCATCACCGAGCCGTGGCGGAGCCGATGGTATGCGCCGAAACGGACCTTCGGCCAACTGCTGGTCGAGGATGAGCGGATCCGCGCCTTCGTGAAGCGCAACTACGGCTTTGCGGCCATCGCGACCATCGAGATCGAGCGGACCCGCGAGGAGGTCAAGGTCATCCTGAATTCGGCGCGGCCCGGCCTCATCATCGGACGAAAAGGCGCCGAGGTGGACCGGCTCCGCGAGGAACTCGAAGACCTCGTCGGACGCCGTATCACGGTCAACATCGTCGAGATCGCCAAGCCCGAACTCAGCGGACAACTCGTGGCCGAGAACGTGGCCCAGCAACTCGAAAAGCGGGCCTCCTTCCGCCGGACCATGAAGCAGGCCGCCGACGCCAGCATGAGCGCCGGCGCCAAGGGCATCAAGATCCGCTGCGCGGGACGCCTCGGCGGCGCCGAGATGAGCCGCTCCGAGGTCACCATCCGCGGAAGCATCCCTCTGCAGACCCTCGACGGCGACATCAACTACGGGTTTGCCCAGGCGTACTGCACGTACGGCGTCATCGGCGTCAAGGTGTGGATTTACAGGGGCACCTATCGGGTGAAGGATGAGGAGGCCGCCGATGGCGCTGATGCCCAAACGGGTTAAATTCCGCAAGAGCCAGCGCGGCCGCATGAAAGGCAAGGCCCAGCGCGGCAATTTCGTGGCGTTCGGCGAGTTCGGGCTCCAGGCGATGGAGCAGGCATGGGTGACGGCCAACCAGATCGAGGCCGGCCGCGTCGCCGCCACACACTTTCTCCGACGCGAGGGAAAACTGTGGGTCCGCGTCTTCCCCGACAAGCCCGTCAGCGGCAAGCCGCTGGAAACACGCATGGGCAAGGGCAAGGGCGAACCGGACCACTGGGTGGCGTGTGTGCGCCCGGGGCGGATCCTGTATGAACTGGGCGGCGTCCCGGAGAACCTGGCTCGGCAGGCCCTGAGGCGTGTGGCCCACAAGATGCCCATTCGCACGCGGATGGTCCTCCGCCGCCGCGGCATCTGACGAACGGACCGGCCGGCCGCACCACGGCCGACCCGGCAAGGGTGATGGGATGAAGCCGCAAGAGATTCGCGAAATGTCCGGCGAGCAGATCCTCCAGGAACTCGAGGCGCTCGAACGAAGGGTGTTCGACCTGCGGACCCAGGCCGCCACCGAGGAACTCAGCGTCCCGAGCGAACTCAGAAAGGCACGCCGCGACATCGCCCGAATGCGGACCATCCTGCGCGAGCGCGATCTGGCTGCCACCGCCGACGCCGGCGACAAGGAGACAGCGACCGTATGACCCGACCGCGCGGCAACCGACACCGTTTGCGGGGCATCGTGGTCCGCGACAAGGCCGCCAGGACCATCACGGTCCAGGTGACGCGCCGCTTCCGCCATCCGAGGTACGGCAAGATGGTCCGGCGGAACACGCGGATTGCGGCCCACGACGAGACGAACGAGGCCCGCGTCGGCGATACGGTCGAGATCGTGTCGTGCCGCCCGCTGTCGCGGACAAAACGCTGGCGACTGGTGCGCGTCGTCCAGCGCGGCCCGGGGGAGCAACTCGTTACCGGCGTCGAAGATGCGTCGGTGCCCGAGGCCCCGGCGCCGCAAGCGCCGGCGGTCGAGGCGCCGGCGGTCGAGGC
>Ga0111188_1049_pt1 | contig 16883 bp, 15 predicted proteins | sample DeeMarSWOR324_28_FD_80358 | JGI IMG/M metagenome (GOLD analysis project Ga0111188, IMG submission 80358) | Planctomycetes bacterium SM23_25
AAGGCCAACGTTCTGTTCTGCGACGGGCACATTGAATCGCTCGGACCGCAGGAACTGGATTACAACGATCCGCGCTGGATCTACCAGGGACGCTGATAAGGCCCCAGGCGGTTCGGTCGGAACAGGACAGGCCACGGCAAGGATGACGGAAGCCGCATACCCGGGCGCTGCCTCATGGGCAGCGCCCGGTCTGTTTGGGGTCGGGCGGCCGAGGTAAGTCTTGGCCGATTCCGGCGTGCCGGTTTGTTTTTGGCGCAGGACGGCGGTAGAATGGCCGTGTCGCTTGAGGAGAGGGTTCGGATGGGCCTTTCGCCCGACCTGTTCAAACGGCTGAGCGGCCTCAACCGCAGGCTCTTGCGGGAAAGCCTGGCGACGGGCCGGGAATCCCCTTCGCCCGAGGGTGGCGGCCGGTGCCCGGGCGCCGGTGCCGACCCCGTGGTTCTTGAGGCACTTATCCCCGGCGAGCAGCGGGAGGCGTTCGGCGGGCACTTCTACCTGGTCCGACGGCCGGCCGATGCCGTCGGACGTCCTCGGGCCAACCGTGCCGGTGAGGTCCCGGAAGGGAGCGGCGGCGATCTGCCGGGCCGCTATCGCCGCGTCTTCTTCGGCGCGGGGCTGGCACGGTCGCCTGACCATCTCCATGAGGATATCCGGCCGCTGGCCCTGGCCGATCCGGCTGCCGTCACGTACCTCGACATCGAGACGTGCGGCCTGGCGGGGGAGCCGCTCTTCCTGGTCGGTCTGTTGCGGTACGCCGAGGGAACGCTTCTGGTCGAACAGTTTCTCGCCAGAGACTACTCCGAAGAAGGGCCGCTTCTGGCCGCGGTATGGGAGCAACTGGCCGAGACCGCGTGCCTCGTCACGTTCAACGGCAAGGCATTCGACATGCCCACGGTTGGCGCGCGGAGCCTGGCATGCGGCCTGTTCGATTGCCCGACGGTGCCCGAGCATGTGGACCTGCTTTTCGAGGCTCGACGCCGCTGGAAGGGCCTGCTGCCGAACTGCCGGCTTCAGACGCTCGAGCAGATGATCTGCGGCTGGCACCGTGCCGGCGACATCCCCGGCGGCGACATCCCTGCCGCGTACCATGAGTTCGTCCGCGCCTGTCGGGCCGATGACCCCGCCCGGCGCACGCGGGGCCTGCGGTGCCTTCAGACCATCCTCCACCACAACGCCCTTGACCTGCTGACGATGGCCGACCTGTCGGTCCGCCTCCTCGCGGGCGATGCGTGATGCCGCGTCCTGCAACGGTCGCCTGCGAGGACGGCGCTCAGGGTGCTCGCCGAGCGAAACGCCATTTCGGCAGCCTCCCCCGCCCCCGGCTGCAACGTCGAGGCCGGATGCCGTGTTCGGGGACCGCATGTGGCCTGCCTGCCATCTGGGCCGTGTGCACGGTCCGCGGACGCGGTCTATGCCGCGCACGCCGTCTGCACCGCGCATGTGGCCTGTAGCAGCCGCGCAGGCCGCTCGGGTCTTGCCGCCGTCTGTGTCGTGAGGGACGGACGTTTCGATCCTGCGACCTGCGGTGTCTTTGCGCTTCGGCGTTTCGCGGCGGCCTCGTGTCCGCATGGGGGCGTAACCCGTTGCTACAAGCGGGTTTAGCGTATCTTTTGCGCCGACCGCGGGCGCGAGGCGTTGCATTTCGGCAATGCCGCCGTCATAGGCGGCACACCTGTCACGGACGGCACGGTCGTTCCAGTCCGACCCTTCACCCCCGCTGGAAGCCCGTGGGGGCGTGTTTGACCTTCTTTCACGCCGCCTGTTGGTTTTGGCACCGTCCTTGCTTCTACATCCACGCGACTGGCTTTGGCGGGGCCATCGATGAGGATGGCTGGTCGGCCGAAAGGATGAGTTGGGGCCGCCCTCGAAGGAGATGGGTCGTGGATGAATCCGCTCTTCGTGAAAAGGTGGGGCAACTCCTGTCGGAAGTCCATCGCCTTCCTCGGCGTGGGCCGTCCGACGTGATGGACATCGCGCAGGCCGATAGCGTCCAGGGGTCGGCCGTGAAACGCGAAATGGCCGCCATCGAAGACGGCCTCGACCAGATCCGCATTGCCGTCAAGTATCTGGTCTTTGATCTGGAAGCGACCAAGCGGGAGAACCGCTTGCTCAGAGGCTTGCTGGGCGAGGCATAGGGAGATGCCTCGGCGGGGTGAACCCGCGAGAGCGCCGCGCGGCGACGTAGGCCAAGCGGCAGGGAGACCGATGGCCGACAAGAGGCGCCTGCGTCGGGGCGCCGCAGGGCCGCACGTGGAACGCGGTCGGCCGAATCTGGAGGGGGAAGCACCATGCGGGTCATGTTCAGAAGTATTTCCTCGCACGACATGCTGGCCGTTGCGGCACTTGGCGGTGGCGTGGTCTGCCGTCAGGTCGAGCACGAACTCGATCTGCGGGCCACCAATGCCCTGGTCAGCCGGATTCTGAAGGAGGCCAAGAGGGCCGACGGACCGGCCGGACGGCGATCGGCCGAATCGCCCGTGGCGGCCTGACCGCGCGGGCCGTTTCCGGCCGAACGCCTCCAGCCACCGCCCCAGGGTGGGGAGGACCGCCGGGAAACGCTTGCGCGGCCGCCGTGCACGCCGCTGCGGCTCACGGCAGGAAAGGTGTTGGGGAAGTGTCCCGAGACGGGGCACGGGGCTTTCCGCACATGGAGAAGATATCATGGTTGCCGCTGCGGGAGACAAGGAACGAACGATGAACACGTTCGCACGAGGCATGGGCATGGCCGCCTGCGCGGCGGCGATCCTTTCGGGAGCGGTTGCCGGGGCGGGCACGGTCCCGGGATTCTTCTTTGCCGATGGCTTCGATCGGCCGGCCTCGACCGACATGGGGCCGTACTGGACCGAAACGTGGTCCGACTGGCGGGTCGAAGGGAGCGTCGCGCGGAGTGCGCTCGGCTCCGAATCCGCCCTGATGATCGTCAATGGCGTCGAAACCCCGAGCCCCTATCTCGAGGTGACCGTCCGCCATGACGGGACGATACGGCCGACCTACGTCGCGCTGGTCTCCCTGTACCTCGACAACGCTCACTGCGTGTTCGTCAAGGTCCAGGACTATGACCTCGACGGCCGCTACGACACGGCCTACTTCTACCTGGGCAACAACAGCCACGTGCCCTGGGGCGACATGGAGCACGGCTACGATGACTGGAACGATCTCGCGCCCTATTTTTCGGAAGCGAGGATCGCAACGACCATCATCGGCGATCAGGTCTTTCTGGCCATTGACCGGGATATGGACGGCGATGTGGACGAGAACAGCACCTTCGTCCGCGACGCCATTCCGGTGGCCGAGTTGGGCCTGGGTATCGGCCTCGGCGGCTACAACAACGCCTGGGCGGACGATTTCCTGGCGGTTCCCGAGCCGGCGACGCTGGCACTGATGGGACTGGGCGCCGCCGTTCTGGTGGCAACACGCAGGAAACACCGCGTCTGAAGAGTGACGCCGCAACCGAAAAGGGGGATTCCGATGAGACGGATTTGGGGGATTTCATTTTGCCTGTTGACGATTCCGGTCGGCCTGGCCGCGACGGCCCTGGCGAACGGAGATCCGAACGTCGGCGTCAACCTGACGCACACGAGTTGGACGTTCATGGGCGGCGACGTCATGACAAACGAACTGATGCCGTACGAGCCCGGATGGCTGGTGTGGGTGAATGCCGCAGGGGCGGACCCGGTGACCGGCCCGCACGTCGAGTTCACCTCGGACGGTTCGTTTGTGGACCTCTGGCCGCCGCCCACGGGCTTCATGGCGCCATCGACGTACGTGTGGGACTATCCCGGCAGGGCGCTGGTCCCCGGCGGGATGCCCCTGCACGTGGGCGCGGACGAAGCGGGGCTGGTGACCGCGCCCGGATTCACGGCCACCCGCGCCGTGGACGTTCCCAGGTTGGTTGCCCCGGTCACGACGCAGACGGTGGACCTGACGGTGACGTTCGAGGATCCGTTGGCGCCCCACCTGAATAACGTGAGCGTTCAGATCGGGGGGGTCTGGTGGGATCAGCCCATGATCCAGGAGACGGTCGTGTTCCAGAACAATGTGCCCGGCTGGACACAGACCGGCGACGGGTGGTGGAACACCGACCCGTCGGCGATCGTCTTGGGGACGCCTTACCACTTCCAGGCGCAGGTCGAGTGCACCAAGCAGCCCGGCTTCGAGGGCGCGACGATCTACCACAAGCCGCAGGCCTTCGTGAGCACGGCCGAGTGGCAGAGCCTGCCGCAGCACACCGGCACCACCACGGTGCTGGTCCATCCCGAGGGCGAGACCGCCCTGGTGCAGGTGAACGAGTCGGCCACCTGGCACCCCGGTGTCTCGACGGGCGGGCAGGATGCGTTCCTGGAGTCCGTGAGCCTGAAGGTGGACGACGTGGGCCTCACGGTCAGCGACATCCAGATGTACTACGGCAGGGACCACGACGCTCAGGGCAATTACCTTGGTCACAGCGCCGGCGTCGACGTCTACGGCCGCAACATCGTTGCCGCCGAGATGACCACGCCTACGGGCCGCACCTGGCACCTGGAGGCCGACGATGAGGACTATCTGGGGCCGGATGTCGAGTTCGAGGCGGAAGCGGAGTACCTGTCTCCGGCCGACCTGGCGGCGATCGGGATCGTGTCGGGAACCTATGTGTTCGCGTTCCACGGCCCCCTCGGCGAGTTGCTGACGACAAGCGTGGACGTGACGCTTGGGTCGCCGACCCAGGTCCCGAACCTCCTCGACCCGGCCGACCGCGAGCAGGATGTCCCCCGGAACAAGGTGATCTCATGGGACCCGGTCGAGGACCCCACCGTGGACGACATCTACCTGGACCTTGATGAGGCCGAGGGGCCCTGGGACTTCTGGGGTCACGGCCTGCCGCCTGGGCTGCCGCCCGGCACCGAGTCGTTCCTGGTGGAGGGGATGCCCGCGAACACCGCCATCGAGTGCTTTCTCGCCTTCGGGATGGTCGAGGGCGGGACGACGCCCGAGGGCGTCGACTGGCTGGTGATCGGCTACGCCGGACAGGAGATCGACTTCACGACGGTGCCCGAGCCGGCAACGCTGGCCTTGCTGGGCCTCGGCCTGGCGGCTCTTGCGGTGCGCTGCGGGTTCGGGATCCGCCGGGACGGGCGGACGCAGTAACTGAGGATGGCGAGAGCAGCCCCCGCTGCGGGGCTGAGCCGTTTTGCCGTAACACGTTCGATGGTGGGCAAGTCTACGCGGCTGTCCACGCGGATGCGAGCGAGAGCGCCAGAGCAGCAGCGCGAGCGAGAGCGCCAGAGCAGCAGCGATCGACTGCGAAAGGAGACTGCCCATGCTGCACCAGGTTCAGCGGCCCATCTGCCGCAGCCCTTGGGCCGGTGGCTCCACTCGCAGGACCCGAACAACGGGATTCAGGGCGAACTGCGGATCTGCATCGTCGACCGGTTCGACCAGGATTGGGGCTGGGAGGCGGTCAGTGCCAACCACCCGGTGATCGATTATGCCGCCTACTGGCATCTGCCGCAGGGCTGGCAGTCGTCGCGGGAGACCGACATGGCCTTTGAATTGATGATGCCGGAACCATCAGCGAGGGCGGTTTCCGCCGTCCGTTCGGTGGCAGGTCGAGTAATGGGTGGAAACGAGGATGCCCGGAAAGAAGGGGGGAGAACGGCGAGAGCAGCAAAGGCAGTTTGATGGATGGTCGTTCGTGTGGCCGTACGGAAAGGCCCCTCCTGCGGGGGCGGGGGCTTTGTGGTTGCAGAAGCGACGGGCGGAGGGCAAGCACAAGGGAGGCGCGAGATGAAGGCGACGATGACGATGGTGTTCGCCACACTCGTTGGCTTGGCCGTGACGGCACGTCCTCAATGAAACGGGTTCCTATACGGTCACCTCGCTGGGGGCCGGCGCGATAAACGACGTGCGAATCGAGAACCCCCATATAGCGGTGGCTGCCGGCACGACCGTGATGCAACTCTCGGTCGCCGGCGTGGCGCCCGTCGAGCAGTGGAGGATGGACCTTGGTGAGGAAATAAGGTCGCTTGATTTAAGCGGAGACGGCGGCCACGTCGCCTACCTCTCGGAATTCTGGGATCCCGGGACAGACGAGGACATGGGCCAGGTGGGTGTGATCCAGGGGGGCGGGATTGTGGCAAGGCACCTGTTGCCCAGCGATACGGACGCGATCTACGGCCTGGATGCAACCCGCGATATGGAGTACATCGCGATAACCGGCGAACCGTGCCCACCCGGCCCGGAAGGGGAATCGACAGGGGTGGAACTATTCAGGTTCGATGGGGCCACGTTGTCGCGCCAATGGGGAACCGCTTTGATGAACTACTATGAGACAACGCAAGTAAGGGTTTCAGAAGCCAAGGACTACGTCGCCAGCGCAACGTCGAGTGGAACCTACATGTGTTTGCTCGCCCTGGCGGACGGCGCGGAACTTTGGCGCCACGAAACTCCCGGCAAGGAGCAGTTCGCCTGCGACGGGGATGACAATCTGAACTACGTCATCGGGGCTACGCAAGCCTGGTGGACGCCTTATTCCTGGTTCATCCTCGAAAACGCGGGCACATCTTATGAGGTGCTGGCTGAAGGAACCATGAAGGGGCCGATCAATGACCTGGATTCAAACCCCGATGCATCCTTGCTGGCGTTCGGCAGCGACCTGGGGGAGTTCCTCTTGCTGAGCAGAACCGGGGACACCGTTGCTACCGTCTCTGAGGGGAATGTCTATGGAATCATAGATGCCATCGAAATAGGGGACAGGACTCTGCTCCTTTGTGGGGATGGCTTCATAACGCTCATCCCCGAGCCGGCGACGCTGGCCCTGTTGAGTCTCGGCGCCGCGGGCCTTGTCCTGCGACGTCGCCGGACAACGTAGCGAGAGCCGTGCGGGACGGTCCCCGGTTGGGGTCGGGGCCTTCCCGGTAGAGACGCAAGGTGCACTGGTTCGGCCCGCGCCAAGCGGGGATAGACGGAGAGCGGGCCGCCAGGCGTCGCGACGGGGGGAGCCGGCCGACGCCGGACCGGTTTCCCCCGTGCGCGCGCGAGCGAGAGCGAGTGAGCGAGAGCGCTCCCGAGCTGAGCGTCCCTGAACCTGCGACGCTGGCCCTGCGCTTGGCAGGTGCTGTGCGCCGGCGCAGGGCCTGACGTGAGCATCCGCTGGGGGGAAGGAGAGAGAGATGCATGGCGTGCAGAACGTTGTGGTTGAGCCGCCTGGCCGTCGCCACGTGCCTGGCCTTGTCGGCCGGGGCGTGTCGCGCCGGAACGTTTGCCCAAAGCACCTTCGACAGCGATCACGAGGGCTGGACCGTCACCGGCGACGTGCACGGCTTCCAGTGGTTACCCGCTGAGGGCGTGCCGCCGGGCTGCATCAAGGGCGTGGACGACGTGTCTGGCTACACGTGGTACTTCGTCGCGCCGACGAAGTTTCTGGGCGACAAGAGCGGGGCTTACGGCAACACGTTGTCCTACGACATCTGGATCAGCACGCGCGACGGTTCACCGTGGAACGACGCCTGCATCACCCTGTTTGGGCCGCTGGACCTGTACTACTACGGCCTGTTCCCGCCGGCACAGGCCTGGACCTATTTCGAGGTGGACCTGACGGAGACCGCCGGCTGGAAGAAGGGCGACGGCACGGCCCCGTCCGAACAGGAGATGCGCCAGACGCTCGCCAACCTCACGGGCCTGCGCATCCGCGCCGAGTACAGGACGGGCGATGACTACGCCCATCTCGACAACGTCACCCTGGTGCCCGAGCCAGCCACGCTGGCCCTGTTGGGCCTCGGTGCGGCGGCCCTCGTGGCGCGGCAGCGCAAGCGGAGGTAGATGTTGCGGGGTAAGGAGAGGCCCCTGCCCAGGGCAGGGGGCCTGGGCCTCGTGCGGCTCTTGGTGAGCCGCCCGGAGCGAGGGTGGAGGCGATGGGTGTCAGCCACGCTGAGCGAAGGAGGGAGCACCCAATGAGATGGTCAAGAGCAAGCGTTGTTGGCAGTTTGGTGCTTGGCGCGGTCTTCCTGGCATGCGGACAGGCCGTCGCCTTCACCCCCAAACCGATGCCGCTGGGTACGTGGTACGTTGAAGGCTTTGCCGACTTGTACGCCCAGACGGTGGAGCCGGGCGACACGAAGCCGCCCTTCGGGGTCGACCCCGCCATCGTTAGCGACGGCGAGGTGGATTTCTCGGCCGGCATCATCGCCACGTTCGCCGCCGGTGACCGCGACAGCGACGGCAGCCCGGACGACGGGCTGTATCCCGCCAACGTGGATCTCTTCCGCCTGCAGATCGGCAATACCACCTGGGATGAGACCATGCCGGCAAGCGAGATGCTTCTCGGGGTCGAGGGCGGGCTGGTCACGGGCGTCCAGATTGTCATCACGTACACGAAGCCAGCCCACCCGGACGTGGAGTTCTTGTTACCGCACTCGCCCGGCACATGGGTGGCCCTGGACGAGCGGGGCGACGAGAACCTCGGCTCGATAGCGGGCAACTACGTCCTGCGGGACGCCATCGTGCCCGAACCGGCCACGCTGGCCCTGTTGGGCATGGGAGCGGCCGCCCTAGTGGCCGGCCGTCGGAGGAAGTAGCAGGAGCGGCGCTTCCCGCGGTCCGCATCGCGTGCCGCACGCGCCGCCGGATCACGGAACATGAAAACGCGGGGGGCGGAACACAATGGAGCCTTTTTCTCTTGGAGGGGACAGCCGATGCGAAAAGCGATCCTTCTTGGGTGTGCGGGCGTAATCGGTCTTCTGTCGGCAGGCAGGGCGCTGGCCGACCTGGACATTCCGAAGTGGATTCAGCAGCCGGACGTGAGCGGCCGCGGCCTCGACGTGGACATGACCCGCCTCATGCTGGCCGATGACTTCCTGTGCCTGGACGGCACGCCGCTGACGGACGCCCACGTCTGGGCCTCGTGGCGGGGCGACGCCGTCGCCGACCACGCCACCGTTGCCTTCACCCTCAAGTTCTACTCCGACCGGCCGGTGTCGGGTGGTGGGGCCGACTACAGCAGGCCCGACACGGAACTGTGGTCCATGACCTTCGAGCCCGGCGACTACACGGCGCGGCTGTACGAGACGCTCGGGGGCAACAAGGCGGAGTGGTACACCCCCCCGGGCGTCGTCATTGCCGACGACCACGCCGAGGTGTGGCAGTACAACTTCGCGTTCCCGGACAAGCCGTTCGACCAGCGAAGGGACAGAATCTACTGGCTGGCAGTCGAGGCCGACGTGTCCACGGTCGCCAATGAGCGGATCGGCTGGAAGACCACGCCTCTGATTCAGTGGAACGACAACGCCGTGTGGTGGGACGGCGCCGGGTGGCAGGAACTTGTGTATCCGGAAGGGGCGCACTTCCCCGGCATGGACCTGAACCTGGCGTTCGTCATCACACCCGAGCCGGCCACGCTGGCCCTGCTGGGCCTCGGCGCGGCGGGCCTCGTCGCGAGGCGCAGACGCAAGTAAAAGCCCGGCTGCACCGTCAGCCCGGGCTTTCGAGATAGAGCGGAACGAGGTGGTTTGGGGAACAGGAGGAGGGATAGCCGGGGCCGCGGGGTGCGGCCAAGGAGATGCAAGGGGAGAAGACGATGAGACACGCAATAGTACTCGCAGTTGGACTGTCCGTACTGATGGTGGCACCGGTCGCACGGGGCGACTGGGACCCGGGCGACCCGCACAAGATGCACTACCCGCAGTTGCCCGATCCCGATGGCTGGGACGTGAGTTTCAACTCCAGCCAGGAGGTCGATCTGCCCGGCGTGCCGCCGCATGTCGCCTGGGCTTGGCCCTCGGGCGACGACTGGCAGTGTGGCGGCACGGGACCCGTGAGCGGCATCCATTTCTGGGTCTCGATGCAGGGCGATACCAGCGAGTCCAACCCGGACGGAGAGGTGCCCTTCCAGATTACGTTCTTGAGAGCGCGCATTCGCGCGGACGTGCCTGCCCACCAGGGGGAGTACGACTACAGCACGCCTGGCGACCCACTGTGGAGTGCCGAGTTCAACGAGCCCGGGCAACATCTGGTGAGCCACTGGGCGGCGCACGAGCAGGGATGGTTCGACCTGGTATCGGGGAACGCTGAACCGGGCGACCACGACCACATCTACCAGGTCAACATCCCGAATACTGCGAACAACGTCCAGAACAAGAAGCCCTACGTTCAGCAGGAGGGCGAGGTTTATTGGCTGCAGATCGAACTCCTGGCGGAAGGCCTGGACGAGAACGGCAGACCCATCTCCGTGGACCTCGGCTGGAAGACGGCCGACATGGACGCCTACCCGTCGGGCTACGAGGGCAAACCTTTCATGGACGATGCCACGTATTACTACCAGACAGCCGGACTTGCCACCGAGATTCAGGAGCACCGGAGGCTGATCATCGAGGGCCGGCCGCGGGACCTGGCGTTCGTCATCACGCCCGAGCCGGCGACGCTGGCCCTGCTGGGCCTCGGCGCGGCGGGCCTCGGCGCGAGGCGCAGACGCAAGTAAAAGCCCGGCTGCACCGTCAGACCGGGCTTTCGAGATAGAGCGGAACGAGGTGGTTTGGGGGATGGCAGCGGGGAAAAGACATGGAGGGTATGACCGTGAGACGCATGACAACATTGACGGCTGTGGTGGCAGTTCTGATGGCGGCAGCGGGGGCGATGGCGGCGCCCATCGTCAAGACCGGTGACCCGGCGCCCGGGTCGGGCGGACGGACGTTCACCACCAACTTCACCGATCCACGAATCAACAGCGCGGGCGAGATCGCCTTCGGCGCCCGGGTGAGCGGCGGCAGTAACGACGGCGTGTGGCAAACGGCCGGCGGGCTCGTGGTCCAGCCGGCGCTGGCCATCGAGAACGATCCTGCGCCAGGCGGCGGGACGTACAGCAGCCTCTCAACATCCGCGATCCGCCTCAACGACCTTGGCCACGTGGCGTACCGCGTCCGCGTGGGCGGAAGCGACGGGTACTGGTCGAATCGCACGGGCAGCGTGCAACTCATCGTGAAGGAAGGCGATCCGGCCCCCGGCAGCGTTCCTCCGGGGAACTTCTCGAACCTGAATGCCTCGCGCATCTACCTGAACAACTCCGGCCACATCGCCTTCAACGACAGCGACCTGGACGGCGTCTGGAGCGAGAGCACGGGTTCGATCCAACTCGTGGCGGGCGCGGGCAACCCCAGCCCGCCCCCCATCGGCCCGATCCTCAACGTGCCGATGCTCGAGTACAACAACAACGGCTACTGCGCCCTGGTCGGCGACCACGACGCCCCAATCCTGAACGACAACTCCGTTTTCAGCGACCGCTCCGGTTCGCTCCAGAAGGTGATCGGCGCCGGCGACCCGGTCCCCGGCGGGGGCACTCTCACGTCCGCCATGCACCCGGTCAGCGACATCCGGTTCAACAACCAGAACCGGGTCGCCTTGGAGGCGTGGGTCGAGCAGATCATCAGCAGCGTGCAGACGAACCGCGTGGGGATATTCACCGAGGACTCCGGCGGCACGATCCGCCTGGTCGCCAAGCAGACGGTGCCGCTGCCCGACGGCAACCCCGCCGCCGACGTTGACCTTCTTGCGCTGGATGATCAGGGCATGCTTTTCTACGAGGGCAACGACAGCCTGTTCGTGTACGACACGAACACCAACACCAACACGCTGCTCCTGGCGAAGGGGGCACCGGCGCCCGAGACCACATCGACGTTCGATTACTTCAACCCGGCTATCAAGACGAACGCGATGGGCCAGTTGGCCTTTCGGGCCCACCTGACCGACGGCAACGACGGCTTCTGGATCGAGCAGACCCCCGGCATGGGCGACTACAAACTCATCGTCCTCGAGGGCCAGACCGTGGAGGTCACCCCCGGCGACTTCCGGCTCATCGACCAGATCGATCTTAACTACACCCAGTTCTTCAACGATGCCGGGCAGTACGCCTACCAGGTGGATTTCCTCGACGACACGGAGGCTATCTACCAGGGCCTCATTCCGGAGCCGGCCACGCTGGCCCTGCTGGGCCTCGGCGCGGCGGGCCTCGTCGCGAGGCGCACACGCAAGTAAGAGCCCGGCTGCACCGTCAGACCGGGCTTTCGAGATAGAGCGGAACGAGGTGGTTTGGGGAACAGGAGGGGGGGATAGCCGCGGCCGCGAGGTGCGGCCAAGGAGATGCAAGGAGGAAAGACGATGAGACACGCAATAGTACTCGCAGTTGGACTGGCAGTACTGATGGTGGTGTCGGGAGCACGGGCGGACTGGGACATGAACGACCCCCACAAGATGCACTTCCCGCAGTTGCCGGACCCCTTCGGCTGGGACGTGAACTTCATGGATCCGAAGGTCCTGGCCGACGACTGGACGTGCAGCCAGACGGGTCCCGTGACGGACCTGCACTTCTGGCTCTCGGCACGGTGGGACAACGAAGGGCTGCCGTTCCAGATCGACAACATCCATGTCAGTTTCCACGAAGACGACCGCACCAGTCCGGACTTCAGCAAGCCTGGCAAACTGATCAAGGAGTACGACTTCGGGCCGGATATGTTCACCCTGCGGAACTGGCATCTGAGCGGCGAACAGGGCTGGCATGATCCGAATCAGGAACTGTTCGTGCCGAACGACCACTTCATGATCTGGCAGGTCAACATCGACAAGATCCCCCAGCCGTTCCGGCAGGAAAAGGGCAAGATCTACTGGGTGGACCTGTCCGTGAAGGCCTCGGGCGACCCCGGGACGGTACCGCCCGAACTCGGGTGGAAGACCACGCTCGAAAACTGGGAAGACGCCGCCGTCTGGGGCGACATCCCGGCGGTGGGCGGCCCCATCGTGTGGCGGCCACTCTTTGATCCGACCGGCAAGCCGCTCGACCTGGCCTTCGTCGTCACGCCCGAGCCGGCCACGCTGGCCCTGCTGGGTCTCGGCGCGGTGGGCCTGGTGGCGCGACGGCGCAGGAAGAAATAGAAGAGGCAGTTGCCGTTGTGCGTGCCCTCGCAATGGGGCGGGGGCACGCACGACAGGTTGCACCTGGTCGTGCCCGTGTTGTGGGGAGAGACGCAGAACGTCAGCCGCCCGGAGGGCAGAACCGGGCCGCGTTGGAAAAGGAGGTGCAGTCGGCATCGAACGTCACGGCGGCGATGGCGGCAGCGGGCCCCACGCCGGAGGGGTAGCAGCAAGGCTTGCTCGAACCTGTGTCAATCACCGAACCTGACGCTTTCGCAAAGGAGATGAACCATGAAAGCCCTCCAAACACGATCTGCTTACCTCTGGGTCGCGGCCGTGGCGTTTGCAGGCCTGGCGCTCGCGCCGTCGGCGGCGTACGGTTTTGCCTCCTGGTCGGCCCAGAACACGAGCAATTTCACCGATATCATCAACCACCCCGACGACTACCCGTCGTGGGACCTGACGACGATCACCTACCGGTTTACCCCCGCCTTCGACGCGGCGTATCCGAACCCGCTCTTGAAGGACCAGGTCCGGCTGGCGTTTAGCCAGTGGAACGCCGCCAACATCACGCCCAACGGCGCCGTCTACGACTACCGCCGCAACGGGTGGCAGCCCTTCGGCGACATGCGTTCCATCGTCACCCATGAACTCGGCCACGTCCTCGGCCTGCACCATCCCGACCAGGCCGACAACGTGAACCGCAACTGGCGGCCGGATGGCATGGGCGGATACGTCGCCCAGGCGGCCACGGGCGACGAAGTCATGAACTCCACGATCGGCCAGGGCAACTACAACCATGTGCTCAGTCACGACGAACTCGACGCCTTCGACTACTACTACGGCCACACCATCACATTCGTCGAAACGACCGGCCCCACCGCCAACGTCGAAATCGGCACCTTCACCGCCGGGGCGCTCACCTGGGCCCACGGCGGGTGGAGCGGCTACTACCGCACCGGTGACCCCTTCGACGGGATCGTCAGCACCAGCGGACTCGTGGAGTTGAACACCAGTTCCGGCACCGACATCGGCATGAGGACCCTCGGCATCAACTGGGACTATCAGAACGTGGGCGGCCTGCCGGCCCGCTCCTTCAGGATCCGAACCACCGGCACCAACAACCCGACCCCCATCTTCCACTACGACAACAATGGCCCGTACCACTTCAACAACTTCGGCACGTTGCCCGTGGACATGGATCACAAGGACGACCTCTGGCACATCTGGAGCACCCCTGCGGGCGGCGACATCCCGGCGGCCGAGATCATCCACGTCGGCCTCGAGCAGGACGTCTGGGACTGGTCGGTTGTCTCGGCCGACGTCATCCACCCGGGCGGCGCCACGACGGCGGCTCCGCTCCTGGGATTCCACGAGTGGAGCAACACGATTGTCGAGGGCACCCCTGCGGCTGGTGGAGCGGGGTCGTGCGACGCGGAACCGCCGCCCATCGTGATTGCCCGCGGCCTTCGCATCGCCGCCTCCGACATGCCGACGCGGGTTTCCGACCTCGCCCTGGCCTGTGTCGACGACATGGGCATCGGCCTGGACGACCTCAACCGTCAGATGCTGGCGGAACTCAGGAGGAAGGAGATGGTCGAGGACATCAAGGACTTCGGCGAGCAGTTGCTTGCCCCCGGACGCGATTTCATCATCGTCCTGGAGGGGACCGAGGACGACCTCCCGCCGGACGTCCAGAAGAACGGGAACTTCATGCTCCTCGACCGGCCCCAGTACCTCGACCAGGAACTCTTCGTCTTTGCGCGAAGCCGCGGCCAGGAGGGCGAGGCCGTCATCGGCACCTACGCCCTGCTGGGAACGGGCGTCATCATCCCCGAACCGGCCACGCTGGCCCTGCTGTGCCTTGGCGTCGCCGGCTTGGCAGCGCGCCGTCGCCGCAGAACGTAGAACGAACGGACGGGACGGCCCGCCCGGCAACGGGCCGGGCGGGCCGCCGACCGAGTGAACCCGCAACGCGACTCGTGGCCCCCGTCAGGCGGGAGCCACACGAACCTGAAAGGGAGCGCCATGCAGACGACGAAACCAATCCGATGGCTGTTGGCTGGTTTGGCAGTCCTGGCGCTGACGGCGGCAGCACGGGCCGACTGGGACCCGAACGCGCAAGACCCCATGAACGCCACGAACCACAAGATGCACTTCCCCCAGATGCCCGACCTGGAAAACGGCTACGACGTTGTCGACGGCCTGTACGGCAGCGCGGCCGGGCCGGTGGGAATCAAGATCCTGGCCGACGACTGGCAGTGCACGGGCAGCGGCCCGGTCACGGACATCCACGTCTGGAGTTCGTACAACAACGATTTCCGCCCCCGCCCCCCGCAGGGATCGAACACCATGTTCAACCTGGCCATCTACGACGACGTCCCCGCCAGCCAGAACCCCCTCGTCGGCTACAGCATGCCGGGGAACCTGTTATGGCAGGCCTACGTCAAGCCGACCGGCGAGAGGGTCTACGCCGAGAACCTGCTGGAGCAGTTCTACGACCCGAACCAGCAGGGCTTCATCGGCGACGACACCGTGTGCTGGCAGTACAACTTCCTCTTCGACGAGGCCAGCGCCTTCCAGCAGGAAGAGGGCAAGATCTACTGGCTCAGCGTCAGCCACACGCCGGACCTCAACGGTGACGGCATCGTGATATTCGACGATTTGTACCTCCCGTCGGTTGGCTGGGCCTACGGCTGGAAGACCACCGACATGCGCTTCAACGATGCCGCCGTCTGGATCGACCCCGACTGGCAGATACTCTTCCCCGAGGATGCCGTGCCGCCGTCGGGGTCGGCCTGGAACATGCTTGCGGTGCCCACGGGCGACCTGATGATGCCGCTGGACCTGGCCTTCGTCGTCACGCCCGAACCGGCCACGCTGGCGCTGCTGGCTGTCGGGCTGGGAGGTCTTGTGGCCGCACGCCGGAGAAAGCGATAGCCGAAGGGGGGTGTCCCTGTGCAGGTGAGCCTCTGAGCGCCGCTTCCACCTCGTTCTTGCGGCGGCCGTGAAATAAAACGACGGAGGGAAAACCATGAAATGGACAAGCGCACGTGTCGTTGGCCGTACGGCCGCGGTTGCCTTGCTGGCCTGCCTGTCGGCAGCCCGGGCCGCGGACACGGAGTGGGTCGCAGGCGAGGGCAACTGGGACCTGCCCCCCAACTGGTCCTCCGGCAGGCCGGACGGGGACGACAACGCCTATATCAGCAACGGCGGCACGGCCCTGATCCTGACGTCCGATGCCTTTGCGGCATACGTGCATGTCGGCTACGGCGAGCACGAGGAGGGGCATGTCCGCCAGACCGGCTACGAGGCCGACTTCGACCGGCTTTACGTCGGCTACCTGGAAGGAAGCACAGGCACCTATGTCCTGGACGGCGGCGTCCTGAACACGAACGGCACGGACATCGGCCAGCGGGGGAACGGGTTGTTTCGACAGAACGCCGGCAGCCACTATTGCATGGGCACGCTGGATCTGGGCCACGCGTATCCCTGGCTCCGTTGCGGCAACCAGGGCGTCTACGTGCTCGTGGACGGGTATCTGAACGCGCTTGGCCTCACGTGCGGGGGAAACGGGACCGCGATCTTCCGCCAGTACGGCGGGATCTTCCGCCTTGACGGCCATGCGGGCATAGGAGGCCGGGACTGTAGCGCGTCGCTCGAGTTGCTCGAAGGCGAGTTCTTCGCTCACGGCGTAACGGTGCGGGAAGACGGCCAGTTCGTCCAGGCCGCCGGCACGGCCCGTATCGGCGACCTCGCCGTCTCGGACACGGGCTTCGCCGACATGCTCGACGGGCTCCTGGAGTGCCGCGAAGTCCGGATCGGCGATGACGCAGGCGGCGAGTTCAACCAGTACGGCGGACTCCACACCATCTCCGACGCCTTGCACATCGGCCCTGATGTCGGCGACACGGGCGCTTACACGGTTCACGGCGGCACGCTCGATGCCGGCGAAGGAACGATCGACGTCGGCCTGGCGGGCACGGGCGTCCTGCACATGGAGGGAGGCA
>Ga0111188_1023_pt1 | contig 16489 bp, 10 predicted proteins | sample DeeMarSWOR324_28_FD_80358 | JGI IMG/M metagenome (GOLD analysis project Ga0111188, IMG submission 80358) | Planctomycetes bacterium SM23_25
TGTGCCGACCAAGGCCGTCCATCTGTATCTCGCGATCAACTCGCGCATCGCTGTTCTCCTTCTAGATGCAGTCCGTCACTGGGCCTTGCGAGGTATTGTCGAATCTTGTGGATTGGCGGCGTGAAAGAAAGCGGCGTATCCTTGGTGTCTGATCCAACTTGGACACCGCTTCCTACAAGGAAAGGACACGCCACATGCCACAGGATACGACAGATGCGGCCACGCTGCAAATGGCTCCCAAAGACGTTCTGACCGAGGTTCTCCGCGAAGGGGCCCAGCAGATGCTGGCCACGGCCATCCAGCAGGAGGTCGCCGAGTACATCGAGGCCCACGCCGGCGAGCGAGACGGCAGCGGCCATCGCCTGGTCGTCCGCAACGGGCACCTCCCGCAGCGGACGATCCACACGGGGATCGGGTCCATCCACGTCCGCCAGCCACGCGTCAACGACAAGCGCGTCGACGCCGACGGCACCCGCATCCGCTTCACGAGCAAGATCCTCCCCCGGTACCTTCGGCGGACCCGCAGCCTGGACGAGCTGATCCCATGGCTGTACCTCAAAGGCATCAGCACCGGGGACTTCACCGAGGCGCTTCAGGCGTTGTTGGGGCCCGACGCGGGGGGGCTGTCCGCGACGAACATCGTCCGCTTGAAGGCCTCGTGGCAGCAGGAATGGAAGGACTGGGACAAGCGGTCGCTGGCCGGCAAGCAGTACGTGTACGTCTGGGCCGACGGGGTGTACTTCAACGTCCGCCTGGAGGATGAGGGCAACCAGGGCCAGTGTATCCTGGTGCTGATGGGCGCCACCCCGGAAGGCAAGAAGGAGCTGGTTGCCCTGGCCGAGGGGTACCGGGAGTCGGAACAGTCGTGGAAGGAGCTGCTGCTGGGCGTCAAGGCGCAGGGGCTGGAGGGGGCGCCGAAGCTGGCCGTCGGCGACGGGGCGTTGGGCTTCTGGGCGGCGTTGCGGAAGGTCTGGCCAGCGACGCGAGAGCAGCGATGCTGGGTGCACAAGACGGCAAACGTGCTGAACAAGATGCCGAAGCACGTGCAGCCCAAGGCCAAGGGGATGCTCCACGACATCCGGATGGCCGAGACGAAGGCGGACGCGGAAGTGGCGTTCGATCTGTTCGTGGAGACGTTCGAGGCGAAGTACCCCAAGGCGGCGGCCTGCTTGGCGAGGGACCGGGAGAAGCTGCTGGTGTTCTACGACTTCCCTGCCGAGCACTGGCGGCACATTCGAACGACGAACCCGATCGAATCGACCTTCGCAACGGTACGGCTGCGGACGGACAAGACCAAGGGCTGCGGTAGCCGGATGGCGTGCCTGACGATGGTGTTCAAGCTCGCCCGGTCAGCGGAGGGTCATTAGCGGAAACTGAACGGCAGCACGGTGCTGCCGGACGTGATACGAGGTGTTCGGTTCGTCGATGGGATCAGGCAACCGGCCGAGGTTCGTCGATGGGATCAGGCAACCGGCCGAGGGCATCGCCGCATGATCACGCCGCCGTCCACAAGATCTGACAATACCTCAACCGCCGAACGCGACCCGCACAACGGTCGTTGGACCAGCACAGCCTACTAGGGGCCCGGGTCGCCCTGCTTCTCCTTTCCGTCCTCTTCGACCGCGTAACCGTCCCGCCAGATGAGCTTCCGGGAGACCCTGTCCCACCTTCGCTGGCGTATCTCGATGCGGTGTTCGCCGTGGCAGTCAGTGCAGTACGTTTTCCCCCCCTCGGCGCCGGCATAGAAGGGCCGGTGCCCGATCTCTTTCTTCATGTCCGCTTCCGGGTGGCACTTGGCCTGCCCGCAGGAGGCATTGACCTCGCCCTTCGCGACCATGACGTCGGGCGGGGTGATGTGACCCTCATCGTCGGCGTGTCCGAGCGATTCGCCGTGGCACTTCATGCAGCCGACTCCGGCCACTTCGTGATACACGACGAATTCCTCGGTCTTGAAGTTGACGTGGCAGACGAAGCAGAAGGAGTTGTCGGCCTCTTCGTATTCCTTCTTCCCGGGCGCCGGTTTCTTCCGGGCAGAGTGCAATGCGTCGTGGCAGGCGACGCACGCGTGATCGCGTCCGGCGGTCTGTTCGAGGGAGGTGCTGTGGACGATCTCGACCGGGGAGGAACTGGGCATGGCGAGCAGGCTGTCGTGGCAATGCAGGCACCGCTCGTTCGGCATGGTCTGGAGCACGGTCCGGCGGGCTGTTTCGCCGTCATACGTGCCGAACCGGTGCACCCACACGTTCTTTGCGCCGCTCCATGCCTTGCTCTTGAGGTGAGCCAGGTGGTCTTCGCGGGGGGGCAGGTGGCAGGCGATGCAGGTGACCTTCACGCCGCTGGGGTTGCTGAAGTGAGCGGACTGCGTCCATCGCTCGTGGACGTCCTGCATCTCGTGGCACTTCGCGCAGGTGGACGGCTCGGCCAGCGGCTCGGTGAGCTCGATGGCGAGGAGGGAGCAGCCCGCCAGCGCGAGAAGCACGAGGAGCAGTCTGGCCAGCAGCACGCAGCATCGCCGGACCCAAAGCTTCCGGGCCTTCTTGCCCGCCTGGGGGCGATCGGGGGCGTCCTCAGGCATGGCACGATCCCGACAAGTCCGGCCATCGGCCGGCGGGCGTCACACGCCGGACGAGGTCGGTCGGGTTCGTTCTACACATACTCCCAGCCCTTGAGCCATTCGTACTCAGGCGGGAGATTCGCCCACATCTCATCGCCGATGCGCTGCAGTTCCTTGGCTTCGGCTAGGCCGAGTTTGCGGCGTTCCTTGATGGCCGCGGCCATGTTGTCCACTTCCTCGACGCACGCCAGGCCCGGAATGGGGGCCGTCAACGCCGGATTGCCCAGGATGTAGCGAATGGTCGTGCGGGCCCGCTTGGCCTTCTCCTCGGGCGTCTTCGCGCCGTGGAAGAGCGAGTTGCTGCCGAACGGCTTGATGCCGAACGTTCCGATATCGTTCTTCCGCACCGCGTCGAACAGGCTGTCCTTGGGCAGTTCCTTGCTCCCGACCGTGTACGGGAAGAGCAGGACCTGGAAGTGCTCCGGGTATTTCTCGGCCAGCCTCTTAAGCCACTTGCGGCCGTGGGAGGACACGCCGGTAAAGCGGACCTTGCCCTGCTTCTTGGCGGTCTCGAAGGCCTTGATGAATTCCTGTTCGTCGGCCGCGCTGTGCCGCCCGGGCGTGCTGGCGACGAGGCGCCAGACGTCCACGTACTCTTGCTGGGCCAGCTTCAGGCCCTCTTCGAGCGTCTTGAGGATCTGGTCGGCCTCGCGCCACTTCTTCTTCCGCGGGCACTCGGGCCACATGGCGAAGCCCATGTACATCTTCTCGCGCCGCCCCTTCAGCGCCGGGCCGTACACGGAGATCTCGTCCTTCGTGCACGCGTCGACGTAGTTGATGCCCACCTCCATGCACCGGGTCAGCACGTCGTAGCGGTTCTTCCGCAGGACCGGCTGCAGGGCCTTGTCGCGCGGCATGCTTACGGGGGGAATGTTCTCCTTGGTCACCTCGCCCACGCGCTTCCAGTGCCCGCCGAGGCAGACCGCCGAGACCCACAGGCCCGTCGCGCCGAGGCGGCGGTATTCCATCTCCGCGTTGTAGCTGCGCGTCTTCCTGATTGCCTCCTCGTCTGTTGCCGCCGCAACGAAATTGCCGCTCAAGCCCGCCGCCACCGCCCCCGCTACGACGGCGCTGCTGCGGATGAAATCTCGTCGGCTCAGTTCCTTGGGGGTCATTACAGAGGCTCCTTGTGCTCGACATTGCTCCGGCTGCGCCCGCGAGCGGTAGCCGAGACAGCGGACGTTCTTCCGTCCAACGCGCCGCCACTCCACAGCACAGTTGGCTGACATCGGCCAGGCGACTTGCCCGCGACGGCCGCGGGGTGCTCACGTAAGTCAATTCTACCCCAGTCGGTGCCCTCGGCAAGGAGAATACCGACGCCCCCACCCTATCGGGGTCTCGCCGGGCGCGCCCCGCGACCTTCTATGAGAAGCTCGCCCTGTCAGGACGGGATCTTCGCAGCTCGGCTGGTGCCGCTGAACGCGATCGAAGACCTCCATGGCAAGCTTCCGGGCGATGGGAGCTGCCTCGGGTCTGCGCTGCTGCCAGCCGTGCAGGAGGTCCCTCATCGCCGCGCGCCATGCAGCGGATCTCGACGGTCTCCACCTTGCCGCTGAACTTGACGAACATCTGGATCTCGATAGCCGGTGAGTCGTGCTTCCACCACTCCGGCTTCGCCCAACCCACGACCCAGCGGCCGCCGTGTTCGTCCGTCTTAATCACCCGGACCTTCCAGACCTCGAGGCCAACGAACTCGATCGCACGTCGGAACGCTCTCTTCACGTCCTCGGTCGGCTCTCTCCCTGCCTTCGTCATCAGCATGCTCCCTGCCACAGCGCACAAGCGCACACCGAACAGATGCACCGGCTCCGCTCAAGAAACGGCCACGTCCCGGTGAGCACCTCTCGGCGCGCCGGGCCGATGACTTCCGCTCTGCCATTGCCCGGCTCAGTCCAGGAAGCTCCTCAAGCTTCCTCTCAGGCGCACGCGCTACACCGAAGCCGTCATGCTGCTTCCCGGTAGTAGCTCTTCAGCAGACCACCCAGACGCTCCCGGCAGAGAACGGGGCCGTCCTCAGGCGGAGGCTCCTCGGGCTCGTTGATCCGCCGGTTGCCCAGGCCTTGGTGTGGCCTCTCGTTGTTGTAGTGTGCCGCGTGGCGTTCGACGACGTAGCGAACGTGGGCCTCACCAAAGAGAATCATCTTGTCCAAGCACTCGCGTTTTGCTCCCCTCACATACGACTCTGCGTATGCGTTCAGATCCGGCGAGCGCTTCGGCAGCTTCAATGCCCGCAGGCCCGCTGCCTTCAGCGTGGCACGGAACTGCTCCGTGAACGGCGGATCACGGTCGTGGATCAGGATCCGCTTGTCCTTCAGGAAGCCGTCCTCCGGGTCGGTGAGATTCCGCCCCTGCTGGAGCATCCACTTCTCGTTCGGACAGCGATCGATCCCGACGAGCTCGACGCGACGCGTGGCCAGGTCCATCACGAAGAACACCAGGAACCGTGTCAGGCCGGTCATTGTCCATGCTTCGAGCGTGAAGAAATCGCAAGCCGCGATGCTCTCCCAGTGCGAACGGAGGAAGTCCCTCCACCGCGTCTTCTCCGGCCGATCCGGATCGTCGAGGAAGCCATGCTCGCGCATCACACGCCGCACTGTCTGCCAGTGGACATCAAAGCCGAGGCCCTTGAGCTCCCCGTGAATCCGGCCGTATCCCCAGCTTGGATTCTCCTCCGCCATCCGCACGACCAGGTCGCGGATCATGTCGGCCTTGAGGGGCTTGGGACCGCGCTTGCGTTTGGCGCTGCCGTCGTACTTCCGCGCAATCAGCCAGCGGTGCCACTTCAACAGCGTGTCGGGGCTGAGCAGCGTGCCGACCTCGCGCAGGAGCTGCCTGCCCAGCTTCTTCGCCGCTCTCGCCAGGCGGCGCTTCTGGGCGTCGTTCAGGATGATGCGCTTGTGGCCGAGCTTCTCCCGCAAGATGCGGTTTTCTTCCCTGAGATAGCTGATCGCCTCCTGCTGCTGCCGGTTCATTCACCCGGCAATCGCCACCACGATGAACTGCCAAGGTGTCCAGGTCATGGGGCGCAGGATAGCCGACGCCGGACCATGGCTCAAGCCACTGCCGGTGAGGACGGACGGAACCTGGAGGGCTGCGTGAAGTCGACCGCCGGTGACGACTGGGTGTACTCAGCTCGGCCCGCGGCCCTTGACGGTGACCGAGCCAGTGAGTCTGATGCCCTTGGTGCACACGGCCGCCAGGCCGGCCTTGCCGCCCCCCTCGCGGAAAAGAGAAAGCATGCCGTCGGCGTAGCAAGGCGAGCCCTTGCCCACGCCGCGGTCATACGACATCGAAACATCTGGATCAGGCCGCTGAAGTAGTCCGCGACCCCGTGGGTTAGGCTTTGGGAACCGAAGAGGAATTGTCATGAACGCAACCAGCGCCGAAACGCGAGGACTGTCGGGCAGAAAACCGAGTATCATGCTGGTGGTCATGGACGATATGGGGTTCTCCGATCTCGGCTGTTATGGCGGCGAGATCGAAACACCCAACGTCGACCGACTGGCGAGCCGCGGCCTGCGCTTCACCCAGTCGTACAACACCGGCCGATGCTGGCCCACGCGGTCGTGCATGTTGACCGGCTACTACGCTCCGCAGGTCTGCATGGACCCGCCCGTGCGGACCTACCGCCCGGCGTGGCAACGGCTGATCCCCCACTATCTCCGCGACGCCGGCTACCGCAGCTACCATTCGGGCAAGTGGCACCTCTTCAACACCCGCGACCCCGAGGCCGAAGGCGGCTTCGACAGGAGTTGGGGCTACGACATCGACGGGTACGGCCATTTTTTCGGCGACGGCGAGACCAAGACGTTCTCCTCGACCGCCATCACCAACCACGCCCTGGGGCTCCTGCGGGAACACGAAGCCGACCACAAGGGCACCCCATTCTTCCATTACGTCTGCTACACCACCCCGCATTTCCCCGTCCAGGCCGAGCAGGCCGATATCGACAAGTACCTCGACCGGTACGACGAGGGCTGGGACGTCATGCGCCAGCGCCGCTGGGAACGCCTGCGGGAGATGGGCATCGTCAACTGTGCGCTTTCCGCGCGAGAACCGGACCTGCCGGCGCCGTACTACCTGGAAAAGAAAGCCGAATGGGACCCCCTATACGGTCCCGGCGAGATCGAATACGCCGTGCCCTGGGATTCGCTGACGCCCGAGCAGAAGCGGTTCCAGGCGACGAAAATGGCGATCCACGCCGCCATGGTCGACCGCACCGACCGCGAAATCGGCCGGCTGCTGGACCAGCTCGAGGCCATGGAGGTCTTCGAGGACACGCTGATCCTGTTCCTCTCCGACAACGGCGCCAGCGCCGAGATGATGATCCGCGGCAAAGGCCACGACCCCGACGCCCCGCCGGGGTCGGAGATGACCCACCTGTGCCTTGGGCCGGGCTGGTCGAGCTGCAGCAACGCCCCCTTCCGGCGCCACAAAATCTGGGTTCACGAAGGCGGCGTCGCCACGCCACTGGTGGCCTGTTGGCCCAACGGCATCGCCGCCCGCGGCGAACTCCGCCACGACATGGGCCACTGCATCGACTTCCTGCCCAGCATCCTGGACGTAGCCGGCATCGCGCCAAAGGATATCCCTCTGCCGGCTGGGGCGCCGCCGCTGCCGGGCAACAGCCTCGTGCCGACGTTCGAGCGGGACGGCGCCGTGGCCCGGTCGCACATTTACTTCCACCACGAAGGCAACCGCGCCCTCCGCGTCGGGGACTGGAAACTAGTCAACGAATCGAACACCAATCGCGGCACGACCGACGATCCGTGGGCGCTCTACGACCTGTCCACCGACCGCTGCGAGATGGTCGATCTTGCAGCCGAGAAACCCGAGAAATGCAGGGAAATGCAGGACCTCTGGCAGAAGTACGAAGACCAGTACCGCACCAAACCCGAATGAACCGCCCCAAAGGGCCGCGCCGATGAGGACGATGATGCACATGATGGTCGAATACGCCGAGACGCCCTTGGCGATCGGCACACGAACACCGCGTTTTTCCTGGGAAGTCCCGCTGGAGGGGCGTAACCGGCGGCAAAGCGCATACCAGGTCCTCGTGGCTACCGTGCCGGCGCGGCTTTCGCCCGGACAAGCGGACCTGTGGGACAGCGGCAAGGTCGCCTCGTGTCAGTCCGTGCACGTTCCCTATGCCGGCGCGGAACTTCACAGCAACATGGACTGTTTCTGGAGAGTCCAGGTCTGGGACGAGGCCGACACGCCGGCCGGGTTCAGCCCGGTCGAACGCTTCGGGACGGCGCTGTTCGACCAGGCCGATTGGGCTGCGCAGTGGATCGGGCTGGGCGACCCCGAGGAACCGGTCTGCGACCATGAAGCTCTCGTCCGGGAACTGGCGGCCTCGCAGGACTCCGACGCGGCGCTCGCAAACCGCGCCGAAGGCGCGGACTGCGAGCGGTACAAGACGATGGCGTCGGAAGTCACGGCCCTGGAGCCAGACCTCCGAGCACCGCTGCTGCGCAAGGAGTTCGCCGTCGCCGGGCCGATCCTGCGCGCCCGGGCGTTCGTCTGCGGGCTGGGGCTCTACGAGTTGCGGATCAACGGGGCGAAGGTCGGCGAGGACGTGCTCGCGCCGGCCCGCACCGAGTTCCGCAAACGCGTGCTCTACACGACATACGACGTCACCGACCACCTGGCGACCGGCGCCAACGCCGTCGGGCTGATCCTGGGCAACGGGTGGTTCAACGGACAGAAGAAGTACTGGCCTTGGCAGATGCCCTGGTACGGCTCGCCGCGGGGGATCGTCCAGATCGAGATCGAGTGCGAAGGCGGCGTCACCCAGCGGGTCGTCACCGACGACATCTGGCGGGGGGCGTGGTCGCCCATCACGTTCAACTGCATCTATGACGGCGAGGACTACGACGCCCGGGCCCAGCAGCCCGGCTGGGACCGCCCCGGGTTCGACGCCTCCCGGTGGCGGCCGGTCAACGTGGTCCCCGGCCCCGGCGGAATGCTCACGCCGGCCACGCACGAAGCGGAGAAGGTGGTCGAGACATTTCGGCCGGTCTCCATGTCGCAGCCCGAGCCGGGAGTCTACGTCTACGACATGGGCCGCAACATGACCGGGTGGGTGCGGCTGAGGGTTGCCGGCGGGGTCCGCGGCCAGGCGGTCACCCTCCGCTACGCCGAGAAGATCCATGACGACGGCAGGCTCGACCCCTCCACCGCCGGCGGCGCCCGCCAGGCGGACGTCTACACCATGAAGGGCGCCGACGAGGAACGCTACGAGCCGCGCTTCACCTACCACGGTTTCCAGTACGTGGAACTGACCGGCTATCCCGCCGTGCCGGACCTGGACACCGTCGAGGCCTGCTTCGCCCACGGGGCCGTGGCGCAGACCGGCTCGTTCGAGTGCGGCCACGAGTTGATCAACAGGATCCACCACTGCACCGTCCAGTCCCAGCGCTGCAACATCCAGATGGGCGTCGTGATCGACGACACGCAGCGTGCCGAGCGCCTGGGCTGGTGCGGCGACGTCTGGGCGATGGCCAACGAGTCGTACTACAACCTCTGGATGCCCCGCGTTTACGCCAAGTGGATCGCCGACTGCCGCGACCAGCAGGATGACCTGGGGATGGTTGGCTACATCACCCCGCTGCCGGTACCGGACGAGGATCTGGTCTGGAGCGCGGCGCTGGTGCTGGTCCCGTGGATGCAGTATCTGCATTGCGGCGACGTCCGGCTTCTCGAGGAGAGCTATCCGGCGCTGCAGCGTTACCTCGCCTATCTCGAAGCCACGGGGACCCGGGAAGTGGCCACCATTGCGCCGCGCGAGCTGCCCGGGAGGCTACGGTGGAGGTGCCGCAGGGAAGACCGTCTCAGCGCCGACGCCGATCGGGGCCATCTGCAAATCTCCCGATTCGGCGACCACCTGGCCACGGCCGAGGGGGCCTCGGGATTCACCAAGAACCAGCCCCTCTCGATCGCGACGGCCTTCTACTACTTCGATGTCGCCACCATGGCCCGAATCGCCGAGGTCCTCGGCCAGGATGCCGACGCCGCGCGGTACCGGGAACGGGCCCGGAAGATCAAGGACGCCTTCAACGAGCGCTTCTTCGACCCCAATTCGAGCTACTACGACGTGGGCTGTCAGAGCGCCCAGGCCTGGCCGCTGGCCTTCGGAATGGTGCCGGACGAGCACCGCGCCGCGGTCGCCACGTATCTGTGCAGCAGCGTAAACTTCCGCCAGCGGCGGCTGACCACCGGGTACGCCGGCACGAAGTGGGCGATCCACGCCCTTGCCCTGTCCGGCCGGGACGACATCATCTGGAAGCGCGCCGTCGCCACCGACTACCCGAGTTGGGGGTACATGCTGCGCGACCCGAATCGAACGACCATCACGGAGAACTGGCACGGCGCCGCCTCGCTGTGCCACACCGTGCTGGGGGCGGCGATCGACGAGTGGTTCTACTGGGGCCTCGCCGGTATCCACCCGGACGAAGACGCCCCGGGGTATGAAAGGATCCTCTTCAAGCTGTACCTGCCGGCGGACCTGCCGTGGGCGCGGGCGTCCCTGCAAACCCTGCGCGGCCGGGTCGCCTCGGCTTGGCACAAAGAAGGCAAGACGGCGCACCTGACGGTCACCATCCCGGCCAACAGTGTCGCGACGGTTCACGTCCCGACCGGCGACGTCGAACAGATCACCGAGAGCGGCGTCCCGTGCGCCGAGGCGGTGGGCCTGTCGCTCCTGCGTTCGGAAGCCGGCGAGACCGTCTTCGAGGCCGGCTCGGGGACCTATCGCTTCACGTTCCCCGCGCCGTGACCGAGCCGGGGAGTGCGCCTCCCGCCCCCCCGGCGCCGCCCCGCGCCCTGGGCGGGTTCGATCGGGGGATCCCGTTTTCTTGCTTGAGAAAGGCGGTCGCTTCCTGCCATGGTACGGCAAGCAGGAACTGGATCTCGGCCGTCCGGGTGACAGCCGTTCGACGCTGCGAGAGGCACCGGCACGTCGAACCGCGCGAGGTGTCGCCCGAGGTGGACCAAGTCGACTTGTAGGCGGGCCAGACGGTGGTGTTGCGGCTGGCGCCGCAGGAGAGCAAGGCATGAGCGGCAAGCCGAATATCGTGTACTTCTTCGTCGATGACATGGGCTACGGCGACGCCTCGTGCCTCCATCCCGAGGGCAAGATCCCCACGCCGAACATCGACCGCCTGGCCCGGGAGGGGATGACCTTCACCGACGCCCATTCCAGTTCGGCAGTCTGTTCGCCGTCGCGATATGGCGTGCTGACCGGCCGCTACAACTGGCGGTCCACGCTCCAGAAGGGAATCGTGGGAAGGTATGGCGACCCGCTGATCGCCGAAGACCGACTGACCGTGCCGGGCCTCCTGCGACAACACGGATATCACACGGGGTGTATCGGCAAGTGGCACCTGGGTCAGGGCTGGGATTTCGAGCCTGACGAGGCGACGTTCTATCCCGGCAGGTACTTCGGGCCGATCCGCAACGACCCCGACGCCGACCTGGAAGCGACGCCCGAGCAGCGCGAGCGGTGGCGCGAGTGCTTCTCGAAGCCGACCACCGACGGACCGACCCGGCGGGGGTTCGACTACTATTTCGGCGTCGACATCCCGAACTGGCCGCCCTACTGCTTCATCGAGAACGACCGCACCGTCGGCATCCCGTCGGAATTCCTGCCTGCGCGGCTGGTCGGCGGCAACCTGGCCAGCTTCTCGGGCCCCGCCATGCCGTATTGGAACTTCGAGCAGCTCCTGCCGACCTGGGCGAAAAAGGCCGACGCCTACATCGCCCAGCGCGCGAAGGCGGCCGAACCGTTCTTTCTCTATCTGCCCATGACCTCGCCCCACACGCCGCTGTCGGTCAACAAGCCGTGGATCGGCGCCAGCGGCCTGAACAACCTCTACGCCGACCTGGTGATGGAGACCGACGACGTCTTCGGGCGCGTGCTGGCCTCCCTCGAGAGACACGGCGTGGCCAACGACACGTTGGTCTTCTTCGCCAGCGACAACGGCTGCGCCCACTACATCGGCGTCGACGAACTCGAAGCGCAGGGGCACTTCCCCAGCGGGCCTTATCGGGGCTACAAGTCCGACGCCTGGGACGGCGGGCACCGCATCCCCTGCCTGGCCCGCTGGCCCGGGGTGATTCCGCCCGCCAGCCAGTGCGACGAGTTAGTCTGCCTGACCGATCTGATGGCCACCTGCGCCGAGATCGTCGGCGCGACGCTGCCCGACACCGCCGGCGAGGACAGCGTCAGCATGATGCCGCTACTTCGCCAGAGCGGCCCGTCGGCCCGTGACACGGTGGTGCACCACTCCATCACCGGGAAGTTCGCCATCCGCGACAGCCGGTGGAAGCTGGTGCTCTGTCCCGGCTCGGGTGGCTGGACGCTCCCCGACCGCCAGGCCGCCGAAGAGGGCTTGCCCCTCGTCCAACTCTACGACATGCAGGCCGACCCCGGCGAGAGCCGTAACCTCCACGCCGAGCGTCCTGAGAAGGTCAAGGAAATGCTGGCCCTGCTCAAGCGGCTGGTCGCGGAGGGCCGAAGCACCCCCGGGGCGCCGCAGAGCAACGACGCCCCCGTCGATATCTGGAAGCTCGACACCATGCCCGCGGTCGATCCCCGGGTTCTCGACGACTATTGATCCCGGCTCCGCACCTGCTGGAGGCCGATGGAGCATCCCATCAAGCGCATTGGCTACTTGTATGCGTCCTGGACGACCATGTCGATGAAGCCCAGGAGTTCCTTGTCCGACGACCAGGCGGCGATTTCGAAGGCTTTGCTCTTGCCCTTGATCCCCGCGGGGCGAGTGATCTTCGGCGCCAGGGTCTTGCTCGGAATGGTGTAGAAGAAATGCGGGTCGACGCCGCCCGGCCCCACGCCCGGCCGATCGGCGAACGTCTCCTTCCAGCAGTTGGCCAGGACGGAGAACTCCGATCCGAAGTGGGCGCCCTGATCTTCGGCGAAGAAACTCTCGGGCGTCAGGCAGATAATGCCCTTGAAGTTGCCGGGCTGGAACCCCGTGACCAGCATGTTGTACGCCCGCGTGGCCTGGCTGGTCACGGCGGCAAGCCGCGGCATCGCGATGGAGGACTGTCCCTCGTCGAACCGCTTGGCGGCCAGAACGTTCCGGGGCACGGTCTTCCAGAACGTCTTCCAGTCCGAGATGAGGGCCTCGACGTTGGCGAAGTAGGCCGGATTGTCGGGATAGATGATCTGCAGGGCCTTGTAGTCGGCCATCAGCGACGGCGCCTGCTTGAGCCACGTGTGCCCGATCCAGGACTTGATCTGGATCTTCGGGCCGCCGCGGGGATCCCGCGTGTTCATGACCACCAGTCCCACCGGCTTGCCGGTCTTGGCGTGGATTCGCGCGCCGAGCACATTGGCGAACGCGCCGAGGGCCCGCCCGCCCGGATTGCGCCCGAAGTCCTTCCCCAAACGCCATGTCGCGTAGTGCCGCGTCCCCTTGGGGGGAATCTCGAGTTTGTAGCGGTACGGCATGGGGTTGCCGCGTTTGGCCGCTGACGGCGTGAACAGCCGGACGGCGTCCTTCTCGGTCTCCATGGGGGCCGAGAAGCGAAAGCCCCCCACCGCGACGTACCAGACGTCGCCGACGACGATGTTCTTGATCTCGTTCGCGGCGTACAGTTCCCCGTCCAGTGTGCAGGTGACCTTGAGCGTCTTCGGCTCGTCGCCGGCCGGCAGGGCCGGGATGGTAATCAGCCAGTCCCGCCCTTCGGGGCCGACTTTGCAGGTCTTCTCGAAGCCCGCGAAGCTCAGTTTGACGACGGAGCCCGCCGGCGCGGGCCCCCAGAACGGCGTGGGCACGCCGGCCTGGATGACGGCGTCGTCGCGGAACTGCGAGGCCAGAATCTCCCGGCGGCGTTTGCGCGTCATGGGATCGATCACCACGTCGGCGACCTTGATCGGGTTGTCCGGCCAGGTGTCCGCGGTGACCAGCTTGTGGTCGTAGTAGATGAACGGCGTCGTCGGCAGCATCGCGCGGTTGTAGACGTTCGGCAGCCAGCCAACGCCGTTGCACCCGTAGGCCACGCCGCGGGGCGCCTTGACGCCCGGAGCGGTCAGCGCGACCTTCTCGCCGTCGATCTTCATCTTCGCGCGGTGCCAGACGCGGTTGCCGTCGGCGAGGTAGAACAGCGTGACCTTCTCGTCGCCGCCCGGGATGACCGTCACCTTGGCCAGCCCTGAGCCGGTGCGGGTGTTGGATTGCGTGCCGGTCTCCCCCACCACCAGCCCGCCGTCGGCGTGGTCGAACTCGACGATCAGCCGATCGCCCTCGACCTTGTAAGACTTGAACATCGGGCCGTCTGCGACGATGTCCTTGCCGTATTGGTTCTTCAGCGCGTGGCGAGCGAGACGTTGGCCCGGCACGGCCTTGTTGAAGTAATGCACCGAGCCGGTGATGTCGATCTGGCTGGCCATGTTGGCGTGGGGGATATCCCGCGCGAGCCAGGTCCCCAGCCGCATCTCGGCCGTCGAGTTGAGACTCAGGCCGTCGTTGTAGCCGCCGGGGCAGTAGAACTGGTGGAAGTAGACGGGCAAATCGGGCTTGCCCCACAGCTTTCGCCAACCGCGGATCATCGAGTGCAGGTTGTGGTAGTAGACCAGCCCTTCGTTGCCGTTTGCGTAGCCCTGGTTCCAGATCACCCCGCGGACAGCGTAGGGGATCACCGGGTTCATTCGGCCGTTGAACATCCAGCAGATATCGCGGTTGCCTCGCAGATTTCCCGGCACCTGCGGGAGCCTCTCCAGCGGAAGGCCCTTCTTGTAGCGCTCGGCGTTGCCCTTGGCCCAATCGCGCAGGTCCCGGTAGTACTGCTCCCACGCGGCCTTGTTCTCCGGCGTGCGGAAATCGCCTTCGAGCACTCTGTTGTGGAGAGCCTTGGTGTAGTCGTCGGTTCCGCTCTCAATCCCCACGCGCGGCGTCCACGCCTGGATCGTCGTCGTGCTGAACGCGCAGTTGAGAATGCCGATCGGGATCTTCAGTTCCCTGTAGAGGTCATAGGCGAAGGCGCACGAGATCGCGCTGTAGTCGCCGAAGTTCGACCCGTTGCTCCACGCCCCCTTGGCGTGTTCGATCGGATGCAGCGAGGAAAAGACGTTGGTCACCTTGCCCTCGCGAATCACGGGCATCTTCTCTTTACCCGCCTTGACCCGCGCCAGCACGTCCCGGATGAGGACCCGACCGACGGCACACTTGCTGACCGGCCACTGCATGTTCGACTGGCCGGCTGCAGCCCAGACTTCGCCGACGAGGATGTTCTTGAGGACGACCCTCTTGCCGGCGTCGCCGGCAATGACCATCTCCCGCGGGCTCGCGCTGGCCTTGAGCGGCTCGAGCTGGAGCGTCCACTTGCCGTCCTTGCCGGCGGTGGCGGTCTTGGTCTGACCCGCGAACTGGACCGTGATTTTCGCGCCCGGCCTGGACCAGCCCCAGACCGGAACCTTCATCTGCCGTTGCAGAATCGCGTTATCGGCGAAGGGCGCGCCCAGTTCGATCCCGGGCCGGGATTCCGCGCCGTACACGGGAAAAGCCAGCAACCCCGTCACGATCGCTACAAACGAGAACACGACCCTGCATTGGCACTTCTTCGACATTTTGGTGGGCCTTTCTTCTTCAACCACAGTAGTGCACATAGACGGTTCCAGCATGTGCGGCCCCCGATCACGCAGAGGCGGCAGCACAACTATGGCAGAACCGATCCGGCTGAGCAGCTCTGGACCCAACGTGATGCCGTCACGAGGACTGCTCGCCGCAACAGAGACCGATTGCCTCTATTCAGCGACCTTCCGTTCCTTAAGAGGATACCACTTGTCAATCTTGGATCGCAGAGACTCATACACCTTCGGCAGCTTGCCATATAGATTCTCCTGCTCGAACGGATCGCTGACAAGGTCGTACAACTCCGGCCCCGTATCCTTGCTCACGCGTTCGCGCGTGCTGCCGGCATAGCTTCCCTGCCCATCATAGCTCAGAATCAATTTGTGCCGCTTGTGGATCACCCAGCGCTTAAGCAGTACGGCTTCGGGATTCTCAATGCTGGCGATGTCACGCGCAAAGGCCTCGCCGAAGATGGCCCTGTCCTCGATCTTCGTCTTGTTCTCCATGACTGGCAGGAGATTCATGCCGGGAAGCGCCTTCTTTGGCGGTGCCGCACGCGCCGCAGCGAGGATGGTCGGAACGACATCCACGCTGCTGACCAGAGAGTTGCTCACGGCCGGCTTGAATCTTGCGGGCCAGGAATAGATAACCGGTGACCGCACGCCGCCATCATAGGCAGATCCTTTGGACCGCGGCGCGTAGTCGCCACGCCTGCGGATCGATACCCACCCGTTGGCGCTGAGATAGACGATCAAGGTGTCGTCACGGAGTCCCTTCTTCTCCAGATAGGCGATCAGCGCGCCGCAGTGTTCGTCAAACCACTCGATTAATGCGTAGTATCGTGGGATGTCCCCGCGATCATGGCCCACGATGAACTTCTGGTTTTCCACAATCCTCTCAGGCGCGACCTTCATGCCGGTGGGCAGCCGCCCGTTGTGGTTAAAGGCCGGCAGCGCCGGTGCGTACCAGAGGAAGAACGGTTTCTTCTCCTTCGCCGCCATATCGATGAAATCGGTGCAGGCCTTCACAGCGTCCGTGCCGATCCCCGGCTTGTCATAGCTGAGATCGCCTCTCTCGGCCGTGCCGTGCGTGAATCCGGCGTCGGCATAGCGGCCCTCAAACCAACGGCCGCTCTGATAACTGAGGTAGCCCTGCTCCTTCAAGAGTCGCCCTAGCAGCCCGTTGAAAAAGGTCTACTGACGTTGGGCTTGACAGGCATGGTATCATAAGGGCGGATCGATAATCACGGAGGATTGATCGATGGCGATGGGCAAGCAAA
>Ga0111188_1017_pt1 | contig 16306 bp, 19 predicted proteins | sample DeeMarSWOR324_28_FD_80358 | JGI IMG/M metagenome (GOLD analysis project Ga0111188, IMG submission 80358) | Planctomycetes bacterium SM23_25
CGGCCGGCCGCTGGGCGACCTCCCGTTCCTCAAGAAGATCGGGCGACTGCTCGGCCGGGACCTGCTGCCCAAGAAACCCGGACCGGCACCGAAGAAGCCGAAGCAGAGGCGGAGATAAGTATTGGGAGATAAGTATTGTGTCCCTGGAACTCTGTGTCCCTGGAACTCCCAGTACATGGCCCTGGCCACAAGGTGGTTGGGCATGCGAAACTGTACCAGTTGCAGGGAAGCCTCCGCTTGCACGGAGGCCTCCGCAGCGTAGGTGGCGTATTTGAGTGGATCGTTCAGCAAGGCAAAGTAGTCCACCGATTCTTCGTTCGTGGCGGCAAGATCACGGGAAAGCCGCACTAAAAGCCATGGAGTTGAAAGCCGTGCATCTACACGATACCGTCGGGTTGATGCAGACTCTTGGACTTCTCGACTGGCCTTCCCTGTGGGTTGGTCTTGAGCGTGGTTGGGTTTGGGCGGATGACCTGATCGCGTTTTCTACTCAATGGCTCCTCGAACATCCGGACGAGGACAATGAGCATATCACTCTTCTGGCTGGCGGCGAAAGTCTCGACGAAGCCGAACTGCGTGACATGCTGGGCAATCATTTGCGGGAAGTAAGCGGTGAGACCCCAGATCCCCGGGCTGCTCCCGAGGTGGACAAATGGCGACTGGCGGCGCTTTGCCTACTGGACCAGTCGGACTTGCCGCCGGACGAAAAGCTGGATGCGCTCGAGGAACTGCGTGCGGAGTTTGACTATCCGGAAGACATGCGGGCGTGTAGCCGCTATTATGTCCCTCCGCAATTCGCAGGAAGGCAGTTTGCTGTCGGAGAGCACCTTCCGTGGGAGGATCCCTTTGAGGCAGTTCAGGCCGTGATCGCAAAGCTCAGGAAGCAATTTGGAGTCAGTTGAACGGTTGAGAAACGGTCGACCTTGTTCCGGGGACGCCCGTGAGCAAGTCCTTGTCAAGCCGGCAGCGGGTTCAGTTGCGGGTTCTTCCACACACCCATCCGCCTTCGCCCGGGGGCTTTGGCGCACAGGTTCGGCGTTCCCGATTTGCCGGACGCCACGATTCTTCGTGCGTCGCCGGCCTCATTCACCATTAACCAGGTCGAAGTGCCTCATTCCCGGGGATCGAGGTCCGGCTGACCCAAGCCTTTATCGTCTTGCACAGGGCGACCTCCCGCCTTCGCTGAAGCCGTAGCGGCCGGGTATCTCCTCGGTGCCCGTCCGGGCGTGTGGAGCGCCAGAAGCTCCCCGGCCCGATAGCTACTTCGGACGAAGGGGCCTGCGGCCACGGCGGTGAATCCCAGGGCCTCGGCGGCCCTCCACCAAGCTTGGAACTCGGCCGGGGGCACGAAACGCTCGACGGGAAAATGATCCGGCGAGGGGGAAAGGTACTGGCCGATCGTCAGGACGTCGCAGCCGGCGCGGCGGAGGGCGCGCATCGTATCCAGCACCTGCCCCCGTGACTCCCCCAGGCCCAGCATCAGGCCACTCTTGACGAGCGGACTGCCGCCATGGGGGAGAGCCCAGCGCTTGGCCCGGGCCAGCACCTCCAGGCCCCTGTTGAAGTCGGCCTGGGGGCGGACACTGGGGTAGAGCGCCTGGACGGTCTCCAGGTTGTGGTTGAACACGTCCGGTGCGGCTTGAAGCACGGCGTCAATGGCGGCGGGGTCGCCGTTGAAGTCGGGCGTAAGCACCTCGATGGTGGCGGAGGGCATTCGCCGGCGGACGGCCCGGATGGTGCGGGCAAAATGCCCGGCGCCTCCGTCATCTAGGTCGTCGCGGGTGACTGAGGTGATGACCACGTGGGTCAGGCCGAGCTTGTAGGCGGCCTCGGCGACGGCCTGCGGCTCGGCGGGGTCAGGCGGCAGCCTGAGCACGTGTGCAGCGGAGCTGCACACCCTACCTTCTACAGCGGGGTCGGGCGGAAGGGGATGGCCGTGCGGGACGGCGCAGAAGCCGCAGTTCCGCGTGCAGACGCTGCCCAGGATCATGAAGGCGGCGGTTCCGCGGCCGAAGCACTCCGGCCGGTTGGGGCAGCGGGCGGCATCACAGACGGTGGCCACGCCCAGCTCGTTGAGGAGGCGGCGGACCTTAACGGCCTGGCCGCCCCGCCCCCAAGGGGTGGGCAGGCAGGGCGGCAGCGGCCTCTTGAGCCAAGCGGGGAGCCTGGGTCCGGTCTGCATGTGGTGGTTCGCGATCATCTGCACCGAGCTCCGCTGCTTCAGCCGCGACGATCTGCATTCCCAGCGCCTCGCCCAGGCATTCCAGCAGGGGCGATTTGACCTCCGCCACCTGCACCGCCCGGCCCAGGAGCCTTGCCATGCTGGTCATGCGGCACCCGCCGAGGCCCCCAGGGCCCCTGGCGGGGCCGCAGGGAACGATAACGTCAAACCAGGCCAAGTCCGGGCAGACGTTCAGGGCGAAGCCGTGGTAGCACACCCAGCGATCCACCGCCAGGCCGATCGCGGCGATCTTCTCTTGGCCTACCCACACGCCAGCGAAACCGTGTCTGCGGCGGGCGGTAATGGAGAAGCGGGCCAACATCCAGATCAACGTCTCCTCCAGCTCGTGCACGTACCGGTGCAGTGGCCGTCGCAAGCACCTGAGCGACAGGATCGGGTAGACGACAAGCTGGCCGGGCCCGTGCCAGGTGACGCCGCCGCCGCGGCGGACCCGGCAGACCTCGAGGCCCTTTCCGGCCAGTGCTTCGGGTGAAACCAGGACATCCTCCGCCCGACCCCGCCGGCCCAGGGTAATAGCCGGCGGATCGTGCTCAACCATCAGCAGGTACGCCATCTGTGGGTCTTCTGCCTGCACACGCCTTACAAGCCGCCGCTGAAGCCGGAGTGTGGGCTGGTAGGCTTGTCGGCCCAGATCTACGTACCTCAGCTCACTCATGGTTCAGGACGTCTTCTCGCGCCTCGCGTAATCCAGGGCTCCAGGGCTTCGTGGACGGCCTCCTGGAACGTCGGATGTGCGTGGATGACCTCGCAGATGCGTTCCAGCGAAATGCCCTGCCGCATGGCCAGGGCCAGCTCGTGGATCATGTCGGTGGCGTGCGGGCCGATCCATAACGCCCCGCGGACCTCGGCCGTACGGCTGTCGGCGAGGATCTTGAGCTGCCCCTCAGTGCGGCCACAGGCCAGCGCGGCGGTGCTGTTGCGGTAGGCACGGCGGAGCACGCGGACGCGTCCGGACCGCTCCCGCGCCTGCTGCTCGGTCAGGCCGACCCACGCCACCTCCGGGTGGGTGTAGACCCCCATGGGCACGACCGAGCGGTCGTCGCGAAGCTCGCGGCCGGTGGCGTTCTCCGCGGCGACCACGCCCATGCGCTCGGCCAGGTGGGCGTATTGGCGCTTCTCGGCCACGTCACCGACGGCGTAGATGCCTTCGACGTTGGTCCGGCAGGCAGGCCGGACTCCGGCCGAGGTGTTCTGGCGACGTCCCGTTGCCCTTACGATGTGAATTCGGTTCCCCTTTGTCCCCCGAGGAGATGATCGGCGCAGAGGTCACAGTTGGCGGCCCGGTCATTCGAGGCCCCTTTGTCTGCCGCACGCTGAAGCAACTTGGGTACCGGGTGCGCAATTTGAGCGGAGGCTACGTCATTTACTGCGCCGCAAGTTCCTCCAAGTGCCGAGAGACCCCAGGGTTGCGCCAGTGGAAGCGGCCCCGGCACGGAAGCCTTCTCTTCGGCTCCGCCAGAAGAGGACGCCGCAGCCAAGGCGAGTGCTCTCAAGCAGCGGGCAGGCTCGGTACTCCGGCCCGAGCTGCGTGTGGGCGTTCGCCGACTGCTTGAGAAAGCTCCCCCGGAACGCCCGGATGCCGGCGCGTCGGGTTGGCCACCGCGGGCAACGAGCTGCCCCGCGATCTTCCCTTTGGCTGCCGCTGCGCGGCGTCGAGGCCTGCAAGTTTCTTGCGATCCCGGCGAGAATTGGCTTGACAGCGGGCAGCGGGTCGGTATTTTGCCAGATTCGAAGATTCGCATGAGCTTTACTCCTTATGCGACGCGTTGTCGCCGGGAACGAACGAGGAATGGATTCGTCCAAAGCATCTGAGTGGGCGGAAACGCTGAGGGCGGCGGCACATCCTGTTCGGCTGATGATCCTGGCCGAACTGCTTGAAGGCCCGAAATGCGTCACGGCCATTCGCGAGTTGCTGAACGCTCGCCAGCCGAACGTTTCACAGCATCTGTCGATACTCAAACACAGCGGCCTGGTGGCCTTCGGCCGGGAAGGCCCCTTCCGGTGCTATTACCTGCGGAGGCCCGCCCAGGTCAGGGCGATGTTCAGGCTGCTGGAAAGCGATTACCCGACGGTTAGTTCAGAAGGGATCCGGAGGAAGTTCCGCCGCGCCCAGGACCGAAGGGCTCGGCGGTAGCAGGAGACACGCGCGGGTTTGGGCCATGGGATTCTGTGTGTTTGTGTCTGGAACGGGAACGAACGGAGCTCCCCGGGGGCACGGGCGCGGCACTGGCATGATGTCAGTGGCGCCGTCCAGGCCTGCCGGGGGGTGGACCATTTCTGCCCCGCCACGTTGGGAACGCAGCGATGGGGAAACATCTCAGTAGATATGTGGCGACCGCGGTCACGCTGTTCTGCTTGTGGCTGCTGTTGACGTCAACCAGCAACGTCCAGGAGGTGCTGGCTGGAGCGGTCCTGGCACTGCTCGTGGCGGCGCTGGGGTACAAGGGCTTTACGAGGCGTGGGCTCGGCATCTTTTCCCCCCGGCGCCTGGCGCACCTGTTGATCTACCTGCCGGTCTTCTTCTGGGAGATGATCAAGGCCAACTTCGACGTGGCCTACAGAGTGGTCCACCCGCGGATGCCGATCAGGCCCGGGATCGTGGCCGTAAAAACGGAACTGAAGACAGACATCGGCAAGCTCTTTCTCGCCAACTCCATCACTCTGACCCCGGGGACGCTGACCCTGGAGGTCCAGGGAGAGTATCTGTTCATTCACTGGATCAACGTGAAGGACGAGGACGTCGAGAGGGCCTCGGAACTCATTGCCGGCCGGTTCGAGAAGCATCTGAAGGCGATATGCGAATGAGCCTCACCCTGTACATCGTTTTCTTCGGCGTCGGGGAGGCGGCGGTGCTGCTGTGCATGATCCGTGCCCTTCGGGGGCCCACGGCCTCGGACAGGCTGGTGGCGGTAGACGCCATGATCACCATCACCACGGCCCTGCTGGTCGTGTTGGGGCTGTTTTTGGAAAGACGAATATACGTCGACGTGGCCCTGGTGTACGCCGTGCTTGCGTTCGTGGGCGTGATCGCAGTCGCGCGCTACCTGGAGAAGGGACTGTGACGATAACCAGCGTGATAGGCGCGTTGATTATGGGCTTCGGCGCCATCTTCCTGTTTCTGGGGGCCTTCGGGATCTTGCGCCTCCCGGACGTGTATAACAGGCTCCAGGCGGGGACGAAATGCACCACCCTGGGGGCGTTTTGCACGATTGTGGGAGTGGGCATAGCGCAGCCGGACTGGATATTCAAGGCCCTGATCGTGGCGGTCTTCGTGCTTCTCACGAACCCGATCAGCGCCCACGCCCTCGCCAGGGCGAGCTACAAGAGCGCGGTCCCTCTCTACGACGGGACCGTCGTGGACAAGTGCCGGGAGTTCGGAGAATGCGAGGAAGTGGGCGGCGCGGCGGGAGCCTCTGAGTCGGACGCGGGCGGTGAAGAATGAGTGTCATTGAGGCGATCCTGATCTTGTTCATGCTGGTCGCCGCCGTGGCGACAAGCCTTTTCCGCGACCTGATCAGCGCGGTGGTCGCGTGCGCGGCGGTGAGCCTGCTGGCGTCGCTTCTGTTTTATCTTCTGGATGCGCCGGACGTAGCCATGGCCGAGGCCGCGATCGGCGCAGGGCTCACCACCGCGATGTTCGTCGTGGCGGTGAGGAAGACGAAGAGATACGAAGAGTAGGGATATGCGGAAAGCGGTGGCCTTCGTATTGGTGCTCGTCGTGGGCGCGGGATTCTATGCCGTGCTCGCGACCATCCCCTTCGGTGCCGACAAGACGGACGTGGCCAGGCGCTACGTGCGGAACGGGGTCAGGGAGACCGGGGCCGCCAACATCGTGACCTCCGTCGTCGTGGCCTACCGGGGGTTCGACACGCTGGGGGAGGTGACGGTCCTGTTCATCGCTGCCGTGGCGGTGGGCGCGGTGCTTTTCCCGGCCGGCGGGCCCGCCGGCGAGGAAAAGACCGAGGCCAGCCTCATCGTTCGCACAGGATCCAAGGTATTGTTCCCGTTCATCATTCTGCTGGGCGCGTACATTTTCCTGCACGGGCATCTGACGCCCGGCGGGGGTTTTCAGGGCGGGGCGGTGATCGCATCGGGCTTTCTTCTGCTGTACTTGGCGTGGCCGGGCCGGGGAGCCGGCAGAAAGGTCTCCAGCGCGGTGGAAAGCCTGTCCGGACTCGCCTTCGTGGCGGTCGGCATTCTAGGAATCGTCTATGGTGTGGGCTTTCTCGGGAACTTTCTGCCTCTGGGAGCCCGCAACGCGCTGCTGAGCGCGGGTGTCATCCCCATCATCTACGTGGCCATCGGACTGAAGGTCGGCGCGGAGCTGGCGGGCGTGGTCGGCCACCTGATGGAACGCCCATGAGGTAAGGCGATGGAGCAGGTCGCGAACTGCATGTACTACGCCGGCGGCGGCGGGCTCATCCTGATAGGTCTTTACATGGTGCTGGCCAAGACGAACCTGGTCAAGATCATCCTGGGCTTGAGCTTCCTCGATACCGGGATTCACGTTCTGCTGGTGGCCATAGGGTACATCCGCGGCCGGACGGCGCCGATTTTCAGCGAGGGCATGGCCGAGACGACGCCGGTGGTGGACCCGGTGCCGCAGGCGCTGGTGCTGACGGCCATCGTCATTGGCGTCGGCGTGCTGGGGCTGGCGTTGGCCCTGGCGATCCAGGTGTACCGGCATTACGGCACGCTTGACGTGGCGAAGATCAAGGGGCTGAAATGGTAAGCCCGTCGCTGCTGATAGCCATCCCGCTGGGCGGTGCGTTCGCGGCGCCGCTTCTGGCGCTGGGATCGAAGAAGCTCGCCAAGTGGATTCCGCCGCTGGCCCTGGCGGCCGACCTCGTCATCGGGCTGCTTCTGCTTCCGCGGGTCCTTGAGAAGGCGATCGTGGTATCGATAGGGGGCTTCCCTCCGCCCTTCTGCATCAACCTGATGGTCGGGCCGCTGGGGCTGTCCCTGGCGATCCTCATCTCGCTTGTGGGCCTGCTGATAAGCATTTACGCGATGGGCTACGTCAAGACGGAGCCCACCGAGAAATATCACGTCCTGTATCTGTTGCTGGCGACCGGTGCTTTGGGCATCGTCCTGACGGGCGACATCTTCAACCTCTTCGTGTTCTTCGAGATCCTGTGCATCGCATCCTACGCCCTGACGGCCTACGAGAAGGACCGCGCCGGCACCGAGGCCGCGATGAAGTACCTGATCCAGGGCACGGTGGGCTCCACGTTCATCCTGGTGGCGATCGGCTTCCTGTACGGGCTGTTCGGCACGCTCAACATGGCGGACATCGCCGCCAGGGTGCCGTCGGCCGAGCCGTTGCATCTGTTCCTGATCCTGGCCTTCTTCGTGGTGGGGTTCGGCGTGGAGGCGGCGATCTTCCCGCTGAACGCATGGCTTCCGGACGCGCACTCCTCGGCACCGTCGTCGGTCAGCGCCATCCTCTCGGGCATAGCCATAAAGACCGGCGTGTACGCCATCGCGCGCATCTGCTACACCCTCATGAACGCTCAGGGATTCCTTCTCTTCCTCTCGCTCATCGGCATCATAACGCTCGTCGTCGGAGAGATCGCGGCGTACAGGCAGAAGGACGACATCAAGCGGATGCTGGCGTACTCCAGCATCGGGCAGATCGGCCTGATCCTCTTCGCCGTCGGGATAGGCACCTCTCTTGGCCTGTTCGGGGCTCTCTTCCAACTCGTGAACCACGCCTTGGCGAAGTGCCTGCTGTTCCTCGCGGCGGGATACATGATCTACCGGGCCGGGTCGAAGAAGCTGTCGGACATGCAGGGCCTGGGCAGGCGGATGCCGCTTACCGCCGTCGCTTTCACGGCGGCCGCTTTCTCGCTCGTGGGTCTGCCCCCGTTCGCCGGGTTCATGAGCAAGCTGTCGATCGTCTGCGCCGCGCTGAAGACGGGAAGGTCCGCCCACATGGCCCTGGCGGCCGTTGCCCTCGCCGCCACGGTGGTCGAGGGGGGCTATTTCTTCCGGGTCGTCCAGGGCCTGTATTTCAGGGACGGCCCGAAGCCCCAATCCCTCGGACCGGCGAAGGAGGCGCCTGCGGCAGCGCTGATACCCATTCTCGTGCTTGCGGTGCTGGTGATTGCCATCGGGGTCTACCCGCAGCTCGTGACCGGCGTGCTGGACGGCGCGGCAAAGGAACTCCTCAACCGCCAGGCGTATATCAGGGACGTCCTGGAGGCCCTGTAGCATGGACATGGAGACGTCATTCGCTGCGATATTGCCCGTAGCCTTCGGCGGCGCCCTGCTCGTGTACCTGGCGGGCAAGGTCTCGGGGGCGCTGCGGAACGTCCTGGCGGTGCTGCTGGCGGCCGCGCCGGTCGCCCTTGTAGCCGTGCTGTATGGTCGAGAGGTAAGGATCGTTTACTACTCGCTGCCGTTCTTGGACGCCCAGCTGGCCCTGAGGACCGACGCCCTGGCTTGGCTCTTCGCGATCGCCGTCGCCGCGATCGGCCTGCTTTCCATCGTTTTCTCGCTGCGGTACATGCAGGGCGGCGAGCGCCTGGACTTCTACTACTTCGCCATGCTCCTCGTGAACGCGGCCATGCTGGGGATCGTCTTCAGCGCCGACCTCCTATCGCTGTTCGTGTTCTGGGAGATCCTGAGCTGGGCGACGTACCTCCTCATCAGCTACAGGGGGGGCAAGGCGGTCGCGGCCGGGCTGAAGTACATGGTCATGTCCATCGCCGGCTCCTGCGCGATGCTCCTGGCCGTGGCGAGCCTGTACGCGACGTGCTGGACCTTCGACATCGCCGCCCTGGCGCGGCAGGTCGGTGCCATGTCTGCCGCCTACAGGCTTTTCATCCTGCTCATGTTCGTGCTGGCGTTCGGAATCAAGAACGCCATCGTTCCTGTGCACGTGTGGCTTCCCGACGCCCACAGCGAGGCCGTCTCGCCGTTCTCCGCGGTGCTCTCGAGCGTGCTGGTCAGGATGGGCATCTACGGCCTCATGCTGATCATGTACGGAGTTCTCGGCCAGGGCGGCCTGGCCGAGCTGAAGCTGGGGCCCGTGACGTTCGCACATGTGCTGTGCTGGGTGGCAGCCGTCACCATCCTGGTCCCGCTGTTCATTGCGATGCTCCAGGACGACGCGAAACGGCTCATCGCGTGGTCGTCGGTCGGGCACGGCGGCTACATGGTGCTGGGGATAGCCTTCGGCACAACGTTGGGGGTCGCGGGGGGCTTGTTTCACGCCCTGAACTACGCGGCATGCGTGGCCCTGCTGTTTCTGGCCGTCGGCGCCGTGGAGCACCGTACCGGAACCCGCGACCTGAACGAGCTTGGCGGGCTCATGAAAAGGATGCCCGTGACGTTCGTGACCGCCCTCGTCGGCGTCTGCGGACTGATCGGCGTGCCCCTGACGAACGGATTCGTCTCGAAATGGTTCATATACAAGACGCTGATCATGGAAGGCCATCCCTTCCTGGCGCTTGTCGCGCTGGTGGGAACGTGGGCGACGATTCTGTATGGATACAAGCTGATCCATAACGCCTTCCTGGGCCAGTTGCCCTCGAGGTGCCGAGAAGTTCGGGAAGTGCACTTCTCCATGCAGTTGCCCATGATCCTGCTGGCCCTGGCCGTCATACTCTTCGGCGTGCTGCCGGGAATTCCGGTAAGGGCGATCAGCTCGGTCCAGGTCTCGCTCGGGCTGGAAGCGCTGGAGAGCGGGCTCTGGGCACTTCCTCCAGCCGTGGGCGAACTCAACACGATCAACATCCTCGCGGGCGTGGTGGCGTCGCTGGCGATCGTGTACGTGGGGTTCGCTCTGGCCAAGAAGGCGCGCCGCGTTGACCAGTTCGACAGCTACGGCGCGGGGTCGTACGTCCCGCCCGACAGGTACCAGTACAGCGTCAACTTCTACCAGCGAGCCCACGAGCTCATCGGGCCGTACGTGCGCGACCGGGTGGACGACTTCTACGGCTGGCTCGTGGCCAAGGCCGAAGGCTTCTTCGAGGAGGCCCGGAAGATTTACACCGGCAACGTGAACACCTACGCGGCCTACATCGTGCTTCTCGCGGCGCTGCTGATCGTCCTGAAGATCGGGGGGCAGTTCGGATGATGGCGGCAAGCACCGTGACGAGGATAGTCTCCATTGCAGCCCTGCCCGTCGTCGGGTTTCTGGTGGGCGTCCTGTTCCTGGGTCTGTCGAGGAAGATCACGGCGCGGATACACCGGAGGTACGGCCCGCCGCTTTACCAGCCCATCATCGACGTGGTGAAGCTGCTCACCCAGAAGGAGAACATCTCGCACGGGATTCTGTTCGACCTGGGCATACTCCTGGGGTTGGCCGGCGCTCTCATAACGATGGTCTTCATTCCGGCGGGCGGCCTCCGCCCGCTTTCGGCCTCGGGGGACTTCCTGGTGGTTCTGTACCTGATGCTGCTTTCACCGCTGGGCGTGGCGCTGGCCGCCGGCGCCTCGGAGAATCCGAACGCGAGCATCGGCGTTTCACGCAAGTTCATCCTTGCCCTCGGCTATGAGGTGCCCTTCCTCATGGCGGCCCTGGCCGTGATGACCCGGTTCCAGACCACCTCCCTGCTCGAGGTCGTCTCCTGTCAGGAGGGATCGGTCCTCGACTGGGGCGTCTTTGTGCTTCCCCTTCCTGCCGTGGCGACGTTCCTGATCCTGCCCGCCATGCTGGGAATCAGGCCTTTCGACTTCGCCGGGGCCCCCCAGGAGATCGCCTCGGGCCCCATGGTCGAACTGGGCGGCAAGTACCTCGCCTTCGCTGCGATTCAGGGCGCCTTGCACACGTACGTCGTGCTGGCGCTGTTCGTCGACTTGTTCCTCGGAGGCGGAGCCAGCATGCTGACCTTCCTCGCCAAGATGCTGGCGGTCTTTTTCGTCGGCGTATGCATTAACGCGGTTCTCCCCAGGTTCAGGGTCGAGCAAGGGCTGAGGTATCTCTGGAAGTGGCCCACGATACTGGCGTTTTTTGGGCTGCTGATCGTGGCGTTGAGGCTGGAGTAGACACATGGACAGAGCAGAGATACTCAAGACGCTCAAGAGCCCCGCGAAGTGGGGACAGAAATACTCGCTGTGGGCGGTGTATTTTTGCACCGGCTGCGGCGTCGTCGAGATACCCCCTGTCATCACCTCGCGCTGGGACGCCGAACGCTTCGGCGTCCTGCCCATGGCCACCCCCAGACAGGCGAACCTCTTCCTGATTACCGGTTACGTTTCGGTCAAGACGCTGGGAGCCATCATCCGGACCTACGACCAGATGCCGAATCCGAAGTACGTGGTCGGCTTCGGGTCCTGTCCGGTCAACGGCGGCATGTACTGGGATTCCTACAACACGATCAAGCATCTCGACAAGTACCTCCCGGTCGATGGCTGGATCGCGGGATGCATGCCCCGGCCGGAGGCCATCTTCGTGGCCGTGGTGCATCTCTGGCAGATGATCGATAAGGGAATCGCCACCGGCTACGAGCGCTACAAGGACAACTACGAATACTACCAGACAAACCAGCGGGCGATCCTGCCGCACCTGGCGAAGTTCGCAGGGGCGGAAGCTGCGCCGGGGCGGAACAGTTAGGCAGGCATGAGCGAAGACGACTTAAAGAAAGCCATCGAGCGAGGCGTTGAGGCAGCGGCGGCGACGGTCCAAAAGAAGGGCCGCCTCGTGGTCACCGTGCCGAAGACCGCGGCAGTCTCCGCGCTCATCGCGCTCAGGGCGCGCGGCTTCGAGCACCTCTCCGCGATATCCTGTACGGACTGGCTTGAGGAAGGGCAGTTCGAGCTCGTCTACCACCTGTGGTCCTACAGCGACAAGATCCACGTGATGCTGAAGACCCGCCTGCCCAGGGAGAACCCGCAGATCGTGACGGCGAGCCCCGTGTTCCCGCACGCCCAGACGTACGAGCGGGAAATACATGAGATGTACGGGGTGCGCTTCGAGGGCAACCCCAGGCTCACGCCCTTGCTGCTGGACCACTGGCAAGGCCCGCCGCCGATGAGAAGGGACTTCGACACGCGACAATACGTTCAAGACACGTTCGGTTCGACTCCGCCCGTAGGGGAATAGGATATGCTTTCGGAAAAAGACGTGATGCAGGCGATCCAGAAGACCAGGCATCCTGAGATTGATTGCAGCCTGCTCGACCTGGGCATGATCAAGGAAATTAAAGTCAACCGGGAGACGGTGAGAGTGACCATGAATCTGCCCTTCCCGGAGGTGCCTATAAAGGAACATCTCGTTCAGATTGTGAAGGATGCAATACGTGAGGAGGACGAGGCTGCAGAAGTCCAGGTGGGCTTCGTCACGATGAACGAAGCCCAGCGGGAAGAATTCGGGAAAAAGGCCCGGGAGAAATGGAAGTCGTGACGCACGCCTCGAGCAAGAAAACAACGGGATCCGCAAGGGAGCTGGAGCTGTACTTCGGTCCCCAGCACGTGGGGATGGTGGGGAACTTCGGCATCGTCCTGACCGTCGAGGGCGACACGGTCGTCAGGGCGCGCTCGAACCCCGGGTACCTTCACCGGGGTTTCGAGAAACTCATGGAGTACCGCACGTACATCCAGAACTTTCCTTTGGTGTGCCGCCTCAACGTGATGGACCCCGACCCCAAGGAGATGCTCTACGCGATGGCGGTGGAGGAGCTGGCGGGACTCGACGTGCCCCGCAGGGCACATTACATAAGAACCATCGTCCTGGAGATGTCGCGAATAACCTCGCACCTGTTCTGGCTGTGGGGCTTCGGCAACCTGCTGGGCTTCGACACCATCGGCCAGTGGGCGATGGGCGACCGCGAGTACTTCCTCGACTGTTTCGAGATGCTCTGTGGAGGCCGGGTATATCACACCTACATCTGGCCGGGCGGCGTCCGACGCGACCTGCCCCAGGGCTTCCAGGAGAAGCTCCGCTTCGCCCTGGACAACCTGGAGAGGATGCTCCCCGACTACGACGAGGTCTTCTTCAACAACCGCCTCTTCGCCGACCGGACCCGCGGGATAGCTGCGTTCACGCGCGACCAGGCCGTCTCCATGGGCCTGACCGGAACCAACCTCCGGGCCACGGGCGCGAGCATCGATGTCCGCAAAGACGAGCCGTACGCCGCCTACGCCGAGCTCGATTTCGAGATCCCGACCATGGAGGACGGCGATTCCTACTCGCGCGCGGTCGTCATCCGTCTGGAAATGGCCCAGAGCATATCCATCATCCGGCAGGCCCTGGGGCAGATGCCCGACGGGCCCGCTTGGAAGAAGACCCCGAACCCGTTCAAGTGGCTGGTCCAACCTGGCGAGACCTACGTGAAGATAGAGTCGGCCAGGGGCGAGGACGGCATGTATCTGGTCTCGGACGGCAGCGACAAGCCGAGGAGGGCCTTCGTCAGGGGGCCCTCCTATCCGGCGGCGATACTCATGCTGGAAAGATTGCTTGAAGGGGCGAGCCTCTCCGACGTCGGCCATATCATGCTGAGTCTCAACGTCGCCGCACCGGAGGTGGACAGGTGAGCGCAGGCTACGGAGTCAACACAGAGTGATCACCGAGAAAAAGAGCATCTTCCGGCCGTTCGGTGCGCTGAAGTATCTGTTCCGCAAGCCGCATACATTCCGCTTTCCGTTCGAACAGAAGCCGACGGCGGGCAGGTACCGGGGTCTGCACATCAACCGCAGGGAATCCTGCACGGGCTGTGGGAACTGCGCCGACATCTGCCCCAACCAGGCGATCACGATGGTGGAGCAGCCCGACATGGAGTCCGTGCCGGGCAAGAAGAACGAGCTTCCCCAGGTAGACTATGGCCGTTGCTGCTTCTGCGGCCTGTGCGTGGACATCTGCCCGCCGGGGAGCCTCTCCCTGGCGAAGGACTACATTCACATCGCCCCGAACACGAAAAGCTTCCTGGCGTACCTGCCGGACACGGAGGAGTCCGGCAACGAGGCTTTCGTCCCCGCGGCCGAATACTCCATCATGAAGGCCAGCCTGGCGCACCGGCTGGCCGACAACGCGGGCTTCATCTCCCAAATGGATTACTCGCTCGTCGATTTCGAGCGTGTCTCGATGGGGATCGTGCCGGCCGAAGACAGGAAGAGCTCTTTCCTCGAGATCGTGAAGGGATTCTCCGAAGAACAGGCGCGGAGGGAGGCCTCCAGGTGCCTCGAGTGCGGCCTGTGCGAGGACGCCTGTCCCGCCAATATGGGAATCTCTGATTACATCCGCGCCATATGGGAGGGCGACAACGCCGCGGCCGTCAGGGTATTCTACGAGAAGAACCCTCTGCCCAGCATCTGCGGGCGGATCTGCACACACAAGTGTGAGGAGGCCTGCGGCATCGGTCGGCGAGGGCAGCCCGTGGCCATACGCTGGCTCAAGCGCTTCGCGGCCGACAGTGTTCCCGCAGAAAGGCTCAAGCAGGTTCTGGGCGCCGGGGCCGCCAAGACCGAGCAAAGGAAGGTGGCGATCGTGGGCGCCGGCCCCGCCGGCTTGAGCTGCGCCTACTATCTCGCCGTCGCCGGGTATCGCGGCACGATCTTCGAAGCCATGCCGAAGCCAGGTGGCATCATGCGCTACGGCATCCCCGAGTATCGGCTCCCTTATGACGCGCTCGACAAGGATATCGACTACATAGCGTCCGTCGGCGTCGAGATAAGATGCAGCACCCGCGTCGGCGAGCACGTCACCCTGGACGAGCTTCATAAAGGTTTCGACGCGGTCTTCCTTGCCACCGGGTTCCACGTGGGGCGCAGCACAAAGGTCGAGGGGACAGACCATGATGACGTGTTCCAGGCCATCGACCTCCTGGGCGACATCACCGAGGGCAAGGAGGTGACGGTCGGGAAGAAGATCGTAGTGATCGGCGGCGGCGACGTCGCCATGGACATCGCCCGCAGCATGGCGCGGCTGCAGATGAAGAGGTACGCCGAGGTTGACATCACCTGCTGCTGCCTGGAATCCGAAGACATCATGCCCGCCACCAGGGAGGAGATCGACGAGGCCCGGGAGGAGGGCATAGCCATTTGCGCTGCAAGGGGCCCGGACAGGATCGAGATAGGCTCCGGAAGGATCCGAGGGCTGCACACGGTGAAATGCACGTCGGTTTTCGACGAGCAGGGCCGGTTCAACCCCACGTTCAATCGGGAGGACAGGCGGTTCTTCGAGGCTGACATGGTCATCGAGGCCATAGGTCAGGCACCGGACCTGTCGTACATACCGAAAGAGCTGGACGAGAGGCTGGAGAAAGAGGGCCGGCGGATCAAGGTATCGCAGCAGTTCCAAAGCAGCGTCCCCTGGCTTTTCGTCGGCGGCGACCTGATCGAGGGACCGGACGTCATCCACGCCATCGCCAACGGCTATGCGGCAGCCCAAGGCATAGCGGGCTTCCTCGAGGCCAAGTCGTAGAAGCCGCTCGAGGTTTCATCCGAAGCGACCGTATCGCATGCAGGTGAGAAGATTTGCTGCGGATGCGGGCTCGCCCGGCTCTACCCCGGCGAGGGCGAAAGCTACTGGACGAGCGTCAGCATGTCGCAGCCGGCGCGGCCGAAGGCCCCTGGGGCCGGCGGCGGGCCGGCGCCGCGGGTCTCTAACGTCTCTCATGTGCCCCGAAGTCGGCCAGCGGCCCGGCCGGGCGGCGATGCCCCAGGATGTCCCGCGGCGCCTCCGGCAGCGGCTGGACCCGGTCGATGGCCTCGCCGGCCGCCTTGGTCAGGAACAGCTTGCCCGACGGCGGGTCCACGAACCACTCCGGCCGGATGCATTCGCCGGTGAGGTTGTCGGCCAGGACCGCCTGCCCGCGGGCGCGGTTTCGGATCTGCCCGCGGATGAGGTTGTTTCGCAGCAGAAGCCCCCCGGTGGGGATGTCGGGGCGGTCGTAGATGTCGATGGCCCGGGCCTCCGGGGAATCCGCGTACACGGTGTTGTGCACGAACTTCAGGTCGCGGGTGTAGCCCAGCTCCACGGCGCGCCAGCGGCCGGCGTGGTAGACGAAGTTGTTTCGGACGATGCCGCCGCTGACGTGGTAGAGGCCTTCGGGGTTGTGCCCGTTGCCCAGGCAGATGGCCGCCCCGCAGTTGACGATCACGTTCCGCTCGATCAGCGGG
>Ga0111188_1019_pt1 | contig 15989 bp, 11 predicted proteins | sample DeeMarSWOR324_28_FD_80358 | JGI IMG/M metagenome (GOLD analysis project Ga0111188, IMG submission 80358) | Planctomycetes bacterium SM23_25
GCGCCGGGGCCAGGCCCGGCGCAAAGCGGCCAAACGTGCTATTCCTGTTCTCCGACCAGCACCACGCGAAGGCGATGGGCTGTGCGGGCAATCCGATCGTGCGGACGCCCAACCTCGACCGGCTGGCGGCCGGCGGCGCGCGCTTCACCCGCGCCTACTGCCAGGACGGCATCTGCGTCCCGTCGCGCACGTCGATATTCGCCGGCCTTTACCCCCGCACCACCGGCTGCCTGGACAACCCCAACAACCCGCCGAATCCCGGGCGCTACCTGATGCTGCAGCAACTCCTTCAGCGCAACGGCTACCGCACCGGCTGCTTCGGCAAGCGCCACCTCCCGAGAAACGAAATGGCGCACGGCTGGGACCGCTCGGCCACGACGATCAATCCCAAACTCGATCCTTCCGACGAAAGCTACCACGAGTGGCTCAAACAGCGGGGCCGTTGGCAGGCGTACCAAACCGTGAGCGGCAAGGCGATTCTGAAGAGCGACCTCTTCTGCCGCATCTCGCCGCTGAAACCCGAAGAGCGCGACGCCGCCTATACCGCGGACAAAACCAACGAATTTCTGCGCGCCCGCAAAAGGGAGGGCAGGCCGTTTTTCTGCTGGGCCACGTTCCACGGCCCGCATCAACCGTACACGCCGCCGCAGAAATGGGCCGACCTCTATCCCGTCGATAAGATGCCGCTGCCGCCCAACGTTAACGAGCCGATCGAACACCTGCCGCCCAATCTGCAAAGGTGGCGTCGCAACAAGCAACAGCCTTGGAACCTGGGCGCCGCGGCCGGGAACCCCGCGCTCTACCGGCGCTACATCGCCTACTACTACGCGCAAGTCACCGAGGTCGACCATTACATTGGGCGGATTCTACACCAGCTCGACGCACTGGGCCTGCGCGACGAGACCATCGTTATCTACGCCTCCGACCACGGCGACTTCGTCGCCCATCACGGCATGTCGGAGAAATGCGCTCTGGGTCACAACGTTTACGAAGACACGTTGCGCGTCCCGCTGATCGTCTCTTGGCCCAAGCGCTTCGCGCGCGGCGTGGTGCGCGACGACCTGGTCGAGCTGCTCGACCTGTACCCCACCCTGCTGGACGCGCTTCGTCTCAAAATGCCCGCCGCGGCGCAAACGCTCGCCGGACGCTCGCTGGTGCCGACGCTCGCCGAAGGAAAGCCGGTGGGGCGCAAGTTCGCCGTTTCCGAAAACTGGTCGCAGGTCACCGTCATCACCAAGCGCTACAAGCTGGGCGTCTGGATCGACCCCGGCCCGCTGCCCCGTTACGTGCGCCGTGACTGGCGAAAAAGACATCCCGACATGCTGTTCGACCTGAAGAACGATCCGCTGGAAACGCGCAACCTGGTCGGCCGGCCCAAAGTCGCCGAGGTGGAGAAGCAACTGCGCGAACACCTGGCGCAATGGCAAAGCGCCACCTCAAGCGAAGGTAAACAGGCGCTGATCTCAAGGGCGCTAAAAAGGAAAACATAGTGGCGCCGTCATGCGCAAATCTCACGTCAGTATTGAACAGGTGCAGAGGCATTATGGCGCTATAATCCGTAGCAGTGCCCGGCGGCGAGGCCGGGCCTGACTTTGGAGGAAAGCCCCGTTTTCCTCTTATGGTCAGAGGAGAGGCCCATGTTCCGTAATATCTCTCTTCTCGTTTGCTGTATTCTCGTCTGCGTACTTCTGGTCAGCGATTACGCCGCCGGCGGCGGCGACGGACCCGTGCGCGTGTTCATTCTCGCCGGGCAGTCCAACATGCAGGGCAAGGCCAAGATTGAGATCGGCCACGGTGGCGTGAGCGGCGCAATCGGAAGCCTGCGTTACCTGGTCAACAACGACCCGACCAACTATGGCCATCTCGTCAACCCCAACGGCGCCTGGGCGACCCGCAGCGACGTTTGGATCAACTATAACACCGCATATTACAGCGGCGCCGCGGTAACAGTCAGGGGCAATCTCACAGCCGGTTACGGCGACGTCGGGAACCTGACGAGCAGCGACCCGAGACTGGGGCCCGAACTGGGCTTCGGCAACGTGGTGGGCGATTTCTTCGACGAACCGGTCCTGCTGATCAAGGAAGCCTGGGGCGGCAAGAGCCTGGCCGTCGACTTCCGGCCGCCCAGTTCCGGCGGCGTCACGGGGGAGTATTACACCAAGATCCTCAACGACGTCGAGAACGTGCTGAACGACCTTTCCACGCACTTCCCGGGCTACCACGGCCAGGGCTACAAGCTCGAGGGCATAGCCTGGCACCAGGGCTGGAACGACCGCGTCAACCAGATCTACAACGACGAGTACGAGCAGAACCTCGTCAACTTCATCAAGGACATCCGCAAGGACCTGGGCGTTCCAAAGCTGCCCTTCGTCGTCGCCAGCACGGGCATGAGCGGCTGGAACGAAACACACCCTCGGGCACTGTCGCTGATGGCGGCACAGGCCGCGATCGTCGATGCCGGCGAGTATCCGGAGTTCGCCGGCAACGTGGGTTTCGTCGAGACCCGCGACTTCTGGCGGGACTCCAGCGTCTCGCCCGCCAATCAGGCCTACCACTGGAACCAGAACAGCGAGACCCTCTACCTCATCGGCAAGGGGCTCGGCGACGAGATGAAGCTGCTGGTGCCGGAGCCGACCTCGTGTTTGCTTCTGCTGGGAGGCGCCTTCGCGCTGTGCCGGCGGCGGCGCAGGCGACGGCCGTAAACGCCCCGCCCCCGGACCCAGCCGCCCGCCCACGCGAAATCGAATCTCCTCTCCGTGCCGGACACCTCCTGCAGCAAGGAAGCACAGGGCCGAGGCGGCCGCATGCCGCGAAGATGGGGCTGGGCGACAGACGCCAAGACGGAAGACCGGACGGGAGGAAGAAGGAAGCGGAAGCCGACCGCGTCTGCCTGGTCAACTGGCGAGAATGCACGGATGGCGCCCGGATTCGCTTCCAAGGCCTTCTCAACGCTACGTTCCATTGCGCCGCGGCACGCTGCGACGGAGGTCATCTGCGCCTGCGTGAGGCCAAGGGACCCCGATATTCTGTTAGGCGCGAGTGCGAGGGGCGGATCATAATAGTCGACGAACCGCCCGGCGGTGAAGCCGGGCAGATGACTTCCTATCACCCTCAGGCTCCGGGAGGTGTGCTGTGTCGCTCAGGATGTTGACTCCGTTGGTCGTCGCGGCCCTCGGGGCGCTGGTGATCACGTTGGGCGCGCAGGCGCAGAGTTCCACCGTGCCGCCGATCCAGGCCATCAAGGGCGTGAAGCCCAAGCCCAGCGTGTTCCGGGCGGCCGGGCGGAGCCAGCCCCTCGTCATCCGCTCGGAGAAGGAAGCCGCCGAACACTTCGCCCATGCTGATGTGGCCGCCCTGAAGAAGGTGGTGGATTTCAACCGGCAGATCGTGCTCGTGTTCGCATGGCGAGGTTCGGGACAGGATCGACTCACGTACGGCGTAGCCGAATCCTATCCCGAGCAGATCTTCTTCACCTTCCGGCCGGGCCGCACGCGCGACTTGCGCCCGCACGTGCGTATGTACGCGCTGCGCTCGAACGTGACATGGCGCGGCCCGAAGGGGCGCCGCGGACCGGCGGGGGGCAGACCTCCTGCGCCGGTGGCGCCCCCCCGCAAGCCCAAGGCGGCGAAGGCGAAGGAGTCCGCGGAGTACATCCGCGTCGAGGTGAAGGGCAAGCTCATGACCGGCATGATGGCCATCGGAGGCGAGACCACCGGCACGGCCATCACCGCCAACGGCATCACCTGGGAACTGGACCTCGGCAGGGAGGGCGACCTGCTCAAGCAGGCCCGCTCGCTGTCCGGCAAGCCGGCGATCGTCCGCGGCGAGCTGACGCGACGGCGCGGCGTGGAGATACGCGAGCGGTGGATCGTGAAGGTGAAGAGCATCGCCAAGCCCGGCGAGAAGCCGTCGGGAATGCCCGAGCCCGCGGCCGGCACGGTGACCGGCGCGTTCATCATCTCCGACGGCATTCCCAGCTTCGAAGGCTACGTGCTGGAGATCAAGCTCTGGCAGTACAACCCGCTTGTCGCTGACGTCTCGGCGACGCTGGTGGGCGAGCACGTGGTCAAGGGCTACAGACACACGAAGGGCACCGAGACGAAGACCGCCTTCACGCTTCGCCCCAAGGACGGCGTGAAGAACGGCATGAACTACTACGTAACCGCGTTTGTCCTGGACGGTGGCAAGCGAACGCACATGGGGCAGCGCGACGGCCGGCCGGGGCTGTGCAAGGTGCTCGCGCAAGGTCAGCCCACGACCGTCCAACTCATCGCTCGCGATCTGCGGCGTTGAGGCGGGCCTGGGCGCCTGGGTCGCGACAGTGCAGCACGGCTGGGGCGGTGTGTCAGGACGGAATCGTATACCTCGATCTCGCTGAGGGGAGGATGCGGTCAGAGCGTCATCAGTCACAACCCCCCCGCCCCCGGGCCCAGCCGCCCGCCCACGCCAGATCAAATTCCCTATCAGCGATCGTGGAGGGCGTGTGGGACTTGTTCAACGGCCCCACAGACGGGTATTGCGCACAAGAGGAGCGACCACATGGACGCAGATAGTATCCGGCCCGGCGGCGGAGCAAGCAGGCGATCGTTCCTCCGAAACGCAGCCGGCGTCGCGCTGGCACAGACCTTCTTTCGCCGTGCGCTGGCGCAGGAACCCGCCGCGCCGAGAAGGCCGAACATTCTCTGGATCTCGCTCGAAGACATCACGCCGATGATGGGCTGCTATGGTGACAAGTATGCCCGTACACCGGTCTTTGACGGCCTCGCCGGGGAAGGCATCCGCTACACCAGGGCGCATGCGGTGTCCCCGGTGTGCTCTCCATCACGGTCGAGCGTGATTACCGGCATGTATCCCAGTTCGCTGGGAACCATGCACCACCGAAGCCACGCCCAAGCGCCGAGGTTCCTCAAGATGCTCCCGAACCTCCTGCGAGAGGCCGGCTACTACACAACCAACAACGCCAAGCAGGATTACAACATGACAGGCGCTGCCTGGCACGAGAGCAGTGGCCGAGCCCATTGGCGGAATCGACCCGACAAGAAACAGCCATTCTTCGCTGTCTTCAATCTCGGGGAGTGCCATTCAAGCATCACGAAGATTCCGGAAAGCAAGATCGTGAAGGCTCGATTGAGCCGACTCAAGCCGGAGGACTTCCACGACCCGAAGAAAGCTCCGATTCCCCCTTATCACCCCGACGTGCCGGAGTTTCGCCTGGCCTGGGCCCGCTACTACGATGCAGTCACGCAGGTGGACTATCTCGCGGGCGAGATCATTGCCCAGTTGAAGGAAGACGGTCTCTGGGACGATGCGATCGTCTTCGTTTGGGCCGATCACGGCGTGGGCATGCCGCGGGGGAAACACAACGCCTGGGAACAGGGCACCCACGTACCGCTGATCGTGCGCTTCCCGAAGAAGTATCAGCACCTCGCCCCCGCCAGGCCGGGCTCGGCGATTGACGGGCTGGTGACGCTGATGGATCTCGGCCCCTCGGCGTTGGCTTTGGCGGGACTCGAGACGCCCGCCTGGATGCACGGCCGGCCGCTGCTCTGCAAGGGCAAAGGCGAAATCGAATACCGGGACTACGTCATCGGCATGCGCGACCGGCTCGACACCCGCTTCGAGATGGTCCGCAGCGTCCGCGACGAACGCTATCGCTACCAGCGCAACTTCTATCCGCACCTCCCTTTCAAGCCGCACGAGGACTTCGAGTTCAATGCGCCGGTGCTGCGGAAATGGGTGGAGCTGGCCCGCCAAGGGAAACTCACCGGCCCCCAGGCAATGCTCAACCTGCGGTTCAAACCCATCGAGGAACTCTACGACTCCCGGAACGATCCGCACATGATTCACAACGTGGCCCACGATCCCAAGTACGCGGACGTCGTCCAACGGATGCGCGGCCAACTTCACGATTGGATGGTGAAGACCCGCGATCTCGGAATTCTCGACGAGGCGGAACTGCTTCAGCGACTGGGAAGAACACCGCCCTCGCGCTCAACGCTGACCCGCATCGGCGGGAGAATCGCCGAAGTGAGCAGTTTTCATCCAGGGCATGAGAAGGAGAACATGCTCGACGGCTCGACCAGGACATTCTGGCACACCCGCTTCCGGCCGACTGTCGCCAAGCCGCCGCACTATGTCGTTCTTGGAATCCCCGACGGAGTGCGTGTGGCCGGGCTCTGCTATACGGCGCGTGACAGGATGAACGGGCGGATTCGAGCGTACGAAGTGTATGTTTCGGATGACCGAGGAGACTGGGGCACTCCGATTGCGAAGGGGCGTTTTGACCCCGGGGACCTGGCCAGGCAAACCATAGCCTTCCGTGAACCGGTCACCAGGAAGCGCATCAAGTTCCAGGTCGTTGACGCGGTCTCTCTGCACGGAAAGTCAATCGCTGCGATCGGCGAACTGGATGTTATACTGGATCGCGGCGCCCGACCCTCGCCGGCTGTGAAAGGAGTGGAAAAAGGAAACGGCTCGCCATGGCACCTGGGACAGTCGCTAAAGAACTACGAACAGATCCTGGATACCGCCGACCTCCAGCTCCAGGGCAACGCTGCGATTCCTAGACTGCTGGCGCGGGCAAAGAGCCCTGATTCGGCCGTCCGCTTCTGGGCGGTGCTCGGCCTGGTGGCCACGCGATCCAGGGACCCAAGAGTGCTTTCCGGCCTGCAGTCAGCCTTGAAGGATGAGGCGGTCAGCGTCCGCATTACCGCGGCCGAGGGCCTTTTCAACCTGGGACGCTACGAGGAAGGGCTGCCGGCGCTGATCGGCGCGTTGCACCATCCTGCTCCCTCCGCCCAGATCCGGGCCGCCGGCGTCCTCGATTCTCAGCCGCCCGAGGCGAACCCCACGCTCCAGGCCGCCACGGACGCTCTGAAACAGGCCTCACGAAGAACAGACGTAAGAAGGCTGCCGGGGATCCCCTATGGGCTGAATGCCCCCTTCAGGCGAGCCCTCAAGGCGATTGCCGGGCAGGAGAGTTACTACCGCTGGGGCGCGGGCGCCTCGGGATCACCGAAACAGTAGAAGGGACTAGAGATGGAGTACACAACCACAGTATGCCTGGCACTGGTAGCATGCGCGGCACTGGCGCTGTCCTCCGCAGCGGCTGTTGAGCGCGCTGAGACCAACGTTGTGGCGGAGATTCCGTTCAAAGCCCAGAAGCCCCACGCCGAACCGTTCAAGGAAGTTCAGTTGGACGTGGTGTTCACGGACCCCAAGGGCACGAAGAAGACGGTGCCGGCGTTCTGGGCGGGCGGGGGCCAATGGAAGGTCCGCTACGCCTCGCCGGTCGCGGGCACACACCGCTATCGCACGCAATGCAGCGATGCCGAAGACGCAGGGCTGCACGGGATTGAAGGCCAAGTCGAGATCAAGCCCTACACCGGGAAGAACCCGCTGCTCAAGCACGGCTTTCTCCGCGTGAGTGCCGACAAGCGGCACTTCGAGCACGCCGACGGCACGGCCTTCTTCTGGCTGGGCGATACCTGGTGGAAGTGCTTGTGCAAACGAATGACTTGGGGAGGTTTCCAGGAACTCACCGCCGACCGCAAGGCGAAGGGCTTCTCCGTCGTACAAATCGTGTGTGGCCCCTATCCCGATGAGGGGCATTTCGAGGAACGCTGGAAGAACGAAGCCGGCTTCCCGTATACGGCCCGCGGCTTCGAGCGGGTGAATCCCGAGTACTTTGATTTCACCGACCGCCGGCTCCACCACCTGGTGAAGGCGGGCATCGTGCCGGCGATCGTCGGTGGCTGGGGACGAGGCGACTGCGACGGAATGGCCCTGGCCGGGATCGACGGCATGAAGCGCCACTGGCGCTACTTGGTAGCCCGCTACGGCGCGTACCCCACGATCTGGATCATCGGGGGCGAATCGGGCGGTCCGAAGTGGACCGAGGTGGCACGGTACGTTCAGAAGATCGATCCGTATCGCCGCCCGGCCACAATGCATCCCTTCGACTCCGGGCGGAAACAGGTGACGGATGAGACCGTCATCAATTTCGACATGCTCCAGACCGGGCACGGCGGCTGGCCTGCCGCGAAGACCGTGATCCCCAAACTCAAGGCCGCCTACAATCGCCGGCCCGCCATGCCCGTCGTGATCGGCGAGCACAGCTACGAGGGGCACATGCAGACCGGCTTCGCCGATGTGCAGCGATACGTCTTCTGGTCCAGCATGCTCAGCGGGTCCGCCGGACTCACCTACGGCGCGGCGGGCGTCTGGCACGCCAGCGTGGAGAGCGATCCGGGCATAGCGAGGGTCTACGACTTCACGACGTGGAAAGAGGGGATGAACTTCCCCGGTTCGACGCAACTGGGGCTGGGTAAGAAACTGCTCGAGAGATATCCCTGGTGGCGATTCAAGCCGCATCCGGAGTGGGTCGAGAAGGGCTGCTTTGCCGCGGGCATCCCTGGCGAGGCGCGCTTCATCTACCTGCCGCGCCGCAACGTGTACAATTGGAGTGGGATCGTGGTAACGGGCCTCGAGTCCGACGTGCCTTATCACGCCTTCTACTTCGATCCCGTCAAGGGGAAGCAATTCGACCTGGGGACGGTCATCAGCGCCGGGCCGCCGTCCCGACCGTTTGAAGGGCACACGAAACCGCTGTTGTTCGAGGACCGTTTCGAGGGCGCCGACGCCTCGGCCTGGAAAGACCATGGCACGCCCACCCAGCGCAAAGATGCCCTGCTGGTGGGCGGCAAAGGTATGGTGACGATCCTGGAGAAGCTCAAGGACCGGGACCTGATGGCCAGCGCCGAGGCCAAGAGCAACGCCGAGGCGGGTATCATCCTCCGCTTCCACGACCCGGACAATTACCTCGTTGCGTTGTACACCCCTTCGCTCAAGAAGATCTACCTGCACGACCGGAGGGACGGACACTGGGGCGATCCGCTCGGCGAAGTGGTCGTGCCACAGATCGGACCGAAGATCCGCCTCACCGCGGCCGCCTGCGGCGACTACGCGGCTATGATCTTGACGGACGGCAAGAAGACATACTACACGCACGTCGTCAAGGTCAAGAACACCAAGGCGGGAAAGGTCGGCCTGTGGCTGTACCAGATCGGCGATCGCCAGGAGTTTGCCAACTTCAAGGTGTCCAAGGCGAATCTCGTCCCGCCGAAGGGCCAGGCCGGGCAGAAGCCCCCGCCTTCCAGTTCCCCGGATGCCAAGGTGGTGCGCCTGCATACCGACCAGTGGCGCACACCCAACGTGCCCTCGCCGCAGGACTGGGTGTTGGTGTTGGAACGGGTCAAGCTGAATTAACCGCGTGCGGTCAGATGTCGGCCGCGAACGGCTATCCAAGTCCCGATCAGTAGAAAGGAGACGCGATGTTGATGAAATGGACCAGAAGTACTTGCTTTCTAGCGTGTGTTGCTCTTGTAGGGACACGCCTTATGGCGAATCCGGTCATCCTGATCGAATGAGAAGCCTTCAGGAACAAAGGCGGGTGGGTCGTCGATCCGCAGTTCATGGATCAGATGGGGTCTTGTTTCCTGCTCGCGCATGGATTGGGCAAACCCGTAAACCCCCCGCCCCCGGGCCCAGCCGCCCGCCCACGCGAAATCGCAGCTTCCCATCAACCGTCACCCAGCCTGCCATCACGCCCCAGCCGCCGCCGCTTCCCTCTTCCCACCAAACCTCGGCATCGCCTCCACCGCTTCCGCCACGTCGAGAAGCACTGGGTCGGTGTAGAGGTTCATCGTGAGCTCGATCCGGCTGTGGCGCATGGCGGCCATAGCGGTGCGAGGATGCACGCCCGCGGCCGAGAGGTGGGTGCCGAAGGTGTGGCGGAGGGCGTGGATGTCAACGACGCGGCCGCGATTGTCGTACTTCGGGATCCCCGCGGCTTGGAGGTCGGCGCCGAAGACGCGGATTGTCGGCAACGAATGTCCGAGACAGGCCTTCGGGCGACATCATGGCCCGGAGACGGCCAGATCCTGCACCCGTCGAGCAGAAGAAGCACTTGGTGATCCCGCAGTCCGTGGTAGGATTGGCGGAAAGGCCGACGGCGGTCCTCGGTCAGAGGCTATCCAGGAAATCCCGGGCTGACGCGTCGGCAAGCAGAACGCCAGCCACACGACGAGAGGAGTCATCGATGTACACGGACGGCAGGCTGCTGACAGCAGGCGAGAAGACGCGTCTGCATTCCGACCCGTTTGGGGTCCGGACGTACGTTCCTGAGAAATGCTTCCAGGGCTACACCCTGTTCTCGCCGGCATGGGGCGATCAGGAATACCTGATCGACATGCGCGGGTTGGTCGTACACACGTGGCGCGTCACGCACAGCAACGTCGCGGAACTGCTGCCGAATGGGAACCTGTTCACGCAGAACTGCGGGAAGTGGCTGGAAGAACTCACCCCCGACAGCGAGACGGTGTGGCGATGGGAAGGCGATGGCTCCCTGGTCGCCCCGAACCATCACGATTTCTGGGTCGACGACGACACCGTCGTGTCACTGGCCGCGAAGCGCGAGCCGGTGATCCCGGGGCTGTTCACCCCCGGCACGGAGCCGGAACACCTGCGAACGGATGTCATCGTCAAGCTCAACCGGAAGAAGGAGATTCTTTACAGATTCTCCTTTGGGGATCATCTCGATACGCTCTGCGAACTGGCCGGCTACCCCCTGCCGATCCCCTATATGCGGAAGACCGGAGACAACACATACGAACCGTATGGCCCGTCGGACTGGGCTCACGCGAACACGATCGAGGTCTTGCCGGCAACGCCGCTGGGCCGGAAAGACTCCCGATTCAAGGCTGGCAACCTGCTGTTCAGCCTGCGCCATCTGGACATCATCGGCATTGTCGACCCCGACATCAACGAGATCGTCTGGTGCTACGGCCCCGGAATCCTAGACGGGCAGCACCAGCCGACCATGTTGGACAACGGGAACATCCTGGTCTTCGACAACGGCACGTACCGCGGCCATTCCATTGTCCGCGAGATCGAGCCGACTTCCGGCCGGATCGTCTGGCAGTACGAAGACGGCGAGGACTTCTTCTCGCCGTTCCGCGCCGGCAACCAGCGACTGCCGAACGGCAACACGCTCATCTGCGAGTGCGACGCCGGCCACTTGTTCGAGGTGACCCCGGAGAAGGAAATCGTCTGGGACTTCTGGTCGCCCTTCGTGAACCAAGGTCCTCACCACCTTGGCAAGCGCATCCACAGGGCCACACGGTACTCGCCGGAAGCCGTGGAACCGTTGCTCCGGTCTCGCCAGGACCGGATCGTTGCGGAAGTGGACCGGGATGGGCGGCGGGTCAGCACGTACCGGGAACTTATCACGCTTTACCAATCGTGACCGTCTCAGGGAGGACGAGACCCCACGCGGGACAGACGCATTGAATGGCGTGTGGAGTACAGCCAGAAACCAGGGAGAGTCAGTCACCCATTAATGGGGCCAAAACCGTTGCCTGTCGCTCTTATCCCCCGTTCGGGTCGTCCGGGCAGATGAACAGGCGGATGCTCTTTCCGACGTAGCCGGTCAGGGCGCGCTGCCAGCCGGCGACGCTGATCGGCCCGGCCTCAACGGCGCGGGCGGCGTAGGCCTGCCCCAGCTTCTCCAGGTTGCTGGCGCTGGAGACCCGCCGCTGGATGGCGTAGGTCTTGTGGAAGAAGGGCACGGCCAGGGCTGCCAAGAGCCCGACTACGGTGAGGACGACGAGGACCTAGACCAGCGTGAATCCCGCAGTCTTCGACGTGCTCATCTCGTCACCCCTTCCCGTAACCGACCTGGGCGCCCGCGACGACGACGTGTCAAGCCGGCTGCAAGGCCTCGTGCCCGGTCGGGGCTACGGGTCCCAGTGCTTCCGGCGCGCCCAGACGTTGTTGGGGTTGACCTCGTCCAGGTACTTCAGTTTCACCGCGCCGTCCGCCGACAGGACGTTGACCTGTCCGAAATGACGCGCGAAGGTCGGCGGCGCGCCCGGGACGTTCGGGTCGCCGTCCCAGAACCTGAGGTGCTCGCCGCGATAGACCGACTCGTCGAAGGCCGAGCCGATCGCCACCGCCTCCTCGTAGTCCAGGATGAGCAGCTTCTGGCGGCCGGCCATGATCTCCGGGGACATCGAGTTCATACCGTAGCTGGTGGTCCCCCGCGAGAACGGCAGCGTGGCCGTGCCCCGGGTCTGCTTGAAGTCGGGGATCAGCACCTTGCGGTCGGGGTCCATCACGCAGAGGTTGAAGTTGTACCCCGTCGCGCCGGCGAGGAACAGGACGGTGAACTCGACGGTGTTGCGCGTGTAATGGACCTTGAGGTTGATGTCGTAAAAGTCCTTGTCGCCGCCGGCGCTGGAGCCGGTGCGGAAGCCCTGGTCCTCGAAGACGAAGTACCACGTGTCGGGGTCGCCGTCCGGCACGTAGCCGGTCCGCTCGTACGTGGCGATGTAGGGGCAGTAGACGCGCTCGCCCGAGCCGGCGGCGAGGTACTCCTTGTACTGCGTGCCGGACAGCTTCCAGGTCCAGCGGCTCTCCTCGATCTCGTCGAGGTAGACGTCCCATCTGTGGACCGCGGGGTTCGTAACCGGCCCGACGAAGACCTCAATGAAGACCCGCTTCATCGGCTCGGCGGGCACGGGGTGCTCGTCCTCGGGGCAGTGGAACACCTCGACGTTGTCGGAGACGTACGGCTGTAGGGCGGACTGCCAGCTGCCGGCGTCCAGCGCGCCCCGCTCGGTCGACCGCGTGGCGTAGCCCTGCCCGAGCTTCTCGAGGTTGTTGGCGCACGCCACGCGTCGCTGGACGTGGATCGCCTTCTGGAAGAACGGCACGAGGATGCCCGCCAGCAGCGCGACGACGGCGATCACCATCAGCAGCTCCGCCAGGGAGAATCCGCTTGGTCTTGGACGACTCATTCGTCTCGTCCTTGCTCTGAGATCGTGTTCAGGTGTCCCTGGTAGAAATCGCTCCAGGTCTGCTGGATGCGTCGGATCGCCGCCTCCCGGGCGGGCAGGGGGTCGTTGGCCCGGAAGCGGCAGTCGACCCGCATGATCCGCCGCAGGGCTCCCCCGGCGGCGGCCCGCACCTGGCGGGAGGGATCCCGCAGCGCCTCGATGAGCGCCGCGCCGGCATCCCAGCATCTCATCTGGCCCAGGGCGCCGGCGGCGGCCGCCCGGACCTCCGGGTGCTCCTCGGGGTTCCGCAGCGTGGTCACGAGCAGGACCGGATCGCCGCCCTTGCCCAGCCGCCCGATGCCGGTGATCGCGGCGTGGCGCGTCTGCCAATCGGGGCTGGCGGCCTGCTGCCGGAAGCGAGGCAGGTTTTCCGGGTCGCGCCGCTGGGCGAGCTTGACCAGCGTGCCATAGGCGGGCCCGGCGCTCCCGTCGCCGGCGGGGTCGGCCGCGCGGGGGTCCCCGCCGGTTCGGGTCGGGCGGACCTCCGGCCCGCCCGAGCGGCCGAAGCCGGGCACGCCGTGCACCGCCACGTACACTCCCACCAGCACCACCGCCACGGCGGCCAACAGGATCAGACGTCCACGATGATCATGCCACATCAGTCTGCGCCTTGCCGGGCGGCGGCGGCGCCGCCGCGGCGCCGTCTGTCGTCAAGGCAGGGCCGCGGGCGGCCCCAGCCCTTGTCCACCCCGCCCGACTCCTCCTGCCACTTCTTGACCTTCTCCCGGAGGTACCGGGGCTTTCCGATGGCGACCTCGCGCTTCTCGGCGGGGTCGTCGGCCCGGTAGTGCACGTCGATGCCCCCGACGAGCCTGCTCATGGCCGCCCCGGCGCGGGCCCGAACGATCAGCGACGGGTCGCGCAGGGCGTCCATCAGGGACTCGGCGGCGTCCTCGGCGCGCTTGGGGCTTGGTGCTGGAGGAGGTCTTGGTCATGAACCCATCCTATACGAGGCGGCCTGACATGGCAACAGGAAACCGCCCTGACCTTGTCGCAACAATCACAACAGATTGCCGTAATATCAGGATATAGAAGGCGGGGAGGGGGAGTACAATCTTTGACGCGTTACTTGCCAATCTACCTGGCAACGAACGGAAACTGATCTGGCTGTTGGATGGGCGAGGAACGGAGGATTGGCCGTTCCGGCGATCGGAGGGGCCGGCGTCGCCGCCCTGGAAGGGTCATCAAGTGCATTCGCCCAAAGCGGGCGGCAAAGGGCATCACAATGGCGCGACAGCAATGGTCGGTCGAGCAGGCCAACGCGTGGGCCGCGGAGCAGCCGTGGTTTTTCGGGGCGAACTTCACGCCCAGCACGGCAATCAACCAACTCGAGATGTGGCAGGCCGAGACCTTCGACCCCGAGACGATCGACCGAGAACTCGGGTACGCCCAGGGCATCGGCATGAACATCATGCGCGTGTACCTGCACGATCTGCTGTGGGAGCACGATCGCGAGGGCTTCATCGAGCGGATCGAGCGGTACCTCGCGATCGCCGACGCCCGGGGCATCCGGACCATGTTCGTGCTGTTTGACGACTGCTGGCACGGCGGCTTTTCGCTGGGGCCGCAGCCGGCGCCCAAGCCCTACACCCACAACTCCGGCTGGCTGCAATCGCCCGGGCACGCCATCGCGGAAGACCCCGCCCAATGGCCACGGCTTCAGCAGTACGTCACCGAGCTGCTGACGCACTTCAAGGCCGATCCGCGCGTGGTCGTGTGGGACCTGTACAACGAACCGGGTAACGGCGAGGGCGTCGGCTCCAGCCGGCGGGGCAAGTCGATCCCGCTGGTCGACGCAGCGTTCGCGTGGGCCCGTAGCGTCGACGGCCTGACCCAGCCGTTGACGGTGGCCTACTGGTGGCCCCACGAGGAGCTGGAGCGGTGCACCTTCGGCAACTCCGACATCGTGACGTTCCACGCATATTCGGCCCCCGACGGCGACCAGGCGGAGAAACTCGAAAAGTGTCTCTCGCACGGCCGGCCAGTGATCTGCACGGAGTACATGGCCCGCACCCACGGCTCGACGTTCGCGGCATGTACGCCCATCCTGCGGCAGCGCTGCGCGGGCGCCATCAACTGGGGTCTGGTCTCCGGCAAGACGCAGACGATCTACCCCTGGGGATGGAGCGAGGACAAAGGCGACCCGCCCGCGTGGTTCCATGACATCTTCAACCCCGACGGCACCTTCCTATACCCCGAGGAGGCAGAGGACATCTGCCGGGCGACAGCGCAGGGATAACCGAGGTCACCCCGGGGTCCGGCCGAAACTAGGGACAGTCACCTATTAATGGGCCCAAAACCGTTGCCTGTCCCTGTTATCCCCTGTCCCTGTTGTCCCCTCTTATCCCCCTCCGACCCCACCGCCGTGCGCGCCTTGGCGGACTGCCCGGAGGAGCCCGTCAGTATTCGCGAGTCGCGCGGGGGGCGTGGTGTCGCCTATGGCTGTACGGTCGTCTCCTGCCACACCTCGTGGTGCGCTTCCCACGAGGCCTTGAATCTCGCGTAGTCGGCACGGGTTCGGAATACCTGGGTGTCATTCCAGAGCACGCGCCAATCGCCGTCGGCCTCCGGCCAGAGGAACACCTGGCCCCAGATCAGGCGGTTGTTGGCGTCGATGCCCGGGTTCTCAGGTGTGCCGTCGCCCGAGATCCTCAGCATCTGCTCCGGCGTCAGGAGGTCCCCGGTGGCCGCCATGAGGTTCTCCAGGATCCAGTCCGAGCGAGTAGCCATCGCCACGAACCCACCGCTCTTGTTCTCCCGCTGGTACGCCCAGTTGAGGCACACCCTCGCCGGCGACACGCCCAGTTCCTCGGCGATCTCCAGGATGGTCGGGTCCATCATGTCCGCCCGGTGTTCCTTGAACGTGTCGCGCGCCGGGCGCTTGGGCGAGCCGAGCGACATGTACCCCGTGCAGACGATGCCGTTGGACTCCATGAAGCGGCGCAGTTCCGTCTGCTGGAACAGGGGATGCATCTCCATCTGGTTCACCACCGGCCGCGAGGCCTCGTCGACGTCCCGCAGAAGAAGCTCCATGGTCGCCTGCGTGTGATTGGAGGTGCCGATGTCAACCACCTTGCCGGCCTGCTTGAGCTT
>Ga0111188_1031_pt1 | contig 15746 bp, 10 predicted proteins | sample DeeMarSWOR324_28_FD_80358 | JGI IMG/M metagenome (GOLD analysis project Ga0111188, IMG submission 80358) | Planctomycetes bacterium SM23_25
AGCCGAGATGCTTAACGCCTGTGAACAGTCTGCGCCGAGAAATGAATGGGCCGCCGTCGGCCCGGAGGAGCGCTTGCACGTGATGCGATCGATACGAACCTGGACCCCGGCGCTGGTGGCCGCCCTCATCCTGGCCCGTGTCGCGGGGGCGCAGGCTCCGCCCGCAGGGATCTACCTCGAGCCGGTCGAGAAACGGCCGGTCCGCCGATCCATCGAGTTGATCGGGACGGCCGAGGCCCGGCGCCGCAGCGTCGTCAGTGCCGAGGTGGCCGGCCGCGTCGAGGCGATGCTGGCCGACGCTGGGGATTACGTCAAAGCGGGGGCGCCGCTGTGCCGGATGCGCACCCTCCCGACGGAACTTCAGTTGAGACGGGCCGGGGGGCTCCTGGCCGCTGCCGTGGCCGACCTGAAGAAGAAGGAGGCAGGGTACCGCAAGGAAGAGATCGCCCAGGCCGAGGCCCGCGCGGCGGCCGCCCGCGCGGGGTACGAGCGGTGGAAGCAGGAATACGGGCGGACCCGGAAACTCCTGGCCGACGGCGCCAGCACCCCGGCCGAGATGGAAAGCACCGAGGCGTCCTTCCGCCAGGCCGAAGAGATGCTGGCCGAGGCCGAGGCCGGCCTCAGGCTTCAGAAGAGCGGCTTCCGGGTCGAGGACATCGAGGCGGCCCGCGCGCAGGTCGCCACCCAGACGGCTGCCGTCGAAGAACTCAAGGACACGCTCGCCAAGATGACCGTGGCGATGCCCTTCGACGGGTTCGTCGCCAGAAAGGCCTGCGAGGTGGGCGAGTGGCTGATCCCGGGCACCGCCGTCGTCGAGGTGGTGGACCTGTCGGTGGTCCGCGTGCAACTGGACGTGCCGGAGCGGTACTTCGGCGGCCTGGAGAAGGGGGCGGCGGCGCCGGTCACCTTCGAGGCGCAGGGCCCCGACCGCGAGTTCGCCGGGACGGTGTCGCAGATCGTGCCGGCCTCCGCCGAGGGCACGCACACCATCGCGGTCCGCGTGGACGTGCCGAACACGGTCGAGGACGGCCGGCCGCAGTTGGCGGCGGGCCTTCTGGCGCGCGCCTGGCTGCCCGTGGGGGAGGAGCACGAGGCCCTGCTGGTGCCGAAGGCGGCGGTCATCCGCCAGGTTGGCCGCGACGTCGTGTACACGGTCAGCGACAAGGCGCCGCCGGGCGCGGCGGCGGGCAAGCCTCCCGCCTGTGACGCTGGCGGCCCCCCTGCGGCATCCGGGCCGCCCGTCAAGTACGCCGTCCAGGTCCCCATCCGCATCGTCCAGGGCTACGGCCGGTACATGGAGGTCGAGGGCGGGGGGCTGAAGGTCGGGATGCCGGTGGTGACCCGCGGCACGTACCTGCTGGCGCCGGGGTCGGAGGTGTTTGAGGCGCCGAAGGAGAAGGGCTTGGCCCCGGAGGCCGAGCAGGCCAAAGCGCGAGGCGGCGAATGAGGCTGATCGAGTTTTGCGTCCGCCACGCCGTTCCCGTCATCGTGGCGGTTTTGCTGGCCCTGTTGTTCGGCGGCATCGCCATCGTGGGGATTCCGCGCCAACTGACGCCCACCGTCGAGGTGCCCGTCATCGGCCTGACGGTCACGTACCTCGGGGCGGCACCGCAGGAGATCGAGCGCGAGATCGTCAACAAGATCGAGAAGCAACTCAACGCCGTCGAGGGTCTGCGCGAGATGACCTCCTCCAGCGCCGAGAACGCCGCCCAACTTCGGTTGGAGTTCGACTGGGGCACCGACCTCGACGTGGCCTCCATCGACGTGACGAACAAACTGAACGTCGTGGGCGACCTGCCCGACGAGGCCGACGAGCCCGTCCTCTTCTTCGGCGAGCGGATGGGGTACCCCGTCTGCTTCATCAGCCTCGAAGGGGAGGGCGAGACTTCCGACGACCTCCGCGAGTTCGCCGAGGACGTGCTGGAGCCGGAACTCAAGCGGATCGAGGGCGTCAGCCGCGTCGAGGTGTACGGCGGGCGCGAGCGGCAGGTCGAAGCCGTGTTCGACCCCGTCCGGTTGGCCTCGTACCAGTTGACGCCGACGGAGGTGGCGCAGGTTCTGGCGGCCGAGAACCAGAACACGCGCGGCGGCCGCGTGGACGAGGAGAAGAACCGCTGGGTCGTCCGCACCGTCGGCGAGTTCCGGACCGCCGAGGACGTGGAGAACGTCATCCTGCGCCGGCCCGGCATGCCCGACCTCAGGATGGCGGAACTGCTGCGCGTCGACCAGAACAGTTTCAAGGACGCCGAGGCCTACGTCCGGACCGACGGCACGCCCAGCATCGTCTTTGCCGTCCACAAGAAGACCGGCGAGAACGTCGTCAAGATCATCGACGCCGTCTACAAGAAGGTTGCGGACCTGAACGAGGCGGTCCTGGCGCGGATGAACCGCAAGATGACCGTCGTGTACAACGAGGCGGAGTACATCGACCGCTCCATCGTCCAGTTGCAGCAGAACGTCATCCTCTGCGCGCTGCTGGCGGGGGTGGTCCTGGTGCTGTTCCTGCGAAACCCGTCGCCCATCCTCACGGTCTTCGTGACGATTCCGATCTCGTTCATCACGACGTTCATTTTTCTGTGGGTGCTCGGGCGGACGCTCAACGTCGTCAGCTTGGCGGGGCTGGCGTTTGCCGTCGGCATGCTCGTCGATAACGCGATCGTGGTCCTCGAGAACGTGTACCGCCATCGTCAGATGGGCAAGAGCGCCCCGCGTGCGGCCCTCGACGGGGCGAAGGAGGTGTGGGGGGCGGTGCTGGCCTCGACGCTGACGACCGTGGCGGTGTTCGTGCCGATCCTCTTGATCCAGGAGGAGGCGGGGCAACTCTTCCGCGACATCGCCCTGGCCATCGCCATCAGCGTGGTGCTGTCGCTCACGGTCTCGATGACGGTCATCCCCATGTTGACGGCGAAGATTCTGCGGCTGCAGAAGGGGAAGGAGGCGAAACCGGTCGGCGCGGGGCGCTATGCCTTGCGGCGGTTCGTGGTCCGGGCGTTCCTGGCGGCGGCCGTTATGGTCTCGGTCGCGCTGGCCCTGGTGTGCGTGGGGCTGGTGGGATGGATTGCAGCGGACCTGCTTGCCCAGGCCGGCGCGGTGCCGCCGGTGAAAGACTGGTTCGACCTCGGCCTTGCCAACATGCTGGTCGAGGCGCTGACGGCTTCCCGGCTTCTGGGCGTGTTGCTGGTGGTCGTGTTCTTCGCCCTGGTGTTCGAGTTTCCCCGCCTGTGCCTGCGGCTGGATCGCCGGTACCGGGACGAAGGCGAGTACCTCGGCATCGAGGCCCTCGAGCGGATGGGCCTGATCCCATGGGCGGGCGCGCTTATGAAGCGCGGCATCACGCTGCTGGTGCACTGGCTCATGGGCGGAGTGAAGCGGCGGGTGGCCGTCAGCGGCGCCATCCTGGCCGTGTTCGCGTATCTGTTGGTCTTCTTCTGGTACAGCACGCCGCGCACGTACCTGCCCACGGGCAACCGCAACTTCGTCATCGGCTTTGTCCTTACGGAAGCCGGCGCCAGCGTGGAGCACAACGTGGGGGTGGCCCGCGACATCGAGCGGCGCCTCATGGCGCTGCCGGGCGTCGAGAAGTCGTTCATGGTCACGTTGAACGACCGGGTCTTCTTCGGCGCGCGGGCCAAGGACGCCGACGAGGCGCGCCTGCTGGCGGGCCGGATCTCGGCGGCGGTCGGCAACAAGCCGCCGCCGTTCCTGCCCAAATTCGCGCTCGACAAGTGGATGGCCGAATTCGGCGCCTACCTGCAGGAGCCGATCGCGGGGATCCAGGTCTTCCCACAGCAGGTGGGGCTGTTCCAGCGGCGGGGGACGCTGGGCGGCCAGACGGTCGATATCGTGATCCGCGGCAACGACATCGACCGGCTTTACGAAATCGCCGGCAAGTTTCAGGAGGGCCTGGCGGCCACGGAAGGCGTGGAGTTCGTCCGGCCGAGTTTCCAACTGGGCAACTGGGAACTCCGCCCCACGGTGGACCGCAAACGGGCCGCCGCCGTCGGCCTGACCGCCCGCGACGTGGGGTACGCCATCGGGGCCATCGTCAACGGCGTCAAGGTGGCCGACTTCCGCGAGGAGAGCGGGAACGAGATCGACCTGACGCTGCGGGGCGACCCGCGTTACCGCCGGCACATCGAACTGCTGGGCGACGTGCCCGTCTGGACGCCTCGCGGCCGGTCGGTTCCGTTGGGCGAGATCGCGCCGGTCAAGCCGGCCGCGGGATTCAACGTCATCGAACACACCGAGCAGCAGCGGAGCGTGTCGCTGGAGACGGCGCTGCAGGCCGATGCCGCCATCGGCGAGATCCTCGACCGGATTCGGACCGGGATCAAGGAGCCGCTGGAGGCCGACGGGACAATTCCCCCCGACTACATCGTCGAGATGCGCGGTCAGGCCCGCGACCTGGACCGCATGTGGAAGGCCCTGCGGTGGAGCCTGCTGCTGGCGCTGGTGATCATCTACCTGCTGATGGCGGCGCTGTTCGAGAGTTTTGCGTATCCGTTCGTCATTATGCTGAGCGTTCCGCTGGCCCTGGTGGGCGGGTTCGCGCTGCTGTGGGGCATGAAGGGCTACAACATGATGCTCGGGATTCCCCCGCCGCAACTCGACGTGGTGACGATGCTGGGGTTTGTGATCCTGATCGGCGTCGTCGTGAACAACGCGATCCTGGTGGTGGCGCAGGCGCTCAATTTCCATAAGAACAAGGCGATGGCCATCAAGGAGGCGATCGTCGCCAGTGTCGAGAGCCGCATCCGCCCCATCTTCATGAGTACGCTGACGAGCGTCTTGGGGATGCTGCCGCTGGTGCTGCGACCGGGCCCCGGCAGCGAACTGTATCAGGGCCTGGGCGCCGTGGTGGTGGGGGGGCTGTTGGTTTCGACGGTTTTCACGTTGATTTTGACGCCCATCGTGTTTAGTTTCGGTTTCCGGGCGACGGAGCATCTGCGGCGGTTTGCTGTGCGTAGCGGCCTGGTCGTCGGCGAGACGGAGACGGACTGGCCCGACGGCGGGGCGGAGCCGCGCCCGTGAGAACCTGCCCTGTCCTGGTCGGGAGGACCGCTTGGGCGGAGCCTGCCGAGGGGACGCGGGTGTGTGCCGTGCGCTGGGATGCCGGAAACGGCACGAGGCGGCCCGGATGGACGACTGCACCGCGAGCGACGAAGACCTGATGCTTCGCCTTCAGCGCCGCCGCGACGAGGACGCCTTCAATTTCCTGTTTGCCCGATACCGGGTCCCCATCATCAGTTACCTGTACCGGCTGGTCGGCAAGCGGTCGGAGGCCGAGTCGCTGGCCCAGGAGGCGTTCCTGCGGGTTCTCCAGAAGGCCGACCGCTACGAGTACCCGAAACGGTTCAGCACGTGGTTCTACACGATTGCCCGAAACCTCGCGACGGACTTCCTGAAGAAGAAGCGTGCGGTGGTGCCGGACGACTTCCAGAGCCTGTCGGAGTCGATGCTCGGTCCGGCCCAGACGGAGGCGGATCAGGAGGCCGCCGACCGCGAGGACCTCGAGCAACTCCTCCAAGCCCTTCGGGAGTTGCCGGTGACGTATCGCGAGGTGGTGGTCCTGAGGGCGCTGCAGGAACTGTCGTACCGGGAGATTGCGGCCATCGTGGGCTGTCCGGAGTCCACCGCCCGCAGCCGCATGGATTACGGCCTGGAGTACCTGCGGAAATCCTACCGCCGAAAAGGCGGTGAAAAAATCTGACTCGCCTCCGACGAACGGCCGACGTAATCGTATAACGGTTGGAGGCCGACAGCAGGGCCGGCGGCCTCACGGGGCACGTCTTGTGGATGGGATGCCGCGCCTGATCGAATCGGGGCGCGGGAACTGCAATGAAAACGAGCGGACGGCGGGGGGAGTTGTAAACCCATGGAATGCCCTTGCGCACATGAATGGTACGAACTGGAACGCGGGTCCGTGCTGCGCGACGACGCGCAGCGCCTAGGCCGCCATCTGGCCGAGTGCCCTGACTGCCGCGCCGGCGCCGACGGCCTCCGGGAGGTCGCCGCGTCGCTCGAGCGGTTGGCCGGGAGGACTCGGGCCGACCTGTCGGCGGATGCGGCCGAGTCGCTGTTCCGCCGGGCCCGCGTCCGTGGGCTTCTGGGCCGTCCGCTCAAGACCTCGATCGCCACCCGTGTCGGTCAGACACGTTGGCTGCGGGTGGTGTTGCCGATGGCGGCTGCGGCGGCGGCGCTGGTCTTGGCCGCGGTCGGTCTCTGGATGGCCCTGCCCGAAACGATCGAGCCGCGCGGCTCGCTCGAGCGCCTCGTGCGCTCGGCCCACGGTATCCGCCGGGCGGACCAACTGCGGCGGCTGGCGCCGGTGGCCCGCGCGGCCGTCAGCGAGGAACTCTCGAGGCAGGAGCCGTCGCCCGAGCAGGTGGCGGACCTGCTGCTCGTGGCTTACATTACCGAGCGGCCGCGCGAAGAACGCCAGGCCTGGGACGTGGACTTTCTCCTGGGCGAAGTCTGGCGGCGCAGTCGCAGGGCTGAACTGGCGACCACCGGCATGCCGTGGCCGGTGCTGGCCTCGACGGTGCTGGCGAGTGCCGACACCCGGGCAGGGTCTCAGGGCCGCACGCTCACGGGCGACTATCGGGGCCGTCCGCTCGATGCCGCCAAGAACAGGGTGCTGGACGGGGACTACCAGGGCGCCCTGGAGGTGCTGCCGGGCGACGGGTCCGGGGCCGTGTTGAAGGCGTGGTGCCTGGCGTCGCTCGGGCGGAGCGCCGAAGCGGCGCTCGTGCTCGCGGAGGCCGAGGACCGTGCGGACGGTCCGATGGCCCACATCCTGCGGGCCGACCTTGCCCTCGGCGCCCAGGACGTGGCCGACGCGATGCAGCACTACGAGACTCTCGCGGCCGAGAACGACCGTTACTGGTTTGCGGCCGGGTACCTGTACCGGTACGAACTGCGCGATGCCCGCGGCGCGGGCGAACGCTTCCGGCGGGTGCGCCATGAGCGGTTGGCCAGGTACGTGTCGCAGGCGTTCCGGACGGAACTGGCCATGGCCCAGGTGCCGGAGCCGGAGCCGCTGGTCGCGCTGGAGTTCGACGACTATCGGCTCGGCACGCTGCCCGAGAACTGGGCGCTGGTGCGGGTGAAGGGAGGCGAGTTCGAGGTCGTTGCTGTGCCGGGCGGCAAGGCGCTGGCCCAGGGCAAGGGCACGGAGTTCGTCTGCGGCGAGGCCGAGTGGGCCGACTACACGATCCGCATGGACGTCAAGGTCCTGGCGTCGGAGGGGGATTTTGTCGTGGGGGCGTCTGCTTACCGCCGGGACGACGGCACGGGCTATGTCCTTCAACTGACGCCGCAGTGTTTGCAGATTGCCAAACAGTATGCCTCCGACGGGCCGGAGCGGGCGCCGCTGGTCCCGCGGGAGCATCGCCTGGTCCTGCCGCCTGCCGAAGGATGGTGGTACACGCTGAAGGTCCGCGTCCAGCGCGTGGATGCGGGGGTGAGCGTGGCGGGGAAGGTCTGGCGCAGTGACTTGGACGAGCCCCTGGGCTGGCACGTCGTCTGGGCGGACAGCGGTCAGGCGGAGTCCGAGCCGCTGGTGGGCGGCCGGGCGGGAGTGCAGGTGCGGGGGGCCAAGGTCCTCGTCGATAACCTGGTGATTACGCGGAACGTGGCATCGAATGAGTTGCTTGCGGCCGCGCCGTAGTCGCAGGGCATAGCCACGTAGGTCTGCCGTCGGCTCGCTAAGTGGGGAACCGGGCCGACGGCTTTTTTTGCGCGGCCCTCACAGCCACGGATTTGTCGCCGCCTCTTCGGCGACGGTCGAGGCCGGGCCGTGGCCGGGGTAGACGACGGTCTCGGGCGGCAGCGTCAGCAGCCGCGTCCGGATCGACGCGATGAGCGTGTTGTGGTTGGCGCCGGGGAAGTCCGTCCGCCCGATCCCGCCGGCGAACAGGGCGTCGCCCGTGAAGGCGACCGGCCGCCCGTCGGGGCCTTCCGACGCGTAGAGGCTGATGCCGCCGGGTGAGTGGCCCGGCGTCGCCAGGACCTCGAACGTGGCCGACCCGACGCTGAGCCGGTCGCCGTCGGCGAGGAGCAGATCGGCCTGGGGGCTCTTGAGCCACGCACCGAGCAGGATCGACATGTTCCGCATCGGGCTCCGCAGCAGGGGCGCGTCGCCCTTGCCAATGGCCAGGGCCATCTCGGGCCACGTTTCCTTGAGCAGGGCGTTGCCCTGAATGTGGTCGGCGTGGCCGTGCGTGTTGACGAGCAGTTGCGGCGCCACGCCGCGCTCGCGGCAGAACGCGACGATTCGCTCGGACCCCTCGGGCCCGTCCACGACCATGGCTTCGCCGCTATCGGTGACGACGTACGCCGACACCTGCATCGATCCGAGCACGAACGCGTGAATCTCCATCCATCCCTTTCGGTTCACGTTGCGGCGGTGCTCGCGTTCCCCTACGCCTCCTCGATGAGTTGCAGGTTCAGCGCCTTGGCGAAGTCCTGAATCGGCGCCTTCAGGTCGCCGTAGAAGGTCACGCGGTGCCAGCCCCAGCGGTCCCATTCGCCCAGCAACTTGTCGATGTCGCCCTTGGGCTCGGCGGCGAGTTTGGTGCGGCAGGCCTTGTCCTCGTCGATGTTCTCGACGGTCTTGCCCTGGTGCAGGATGACCTCGCGCCGGGTGGGCTGGATCTCCAGCGTGGTGGTCATGTGGCCGAGCGGCAGCAGCGACCGTATCGCGGCCCCCTTGCGGTCCTCGGAATGGCTGCGGATGTGGTAGGGGTTCGCCGGCCCCTTCGGCCCGAACACCTTTGTCGGCGCAACGCAGTGGGCGTAGATGATCTGGTTCTTCGAGGTGTCGATGACGGGGTCCGAGATGAAGCCGGGGCGCCCCGTCAGGGCGCCGACGGCCATCATGGTGATGGTGGACGTGATGTCGGCCTCGCAGGCGCCGACCAGGCCGTCGTTGTTGAACTGGCAGAAACCGAGGCAGGGGTACGCCTTCAGGTGCCCGCCGTAGAACCCGCCGAGGCAGTTGATGGTGATGGCCTGGGCGCTGCGCCGCTGCATGACCTCGCGCATGGCCACGTACATGGCGCCGGAGTCTTCGAGGTCCTGGCGCTTCGGTTCAACGATCTTCTCGGCGCCGGCGCTCCACCGGTCGGCCCACGTGCGGGCCTCGTCGCGGTCGGCCTTCAGGTACGCCTCGTGGAGTTCCTTGAAATCGATCGGGACGACCTTGGTGCCGAACAGTCCCTCGATGTCCTTGCCGATCTTGGGCATGCCCCAGCCGCCGCCGACCGTGAGCATCGTAAGCCCGCGCAGTTTCTCGAGGCACGCATCGATGGAGACGCTCTTCACGGGGTCTTCGGCACACGCCATGTCGCCGGCCGGCTTGGTGCTCTTGAGCCTTGCCTCCTTGCAGGCGGTGAGGAAGGCATCGACGGAGCCGCCGGCCTTCTTCAGGATCTCGAAGCACCGGGCGGCTGCGGCCACGTCGTCGAAACGGGACGACGAGACGCCCTCCACTTTCTGGCCGTGACGCCGGGCCGAAGCGAACGCCACCAGGAACTCCCCCGACCCGCCGTACAGGTCGTCCACGAAGAGGGTCGGCCGGCCGGTGGCGGCGATCGTCTGCGGCGCACTCGTCCACAGCCCAAGCAGGTAGACCAGGTAGCCATCGACCGACTTATCGTCTTCCAGCAGTTTCTTGGCCTGGTTCCGGTCTTGCGCGGTTGCCGGCAGGAACTCGATGTTGGGGCACGCCTGGGTGAGTTTCTCGGTGAGGTCTTTCTTGCGGCCGTCGTAGTCGTAGCCGACGTTCGGCCACGTGGGCTTCTCCGGCGGGATGTGGGTGAAGACGAGGCGAACCTTGGCCCTGCCCGGCGATCCCCCTGCGCCGCCCTCGGCGGCCAGGGCGCGTGCGGGACTTGCCGCCAGCGCACACGCTGCGCACGACGCGAGGAACTGTCGCCGGTTGAGCCCGTGAAATCTGCAACCGCAACGGCACACACGATCTCCGGCCTTCATTACAGGATGCTCCAAAAGGCGCGTTCAGAAAGCGCGCCGCACCTGGCGCGCCTGGGTTTCCCTGCACTGTAGGCATTGGCACATGGCGTGTCAAGCAGGGCCCCGGCCTCGCTTCGGGTTCTGCGGACTCTCTGTTGCGCGAGGTCGGGGCGCGGCCGGCCATGCACCGCCCGGCGCAAAAAGTGGAGCCGCGGTAGGGGGCGAACGCGGCTCCAAGACAGACACGGCTCAAGGGGGGTAAGCCGTGTCACTACGTGGTTGGGTCATTCGTCCGGGTCGTCCTCCGTTTCCTCGCCGGCTTCGTCGTCGTCGAGGTCGTCGTCCTCGTCGAGGTCGTCGTCCTCGTCGAGGTCGTCGGCCTCCTCAACGTCGTCGTCGAGGTTCGCATCGGCCGCTTCGGCGTGCTTGGCGTCGCGATCGTCGCCGGCCTCTCGGCGTGCCTTGAGGGCCTCCCACTGCTCCAGGGTCAGGAGGACCTCGCGTGCCTGGCTTCCTTTGTATTCGCCGACGATTCGGTCCTCGGCCATCTGGTCGATGAGCCTCGCGGCCCGGCCGTAGCCGATGCCCAGCCGCCGCTGCAGCAGGCTCACGCTGCCGCGCTCGTACTGGAGCACGATCTCGATGGCCTCGTTGTAGAGTGCGTCGTCGGCGCCGACGGCGATGAGGCTCTCGTCGTCGTCGGCCGGTTCCTCGCCATCGTCGTTGGCCTTCAGTTGCACGAGGTCGCGCTGGAACTCGGGCTCGGCCTTCTCGGTGATGAAGTCGAGGATCTTCTGGATGTCCTGGTCGCTGACGTAAGCGCCTTGGGCGCGGGTGAACTTGCTCGCGCCCGGCGTCATGAAGAGCATGTCGCCCTCGCCGAGGAGTTTTTCGGCGCCCATCGAGTCGAGGATCGTCCGGGAATCGACGCGGGTGGCCACCTGGAACGAGACCCGTATGGGCAGGTTCGACTTGATGAGTCCCGTCAGGACGTCCACGCTCGGCCGCTGCGTCGCCATGACCAGGTGGATGCCCACGGCCCGCGACTTCTGGCTGAGGCGTGTCACGTGGCCCTCGACCTCCTTGGCGGCGACCATCATGAGGTCCGCCAGTTCGTCCACGATGACGCAGATGTGCGCCATGTGGAACTCGATGCGGGCCTCTTCCTCGCTGCTGCCGGGCTGGAACCGCTCGACCAGTTTGTCGCGCGGCAGGCGGTTGTACGACGCGATGTCGCGGACCCCCGCCCGCGAAAGGCTGCGATACCGGTCCTCCATCTTCTCGACGAGCCACCCCAGGATCGCCTCGGCCTTGCGCATGTCGTTGACGACGGGGCACAGCAGGTGCGGCAGCCGTTTGAAGACCGACAGTTCGACCATCTTCGGGTCGATCAGCACCAGACGCAGATCGTCGGGCGTCCGTGTCAGCAGCAGCGACACGATGATGGTGTTCAGGCAGACGCTCTTGCCGCTGCCGGTCGTCCCGGCGATCAACAGGTGCGGCATGCCCGCGAGGTCCTTGACGAGCGGCTCGCCGCCCGAGTCCTTCCCGAGGAACAGCGGCAGCCCCATCCGCTTGGGGGCGCCCGTGGCGGCCAGCACGATCTCCTTGAGGCGCACGATCTGCCGCCCCGTGTTCGGCACCTCGACGCCGATCGTGTCCTTGCCGGGCAGCGGGGCGACGATGCGGACGTTCGGCGCCTTCAGCGCGATGGCCAGGTCGTCCGACAGGCCGATGACCTTGCCGACCTTGATGCCCGGTGCCAGGGCCAACTCGTACTGGGTGATGACCGGGCCCGTTTCAATGGCCACCACCTTGGCCGAGATGCCGAAGTCGTGCAGCGTTTCCGTGAGCACCTCGGCCTGCTCGCGAACGACGCCTTCGCTCTCGCCCCCCTCGTCGTACTCGGGGTCCTCCAGCAGGTCCACGGGCGGCAGTTTGTACTCCTTGTTGCGCGGCGTGGAGGCCGGCGGCGTGAAGGCGAACTCCTTCTGGTCGCCGGAGGCGGCCGCCTCGGCTCTGCGCGTGTGGCGGATGACCACGTTCGTCGGGAGCGTCAGGTCGGCGGTCTCGGTGGACGGCTCGGGTTCGGCGGGTGCCGGTGCCGCCTCGTCGTCAGCGGCCTCTTCGTCCGGCTCGGGCTGAGGCCGGCGCTGTTTGCGGACGCGGACCCGGGGGCCGGCGTCGGCGGTGCCGACGGAGTCGGCATAGTTGGCGATCCGCGCCCCCGCGGCGCCGGCGGTGGCGACGGCCGCCGTCGCGATCCGCTTGTACGGGGCCTTCGCGCGGCCGTAAATCCATTTGAAAACGGCGACCGGCAGGATGATCAGCCACGTGTCGGTCAGCAGCACCAGGCCCACCACGGCCACGGGAATCATCAGGAGCACCGCCCCGAAGACGCCGAGGCGGGGCTCCAGGTACATCCACACGGCCAGACCCAGGACGCCGCCGTTGCCTTCGGGCAGACGGGCTTCGACCGCGATCATGGCCGAGGCCACCGAGACCGACAGCACGAGCAACGCTGCGCCGATGATGCGGAACGCCTTGTCTTCGATCGTCGAGTCGGAGATCCACAGGAAGGCCCCCGTCATGACGAACAACAGCAGCGGGTAGGCCGCATCGCCGATGGCCGAGAGGACACCGTACGCAACGTACGCGCCCACGCCGCCGCACCAGTTCCGGACCGGGTCGTTGGGCGGGTAGACGGCATCGCTCGGCGGGTCGGCCGGGTCGAACGACGCGACGCTGACGGCCAGAAACGCCCCCACGAACGCCGTGGCGACGGTGGCGATGATTCGGGCTCGACTCGTCTGCTTCACGGGTGCCTCGCTTGCGGCACCCGCGGGCCGAGGTCAATGGGTGCCGCTGTGCCCGAACCCGCCTTCGCCGCGGTCGGTCTCGGGCAGTTCATCCGCTTCCTGCACGTCGGCCCGGGCGACGGCCGCCACCACCAACTGGGCGATCCGCATGCCGCGGGTGATCGTCACCGGCTCGCGACCGAGATGGCCGATGATGACGCCGACCTCGCCCCGGTAATCCGCGTCGATCGTGCCGGGTGCATTGACGACCGTCAGTCCGTGTTCCAGGGCCAGACCGCTCCGCGGCCGGACCTGGACCTCGTATCCCGGCGGGACGGCCACGTACAGGCCCGTCGGGACGAGTCGGATGTCGCCCGGCTCCAGGACGAGAGGCTCGTCCACGGCCGCGCACACATCCATTCCCGCCGCCGCCTCGCTCATATAGCGGGGCAGGGGAAGGTCGTCTGTGCCCGGTTTGCGCCGGACTAGAAGGGATATCGGCATCGTCAGTCGGCCTCCTTAAGGCAATTTCCGTGTTATCGGACGTTTCGGGCGGCGCGATGATACTGGCAGAGCGGGGGCCGGCAAGCCCCAAACGGCCGGTTCCAGGCCTGACCTCAGCCAAGCGACGAGGGGCAGGATCCGCCGAGGGTGCTAATCTCTCAGCGGAACCGACAGCCCTTTGCAGATCCTGCTGGCGAGACGCTTGGGGATCTCCGTGTGCCGCGGTACGGCCTCCATGTGCCCCGTCGTGGGGTTGACATACAGCGAATGCGAACGGCCCTCACGCTTCAGGTAGCAGCCGTGCCGGCGAAGGTGCTTCAGCAGCGTCTCGCGTTTCATGGAATGGCCACAGTATCCTTGATCGCATCGGGTGGGACACCTCGCAGGGCGTCGTTGCGGCGCTCTTCAAGGATCAACTGGATCGCCTCGGCCAGGCTTGCCAGGCACTCCTCCTTGGTCCGTCCTTGCCCATTGGCGCCGGGGATCTCGGGGCAATAGGCGATGAACCAACCTTCGTCCTTCTCGACGATAGCGGTGAACTCATTAGGCATGGCGCCTGCCCTCCTGTGTTCCGACGCGTTGGATTATACCGCGTCGCTTGGGCTGGTCCAGGGATTCTGGGGCACATGTTTCTCTGGACGCCGAATTACTACGGTCGTAGTATTACGCGGGTAGTCGATGGGGAACTCACAAGAGGCCACATGCGTAACGGAAGGCTTCATCGGTTCGGGCGGCTGCAACTGGCGATCCTGAAAGTCCTTTGGGACAGGGGGCCCGGAAGCGTTGCCGACGTCAAGAAGGGGCTCGGCCGGGGCAGCCGGCTGGCGTACACGACCGTGGCGACGGTCCTGCGGCGGATGGAGGCCGACGGCCTCGTCGCGCACGAGACCGACGGCCGCCGCTTCATCTACCGCGCTGCGGTTCCTCCCGAGCAAGTGGTCGGCGGGATGGCCGATGACCTGGTCGACCGTGTCTTCGAGGGCAGCCTGGCCGACATGGTCAGCCACCTGCTCTCGAGGCGCGACGTGGACGCCGACGAGTTGGACCGTCTCGAACGGCTCATCGCCGAAAGGAAGAAGCAGTCGTGAGCGCGACGCCGCCCCTCGACGTGTGGCTCGGGCTGGCCGGCGTGCTGGCAGCAGGCACGGCCGCGGCGGTCGTGGCCGCCGCACTCGCCGCGCACCTGCTGCGCGCGGCGTCATGGCGGCGGACCGTCTGGCAGGTCGCGACGGTGGCAATGCTCATCCTGGTGGCGGTCGAGGTGACGGGGGTCGGTTTCGGCGTGGCGTCGTGGTTGGCTCCGAGGCGCCCGCCTGGGAGACCTGCGCCCGTTTCGGACGCCGTGGCCCACACCGCCGCGGTCGTGTCGGCGCATCATGAAACGCGACCTGCGCGGTCGCACGAAAGGCCGGCCCGCGCGTCCGCGCCGCTTTCGGCGCCGGGCACGATGGTGAAGGAACGCTCCGCCCCCGATGCGGCATCCGCCGAGGTCACGTCCGTCGGCACAGGAAGCGGACCGCTGACCGTCGGCTGGTGGCCGGGCGTGGTCTGGCTGGTCGGTGCGGCGGTCGTCCTGGCCCGCGTCGGTGCCGCGCGAGTGTTTCTGGTGATCTTTCGGCTCCGGCACCGGGCGATGGCCGACCCGCATCTGGTTGGCCGGGTCCGGGCGATCGCTCGGCATCTCGGGATGCGGCGGCGGGTGAGGGTTGTGGTGTCGGCCCCTCTGGCGGCGCCGATTGCCTTCGGCATCGTCCGGCCGACGATCGGCCTGCCGCGCGGGTTCACGAGGGATTTCTCCGCCGACCAGCAGGACGCGATCCTCGGTCACGAGTTGGCGCACCTGGCCTGGCACGACCCGGCATGGAGCCTGCTGGCCGACCTGGCCACGGTTGCGCTGTGGTGGCATCCGGCCGCATGGTGGGCGCGGCGGCGGCTGCACGTGGCATGCGAAACGGCCGCCGATGAGGGGTGCCTGGTGGTGCCGTGTGGACCGCCGTTGCTGGCGGCGGCGCTGGTCGAGTTGGGGAAACGGCTCGTGCGGCCGCGCGCGGCGGCTTGGCTTGGCGTGGGCGGGGCCGGTTTCCGAAGCGGTCTCGGACGTCGCGTCGAGCAACTGCTGCGTCTCGATTCCCGCCCGAGGCGGCGGCCGAACCGCCTCGGCATGAGGCTGTTGCGAGTGACGGGGCCCGTCGCTCTCCTGTGTGTGGCACTCCTGTGCACGGCCTGGGCCCGGCCCGTGCACCCAGGCGAAGGAGAACCGGACATGAAACGCATAACCTCCATGTGGAAACACTCCGTTGCCGGGGCCGTGTTGCTGGCCGCTCTCGGTGCCGGTCCCGAAGTGGCACTGGCCGAAGACGGAGAACGCGAGCGGCCTGCCGAGAAGCGCGTGGAACGCGAAGGCGAACGCCGCCGGGAAAGCGAAGGCGACCGGCCTGCCGAGAAGCGCGTGGAACGCGACGGCGAACGCCG
>Ga0111188_1048_pt1 | contig 15692 bp, 10 predicted proteins | sample DeeMarSWOR324_28_FD_80358 | JGI IMG/M metagenome (GOLD analysis project Ga0111188, IMG submission 80358) | Planctomycetes bacterium SM23_25
GCACCCGGGATTTGCCCGTTCGCCTTGCCAGGCTGCGCCGCCGGGCCCTTCGTCCAATCCTACAACGCTACTTCACCTTTTTGTCCGCCTGGTGGCCCCGCCGGGGCGGGTAAACTTCCCAGGTCACCAGGAACAGGCGTAAACCGCCTTCGCGGCGGCCTGGGAAGGCCGCCGCGCGGAACTTAGCGTAGTAGTGCTAAGGTCCTACGGCCTTCCCCACGCTCGCGCCCCACTGTATGTGAATGTCTCTTGGCGCGCGGAAGTTCCTCGAAATCTGCCGGGGGTGATTGCGGCCAGGACAGGCCTTGCGGCCCGCCCCTCCGCACGGACCCGTAGGTGCAGTATCACCGCGTAGGGCTCCCGTCTCGGATATACGGCGAGAAAGTGTTCCGCGCGGCTATCCAGCCGTGCCCTCCCTCGCATCAAGGCCCTGGAATGACCGGCCCCTCTGAGGGTATGCAGGGTTCATCTTGCGGCGTGCCGGAAACTTCTGGCGCACCCGGTAAGGGTCCTTGCTGAGGGAGTCCAGAAATGACGCCAACCCCGATCTCGGCGCGAAGGCTACCGTCCCTCCTCGTGCTGGCCGCAGCGCTGCTGGCCTGTCGCGTGGATGTCCGTGGCGCCAATCAGGCGCGGGAACCGAACACCCTCACCGACGCCGAGAAGCAAGCCGGGTGGAGACTGCTCTTCGACGGCAAGACGACCGAGGGCTGGCGCGGCTACAGGATGAACACGCTGCCGCCCGGCTGGAAGGTCAGCGACGGCGTGCTGGCCCGTGTCAGCGGCGGCGCGGGCGGCAAAGGCGCCGGCGGCGGCGACGACATCGTCACCACGGAGGAGTTCGAAAACTTCGACCTCTGCCTGGAATGGAAGATCGTCGCCAAGGGCAACAGCGGCGTTCTCTACCACGTGTCGGAAGAGCCCGTCACCGCCTGGCATTACGCGCCCGACCAGTGGAACCACATGCGCATCCTGGTCCAGGGCGCGCACGTCGAGCACTGGATGAACGGCGAGAAGATCGTCGAGTACGCGTTGTGGAGCGCGGACTGGAACCGGAGCGTCGCGGCGAGCAAGTTCAAGAGCCACCCGAAGTTCGGCACGGTCAAGAAGGGGCCGATACCACTCCGATCGCATCGAGTTCCGCAACATCAAGATCCGCCCGTTGCCGGCCGACGCGGTGCCGTGAGCCCCTCGGGTTTGGCGGCGACGGGGTCAGGCTGGCGCTCGGTGACAGGGTCGCGGCCAGCGGTGGGCGCGAGGCGAGGCCGATGACGCGCAAGATGCTTCTCCTGTGGGCCGCCGTTGCTGCGCTGGTGGCGGGCCAGGCGCGCGCGGCGGGGCCAGGACTGACGGCGGCCGACGTTCTCGGGCCCGACGGCGTCGTGTATCCCGACTGGACGTATGCGGGGGTCCCCGGCGGCATTCCCGCCGACGTGCCGGTCCGGGCCAAGGTCGAGGACTTCGGCGCCCGCGCCGACGACGCGGCCGACGACGCCCCGGCCCTCGAACGGGCCGCCCGGTCCGTCGGAGAAAAAGGCGGCGGCGCCGTGCTGCTGGGCCAGGGAACCTATCACCTGGACCGGCCGGTCCTCATCACGTTCGACAACGTCGTTATCCGCGGCCAGGGCCCGGAGAAGACGCGGATCATCAACCGCTACGGTCCCCCGAAGTCCGGCGTCGCCTTTTTCCGCCCCGCGCCCGGGACCGTCGTGGGGCCGGAAACGTGGATCGAAATCCATTGCCGGCCGGACAATCTCAACGCCATCCGGCTCTTTGTCGACGAAGACGTCAAGCCCGCCTGGTCACGCGAGCGCAGTGAACACTGGGGCGGCACGTTCTCGGGCCAGGTCCTCGGGAGCACCGTCGTCAAGGGGCGACCCCCCGGCAGGCACGTCCTCCGGGCCGTGGCCGAGTTCTCCAAGGGAAAACGCCTGGAGTCGGCGTTGCCCGTGGTCTTTGCCGCGAAGCCCGGCGAAGGCGACGCGACGCCGGCCTCCCGTTTTCTGGGCGCCATCACGTTCGCCGGGCGGGGGAGCGTGGGCCCCCGCCTGCTGCTGGCCGAAGACGGCCGCCGGGGCGACCTCCTCGTCCGCCTCCAGTCGACGGGGGGCCTCAAGCCGGGCGACGCCATCGTCATCGAGGCACCGGCGACACCGCGGTGGAAAGAAAGCGTCAAGTGTGCCTGCCTGTGGGGCACGTACCGGCAGTACCAGTTGCGCGTGGAGGCCGTCGAGGGAAATGCCATCCGCGTCAACCAGCCCCTGCGCTTGCCGTTTCCGACCGTCGACGGCAGTTACGTCCAGCGCGTCGTCCCCATCCGGCGGTGCGGCGTGGAGGGCTTTTACCTCGAACAGACGCAGAAACTCTGGACCAGCGGCGTCGTCTTCTCCAACGCCTGGGAATGCTGGGCCCGCAACGTCCACGTCCGGAAGGCCGGGCAGTGGGCCGTCTACACCACACCCGCCAAGTGGTGCGAGATTCGCGACTGCCGGCTCGACGACGCGTGGTACCAGGGCGGCGGGGGCACGGCGTACGTCGGGTTCCAGGCGGCCTGGGACTGCCTCATGGACAACGTTCGCACCACGCGCATGCGGCACGCGCCGTGCTACCAGTGGGCCGCCTCGGGCAACGTCATCCGCAACAGCACCTTCGACCAGAGCGACGGCCAGTGGCATGCGGGGTGGACGAACGAGAACCTGATCGAGTTGTGCACCATCGACGCGCGGACCGGGACGGGGTCCTACGGCCACGGCTTCTGGGCCAGCCCGCCGGAGGACAAGGCCCACGGCCCGAACGGCCCGCGAAACGTCGTCTACCACTGCGACGTCGTCTGTCCCAAGGCCGGCGTGTGGATGGGCGGCATGAACGAAGGATGGTTGATCCTCCACAACCGCATCGTTTGCGGCACCGGCCCCGCCGTCTTCATGAAGACCAACAGCGACGGCCACCTGATTGCCGACAACGTCTTCGTGCTGAAGAACGCCAAGTCGCCCGGCATCGTCATCCAGACGAACGACTGCGACGGCGTCCGCGTGGAAGGGAACCGGTTCTACGGCGGCAGCGGCGCGATGGTCGTGGGGACCGGCCGCCCCGCCTCCGACCGCGACAACCAGGCCCTGCCGCTTTCGGAAAGCGGCCTGCCGCCCCGGCCGGCGCCCAAGGTGCCCAGCATCTTCGAGTGGCAGCGGGCGAACGTCCCGCGCCCGCCCCGGTGACGCCGAGCCGGATCCCGGGCCGGCGTTGGGGTATGCTGAGATCGGATGCCGGCTCTGCCAGGGCCCGCGCAGCCCGAAACGCTTCGGGCGGCGATTGGACTTCTATGGGGCAGAGGTGGGCGGCTGCCCCGAGGCAGGACGTGCGGATAACGGATGGGCGAACAGGAGGCAGACACGATGAGCAGACAGACTCTCCGTATGCTGGCGGTCGTGCTGCTGGGCGCGGCGTTTGCGGAGACCACCAAGCCGGCGGTGGCGGCGACCGGACCCGAAGCACAGGCGATGCTTGCCGCGCTCGACTCGCCCCGCGGGGTGTGCGCGGTCCTGGGCGACGGCGCGGCCGACGTCGGCATGGAACTGGCCCGGGCGAGCGAACTGCTCGTCTACGTGCAACTCTCCGCCGCGGAGGAGGTGGAGGCGGCCCGCCGCGCCGCTTACGCCGCTGGCCTCTTGAACCGCCGGCTTTACATCGACCAAGGGGCCGATGCCCGCATTCACCTGGCGGACAACCTGGCGGACCTTGTTGTCGTCCGCGGCCCGGCCGGCGGTCGCGTGGGGAAGGAGGAAGTGCTGCGCGTTCTGCGGCCGGGAGGAAAGGGGCTGATAGGCGCCGCCAGCCTCGTGAAGCCCGTGCCCGAGGGGGTGGACGATTGGAGCCACCCGTATCACGGTCCTGACAACAACCCGCAGTCCACCGACCGGGTCGCCTGTGCGCCCTATCTGACGCAGTTCCTTGCGGAGCCCTGGTATTGTCCCATGCCGGAGATCACGGTCGCATCGGGCGGCCGCGTGTTCAAGGCCTTCGGCAACCGGGCGTTCAAGCGGCCCCAGTGGCCCATGCTGAACACCCTCCTGGCGATGAACGGCTATAACGGGACGATCCTGTGGACCCGGAAACTGGACCCCGACTTCATGATTCACCGCAACACGGTGGTCGCCACGCCGGAGACGCTGTACGTGGCGGATGACGTCTCCTGCAAACTCTTCGACGCGGCGACCGGCGCGTTGAAGGAGGAGATCCGGGTGCCGGCCGGGATCAGCGACGGGGCGGTGTGGAAGTGGATGGCGCTGGAGGGCGGCGTGCTGTATGCCCTGGTGGGCGAGAAGGAGCCGCCCGGCGACAAACTGATGGGTACGACGTTCCGCGGCGCCGGCTGGCCCTGGTGGCAGATTCCCACGTATGGCTGGGGTTTCGGCCGAACGATTCTGGCCGTCGACCTTGGCACGCAGAAGGTCCTTTGGCACCACCGCGAGGCCGAGGCGCTTGACACCCGGGCCATGTGCATGAAGGGCGGCCGGATCTACTTCCTCAGCCCGCGCAAGTTTCTCGGATGCCTCGACGCCCGGACCGGCAAGGTGCTGTGGAAGACCGAAGACCCGCAGGTGCTGGGCGCGATTGCCGACCAGCGACCCGCTCAGCGGGCCGTCTGGGGGTTTGCCACGACGGCGTACGCCAAGTGCAGCGACGACGCCATCTACTTCGCCGGCCCGCAGCAGACCCACCTGGTGGCCGTCTCGGCACGCGATGGGAAACTCCTCTGGCAATACGTGGCCGAAGGGAACTTCCAACTTGTCATCCGCGACGACGCGCTGTACGCGATGGGATCCGACCACCCCAGCCGCAAGTTCGACCGGATGACCGGAAGCGTTCTGCTTCAACTGCCCCAGCGCTCCGCGTGCACCCGCGCCACGGGCGGGGTCGACCGGGTGTTTGTCCGGGGGCGCGGCACCAGGTGCTGGGACGTGGCCGCCGGGAAGTGGCTGCACCTCTCGCCCATGCGGCCCGCGTGCCACGACGGGGTCGTCATCGCCGGCGGACAACTTTACTGGGGACCGTGGATGTGCGGCTGTAACCTCTCGCTGATCGGCGTCATTGGCCTGGGACCGTCCGGAAGTTTCGACTACTCGATGAGAGCCACGGAGGCCGATCGCCTCGAACGTCCGGCCGACGCCCCGGCCCAACCGGCCCCGCTCCCGGAAACGCCTGGCGATTGGCCGACCTATCGCAAGGACAATGCCCGCCGCGCGTGCTCCCCGCTGGCCGTCGCGTCCGAGATCGCCGTGCGCTGGCAATCCGAGCCCCGCGCCGGCCTTGTCCCCGCGGCGCCGGTGGCCGCCGGCGGCCTGGTCTTTGTCAGCGGTTCGGACGGCGTTGTCCGAGCCCTGGAGGCGGCCGATGGGAAGGAGCGCTGGACGGCCTGCACGGGCGGCGCCGTCCTGTTTCCTCCATCGATCGCCGAGGGCCGGGCCCTCGTCGGCTCGGCCGACGGCTGGGTCTACGCCTTCGAGGCAGCCAGCGGCCGCCTGCTGTGGCGGTTCCGCGCCGCACCCGTCGAGCGGAAGATTCCCGTCTACGGGTCGCTCGCCTCGACTTGGCCGGTGGGTGCGGGGGTGCTGGTGGCCGAGGGCGTGGCCTACGTCGCCGCCGGCATCGCCAACTATGACGGAACGCACGTGTACGCCCTGGATGCTGCCACCGGCAAGGTCCGCTGGCAGAACAACGACTCCGGGAACACGGCCGGCGGCCAGGGCGCCGGCGTGAGCGTCCAGGGGCACCTTCTGCTGCACGACGGCAAGGTCTTTCTGGCGGGTGGCAACACGGTGGCGGTGGCATCCTACGCCGTGGCCGACGGGCGGTTCCAGCCCGTCCGGGCCCAGCCCGTCGGCACCGACCGCCGCGGTCCGCGAGGCAAGGACCTCTTCCTGCGTCCGGACGGCTCGGTGGCGGCGGCCGGCCTGTTCCCCTTCTACTCGCGTCCGGATGACTTCCACTACATCGAGCAGGCGGAACTGGTTTGCCCGGCGGGCACCGTCGACGTGACCGCCGGTTCCGTGAGGCTGCTGCGACCGGGCAGGGGTGCCCCGGCGAGGCCGACGCAGGCGTGGGCCGTCAAGCCCTTCTCGGAGAACGTCGCTGTTACCGTGGCCCTCAGTGCCGTGGTGGTTGCGGGGACGGACCGGCGCTTCGAGGCGCCCGAAGCCCCGCCGCTGGAGACGTACGGCATTGCCGCCCTGAGCATCGAGGACGGCCGGTTGCTCTGGCGGCATTCCTTGCCTGCCGGACCGGTCTCCTGGGGCGCCGCCATCGACCGCGATGGGCGCATCCTCGTCGCCTTGCGAGACGGGCGCATCGTCTGCCTCGCGCCGAAGGAGGGTCGCGGATGAGACACACCCTGGAGGGGCACCGATGGTGGGCTCAACCGTCGTGGCGCTTGTCCTGGCTGCGGCAAGCCATGCGGCCCCGGTGAGGCTTGTCCTCGAGGAACCCAGCGGTGCCCGGCGCGAGGCCTGGCCGGTCTGATCTGTGTCCAGGCTCAGGGCGACTGGCGCCGCGGGCCAGGGCCCGTTGCCGTCCTGACCATCGCCACGTTGCCCGCTCTGACAGTCAGGACCCACCCGCGATATTGACCTGCTGCTCTGCGATGTTCACCTGGAGCGCCGCGATCCCCTCTTGCGAACGCGCGCGAGCGTCTCGCAGGCACGCAGGTGCCGTCTTTGAACCGCCGCTTGCGGTAGTAGAACAACCCGCCTGCCCGCGTCTCCCAACCCATTGTGTTACACCTTCCCCCTACCCCCGCTTCTCACGTCCCCGGGCGCAGCCCTGACCATCGCCAGGATGCTCGCCTTGACGGCTTCGGACAGGTCTGGCGACACCTCGACCCGTGCGCTCGGCGCTCCCGTCCCCGCCCGTCACTGCGGTTCGAGATGCTCGTCGGCCGAGGGTTCCGGCGGGTCTTGTGTCTGGCGTGCCCCGGCCTTGCGGCGGCGGTCACGGATGAACATGACGCCGAAGATGACCACGAGCACGATCGAGAGCGGGGCGAGGTAGCGGAACGACATGAGGCCCCCCGCGTTGTCGGCGGGCAGCAGGATGGCGGCGGCGCGCGCCTTGGACTGGATGGCGGCCCGTTCGGCGTCGGAGGCGGCGTCCTTGGCCTGCCGTGTCGGGCCGGCGCCCAGGGCGAGGCGCAGGGCCGTGGCCGTGTCGCCCCGGGGCAGGGGCCCGGCAGTCCCTGCGGCATCAAGGACCTGGCGAGCGGTCGCCACGGCCTCGCGGGCGTTGGCAGCCGTCACCCGTTCGAGGTGTCCCTCACCCAGGCTGTTCGCCCAAGCCGCGTAGGTCTGCTCGACCTCGGCTACGATGCGGCGCGTCTCGGCCGCGCGGTCCACGGTCCGGCCATCGATGGTGACCGTCTCGACGAGTTCGCGATGCAGGTACACGTCGGCGATCCATCCCATGGCGGGCGTAGCAACGAATCCGACGAACAGGCCGCCCACGCCGCCGATCACGCCCAGGGCGAAGGCCCCGCCCTTGGGCACCCGCTCGGCCACTACGCCCAGCATCGTCGGCCAGAAGTAGCAGACGCCCAGGGCGAAGACCGTGGCGGCGACCCCGGCCATCCAGATGCTGGTGGCGTAACTGAGCATCAGCAGGCCCACGCCCGCCACCACCGCCGACACCAGCAGGAGGCCCGTGTCGGTCGTCACCTTGACGACGGGGCCCGCGAACATCCGGAGCACCGCCATCAGCCCCGTGATCCAGACCAGCACCAGGATGCCCGGTATGTTGCCCGCGGTCAGCACGGAGGGGATCCACCGGCCCGGGCCGAGTTCGAGCGACGCCGTCAGCATCATGCAGACGAGCAAGACCAGGAACAGCGGCCGCAGCAGCGTCTCCCGGATCATGCCGCCGAACGAGACGCCCGACTGGACGCGCTCGGTGGCGGGGTACCGCAGCGGCACGAGCATGACGGCGTACAGGACGGTCGGCAGCATGACCAGGCCGATCTTGAGTTGCCAGTAACCGGCGCCGAACTTGGTCAGGGCGTAGCACGCCAGCCCGCCCAGGACGATGCCGCCGGGGAACCACGTATGGAACTGGTTCAGTTTGTGCGTCTTGGCGTCGGGATAGATCGTGGCGATGAGCGGGTTGCACACGGCTTCGATCGCGCCGCTGCCCAGGCCGTGGAGGAACAGGCCGACGAAGATCATCCAGAATCCCGTGGCCGTCACCACAAGTGCGACGCCCGCCGTGTGGCACAGCAGGGCGAAGACGATGAGCCGCCGCATGCCGAGGGCGTCAACGAAGCCTCCCAGGACGAACATCGCGAGCGGAAACCCCCATCCCGACCAGCCGACCAGGATGCCGACCTGGGCGTTCGTCAGGGCGAACTCCTGCTTCAGGGCGAGCATGACGTCGCCGATGACGGCGAACATGGCCGCCCCCGCCACCAGCGCCATGCAACTGCCGTTGAAGAGCCGCGACGGGTGAATCCCGCCGCTGCCCGCGTCCAACGATGCAGCCTGCGACATGGTCGCACCTCCACTCGGACCTTCGCCCTACCGGACCCTGCTGCTGCAATGCCATGCGGTGCTACCGGTCGGAGCCCTCGGCGTAGACCTCGGGCGGAATGGTGAAGCCCATCTTCTCGAGTTTCTTGAGGAACCGCGGCTCTCCGCCGCTCGAAACCCACTCGCCGATCTCGTGCCCGGACTCGTCGGCCCGCAGCCGCCGGTACCCGAACAGGTCGCGCAGGACCACCCGGTCGTTCTCCACGCCGGTGCATTCGGTGATGCGGGTGATCTTGCGCGTGCCGTCGGTCAACTGGTCGTGCTGGACGATGAGATCGATGGCCGCGGCAATCTGTTTGTGGATGGCCCACAGCGGCAGCATCAGGCCGCGCGACAGCGACATCATCTCGAGCCGCGAAATCGCGTCCAGCGGTGAACTGGCGTGCAGGACGGCCAGGCACCCCTCGTGGCCGCTCGAGATGGCCTGGAGCATGTCCACCGCCTCCTCGCCGCGGACCTCGCCGACGATGATCCGCGTCGGCCGCATCCGCAGCGCGTTCCTCAGCAGTTGCGCCAGGGTAACCGCTCCCTTGCCCTCGACGTTGGGGTGGCGGCATTCCAGCCGGACGACGTGCTGCTGCTGCAGGTGCAGTTCGGCCGTGTCTTCGATGGTGACGATCCGCTCGGACTCCGGGATATGGCGGCTGAGGATCTGGAGCGTCGTGGTCTTGCCGCTGCCCGTGGCGCCGGAGAAGATGATGTTGGCCCGTCCCTTGACGGCCGCCGCCAGCAGGTGGGCCATCCGCTGCGAGAGGGTCCCCACGCGAACCAGGTCGGCGGCCTTCGTCAACTGCTTGGTGAACTTTCGGATGGTCACCGCGGGACCGTCCACCGCGAGCGGCGGGATGATGACGTTGCCGCGCGACCCGTCCGGCAGGCGGAAATCAATGTACGGGGCGGACGCCGAGACGGACCGGCCCGTCGGCCGCAGCAGCGCCGCGATCAGTAACTCCAACGGCGCCTCGCCCCCGAAGTCGAGGGGATACGGTTCCATGCGGCCGTGGCGCTCGATGTAGACGCACCGGGGGCTGTTGATCATGATCTCGGTGACTTCCGGATCGAGCATCAGTTTCCGGATGGGTTCCAGGGCGGGGTGATCGAGGAACATGGTGCCTTGTCTCCCACACAGCGTCCGCCCGCCCGGCGCCGGCAGGGCAGACCGGCGCCGCCCATTGTGGCCGCCGCGGCGCGCGGCTGCAAGCCTTCATTTCCGTGCCTTCGGCATCTCGGGTTCCACGGATTGCACGTACGTGTTCAGCGTTGGCATTCCGAGGCCCGCTTGCGGGCCGAGAGCCTGCCCCTTCGACAGGCTCAGGGCAGGCTCTGAGCGTAGCCGAAGGGAATCTCGCCGCGGTCGTTGCCGTTTGGCCGCGCGCACGGCGAGATTTCTCCGCTCGTCCCCGCTCGCGCGGGGGCTCGGTCGGAATGACAGCGCCTGAACCCCGACGCTAAACACGTACGATTGCACGCAATCCGTGCCGGCGGGTGGCATGGTCATGCCGGAGGGTGAGCATGTTCAAAGCCGCGCGAGACTTGCCTGGACGCGCCTGGCAGACTGGGCGCACGACCTGCCCCCGCATAGGATGGTTCCGGGCCAGGTCCGTCGGCACGCTAGGGGAACCCCATGCCGGTGATTGCTTTGGTGCGCCGATGCGTTGCCGCGCTCATCCTCATGGGGCTGGTCGCGGCCGGTGTAGAGGTTCTCAAGGAACACCTCGCGGCGCCACGGCCTGGCGGGATCAGCCAGCAGGACTCAATCGGAAGCGGTGGTGCGGTACGGTTTGCCGACAAGATAGAGCTCGAGGCGTTCACGGATCTTGACGGCCAGAGCGATCTGTCCCTGGCGCAGCGCCAGCGTTTCGGCCTCTAAGGCGGTTGACACGGCGTTGGCGAAGTTCCCACATTCGGCGTAGGCAGCGGCAAGTGTGTCCATGACCGACGGAAGAGAGGCTTCGGCCATTTTGCGTACGCGCTCGCCGCCTGCACGCTCGGCTTGCAGCATGGCACTCCTCCTGGCGTACGTGGCCAGCAATACCGCCTGTCTGCCGTTACGGACGCGGTCGGACGGATGCGTCGAGTAGATCCAGGCCAGTCTTCCCAGAGCGGGGATGTTCAACGGGTGCAACGTGGGCAAGCACTCGGCCGAGAGGCGATAGTATTCGACGGCCTTTTCGGTCTCGCCCTCCTTCTCCGATCCCCGGCCCAGCTGATAGTAGCGGAAGGCTTTCTCCGGGTTGCTCTCAACGGCCTTGCGAGGTTTCTCCGGCGCGGGTTCGTCTGTGCCTTCTCTGCCGGAAGCCGCATCCGACGGGGGGACCTTCCCGGCAAAGGCGGCGTCCTGCTGCTCGGTTGATTCGATCGCCCGCAAGAGCTCCTTCTGCTCAATGCGGATCGGTTTGGTGATCAGTTCCGGCGCGTTGAAGTTGTCGAGAAAGGAATCGTAGAACGTCGGATCCCGCTGCGGCAGCAGGACGGGCTTATGGGCCTTGCCGTCCGGGTCGATGTGGCTGAAGTAGACTCTGCCGAACAGGCCGTCGCGGCGTTTGCTGGCAAAAACGATCCACCGGCTGTTGGTGGACCAGCAGTGCCAGGAATCACTTTGATCGCTGTTGATTTCGAGCGGCCAATGCCGCCCGCTCTTGAGGTCCATCATATAAAGGTCGCTGCTTCACTGGAAGACGGGGAAGCAGCCGTACTCCGACATGCAGAACAGCAGGAACCGCCCGTCGGCAGAGATCCTTGGCTCGTTGATACTCAAGCCGGTGTCCTTGGCCGAGAGCACCGTTTCCGGCTTGCCCCACGTCCCGGTGGCCATATCATAGCGGATCCTCATCAGGTCGTAGCGCACGCTGCGATAGTTCGCAGGCACACCCGCGTCCTCGGTCCAAAGCCTCTTGGCGCTGCAGAAATAGAGATACTCGCCGTCAGGCGACCATGTGGGGAACGTTTCGAGCCGGTCCGGATCCGAGATCCCGGCCGTGCTCGTGACGCGATTGGAATCGACGATGTAGAGGCACACGTCGGAAGCGAGGTCCAAGACATCCCGGGAGGTGCCCACCGAGTGGTGGAACTGTATGACGTCGATGGCGGCGAACGCGGCAAGACGCCCGCTCGGGTGCCACGACGTATAGGATGCGGGCGAGGCGTTGAAGCGGGTACGGGTGTTGATTTTCGTGGCGGTTGCGCCCTTCGCCAGAATCATGGCGACGTTTCCCGGCCCCCGAATGTGCAGGCACATCATGTCCGGGTTGCGGTTGACGAACGTGTGGCAGTTGACGCAGCGACGGGAATCGGGGCCGCTGAGCAGGACGGGGGACTCGCCGTAAGTGCTCACGTTCCTTTGATACGTACCCATCTCTGTATAAAGAGTATGCACCGGCTTCAGGCGCCGATAAACCAGGTAGGAGTCGATGTTCTCGCGCGCGATCGCGTTTGCGATCGCGGAAAATCGCTGCCACCCGCCTCGTTCCCCCATGGCGTAGATGTCAAAATACAGGTTCTTGCCGCGGTTGAGTTCAAGCAGGGCCTTCCACCTGTTCAACGGCATCACGATGTCCGCCGCCGGGAATACACCCGGACGCGATACTGCGCGCCCGTTTCCTTGACCACGAAATTCAAGGGGGCAATGTTCGGCGGGATCGTGCAGCCGGCGTAGTCGGGATCGATTCGGGGGGGCCGGCCGGCGTCGGAGTACTCCTGCGGGACCGTCACCCCGGGTCGGAAACAGTGGTACAGCGCAACTGCCAGCACCACGGCAAGCGCAACGAGCATGCAGATCCGGCGGCGACCGATCATCTTGCCCCTCCCGATTCGCCCGTCAGCAGGTAGCGGCAGTAACTCTCGGGGAACCTGGCTGCCAGAACGTCGGCGATGGCCTTCTTGTCGCCGTCGCAGTCGTGCACGATCTGAATCACCTCGCGGACCCTCTTCTGGGTGGGCTTCTCGATGGTTCGGCCGGCAACGTCGATTTGGCACCCGACCCTGTAACCGTATAGCAGGATGGCTTCGGCGTAGTGCTCCGGAACGGCGGGATAGTCGAAGTCGTCCAATCTGCCAATACTGCAAGCCACTTTCCCCGGTTGTCTGGTCAGCAGGTAGTAGGCCATCAGATACTCAAAGGCCATCCGGTTGTTTCGGTTCCTGGCCAGAAGTGTCAGGAGAATCGCTTCTTTCATTGTCATCGACCCAGTTGATGCATCCACCGGCTCAGCCGACGTAACCACCATGTCGGACAACGGCATGACCGATCGCAGATATTGAATCTGCCGGTCGCACGACAGGAGCGGGTCGTCGTCGAGGCGACGCAAACAGCCCTTGGCCCATTGCCCGTGGACGATGTCCTTGCTCAACGTGCCGAGGAAGACCCGAGCAGCCTCGGGTTGGCGTTTGACAATGTAAATGATGGCCAATTGGCGGAGCGTCTCCGCCCGCTCTCCGTCCAGTTCCAGGGCTTCGAGGGCGGCGTGTTCCGCTTCATTGATGCGCCCCAGCCTGAGCAGGACGTGGCATCCACCTTTGTACGACACGGCCCTCGCCCCAAGTTCAAACAACACGTACGGGTTCTGCCGGTACGAGAACATAGTGCCCGATTGAGGTCCAGCATCACAGACCCGGGGTACTCCTGCGACGGGTAACGCTCGACCTCCTTGAGAAACTCCTCCCACATCCCCATTCGCGCCAAATAGTTTGCCCGCAGCACCCTGCGGGCACCCTCGTCAAGGGTGTACAAGGCGACCGAAGCGCCGGCCATGACCAGGGCAATGGCATAAACGGTCCTCAGCCTGTCGTTGAGGCAGTACTTGCCGACCTTCCCGGTGCGAGACAAGACGGCCGACGCCAGTCGCGCAAGCCGCTGCCGAAACGGCAGAGCAATGACAAGGAAGACGAAGAACAGGTAGAGAGCCGAAAGGACCGCCGCGTTCATCCCTTCCCTGAAAGGATAAACTCCGGACGGGCGAAAATACGCGTCCGCGACAGTGACATCGAAGAAATGCTTGCCCAGAAGCGGAATGCCTGCGCCGCCCAAGAGATACAATCCCCCCAGGACATACCGCCGCCTGGTCAGGAGTTCAGGCACGGCACACAGGACCGCAAAAAGTATGAATGGGCCTCCCGCGGCATAGTACAGCGTGACGGAGGCAGCGGCAAAAAGGAGCAGACTCACCGGCGCCTTGTCCAGCCGCTTGGCAACGAGATCGTAGAACGTCGCCAGCATCAACGCGGCAATCAGCGCCACGTGGTTCTCGAGATGAAACGTGTACCGGTTGTATGCGATCAGCAGCAGCAAGGGAGGGGCGAACCGCAGGCCTCGACCGCCCGTGCCGCCGCTGACTCTGATAAGCCGGTCAGTGAGAAGATAAGCGAACCAGGCGATGGCGGTAAGAATCAGAGGTCCGAGATGAGTATAGTAGTAATACTGACAGCAGTAGGCGGCAACGTACTCGGCCAGCCCGCCCGGACGGGCGAGGAACTCCTTGAGGAACGCTGTGCCCCGCAGGCAGATCGGAAAGTCGATCCATTGGCCGGAAGGCAGGGCCACCTTGTTGGCGTGGTAGAGCAACCGCGGATCGAGAAACTCCCGAACGTAGAAATAATACAGCACGAAAAACGCGCAGCCGGGAATCCAGCGAAGAAGTGTGCGGCGGCTGGGCGCCCGGACAACGGAAGCAAGCCCCCCGAGGCGGTACGGAATCTTCCGCGTCACACCGGACGCACAGGCCGCGCTGCTCTCGCCACGTTGTTTCCGGCAATCAGACACGCTTCCCGCTCGACCGTTGGACCCGCCACTGCCGGCAGAATTCTCGGCTCTTCACCAACCTGCGAGAACCGACGGAATGGATCCCACACCATCCTGGCTGCGGCCTTCCCCGTTGCCACCGCGCCGGATACGCTTTCGGTGCTCCCACGGGTGCATTCTGGTAACGGCAACACCCGCTGTCAAGTTTCTGGAAGGCGGATTCACATCGCAAGTGCAACGGGTCGGCGCCGGAAGACCTCGGCCGGAGTCCGGCAGGCGAGGCGCTTGCGGGTTCGGGGGACACGAGGCTTGACTCGTCGGGAGATATGTAAGGCGTCCACGGAACTACATGGGCTCGTCCCCGAACGGCCCTGTCCCCGACTGCCCCGGAACGGCACGCCCTGGCCGCGCCACCCGTCCCACTCCGGCGGACACCGTTGACAGACAGGCCGGTTATATAGCATATACGGCGGCGGCCGGTTGCGGAGACGGCCGCAGCGGGCGCCGGGCCGGGCTGGCGTGCGGCAGCCCGATTGTCCGACACAGAAAAAGGAGGCGCACATGGTACCCCGTGTACTTGCCTTGGCGTTGGCGCTGGCCGTCTCGCCGGTCGTGACGGGGGCCCAGCAGCAGGACCCGTTCCTGGGCGACTGGCAGGGCGAATGGGCGACGGAGGCCCCGGGGCAGCCCCCTGGCACCGGCACGGCTCCTGCCGCGGCCGGCCGCCGCCTCGTCGCTCAGGTCATCCCGCGCGGGGAGGGCAACTATCAGATCAACCTCCTGCCGGCCTTCGACGAGCGCGGCACCGCCCACGCCGTGGTCCAGGCGAAGGTCGAAGGCGACCGCCTGCGCTTCGACCAGGGGGGATGGACCGGCGAACTCCACGGCGAGCGCTTCAAAGGCACCGGCACGCGCGGCGGCGAACAGGCGGCCTTCGAGATGGCGAAGGTCACGCGCCTCTCGCCGCGCCTCGGCGAAAAGCCCCCCAAGGACGCCACCGTCCTCTTCGACGGCACGAACTTCGACCACTGGGAGGCCAACCGCGGCGATCCGGCGGCCATCACCTGGCAGTTGGCCGGCGGCTGCGCCCGGGTCTGGCCACCCCTCAAGGAGCATGCCTTCGGCACCGCCATCCGCACGAAGAAGGCGTTCCCGAACTTCCGGCTGCACCTGGAGTTCCGCCTGCCCCTCATGGCGGGCGACACCGGCCAGACGCGGGCCAACAGCGGCGTCATCATCGAGGAGTTCGAGTTCTACGAGGTCCAGATCCTCGACTCCTACGGCCTGGCGGGCGACGACCACGAGTGTGGCTCCATCTACGGCAAGGCCGCTCCCAAGGTGCACCTGTGCGGCCCGCCCCTGGTGTGGCAGAGTTACGACATCACGTA
>Ga0111188_1037_pt1 | contig 15585 bp, 14 predicted proteins | sample DeeMarSWOR324_28_FD_80358 | JGI IMG/M metagenome (GOLD analysis project Ga0111188, IMG submission 80358) | Planctomycetes bacterium SM23_25
CCCTCAGGTATCGATAGGTGGCAGTTTGGGGGGTTTGGAAAGCGGCTTTGAGGAGGGTGAGGCGACGTAAGTCCTTGGGGCCCTGGGCTGGAGGGCAAAATAGGCCCCAAAAAGAGGCCAGTGAACGACTTTTTGCTTCGGCGGCGGGGGGGTGCCGTCGGTGGGGCGGAGCCGGTCCCTTGCGGCAAGCCTTTTGTTGGCAATATGTTGTGGGGACGGCCTCCGGGCGGGGGCCTGCGGCTCTGCGCCCAGGAGGCACTCAAATCGCCTCAAAAGGGGTCCCGCGGATACCCCCCTGTAGGGGTCCGGGCGGCGGCCTGGGGCGGGATGCAGCGAAGTGCCTGGATGTTTCGGCGGCGGCGGGGTATAACATGGCCGACGATTGCTGCGTGCTGGTTCGAGTAAGACCTCTGAGGAAAGGTGCGATGGGTCCATCCAGCGAAGTGACCACGGCGGTGGCGGCCAAGCCTTACTCCTGGCGGGGGGCGATTCGCGGCAACGTGCTGATGATGGGTTTGGTGAGCCTGTTCACGGACTTTTCCAGCGAGATGATCTATCCGCTGCTGCCGGTTTTCCTGACCGGTCTGCCGCAGGTGGGGGTGGGGCTGGCGGCCATCTACGTGGGGCTGATCGAGGGCATCCCGGAGACGGCCTCCAGCCTGCTGAAGATCTTCTCGGGGCGGATCAGCGACAGGCTGGGCAAGCGCAAGGCGTTGGTTGTGGCGGGGTATGGCATTTCGACGGTCTGCCGGCCGTTGATGGCTTTGGCGGGGGCGGGTTGGCACGTGATTGGCCTGCGCTTCGGTGACCGTGTGGGCAAGGGGATTCGCACTTCTCCGCGCGACGCCCTGATCAGCGACGCGGTGGGCGCCGACGCCCGCGGGCTGGCCTTCAGCTTCCACCGGGCGATGGACCACGCCGGGGCCATCCTTGGGCCGGTGGTGGCGGTGGGGTTTCTGTTTGCGTTGCTGCGTTACGGGCTGTGGCGCGGCAGCACCCAGGCGGCCTCGGCGCAGGAGATGCACGCGCTGCGCTGGCTGTTCGCGATTGCCTTCGTCCCGGGCCTGGTGGCGCTGCTAACTCTGATCGCCAAAGTGCGGGAGATCGCTCCGAAACGGGCCGAGACGGCGTCGGCAACCTCGGCGGCGGTGGCGAGCCCATGGCGGCGGCTGCCGGGGCGGTTCTACGCCTTCGTGGCCATCGTGACGGTCTTTGCCCTGGGCAACAGCTCGGACCTGTTCCTGGTGTTCTACGGCAAGACGAAGTTCGGGCTGGGGCTGCTGCAACTGATCGGGCTGTGGGTGGCGCTGCACGTGTCGAAGGTCATCTTCAGCTTTCCGGGCGGGGTGCTGTCCGACAAGCTGGGCCGTCGGCCGGTGATCGTGGCCGGCTGGGTGGTGTACGCGTTGGTGTACCTGGGGATGGCCATGGTGGGGGACTGGCGGTACTTCTGGGCCCTGATCTTCGCTTACGGGTTTTATTACGGGATGACGGAGGGGGCGGAGAAGGCCCTGGTGGCGGACTTCATCCCCAGCGAGCATCGCGGCACGGCGTACGGTATCTATCACGGGGCAATTGGGATTGCGGCGCTTCCGGCGAGCGTGCTTTTCGGCGTCGTGTGGTACTGGCTGAATCGGATTGAGCCCGGGCTGGGGCCGCGAGTGGCCTTCGGCATCGGGGCGGGGCTGGCCGGCGCGGCGGCGATATCGCTGTTCGTGCTGCTGTCGGCGACGCGGAAGGCGGGCCAGCGGGCGTAGGTCCTTGGCCGCGGCCTTGGGGAGACGGCGGGCGGTCAGCCCTTGATTGCGGGCAGGGCTGCGAACGCGATGCCGACCAGGATGGCGTCCCAGGCGAACATGGGCAGGCCGGCGAGGATTGCCTTGAAGAACGAGATCTTGAAGACGTCGTGAATAATCCACCAGGTCGCGAGCAGCCCGCTTCCCAGGCCGGCCAGGCCGGCCCCCAGGCCTGTAAACCGCCCCGCCAGCCCCAGGATGGCGGCTAGGAGGTACACGACCATCGCCACGATCGTGCCGCCGGCGGCCACCAGGACGCTGGTGGGTATGCTCCGCCGGAAGGTGGCCTCGGGCGATCCGGCGACCAGCCGCGCTCCCGCCCAGAGCGACGCACCATGCGAAAGCACAAGCGCCGCTGAGAGCGCTGCGATCCTGAGGATGAGACCGCCCAGCACGAGGCCGCGCTTCAGGACAAACCATCCTTCCAAGTAGTGGTCGGCCTTGGCTGCGTCCATCCCGAACCAGCCTTGAGCGATCGCCTTGCGGTATCCGATCGCCAAGGCGGCCAGGAGCAGGACCAGGAACGTCGTGAAGGCCCAGAGTTCCACCGCGCTGTACGGCTCGTCCCCAGGGGCCCAATAGATGATGACCAGACCCAGGTAGGGCAGGGCGAGCAAGGCGTACATCCACCACGACACAGAGGCCAGCCAGGCTCCCACGTCGAACAGCGCGGGTTTGGCAGGAAGCGAGTGTCGGACAAGCAGGAAATGCGTGAAGGCGACGATCAGGACGTAGGCCAGGGAAAGTCCGAGGAAGACGAACATCTCAATAAAGGTTGACAGGAATACCAGCCGCTTGTCCTCGGTGCCGGAGCGAACGACCAGTCTGGTAAGGCTCATGGCGTTTTTCCCAAGTCAACAGGTCAAGGGGCATTATAGTGCCGCGTCCGGGCGGGGCAAGGGAAAGCCGCGGGGCGGCCGAGGATCGGGTGCGGCGGCGCTATTCTTGCAGCAAGGCGCGGACCAGGCCGAAGGCGCCGCGGACCAACAGGCTCACGGCCAGCAGGAACAGCAGCGAGGACCACACATAGGTGACCAGTGGCCAGATGTCGCCCATCAGGCCGTCGAATTGCCTCCAGATGACCCCGACGATGGCGATGATGGCGGCCAGGACGACCACCGCGGCCAGCGTCGCCCGCAGCGACCGCCGGACCGGCGCCAGCCGGATGGACAGGCAGGTGGCCAGATACACGAACAGGGGCACGCGCCAGTTCAGCCAGTCCAGCTCCAGCCACGTCCCTGCCATGCGGCGAAGCAGCCGGACCTGGAGGATGAACTGGTCCCAGAACGCGGCGGCGTGGGTGGGCAATTGCCTGGGCAGCTCGGCCGGCCTGAGCAAGGCGTCGGCGCCGACGGCGAACTGGCCGATGACCGGCTCTCCGAGCAGGGCGTGGACGATGACGATGCCCGCGCCGCAGGCCAGGATGGACATGAAGGCGGCGATGACAGGCCCGAGGTCGCCGGTGATGAGGCAGCCGAAGATGTAGGCCATCTCCGAGACCACCGTCCCGGGCAGCAGGGCCCAGCTGACCCACCGCGGCCGGAGCATCTCGGCCCAGAGCCGGTAGATGCCCAGGGCCATGAAGAAGATTCCGAGCAGATAGACGGTGAACGCTGCGTAGATCACCGGATGGCCCTTTGTGACAACGCGTTCCTGCAGACTTTATCGGACAATCGGGGGGGAAATCTGCACGCAAGCGGGCGGGGCGCGGGCCGCTGCTGGGGCAGAAAAGCCTTGTTAATTTCTGCCCGGTCGCTAAAATTCCGGGCTTGCACGCGCAGGCGGAAAGAGGTTTCGTGGTGGTCAAATTGCGATTGAAAAGATTCGGCAGGCGCAACCGCAGCCACTACCGCATTACCGCGGTGGATGGGCGCCGCCCGCGGGACAGCCGCGTTCTGGAAGAGCTGGGCTGGTACGACCCGCGCGCCAAGACGGCGGACCAGCAAGTCTCGCTGAACCGCGAGCGGATCGAACACTGGCTCAGTGTCGGCGCCCAGCCGAGCGATACGTTGCGCAACCTGCTGGTCAGGCACGGCATTGTCGTGAGGAACAAGTAGCTTCCACGGGCGGCAACCCTGTGTCGGGCCTGGCGGGCGGGGCGTCGGTGCTTCTGGCGCCCATGGCGATGCGGATCGATATTCTGACGCTGTTTCCCGAGCTGTTCGAGCCGATGCGGCGCATGGGCATCATCGGCCGGGCCGTCGCCACCGGGGCGGTCGTGGTGGCGGTAACGAACATCCGCGACTTCGCCCGGGACCGTTACCGGAAGGTGGACGACGCCCCCTTTGGCGGCGGGCCGGGCATGGTCATGATGTGCCAGCCGGTCTTCGATGCCGTGGAGGCCGTCCGGGCACGGGCCGAGCCGCCCGGCGTGGTGGCGCTGCTGAGCCCGCAAGGCCGACCGCTGCACCAGGAAATGGTGGTCGAGCTGAGCCGGCTGGACCGGCTCATCCTCGTGGCCGGGCGCTACGAGGGCTTCGACGAGCGGATTCGCCAAGGCCTGGCCGACATGGAAATCAGCCTGGGCGACTTCGTGCTTTCCGGCGGCGAGGTGGCGGCCATGGCTGTGCTCGACGCGGTGGTGCGGCTGCTGCCGGGCGCGCTGGGCGAGCCGGCCAGCATAAAGGAAGAATCCTTCAGCATGGGCCTGCTGGAGTATCCGCAGTATACGCGGCCGCGGGAGTTTCGCGGCATGTGCGTTCCGGACGTGCTGCTGAGCGGCAACCACGCCCAAATCGCCGAGTGGCGCAAACAACAGGCCATCGAGCGAACCCGGCAGCGCCGGCCGGACCTGTGGGCCAAGCGCCTGAAACGAAAGGAACCGCCGCCGGCGGGCGAGGATCGCGCGGCGGAGAGTCAAGGAGATGAGGCGTGAATCAGGAATTGCTGAAAAAAGCCGCGGGCAGATGGCTGAAGAAGGAGTCGCCCTCGTTCCGCGTCGGGGATACCGTGAACGTGTCGGTGCGGATCGTGGAGGGCGAAAAGGAGCGCATCCAGGTCTTCCGGGGCACGGTCATCCGGCGGCGCGGCGGCGGGGTCTCCGAGACCCTCACGGTGCGGAGGATTGTAAACAATGAAGGCGTGGAGCGGACGTTCCCGCTTCACAGCCCGCGGCTGGTGGGCGTGGACGTGGTCCGGTCGGGCAAGACGCGCCGGGCGAAGCTGTATTACCTGAGGCAGCGCGTCGGCAGGGCGACCCGGCTGCAAGACGTGGCCCCCGAGGGTGGGACGGTCGGCTAAGCCGAGCAGCCCGCCGAGGACAGGGAATCCGGCCGGGCCGGGGAAACTGCCGACGCCGACCAGGCCGAAAAGGGATAGTCGCGTGTGGCCATTCGGGCGGCGAAGTTCCCTTGGGCGGCTCGGCGAAAAGCTGGCCGTAAAGCATCTCCGCCGCAAGGGCCAGAAGATTCTCGCTCGCAATTACCGCTGCCCGGCCGGTGAGGCTGACGTCATCGCGCTGGATTTGTCCACCCGGGCCGAGACCGGCTGTGAGACGATCGCCTTCGTCGAGGTCAAGACCCGCAGCGACGATGCCTACGTGGACCCTGAATCGGCGGTGGACCGCCGCAAGCGGAATCAGCTCGTCCGCGTGGCGGAATACTACCTTTCCCATCACCGCGCGGCCGAATACGGGGTCCGCTTTGACGTGGTGGCCGTCGTGATCGGCCGGTCCGGCAAGCCCCGCATCCGCCACATTCGCGACGCGTTCGAGTCGGTGTGACGGCCGGGGCGGCACGGAGGGCCGGGACGGCGGGCCCGATCGACACGCTGTCACGCGCTGCGGGGCCGGCTGCCGGGCGCGGGCCCGGGCAGGAGGATGCCGGCGATGCTCATCGAGAGCGACCACCTCTTCGACAAGGATGGCCACAGCGTTGGGACGTATGCGCTTACGTAGCGGCCCGACTTGGGCTATGCTGCGAGCATGGAAGGCGTTTGCGTCGACACGCACTGTCACCTGACCGACGACCGGCTGAGGAATCAAGTGGCGGCGGTGCTGGCCCGCGCCCGTGGCGCCGGCGTGATGGCGGTGGTCACCGCGGCCTCTGATCCGCCCGACGCCGCGGCGGCCGCGGCCCTGGCCCGGCAGTACGGGTGCGTCTACTTCACCGCGGGTGTTCACCCGCACCAGGCCAAGCAAGCCGGCGAGGGGTACCTCGACCGCATCGAGGAATTGGCCGCCGCAGACGAGAACGTCGCCATCGGCGAGATCGGCCTGGATTACCACTACGACTTCTCCCCGCGCGACGTGCAGCGGCGGGTCTTTGCCGAGCAGCTTGAGTTGGCCAAGCGGCTGGGAAAGCCCGTGGTGATCCACACCCGCGAGGCCTTCGAGGACACGCTGGCGATTCTTCGGGAGGCGGCCCCCCCGGGGGAGAAAATCGTCTTCCACAGCTACACCGGCGACGCCGCCGGGGTCCGCCGCGTCCTCGACCTCGGGGCGTACGTGGGTTTCAGCGGCATCGCCACGTTCAACAAGAGCGATTCCATCCGCCGGGCGGCCGCCGTGGTGGGCGACGACCGCATCCTCGTCGAGACTGACGCCCCGTACCTTTCTCCCGAGCAGCTGCGGAAGATGAGGACCAACGAGCCGGCCAACGTCGTTCACGTGGCCGAATGCCTGGCCGCCGTCCGCAGGACGACGCTGAAGGACTTCGGCGAGTTAACCACGACTAACGCCGTCAGGCTCTTCGGCCTCGACATATCGCCCTGACCTGGTTTACTCTCTTGGCGGCCCATGGAACAGGACACCGTTGAGTTCGAAGAGTTGGCCCAGGGGTTCCGGGAAGACTACGACCGCATCGTGGGACAGGTAGGGCGGGTCATTGTCGGCCTGGAGCAGGTTGTCGAGGAGGTCATGATCTGCCTGCTGTGCGGCGGCCACGCCCTGCTGGAGGGCGTGCCCGGACTGGGCAAGACGCTGCTGGTCCGCACGTTCGCTCAGGCGATGGACCTGCAGTTCAGCCGCATCCAGTTCACCCCCGACCTCATGCCGGCCGACATCATCGGCACCAACATCGTGGTCACCGACGAGTCCGGCTCGCGGGCGTTTCAGTTTCAGCGGGGGCCCATCTTCGGCAACATCATCCTGGCCGACGAGATCAACCGGGCCACGCCTAAGACTCAGTCGGCCGTGCTCGAGGCCATGCAGGAGCAGACCGTCTCTGTCGCCCGCCGGCGGTACGAGCTGCCCCGGCCTTTCTTCGTCCTGGCCACGCAGAACCCGCTGGAGATGGAGGGCACCTACCCGCTGCCCGAGGCCCAGCTGGACCGCTTCATGTTCAAGGTCCACGTGCCCTCGCCGAAGCTCGCTGAGCTGATGGCCATCCTCGACCGGACGACGGGGAGCGAGATCCCGTCGGCTGAGAAGGTCGTGAGCGGCCCACGCCTGGAGCAGATGCAGCAACTGGTGCGGCAGGTGCTGGTGGCCTCGCACGTGAAGGAGTACATCGGGCGGGTCGTCCTGGCGACGCATCCAGGCAGCGGCTGGGCCACCGAGAGCGTGAACAAGTTCGTCCGCTACGGCTCCTCTCCCCGCGGCGCCCAGGCGATCATCCTGGCGGCGAAGGCCCTTGCCCTGCGCGAAGGGCGAGCCAACATCTCCTTTGCCGATGCCCGGCGAGTCGTCGCCGCGTCCCTGCGGCACCGGCTGATCCTGTCGTTCGAAGGCCAGGCCGAAGGCGTTGAGCCCGACGCGATCATCACCCAGGTGGTTGAGGCCCTTCCCGAGGCCGAAGTGGCCTGACCCGCCGGGAGCCTGACTCGCTTCTCACCGGCTCGGCTTGTTGCCCTCCACGCTGTTGGCGGAGGTCCGCAAGACTATGTCATCGCAGTCGTCGCCCTCGCCCTCCCCCCGGCCGCCGTCGTCGCGCATGTTCTCGCCGACGCTGTAGAGGACGAAGCCTCGCCCGTCGGACAGGTAGATGAAGGGCTTGCCGCTGCAGAAGTCCGACGGCAGCCGCTTGAGGTGCGCGGGCACCAGAGCGGCGAGCCGGTTGGGGTATTTGCCTTTCTCGGCACGGTGTGCCGCCAGAGCGAAGGCCACAAGGGCCAGGTCTCGCCTTACGCTGACTAGGTCCATCAGGATCGGAGCTCGACCCAGTAATGGCGTCAAGGCCGAGACGAGCATGTTAGCGACCCACTCGGTGGCGGCCGCCCGATCGGCCTTGGGCGAGCACAGCTTGGCCGCCACCTGCCGCGTTCTCTCGGCCCTGTCCCGGAAACGGGCAACCTCCTGGACTCTGGCGGCGAAGGTGGGACTCGCGGCGGCCGCCGCCATCTCGTCGTACAAGGCGTTCATGCGCCGGAGCACTACGTTGTAGTCCGCCCGCTGGAAGACGCGGTCGAGGGGGCTGTGGGCGGGGACGGGCGTTTCCGCCGTCGGGCCGTTTTGAGGGGCCAGGGTGCTGCTGATCACCTGTCGGAACCTGGCGTGGTTAGGCTTCTTCGATATCCAGATAACCACGTCCAACCCTGTGTACCTCTCGCCCAGCAGGGCCGGGGCGAAGGACGGCGGCGGACCTGTCTCGGTTATCGTTGCCGTTACTGCCCGGGCTTGGCCGGCGGTGACCTTTCCGGACACGGCCAGGTCGGCGACCCGATCCAGCACCTCTAAAATGATTGCTGCTGCCACCAGCCGCCCGACCACCGTGTAGTCTTGGCCCACCAGCGCCCCCAGGCGATAGGCAGCCAGCAGGTCTGTCAGGGCGTCGTCGATCCGGCCTTCGCTCGCTGCCAGGTTCGCACGGGCGACGAGCGCCCGGGCCGCGGACCGGACACCCCCGTACTGGGGAATGACCAGGTGGATGACCGCGGGCTCGGCCTTGGGCTTCACCGTCGGCACGAAAAAACGGCTGCGGCTGGTGGCGGCACCGACCTTGGCCAGCGGGGCGGCGTTGGCCTTCAGCCATTTTGCCAGTTCAGGATGGTCCGCCGCGCCCCACGGGCCCTTCCGGGCAGCCTCGAATTGCTCAAAGAGCGGGCCGGCTCTTTCCACCGGCCTTAGGAACGGACTCGCTGTCGGCAGCTTCACGTCCAATGCCTTCAGCGTCGCCGAGCGTATCTGCTCGGGCAGCAAGCCCGGGCCCAGGGCTTCGATCAGCGCGACGAAGGCGTTGTTGTCCTTCGTCACGCCCTTGCCGAATTGCTCGTTCAGCGCAGCCAGGTAATCCGGGGTGCCGTCAGCCTTCAGCGGCTTCAGGATCCAGGTAGTGTCCCTGCCGATCTTGACGGCCGGCGGACTCTGCGGCGGCGTCTGGGCGGGTGCCCGGCCGATCAGGATCAGCAGCGCGGCTGCCATCGCCGTCGGTATGGATTTCATCTTTATACGTTCCGTCTGCAGCCGGCACTTCCCGGGCAGACCTCCGTGCAGGCTGCCGGCGGCGCCTTGGCCGGCTGTGACTGCGAGCAGACGTACCTTTACCACGCCCACGTAACCACGGCCAGGGCCACTTACACCGCCGTCCCTTATGCTTACGAGCCCGTCCTGGGCCCGCGGTACCACGCCCATCATTAGGGAGCGCGCCGTTTTGCGGGCTACCCCAGGGGCCACTACGGGCGGCGCAGGTAGCGGCTACCGGGCGGCCAGGATCGTCCGCAACGCGGCGAAATAGCCGCCCACCAGCGCCGCCAGCACGGCTGCCGGCGGCAGGATGCGACGGTAAACCGGGCCGAAGGTGGTGTTAAAGTACCGGTTGCTCACCACGTGGCAGAGGTGAAGCGGGCTCAGCATCATCCCCAGATGCCCGCAGCCGTAGGCCAGCACCGCGTAAGGCCGCAGGGGAACCTCACCCGGCATCGCCGCTACCAGCCCCACGACGATCGGGAAGCTCACGCCGACAAAGCCGATGGCCAACCCCGTCACCATGCCGGCCACGAAAGGCAGCACCGCCACCACCAGCGTGACCGGGATCCTCTGCCGGCTGAGCTCGGCGGCGATCCGCCTGGCCGCCTCTGCGTCCTCCAGCATGTACTGGAACACCATCACGGCCACGACCAGCCCCACCATGGCGTAGATCGATCGGGTGGCCATGACCTTCGCCAGCCCCCGGCCGCCGAGCCGGTTCAGCCGGGCGGTCCAGATCAGGCTCACCAGCAGGCCCAGGCCGATCGGAACGAACTTCGCAGCGTCCTTGCGGAAGCTGTCCGGCAGGGCCCCTTGCGGCAGCGCCTTGAGCGCGGCCGAGCCCGCTGCCCAGACGAGCATGATGACCCAGATGGAGGACGTGGCGCCCAGCAGCTTCAAGGCCGTTCCCTTGGCGGGCGCCGCGGCCGTCACGTGCAGATCGGGGTGGGCTCGGCGAAAGATCAGCACCCCCGAGGCGGCCATGAAGACCCCCAGCGGGACCTGAAACGCGATGAAGGCCCCCAGCGTGCTCCGGGTGAGCGACGTGGCCAGCACCACACCGGGGTACAGCGGCCACCAGTGCTCCCAGATGTGACGGTACCAATAGTTGATGGCCGAAAGCCGGCCGCCGGAGACCCTGGTTTGCCCCGCGGCCGACTCGACCATGGGAGCCGAAAACAGCGCCCCGCCGGGCATGGGCAGCAGTCCGATGAGCGCCGGCAGGGCGGCCATGGCCACGGCCGGCCTGCGCAGGAGCATCCTGGCCAGGGACACGATCTGCTCCAGTTGCCCCGCACTTCGCATGGTCTGCGACAGGGCCAGCAGCAGGACGGTGATGACCACCAGGCCGAGCGTGACCGGCCGGATCGCTCCGGTCAGCGCGGCTCGCGCGGCCTGGGTGGGGGGAATGCGGAAAGCGACGGCCAGCGCCGCCGTTCCGGCCACCACCGCCGCCCACAGCGGCACCTTCAGCCGGGCCAGGAGCAGGATCAGCCCGAACGCTCCCAGCGTGCACAGCAGCGCCGGAAAAGCCGTCAGAATGGCCTTTATCGCTTCCATGGGACGCTTGTAGCACGCCCGTGCTGCCGGAGTCAAACCCGGCCTGCCCGGCGGCCTTCATCCTCTCGCCGCCATTCCGTCTGCGAGAGGCTGCGGGGCCTGGGCAGCGTCTTCGGCTGACGGCTAATGCTATTGACTTTGCTGGCCGATTCCCTAGATTGGTAGGATGCGCCTTTGGGCTGGACCGAGGTTGTCTTCCCCGATAGCTCAATTGGTAGAGCGAGTCCCGATGTACATCGGGATTGACCGGCAGGCGTCGGGGCTTTGAAAAGTTGGCGCTTTCCCCGATAGCTCAATTGGTAGAGCGAGCGGCTGTTAACCGCTAGGTTGCTGGTTCGAGTCCAGCTCGGGGAGTTTGCAGTGGGGCCCAGGGCCATTGTGGGTGTACGTCCTTGAGAATGCGTCGGGCAGGTTCTACATCGGCTCGACCGACGATCTGGAGCGTCGGGTGGCCGAACACAACGATCCAGGTGGGGGCAAGTCCAAGCACACGGCCAAGCACGGCCCGTGGCATTTGGTATGGGCAGAGAGCCAGCCGACGAGGGGAGAGGCGGTGCGGCGGGAGAGATTCATCAAATCGCGCAAGTCCTCGTCGTGGATCCGTCGGTACCTGCTTGGTAGAGCAAGTCCCGACGTACGTCGGGATTAACCGCTAGGTTGCTGGTTCGCCTGCCCGCCGTAGCCCCGAGGTTGCCGAGGGGCGAAGGCGGGAGCCCAGCTCGGGGAGGTTTGACGGGCTTTCTCGAAAGAGGAGGCCCGTTTTCGTTAACAGCCACGCCGCCGCCGCTGCCCCCTCGACACTTTCGCTATATCCCGTTGTCCGCAAGAGCTTACGGCGTTTCCGCCTTCGGCCCGCCGCGGTCTCGGTTCGTAGCCGTCACGTTCGGGGTGCGACCGTACCCCGTGGGGTTCCGCTCGGATCCCCGCATGAATGCGTCTCAAACTCTCGCGCTCTCTCGCTAGCATGGCCCGTCAGTTAACAGCGTTATCGCATGAAGGGCTCCGAACGGGCCGATTTCGAACTCGGTGGCGCGCGCACCCATGCGCTTACGGGGACTCAGCGGGGTCGGTGGCGGTCTGCGTGGATATGGCTTGGGATTTGGAGAACTTCACGTACCGGCAGCCCGCTGCGATGATCTCCTTGAGCGCCAAGATCGAGTAATCCCAGCCAAGCCTTCGGTCCGCGACGACGTGCACAGGAATCCTCTCCAGGTTCCGATGGCGTTGGAGCCTTGCCCGAAGCGCGGCCGGGGTCTCGAAAGTCTCGCCGCCCACTTCGAAGAAGACCCCGAAGCTGTCCCCGTCAGTCCTGCGAAGGTGAATCCGCATCTCGGCCGCGCCGGCCTGCCCTTCCGGCCGAACCGCTGACTTGCTGAGCGTCTCCCAGACCCCCTCAATGATGGTCATGGAAATGTCGTCGGGGTGGAAATCGACGCGCACGTTGGGGTCTTTCAATGCTTCTCGCAGTTCTGGGTGAGCACGGAGCCCACAGGAAACCAACAAGTCTCTGTTTCCCTGCCAAAGCCCAAACCCATTGCGTATCCCCATGCCCCACCCCATGTGGAACCCGATCAGGTCATCCTTGGGCAGGGCCCGCAACAGAGTCTTGTCTTCATCGGTCAGTTCACTCACGAGGCGCGATACTGCTTCCTCGTAACTTCGAGGCCAGTTCCGGGCGGCCGGCTGAGTGCCGGGCTGGGATGACCGATTGCCTCCGGGCTGAGAACCGGAGGGCCCAACGTCCGCCCCGGAACAACCGACTATTGAGACGGCGACAAGAAGCCCTGCGCATATGCCGAACCCATGTCTCATGCTGTCTCTCCCCAAGATCGTCGGTCGCGACATATTGGACTCTCAAACTTGGCACGGGTTCCACAAGAAAGCGACTCGTTCGGGCCCCCGAACGCGGACGTTTCGAACTCTCCTCCGGCAGCTGGGGAGTAGAGGGACCCGGCTTCGCCACAAGGGCTACGCCGGGCCAAGCACCGCACCCCTCGACCGTGCTCGAGGCAAGTGCCGTGGCGTCCTCTACGCCGGCTGCCAGACCACTCGCCGACCCCGTGAAACACTCCCGCATGTCCGGCACGCTAACGGCCAGAGACGCCCAGAGAGGACATGAGCATGAAGCCGAACATCGCGCGCGAGGCCGCCGGGCTGAAGCGGATGACCGTCAAGGAACTGCGGGCCGCCGCCTGACTTGGAATGCCTTGAGGCCGACCGGGATCACGGGTAACATACCCGCCTTCGTGCCGCATTGGTTTACTGGCAGGCCAGAGGCCTTGCCGGACGCCGGCTTCTGGCAAGAAAGGTGAGTGTCGCGGAACCAACCAGGACGGAATCCGCGGGAGGGATACCTGCACAAAATGCCCCTGTGCCGCCGATCCCCTGGTTGTCCCCGCTTCGTACCCAACGTCTTTCCAGAACCAGCTTGGAGATCACACCATGGCAGACAAGAAGGCCGACCTGGCCGGCCCCGGCATCGGCGACTATGACGAATTGGCGAAGATGCTGCCGGAGGATTACACCTCCCTGCTGACCCCAAGGCAAACGCAGGAAGCCATCTTCGCGGTCAAAAGCTACATCGAGGAGAACCTGTGCAAGGAACTCAACCTGATGATGGTCACGGTGCCTCTGATCGTGGACGTCGAGAGCGGCATCAACGACTACCTCGACCGCGACGGCTCCCGCACCCCCATCGGGTTCCACATCTCCAACGACCACGAGAAGAACCCGGTCGACGCCGAGATCGTCCAGGCCGCCACGAAGTGGAAGCGGATGGCGCTGAGGCAGTTCGACATGAAGGTCGGCGAAGGGCTGATCACCGACATGCGGGCCGTGCGAAAGGACTACTTCCTCGATCACGACCACAGCGCCTACGTGGACCAGTGGGACTGGGAGCTGGCCATCACGCCCGAGCAGCGAAACCTGCGGTTCCTCCGGGAGGTCGTCGAGAAGATCTGGAAGGTCATCAAGGGCGCCGAGACGTACGTCCAGGAGCTCTTTCCGGAGCTGAAGACGGACAAGTACCCGGACCTCCCGGACAAGCTGACGTTCCTGCACGCCGAGGACATCCTGGCTAAGTACCCCGACCTGCCGCGCAAGCAGCGCGAGACGGCGATCGTCCAGGAGCATCCGGCGATCTTCATTGTCGGCATCGGCTGGGTGCTGGAGGACGGCTACCCCCACGAAATGCGGGCGGCGGACTACGACGACTGGGCCACGGAGACGACCTCCGCGGCCGGCCGGCGGATGCACGGCCTGAACGGAGACATCCTCGTCTGGAACCCGGTAACGAAGCGCCGCCACGAGCTGACCTCCATGGGCATCCGGGTCAACGCCGAGAGCCTCAGGAAGCAACTGGAGATCTCCGGTCAGCTCGACTTCCTCAAGCTGCCGTACCACCGGGCGATCCTCAACAACGAGATCCCGCTCAGCATCGGCGGCGGGATCGGGCAGTCCCGGACGCAGATGCTCCTGCTGAAGAAGGCGCATCTGGGCGAGGTCACCGTGTCCGTTTGGCCGAAGCGGCTGAAGGACATCTGCCAGAAGAAGAACATCCGCGTCCTGGATTGACCCCGGGGCCGGCCGGAACCAACGCATCACTGCCGCTTCGCCGGCGCGGGGTTCCACCGCGGCGCAAAGGCCATTGACGATTTTCGGGGCGCCGAAAACGGCCGGGTGCTTTCAACGGTTGGGCACGCCGGAAGTCACGGCTGGAAGGGTTTGAGTTTTTCGGGGGCGGCTTCGCGGATGAGGGCGCGGGCAAGGATCAGGTTGGGGTCGATGATGATGGTTTGGCCGATCCTCTTTTCGGTCACGGCTAGCGGCAACTCGGTGCAGCCCAGGATGATGGCCTCGGCGCCTTGGCCTTGCAGGTAACGGATGACCTCGTCCAGAAGTTTCCTGGCCGCTTCGGCGACGGGATTGGGTTGGGCCTTGATGCCGAAATGGGGATCGTAGATGGCCCGGTGCACGGCCTCTTCCTGGAGGCGCTCATCCGGCAGGAGCACGCGGCAGCCGTGGGGCTCGAGGATTTCCGCATAGGCCCCGGCCTTGCAGGTGCCAGTGGTGGCCAGCAGGCCGAGCCGGCGCAACGACGGGAAGTGTTCGCGCAGGAATCGCGCCACTTCCTCGATCATGTGCACCAGCGTGACGGCGCTGCCGGCGGCGGCGAGCTTTCGCCGGATGGCATCGAAGATTCGCGGCGCGTGCGAGGTGTTGCACGGGACGCCCACCACGCCGGCCCCGAGTCCTTCCAGCTCCCGGATGATCCGGAAGATGGCGTCGGCCGGATTGTTCTTGACCCGGCCGAGCAGGAATTCCGTGCGATCCGCGATTTCTTCCGGCCGCGACAGCAGGGCGACGGGCAGGTGTTCCTGGTCACTGCCGGCGCGTGTCTGGTCGAAGATCTTTCGGGCCAGGTCGAGCCCGGCATGCGGGCCGACCCCGCCGACGACGCCGATCATCCTGGATTTGGGGGCGCTGCCCATCCTGGGTCCGCCGCCATCAGGGCCGCCGAGGCCAGCGCCTCATCCGGGCACGTGCGTTCGCAGCGTGTCGCGAAGGCTGGGCCCCCGTCGCAGCCGGGCCCGTTCGTACAGCAGCCACACCAGTGCCGTCACCCACATCAGCAGGGCCACCGCCAGCGCCGCCGACAGGGACGTCCAACCGATGACCGGGTGCGGGGGCTGATCGGGGCCGGCCAGGCGGCCGAAAGGCCCGATGCCGGCCACCGCCGCCCACGCCGCCACCACGGCCGCCGCCATGGATTGGCAGATGGCGGACAGCCACGGCCAGGAGATGATCCAGCGCTGCCGGCTGCTTCCGACGATCAGCACCAAGCTCACCAGTAGCCACAGCACGCCGACGAGATCCCAAACGGGCCCG
>Ga0111188_1022_pt1 | contig 15552 bp, 12 predicted proteins | sample DeeMarSWOR324_28_FD_80358 | JGI IMG/M metagenome (GOLD analysis project Ga0111188, IMG submission 80358) | Planctomycetes bacterium SM23_25
CGCGCTGTTCAGCCTGTTGGTTGGCCTGTGCGTGTTTGCCCATGCCCGCAAGCGCGGCGAGACGCTCGGCTAGACGTCCCCTCTGGGCCTGCGTGGGTGTCCTTTTGTGGCGGCGCCCCGCTGGGCGGCAGCACGCCCGCTCCAACGCCCGAACCCGCGACGCTGGCGCTGCTGGCAGCCGGCGGCCTGCTGCTCATCCGCCGCGCGTGCGCGTGCGCGCAGCCGTGAACCGCTCTAATGATGGTGTCCGTGGGGCGGCGTTCCGCCGTCCCGCCCGACCGCCAGCAGCGGGAACACGATGTCGCTGAAGCAGCACGGAATCGTTACCGCCAGGACCACGACGATGAACACCCACCCGGCGGCATCGATCCAGCGCTCCAGCCCGAAACTCACGAGGTAAAGCAGCGACGCGGCGCTCGAGACGAGCACGTGGGCGGCATGGGAGAAGAACGTCGCCCCCACGATGTGGCTGCTCGAGAGGAACCCGGCAGCCACGCCGATCAGCGCGAACGGCAACACCAGGTCCGGATGCTCGATGATGCACAGGTGCGGGTGCATCTCGGCCCCCAGGACGAGGCCGCTGACGTACGGGATCAGGATGTCGCTGGTCCCGCAGAGAAGGATGGCGCCCAGAAACCCCACCACCAGCGCTTTCACCCACCGCCTCTCGTATTGCCAGAACATGGCCGTGGTGGCCGCGGCCGAGAACAGCATGTGCGCCGGGTGGAAGATGTGGAAGAGTTCCCGGAAAGCGCCGGGCAGGTTCTCCTTGTAAAACGGTTCCCCCAGGAAGGTCAGCACGGCCACGAGGGCCATCCCGCCGACGGTCGCAAAAATAGAGAAAGGCAGATGGGAAAACAGTTCCTGCCTCAGATACCGCAGGCCGGCTCGCATGGCGTCCACTCCTTGCACCGGTTCGGCGGGTCCGTCCTCTCCCCGGGCGGGCCCGAACACGCTGGGGCCGCCTCACCGCGACAGATTATAGCGTCGTCATGCGTGTCGTGCACGTTTGAGGGCGGAAAAGGGGCTCCGGACCGCCGCGGGCAGGGGGTGCGAAACGCGGGGGCCCTCCTGCCCCAAGCGATCCCGGAACGTCCGGAAGGTCGAAAAAGCGCCGTGTTCGGCGGAATTTTCGGCACGGGGAAACCTTGCCGACGGGCTCGCGCCCCCTAATAATACCTGTGGAGAGAAGCCCCGTATCAGGGGGGAGAATGCACGGTTGGGGGTGCGGCTGTGGACGCGGCGGCGAGGCTGGAAGGGCTGACAGCGCGGGCGGCGCCAGCGGGAATCGGGCAGAGGGCTCCAGGAAAGCAGATTCCAGGCCCTCTGCGTGGGTGCCACGCTGGGTTGGGTGCCGGGACCTCAAAAGACCCTATCGGTGGGGTGCGGAAGGCGGTTGTTGGCTCGTGGGAAAGGGCAGAAGCACCGTTTTCCCGCCGGAAAAAGGATTTCCCGGGACCGGAAAAACTTCCCGCTCCGCTTGACAATCGGCAAAACTGTGTTATATTACCTGGGCTTTGGAGGTGTTACGGGGAGACGGTACTGCAGGTCGCATGACTCTGTCTGAGAGTTCTGCCTGGCCAAAGAAAGGGGTACGTTATGAGGGCTTTCCGGAGCCTGTGGAGGGTGATGTTGGGGTGCGCGCTCGGTGCGATCCTGGCATCAAATGCTGTTGCGTCGCTTACCGTTGAACTCCGTCTTGTGGGATACCCGGGCAATACTGTCCCCATCACGGGCCCCGGCGGCGATCCTATTGTGATGGAGATCTGGGGCGTCGTGACGGACGGCAACGGTAGTCTCGCCGACGATGGTCTGTGGAAGTTCTACTCGGCGTTTCGCAGTTCCGACGGCGGCCTGATGCTCGGTGACCTGAGCACGGCGCCCTCGCCGGGCTACGGCCAGGCATGGATAGCGGGCGAGGCCGGGTCGCTCGGCTATCAGAACGACCTGGAAGGCGTCATCGACATGAGCTCCCCGGGGCACGCGGGCGGCAATTCGGACTATCACTTCCTTCCGGGTACGGGTGACGGCGACCTCGACATCGGCCACACGGATCCCGCCTATCCGGCGCCCCCGTGGTTCGGCGTCCAGCACGCCGTTGGGATGCAGTTCGATGATGCGCCGTTTGGCGGCGTGCCCATCAACGAGTGGCATGTTGCCACGTTGTCGTTCGAGTCCACGGCCTGGGGCCCCGACTATCATCCCGCCGGTCCGTCGGGCGTCACGGAGATCTGGGTGGATCCCCGGCAATACCAGGCTGCGTTGTGGACCGAGGACGGCACCTCGAAGTCCAACTTTCTGGTCACGCCCCCGCCGCCGGACGACATCACTGATGGCGATCTGCTGGCCGGCCCCCCCATTATCCTTTACATCGTGTCCGCTGCAGCGGCGCCCGCCGGCGCCGGCGGCGTGGTCGCCCCGGGCGGTCCGCCCCTGGTCCTGGACGGGATGGCCTCGACCGGCAGCATCAACTGGTGGGGCTGGGACTTTGACGGCGACGGCACTTACGAGATCGAAGGCGTCGGCGAAGGCGTCGTCGAGGTCACGTACGAGGAGTTGAAGGCGATGGGCCTGGCGGACGGGCCTCACCTGGCCGCGATGACCGTCGGCTGGTCGGCCAGCGACCCGATCAACACCAGTACGGCCGAGTTCACGCTGACGCTCGTGCCCGAGCCTGCCACGGTGGCTCTGCTGGCCGTCGGGCTGGTGACGCTGATTCGGCGCCGCAAGTAACGCGTACCCCTTCAGCGACGTAAAGTGAAAAAGGTCGCCCCTACAGGTATCGGGGCGGCCTTTTCTCTTAGGCGTTGCGGGGCCGCGCGGTGCTCTGCCCGGGGGCAGGAGAGGACGGATGCGGGTCAGGCCGACGGCGGTTGTGCTGGTCATCCTGGCGGCAGGGGCGGCGGTCCGGGCCGACCCCTTTCTTCCGGACGATCCGTTCTACGCGCCGTACCAGTGGTACGGCCCCGTTCTGAACCTTCCGGCGGCCTGGGACATGAGCCTCGGCTCGCCGGACGTCATCGTGGCGATTCTCGACACCGGCGTCATGACCGCCACGCCCGACCTGGCCGGACGACTCCTGCCACCGCTTTCAGCCACCGGCAACGCGCCGCTCAACGGAACCTACAACCATCACGGGACCTGGGTGGCCAGCGTCGTGGGGATGGGCGTGAACAACGCCACGGGCGGGGCGGGGGTCGGCAACTTCAGCCTTCTGCCGATTACCGTGACCAACGTGGCCGGCCATAACAGCAGCGAGGACATTGCCCTGGGCATTCGCATGGCCGCCGACGCCGGCGCCAGGGTCATCAATGTCTCCCACAGCACCCTGAGATACGGCCCCCTGGATGCTGCGGCCGCCTACGCCCGGTCGCTGGGCGCCCTGACGTTTGTTGCCGCAGGTAACTCAAACCTGCGAGATCCCATGACCGGCTACCAGAACCTCATCTTCGTCGCCGGCACAGACCAGGACGACGAGCGGTGGGACGGCGGAACGTACGGCAGCACGTGGGGCCCGTACGTGGACCTTTCTGCCCCCGCCAGCGGCATCCTGGTGGCCGACCCCGCCGACCCGAACCTGCCAAGCGGGTACGGCGTCCACTACGGGACCAGTTACTCGGCGGCCCTGGCGTCGGGGGCGGCGGCGCTGGCGTGGTCCGTCTTCCCCGACCTGACGGCCGACCAGGTGCTCGATCTGCTCGTCAGCACGGCCGTGGACCTCGGCGACCCCGGTTGGGACGAGGTCTTCGGCCACGGGCGCATCGACATCGGCGCCGTGGCCCAAGGGGCCTACGCCCTGTCGCCCGAGCCGGCGACCGTCGGCCTGCTGAGTCTGGGGATTCTCGGCCTGATGCTGCGGCGACGCCGTCGCCCTGACCGACGCGCGCTGCACGCTTAGAGGCTGTTTCATACGCCTTGGGTGGCGGGTGTCGCCACCTGCCACCCTGCTTGGCCGTCTTTCTCGCGGCGGGTCGGGAGACCTGCCGCGCACGTTGTGAAACAGCCGCTTAGCCGTCGGCGGCACGCCGACGCGACCGGCCATCCGCACTCCAGCGGCAACGACCGTCGCCGCAGGCGGCGACGGCTAAACACGGCGTCGGCCGGCTTACCGCTTCCGTTTTCCCGCCGGCCTCGAGACCCCCGGAATGAACGTGTCGGTGGGTTTCAGCGTCAGGAGGTACTCCGTGAGCAAGCGGATGGCGTTGTCGGCGTCGTCGAGGCTGATGATCTCCACCGGCGTGTGCATGTACCGGTTGGGGATGCTGACGAGCGCCGTGGCGACGCCGGCCCGGTTGATCTGGATGGCATTGGCGTCGGTGCCGGTGGCGCGCGGCTCGGCCTGGAACTGGTAGGGGATCTTCCTGGCCTTGGCGGTGTTCTCGAGTCCCTGCCCGACGACGGCGTTGATGTTGGGTCCGCGGCAGAGGATGGGCCCGGCGCCCACCTTCACGTCTCCCAGTTTTCGCTTGTCCTTTTCGGCGCCGGCGTAGTCGGAGGCGTGCCCGACGTCCACCGCGATGCCGACGTGCGGGTCGAGGCCGAAGGCGCTGGTGCGCGCCCCGCGCAGGCCCACTTCTTCCTGGACCGTGCTGACGGCCCACACTGCCACCTTCGGCCGGCGGCGGGCCAGTTCCAGGAGCGTCTCGACGACCACGAAGGAGCCGATCCGGTCGTCGAACCCGCGCGAGGCCACGCGGTGGTTGAGCAGGTACTTCAGGTCTACGTCGATGGTCACGGGGTCCGTCACGCGAACGTGCTTGCCAGCGTCTTGGGCGTCCTTGGCGCCGATGTCGATGAACAGGTCCTCCATCTTCGGCGCCTCTTTGCGGTCTTCCGGCGTCATCAGGTGGATGGCCCTGCGCCCGATGACGCCCTGCACCCGGCCCTTGGCCCCGTGGACGATGACGCGCTGGCCGGCAAGGATGTCGGCGGCGTAACCGCCGATGGTCTGGAAGAAGAGGTACCCGTTCTCGTCGACGTGCGAGACCATCAGGCCGATCTCATCGACGTGGCCGGCCAGCATGACCCGCAGGGGCGCCTCGACGTTGACGCCCGCCAGGACGTTGCCGTGCACGTCGGTCCGCAGGTCGTCGCAGCGGCCAGCCAGCCGCCGGCGGACCACTTCCTGGGCTTCCTCCTCGAAGCCCGACGGCGACACCGCCGCCATCAGTCCCTCGAGAAACTGCTGCCGGTCTTTCTTCATGTCGCGTTCCTTGACGAGGCCGACCGTATTGTACCGGCCGCGGGGGCGGATGCAACCGGCCGGAACCCGGTGCGGGGTGCATTAACGTTTTGGGGGTCGCCGTCGTTTAGCCGTCGCCGCGCGCGGCGACGCGACATGGCGAGTGGCCTCGTCGGCGCGGCGCGCGGCCATACCGGCCGCGGCTAAACAATAAGCGGCGACGGGCATGGGCGTCGATCTTACCAAGACGTGGGACCGCTATCGTTTAGCCGTCGCCGGCACGGCGACGGGAATGGGCGTCGACTTCACCACGCGCTGTCCGGCATCGGCTGCACGAAATCCCAGTGCTGCGCCGCCATGCCCGCAGCAGGGGGATTGGCCTGCAGGTAGCGCACGGCCGCCCCGACCGCCTCCCAGTTGTCCAGAAACACGTTCCAACCGCCGCGAGTCCACGGCGTCTGCCCAGGCCCCAGCATCCGGCTGGCAGCGCCCTTGAGTTGGTTAACAACATACTCGATGCGGTACTTTGACCGCAGAACGACAAGGTGGACGTGGTCGTTCATGATGGCGCAGCCCACGGTCACGATTCCAAGGCGAGAGGTCGCCTCGCGAAAGCCGGCTGCCACCACGGGGCGGGTCGAGTCATTGATGATGTATGGGGGTCGCTGCAGGCGGGGGCGTGCGGCCGTATGGAACCGACACAGTTTGCGCCGGTCGGGTTGCGGGAATTGTCGGCTATACAGCACGGGGCCGAGGCGCTTGAGTTCCTGGTTGTACACCTCTTTGGAGTACGATCCGCGCGGGTCGTTGGGTAGCCACGTACCGTACGTTGTGAAGATGGAATGGTATGCGATAACCACCCGACGTCCCCCCAGTGTTTAGCCGTCGGCGGAACGCCGACGTGAGCGGCCATCGGCGCCTCCAACGGCAACGACCGTCGCCGTACCGGCGACGGCTCAACCTGGCGCGCGTTGCCGTTTTGTTTAGCCGTCGGCCGCAGGCCGACGCGAGCGGCCATCGGCGCCCCAACGGCAACGACCGTCGCCGTACCGGCGACGGCTCAACGCGCGAGGTTGTACCGGCGGCGGCTTAACGCCGCGCCGTGGTACCGACGCTGGCTCAACGTTGCAGTTTGGCTACTTCCTCGCCAAACGAATCTTGGTCTCGGTCTCGCCGCCGTTCACCAGGTACACGAGGGGCAGCGGCCGGTCGGTGCCTTCGATAAACGAGGGCCGGGCCTGCCATGGGGCGACGCTCAGCACGTTCGCCAGGTCCATCCAGTGCTCCAGACGCCGCGGCGCCAGGTTCCACGTCATGTGGAAATGGTTGGCCGGCGCGTACTGCTTGTACTCGGTCATGGAAGCGTACTTCGGGCAGACCCACGTATGCGGCCATGTATACGTCGAGGTGCCGCGCACCGCCTCGGCGAGTTTCTCGGGCAGGTCGAGCGTCGTGGCCTCGTCCCAGACGAGCCCGAAGCACCCGGACACCTGGCTGTACGTCAGCCGCCCCGCGATGCCCGAGATGCCGCCGGGGGTGATGAAGGTGACGCTGTTGCCGCCGCCGGGGAAGTAGTGCAGTTCGGCCCCCGGCAGGCCGACGCGCTTGAGGACCGTCTCGGGCGGCTCGCCGGGCACGCCGGCCCAGTTGAGACTGGCCGAGCCGGAGTTGTCGCCATCGACGAAACCGCGCTGGGCCCACACGTCCTTCTTCGTGAACGTGACCTTGAGTTGCCCGGCCAGGCGCTGGATCTCCCACGGTTCCCAGACTTTGCGGAAGTCCATGAACAGGGGTGGGTTGCCGCCGGAAAGCCACGTCATGAAGAGCATCGTGAGCAGGCCCTGGACGTCGGCCTCGGTGGCGAAGGGCAGGGGGGGCTTGGCGCCGCGGTGGTCGAAGGTCGAGTTGAACAGGCTCTCGGCCGTGTCGCAGATGGGCAGGGGCAGGCCCTTGGGGTCGCTACCCCATTCGAGTTGGTTCATGAACCCGCCGCCGGCGGCGTTCAGGTCGGCCATGAGGTCGCGCATGATCAGGTACATGGCCAGGCCCTGGTTGAACTTGCGGTCGGCGTCCTCCTGGCTCAGGTCGAGCCGGTCGCCGATTGAAGCATCGATCCAGCCGCGCAGACGCTTGAGTTCCCGCTCGCCGTAAGCGCCCTTGGCGAGCATGTCGGCCAGCAGTTTCATGTCGAGCCGCGTGATCTCCAGGCCGAACGTCTCCCGCGTCTGGAGGACGTGAGCCAGGGCCGTCTCCATGCCCATCGAGTCGTGGCCGAAGACGACGACGCGCCGCCCCTTCAGGCCGGCGTACGTCATGGCCGCATAGCACCAGTCGGCCAGCGCCTCGGCCGTGCTCTCGCTCATGACGGGCTTGGCGCCCGTATCGGGCCAGGTGCCGACGTTCAGGGCGGCGAGTTTGCCCATCTGGGCCAGGGCACCGTTGAGGGCGTGGGCATACACGACGCCCGGTTTGGGTCCCGAGTTGCCGCACGTGATGTTGAGCGGGATGTCGGCCGGGAAGTGGGCGAGCAGGCTGATGACGGTCAGTTGCGGAAAGGCCCACGTGTCCGGCGCGCAGATGAGCACCTCGACGCCCGCGGCCTTGAACTGGCGGGCCACCAGGTCGGCCTGTTTCTCGCCGTCGATGAGCGTGGGCGTCCAGACGACGCTGACCGGCTTGCCGTCGGGCATCGCGACGCGGTCGGCCACGGTGTCGGCGACCATCTGGACGATGTTGACGACCCGCCGTCGCGACTCGTCGTCGATCCTCGGGTCGCAGGGCGAGAACACGCCGAAGGTCACGCCGCCCGCTTTGGCGGCCACGTCGTCCTTGATTCGTTTGGCTCTGGCCACAGCGAGTCTCCTTTACGGGGTCCGAAAGACAGCGCCTACCATCGCGCAAAGGCCGAGGGAAGTCAAGCGAACATCGCGCGGAACGCGGGCAGCGCCCCCGACACCGCCCCCGCGGTGCCGTGCGGAGCGCGGCTGCCGCGGCGGCGCCCGCGCGAACGCGTTGGCGCAGGAATCGGGAGCACGACGCGAGAGGGCTGCAGATGCTCTCGCGACTCCGCCAGGCACGCGGCTACTCTACCGGATATCGGAGAATGGTCTTGAGTTTCTCCGGCGCGACGCGGCGCGGGTCGCTCAGGTAGATCTCGTGGTGTTTGCCGGCGAGGTCGTAGCCTTCGTCGCGGATGAAGGCGTGCAGCCGCTCGATCGTCGGGCCTTCCTCGGAGTAGGGGCCGACGTGAAGCATCTGTGCCGAGAGGCCTTCGTCGAAACGTTCGAGGCGCACGCGGTCGAGCGCCGCCGGGTTCTTCTTCTGCCGCAGCGTTTCGCGGGCCGCTTCGACGGCCTCGGCCGTCACGACGTCGGGCTGGGCGATCAGGAGCGTCCACCGCCATTCGTCCTTGCGGCCCGCGCGGAAGGCCTCGGGATCGTCGGCCCACCAGAGACCCTCGATGCCCATGACCTTCCAGTCGATGCCGCGGCCCATCTTGGATGCGAACTTCAGCGTGTACGACAGGCCGTAAAGCGCCTCGATGGCCTGCTGGAACGCCGCCGACGTGTTCGGGTCGCCCTCTCCATCGACCATGAGGAAGTGCATCGCGGGCACGTCGACCATCGTGGGCGCCTTCGCCGAGGCCTTCCACAGGTCGGGCCGTTCTTTTCGCAAGTCGATCTTGTCCATGGCGACTCCTCGTTGCCGCGGCGGATTTCGGGGCCCGTTGGCCGCCGTCAGATTACCGCGAATCCGCCGCCCGTGCAACCGCGACGCGCGACGGTTTTCGCGTTGACAGCCGCCTGTGAGGTCCTAGCATGGACGGGCCGCCCTCCACGCGTGGCGGGTGACGGTCGCCGGTCGGCCAAGGAGGTTTGTCGTGGTGCGGTGCGGTCGTGTCCTGGCATCTGCGACGTGCCTTGTCGTGCTGCTTGCGGCGGGCGCGGCGTCGGAGGCCCCTGCGCCGACGGCTCCGGCGACGCCTGCTCCGGCGACGCCTGCTCCGGCGGCCCCCGCACCGGCCGGGCCGAAAGAGGATGCCGTCCTTTCTTTCCTGCCCGACACCGACGGCGTGCACGGCGGCAAGGTCACGTTCAGCGCGAAAGCGTTCCCGGTGGTGGCCGACGGCACCGAACCGCAGGTCCAGGGGCTCTTGCGGACCGCGCGCCCGCTGCCCTGCCGCACCTGTCGTTCCACCGGCAAGGTCGGCAGGAAACAGTCGTACGTGCCGAGCGGCGCGGGGTTTCAGACCCCCATCGTCAAGCGGTGGGACGAGACCTGCTCGACGTGCGGCGGGTACGGCAACCTGTGCGACCCGAAACTGCCGATGCGCCTGCTCCTGCTGGTCGATCGGCTGGCCCACGTCGCCAGGGGCGACCTGTTCGCCAAACTCCTGTCGCTGGCCGAGGAGCGGCTGACGGCCGTCTTCGAGGTGCGCGACAAGACGTGGGACACCTTTCGGTGCGAGAAGGTCATGGGCTATCGCAGCATCACGTACGTAGACCCGGACGGGCACCGGCGCAGCCGTAGCGTCCGAACCGTGGTGGGGTTGAAGGTCGTCCGGGACCAGGCGCGATCGCTTCGCGTGAACGTCGGTTCGATGGTGGCCTCGCAGTGGCGGGAGCAAGAGCACCAGCCGCCTGCCGGTCAGGCGGCCCTGCTCGTCGGCACGACCAGCGACAAGGCCGAAGTCGGCGGGTGGGTGTGGATGAAAATGGCCGTCGGGAGCAAGGGGCGCGCCGCCGGAAAGGGGGGCAAGGCACCTGACTCGGGGCCGCCGGACGCTATCCTTCTGTGCGGCACGCCGAAGACTTGCACGGTGCCGGTGGGCCGCGCCGCCGTCGGCGGGCTCGTCCTCGGCACCTGGACAGCCGCGGGACGCGACAAGCAAGGCGGCGTCCCGGTGATCCTGGCGGTCGTGTCCGTGGCGGGCCGATAGCGCCATGATCGTTTGGCCGTTGGCGGTACGCCGACGGGACCGGCCATCGGCGTGCCAACGGCAACGGCCGTCGCCGGCACGGCAACGGCAGAAGGGATCGGCGCCTGGAGCATGGAAAGGGGTCAGGCCGATGGAATGCCCGGCATGTGGCAGGACGTTGACGCCGATGACGGTGGCCGACGTCGCGGTGGACGTGTGCCAAGGCGGCTGCGGCGGCATCTGGTTCGACAACCAGGAGGTCCGCAAACTCGATGACACCGAGGAGGCCGCCGGCGAGGCCCTCCTCGACATCGAGCGCGACCCCGCCGTCACGGTCGATCACGACGCCCAGTGGGGGTGCCCGCGATGCGGGCATCCGGCGATGACGCGGCACTTCTACAGCCCCCAGCGCCGCGTCGAGGTGGACGAGTGCCCGCGATGCGGCGGGGTCTGGCTCGACGCGGGTGAACTGGCCACGATCCGGACGCAGTACCCGAGCGGCGAGGCGCGCCGGGCCGCCCATCGCGAGTTTGCCCAGCAACTTTACAACGAGCAACTGGCCGAGGCGCAGAAGGAATTCGCCCCCCCCTCCGCCGAGGAGGGCGAGCCGGCCGGACCGACGCAGATGCTTCGCCGCTTGCTCAACTTCATCTGACACGCTGCCCGAAGCCGACGGACGGCAGGGCCGTACCGCCGACGGATCAACGCGGCGCCGTCGTGCCTCAGGCCGCGGCGCTGCACGGGCCGGAGCGCAAAAAGACGGGGCTCGGCGTTCCGCTTCGCGGCCGGGTGTTTCGGCAGGGGACGTCCGCCGGTCGCAAACGGGTATGGCGAGCCCGCGTCTGAGATGCTACCTGGGTCCAGCGTTACTCCGGGGGCCTTTTCGGGCGCTCCGTGGACCTGGGGCCTCCCCCTTCCCGCGGCGGCATGGTCCGCATGATGGCCTGGAACATGACCATCCGGCGTGCCCTTTCGTCCGGGATAATCTTGGCGATTGCCTTCTGGAACTTCTCCACGGCCGCCAGCAAGGCGGCACGGGCTTCCTTAACCTCCGGGTCGTTCTCGAGGGCCCCTTGCTGGTCCGGGGTCAACTCGATCCTCGGCGGACCCCTGCGTTCGCCGCCCCGCTTGTCCCCTTCACCGCGGTCGGGAGGCGGACCTCTTCGTTCCTCCCCGTAGGCCGCCATGGCGAGTCCTCCCGCCACGATCACGGCCGCCAGGCTGATCAACAGAAGCCTTCTCATGTTCGCTCTCCTTTCACTCCCTTTTGCAAGGTACTCGGCTATCCGATTCACCGGCTCCCTCACCGGGTTCCGTACAGGTTTCAACGGTGGCGGTGGGGGGTTATTGCAGAAAAGTGCGCGGCCCGGCGATCCGACGGATGGCGGCCGGCCCTCATGCGTCCGCCGGCTCTTCGGCCGATTCGCGCGGCGTGGCCTTGACCACGAGGTTACCGTTGCAGACCCGGACGCTCACGGTGGCCCCGTCGGCGATTTCGCCGGCCACGATGGCCCGGCCGATGCGGGTCTCCAGTTGCCGCTGCATGTACCGCTTCAGCGGCCGCGCGCCGTAGACCGGGTCGTAGCCGGCCTCGGCGATGAAGCGGCGGGCGTCTTCGGTCAGTTCCAGGCGGATGTCGCGGTCCTTGAGTCGCCGGCGCAGGTCCTCGGCCTGGAGGTCCACGATCCGTTCGATCTCGTCGCGCGTCAGGGGCTTGAAGAGGACGATGTCGTCGATGCGGTTGAGGAACTCGGGCCGGAAGGCGGCGCGCAGGTGGCGCATGACCTCGTGGCGTGCGGCCTCTTGGATTTCGCCGGTGTCGGTCACGCCTTCGGCCAGGAACTCCGAGCCCAGGTTCGAGGTCATGATGAGAAGCGTGTTCTTGAAATCGACGGTGCGTCCTTGCGCGTCGGTGATGCGGCCGTCGTCGAGGACCTGGAGGAGCACGTTGAAGACGTCGCGGTGGGCCTTCTCGATCTCGTCGAAGAGGACGACGGCGTAGGGCTTGCGGCGGACGGCTTCGGTCAGTTGGCCGCCCTCCTCGTAGCCGACGTACCCCGGCGGGGCGCCCACGAGGCGCGACACGGTGTGCCGCTCCTGGTACTCGCTCATGTCGATGCGGACCATGTTGTCTTCGCTGTCGAAGAGGGCTTCGGCCAGCGTCCGCGCCAGTTCCGTCTTGCCCACGCCGGTGGGCCCGAGGAAGAGAAAAGCGCCGATGGGCCGCCGCGGGTCCTTGATGCCGCTGCGGGCGCGGATGACGGCGTCGGAGACCAGCCGGACGGCCTCGTCCTGTCCGACGACGCGGCGGTGCAGGACCTCGTCGAGGCGCAAGAGTTTCTCGCGCTCGCCCTCCACGAGGCGCGCCACGGGGATGCCCGTCCAGCGGGCGACGATCTCGGCGATCTCGTCCTCGGTGACCTCTTCCCTGAGGAGCCGTCCGGCCCCGTGCTTCTCGGCCAGGCGGGCTTCCTCTTCCTTGAGGGTGCGTTCGAGTTCGGGCAGGCGGCCGTGCCGCAGTTCCGCCGCCTTCTCGAGGTCATACTCGCGCTGGGCCTGCTCGACGGCCAGGCGGGTCTGTTCGATCTCCTCGCGGACCTGCTGGACGCGGTGGATCGACTCCTTCTCGGCGTCCCACTGGGCCCGCATGGCGTCGGCCTTCGCGCGCAGGTCGGCGAGTTCCTTCCGCAGGGCCGCCAGGCGGTCCTTGCTGGCCTTGTCCTTTTCCTTCTTGAGGGCGGCCTCCTCGACCTGGAGTTGCATGACCCGCCGGGTGGCCTCGTCGAGTTCGGCGGGCATGGAGTCGATCTCGGTGCGGATCATGGCGCACGCCTCGTCCACGAGGTCGATGGCCTTGTCGGGCAGGAACCGGTCCGAGATGTAGCGGTTCGAGAGCACGGCCGCCGCCACCAAGGCGTTGTCCTGGATGGTGACGCCATGGTGCAGTTCATACCGCTCCTTCAGGCCCCTGAGGATGCTGACGGTGTCCTCGACCATGGGCGGGTCGACGAGGACGGGTTGGAACCGCCGCTCCAGGGCCGCGTCTTTCTCGACGTGCTTGCGGTACTCATCGAGCGTCGTCGCGCCGATGCAGTGGAGTTCGCCGCGCGCGAGCATCGGCTTGAGCATGTTGCCGGCATCGACGGCCCCCTCGGCCCGGCCCGCGCCGACGACCGTGTGGAGTTCGTCGATGAACATGAGGATGCGGCCGTTGGACTCCTTGACCTCCTGGAGGACGGCCTTGAGACGTTCCTCGAACTCGCCGCGATACTTCGCCCCGGCCACCAAGGCGCCCATGTCGAGGGCGAACAGGGTCTTGTCCTTGAGCGTCTCGGGCACGTCGCCGCGCACGATCCGCTGCGCCAGGCCTTCGACGATGGCGGTCTTGCCGACGCCCGGCTCGCCGATGAGGACGGGGTTGTTCTTGGTCTTGCGCGAGAGGATGCGGATGACGCGGCGGATCTCGGCGTCGCGGCCGATAACGGGGTCGAGTTTCCCCGAGCGCGCCTCGTCCACCAGGTCGCGGCCGTAGCGCTTCAGCGCGTCGTAGGTGCCCTCGGGGCTGGCGCTGGTGATGCGCTGGCTGCCGCGAACCTCCGAAAGGGCCTTCAGAAACCCCTCGTGCGTGACGCCGAACTGCCCCAGGATGCGTCCGGCGGGCGAGTCGCGCCCCGAATCGATGATGGCCAGGACGACGTGCTCGACCGAGACGTACTCGTCGCGGAGCCGCTTGGCCTCGTCCTCGGCCTTAACGAGGACCTCGTTCAACCGCTGCGTCACGTACACGCCGCCGGGGCGCGCACCGGGACCGCCGACTTGCGGCCGGCGGTCGAGTTCCCGCCCGAGTTCGGCCCGCAGTGCGTCGAGCGACACGTCCATCTTGTTCAGCAGCCTCGGCAAGAGGCCCTCGGGCTGGTCGGCCAGCGCCGCCAGCAGGTGCTCGACGTCCACCTCCTGATGCCCGCGGCGGACGGCCAGCGACTGGGCGTCGTGCAAAGCCTCCTGGCATTTCTGCGTCAGGCGATTCGGGTCCATGCTGTGTGCCTCCCTCCGTCCACGTGGGGCGGGGCGTGCCCCGGCATCTGGGTACACTCTCTCCGCTCCCCTGAGAGGGCAAACGCCATGCCACGCCTGCGGGGCCGTTTTCAGTCCCTGTAGGCGGGCGCGCGCCCCGGCAACGATGTCGTGCGTGCCATTTTGGCAGGCGGCGGGTGCCGCCCGTCGGCTGTCGGGTCAGCCCTCGAAGAACGATGCCAGCGAGTCCTGGCGGATGGTCGTGTACCAGGGATCGAGCGTCTCGCGCGGCGTGAGGGTGGCCAGGAGCAGGCCTCTGCCGCCGTCGGCGGTCCGGATGCCGCGGGCGTCCCAGCAGCCGGAGTTCAGCCACCGGTCGTCGGCGCTCGTGTTGCCCAGGAGGGTGGGCGTGGCCCACTCGGCGGCGCGGGCGGCGAAGTGGGCGGGGACCACCTTCGGCTTGGTGCCGGCGTCGGGGTCGGGCCCGGCCATGTGGGCGATGACGAAAAACGCGTCGGCGCCCGCCCGCGCCAGTTCCGCGAAGACGCGGGGAAAGCGGATGTCGTAGCAGATCGCCAGGCCCAGCCGCCACCCCGCGCATTCGGCGACGACGGCCTCGCGGCCCGCAGCAAAGACCTTCTTGTCGAGCGGCATCAGGCACCGCTTGCGGTACCGGACCTCGGCCGAGGTGTTGCCGCAAGCGAGGGCGTCGTTCGTGGCCGCGTCTGCGGTGGGACTGGCCGTTCCGAGGATAAGCGCGACGCCGGCGTCGCGGGCCAGGGCGGCCAGTTCCCGTTCGGCGGCGGCGAGTTCGTTCCAGTCTAGACGAGCGAAGTCGTCGCGGGCGGCGCTCGGGTAGCCGGTCAGGGCGCATTCGGGCGTCAGGAGGACGGCCGCGCCCGCGTTGGCGGCGGCACCGATTCCTTCGGCGATGCACGCACGGTTGTGGGCGACCGAGTCCGTAGCATTGAAACTCCAGCACGCGGCCGTCAGCGGTTCAGGCATGGACGCTCTCCTCGACCGGCTCGCGATCATACAGACGGTGTGGGCTGTGGGACAAGGCCGTTGCGTGGGGGCGGAGCGCCGCGTTTTCGCGGATTGACGGATGCCGGGGGGGCGATTACAATGCCGCCATAACCTGGAGTCTATGGCCGAAGGCCAGAAGGTGGACATCGCGGCTACGGGCGAAGCGGTGGCTGAACTGTTCGCCCGGCAGGAGGTCGTCGGCCTCGTCCGCCGGACGCTGTGCGAGGAGGGGAGGGCGAGCGTCGAAGGCCTGTGGGGATCGAGCGCGCCCGCCCTGGCCGCGGCCCTTTTTCCGGACTGTCCGTCTACGCTCCTGTACGTTGTCGCACACATCGACTCGGTGGACGATGCCCGCGACGACTGGCGGCTGTTTGCCGGCGTTGACCCTGCCGTCTTTCCCGCGTGGGAGGCG
>Ga0111188_1112_pt1 | contig 15519 bp, 7 predicted proteins | sample DeeMarSWOR324_28_FD_80358 | JGI IMG/M metagenome (GOLD analysis project Ga0111188, IMG submission 80358) | Planctomycetes bacterium SM23_25
ATCCCAGTTACGCAGCGGGTATCAAGCCGTCCTCGAATCTCGGGAAGGAAGGCTCGCCGCGATGGGCGCAAACGATGGAGGCCGGGTGGGAGAAGGGTTACGAGGGTGGCGAGCGCGCTTGGGGGACGGCAGGTGGAGTTGGCCTGGGCCTGCTGAATGCGACGAGCGAGACGCTCAAGATGGTTCCGGCGAGCGGCCAATTGGGCCAGGCGATCGCCGAGACCGGTATGTCGGGCGAGTTTCGCCCCGAGCAGATGCGCCGCTTGGGCCGGGCGGCCGGCGAGTTTGCGGTGGTCGCTGGCCTGAAGAAGGCCTCCGAGTTGTCCGTGAAGGTTTCTTGGCCTCCGCACGGTCCGCACCACTCGTTTCCCGTTCTTGGCAAACGGTCACATATCCAGGTCACGGTCTGGAACCCCGGCGTTTCTGGAAGTGATATGCACCTTCGGATTCCATTGAAATAGGGGGAATGGGATGCAACTGACTAGGGACAATCTGCAATTGCTGCCGCAGCTTCTCGACGAAATCCACGACCGGTACTTTGATCTGCAGAGAGTGCAATATGACCGAGAAGCCGGCCAGTGGCGATTGCCTTTTGGGGATTCAAAGTACGGGCCATACGAGCACGCCGTGGTAGTGAGAGGGGTCAGGGAATACCATCTCCAAGACACTGAGCGGATCCGTTTCTATTGTATTAACGAACTCAAGTTCAGCTTGGAGACCGAGTCTGTCATTCTTACATGCGATGTTCCGATCGGTATACGGCTGGATGTGCAACCCGATTTTGTCGTGTCACTAGAGTGAGTGCCATTGTGCCATTGGGGACGGTTCCCGTGTTTTCGCTGAGATTGTGCGGATGCCTTACTTAACTCGTCGCCCGCCGTGAGGGTGACGGCGTGTCGCGCCGCGACAAGGACACCAGCAACGGCTCCGGGCGGCGGCCCCGACGGCGACTGCACCGACTCCGACGACCAGCACCTGTACTACTGCACCGACGCGAACTTCAACGTCACCTCGCTGGTCGAGACCGACGGCGACGTGGTCGAACGGTACGTCTACGACCCGTACGGCAAGGTCACCGTCCTCCACGGCGCCGACGACGCCGACGGCCAGGTCACCGAATGGGACGAGGACACCGGCGGCTCCGACTGGGACAACGAAATCCTCTTCTGCGGCTACCGCTACGATCCGGAAACAGCCTTGTATCACGTCCGCCACCGGATGTATCATGCCACCCTGGGCCGCTGGCTCCAACGCGATCCGCTGGGGTACGTGGACGGGATGGGCCTGTATGAGTACGTCGGCAGCGGGCCGCTCGGCACGACAGACCCGATGGGCCTCCGGCCGATGGGGCCGCAAGATCCCGGCTATCAGCCAGGATATGAGAATCTTCCTTGGAAGGACATCCCGGATGGCCCGGTCACGGAGAAGGAGAAGCCGGGTGGCGGCGGGCCGGATGGCTGGGGCGGCGGTGGAGGTGGCGGCGGTCGCGGTGGAGGTGGCGGCGCTGGAGGTGGCGGCGGTAGCAAGGGCGGGAGCAGCGACAACTACGGCTGGGATTGGGCAGAGGGACTTGGGCTGCCTGGACTCTCGGAGGACGGGAAATGGTACGCGGGAGAGGCTGGTCCGGTTGGAGGACGGGAAGTGTACCTTACCCTTGTTATCCCCGGCAGAAGTGGCGAGGCTTTTGACGCCAAAGCTGTAACCGAGAGACTGCAGGTCATAGTTGACACCATCAACCCGAAGGGCGAAGATAAGTTGACTGTGCGGATCCAGCGCATAAAGAAGATCATACCTAAAAAGGACGCGGACACGAAGTTGGGTCTGTTCCCGAAGAATGGCGATCCTCCAACCGAATGGAAACAGGAGGTGGTGTGGGCTAGCGGCACTGCACTTGGTGACTTCCATACGCAGGGACCCATCACGACGGTCAACTCTAACGTGGACGGACAACTGCAACTCGAGACGAAAAAACGTGAGACACACGCGAACGTGTACGCCAACGCGCTAACACACGAAGTCCTTTGGCATGGGGTTCTTGACCGCTTCGATTGGCCGAGCGCACACCCGTTTCGTAACGGGTACAAATTTGGGGATATACCTCGCGATAAGCTCATGCAGATCCCCCCCGAAGATGCGTCCGCAATTAGAGGCAAGCTCCGCCTCAAGTAAGGAGAACCCCATGAGTTGGACCACAAGAGCTGCTGTGGTTCTGTGGGTGGTAGCGATCGCATACGCGCTATCGTTCGCATTTGCTGTCAGAAGCGTGAACTTGCTGTGGATCATGCCTTCGTATGCCGGCTCCAGGCCCAGCGTCGGCTACTACTACAGCGACAATCCCACGGTGGATGCGTGCTGCTACAGGGTGTTTTGGCCCTTAGGCAAGTCACTCGAACTGACAGGCTACTGGGTGGGTGTTTCCGGCCCTGCAATCCACCGGCCTCCATCTGAGGATCAAGAAGCGGAGAGGGCAGGGCCGGGTCTTTCTCGAGAGACAAAGGAGTGTCAAGAATGAGCGACACGATGCGATTCCGACGACGCGTTCTGGGTATCTTCCTCCCGGGGCTGTTTCGCGGACGCTCTGGAAGCACCTCCCACGCACATGGGGGAGGCAAACGCGTCATTGTCTCTGTCGCCGCTATGCTGGCCTTGGTGACGCCACTGTGCTTGCTGATGGCGGTCACGTGGGAGCTCACCGGTGTGGCCGGATTGGGCAACGGAATCGCCCGGGCGTATGCCCTGGCGCTAGGCCCCTATGTGCTGTGGCTGGCATTGCTGAGCGTGATTCTCTTCCTTGTGGGCACGCGCCGGGCCCCCGTCCGCGCGTTCACGCTGCTGAGCCGAGCTGCGTGCTTCTGGATTCCTTATGTTCTGGTATGGCCTCTGAGCATCGCATGGCCTTTTGTTGTGCTATTGCTCTTTCCGCTGCTCCGGGCGGGACCCTTTGCTTGGCTCTACGCTGTACTGGCCGGTGGTTCGGTGTCATGCGTCGCGCTGGGCCTCACGGTGGTTCTGATTGGGCTATCGGAAGTCCGAAGAATCTCACAGGCGTAGCTGTCGCCAAGGGTTGGGAAGACACCTATCTATGAGCAAGACCCTGTCAAGCCGAAAGCGGGCCACCTCCGCCATAGTAGCCTTGGTTGCGGCGGCCGCATTCTGAAGCGGATTCCTTCCAGCCATCTATGCGGTGTCGTCGCTTGGGACGCACCAGATTACGATATTCGCCCCGGCCCCATTCGCTGGCCACGGCGTCCCGTAGGCGCCAGGGTGTCAACCTCGGGGTCCGGCATTTCAGTCCGCTTCTCTTCGCATACCCGCGGCCTTCGTCTCCCGCGTCCCTGTTCGACCGACAGAGGCCGCCGTGGCGGCTGCCGGCCACAGAAACCAACGAGCAGAAGCGCCGCGCAGAGCCTTTGTGACCAAATTGTGACCACGCCAGGGGACAGACAAACGGAACCAGGCGCAACCAGACGCAACCACACGAAAGCCCCAAATCCTTGCCAGCCAATGCCTCGCCAGTTCTGGCGCGGGGGATAAACCCCCGCGCTACGCTCCCTTGCCGGCCGCCAGAAAAACCTGGCGCACCCGCCTGGTGGCGGTTCCGAGATTTTCCACGGAATCAGCGTCCATCCGGCCGATGAAGCAGTGGATGGGGGGAGGTCGCCCGCTCTCCGTGCAGCCGCGCCTTGACTTGAGGTGCCCTGCGGCGGTAAGAAGGGGTAGGGAGAGGGTCCCTTCGCTGTCCCGGTGCCGGTTCGATGGCCGGGCACGCCTGTGGCGACACACTGACGTAGGGATGATGCCGACGCGAGACAGCATGGCAGGAGGATTCGGCCAGGCAGAATGAGCCCGAACAGTTTTCTAACTGCGCTGAAGAGCCCGCCGCTCAGCCGCCTGTTCGGCCAGGGACCGGAGCAGGCCGCGGAAACCGAGCATCCGCTGCGGGCGGAACTGTTCGCGCTGGCCCAACTCGAAAGCCACGGCAGGCTGCTGGCCAGCGACCAGCAGATCGACCCGACCCCCGGGCCGGAAGTGCTGCTGGGCCGTCTCAAGGGAAACGAACGGGTCATCCACGAGTCGTACGAGGTCGTGGCGGAAGCGGTTCGCAAGGGCCGCCAGACCGCGCCGGGCGCCGACTGGCTCCTCGACAACTATTACCTGGTCGAAGAGCAGATCGACATCGCCCGCGAGCACCTGCCCCCCGGTTACAGCCGCCAGTTGCCGCGCCTCACGACGGGGCCCCTGAAGGGGTTCCCGCGGGTGTACGAGTTGGCGCTGGAACTGGTGTCGCACACCGACGGTCGGATCGACATGGAGAACCTCTCGCGATTCGTGCGGGGTGTCCAGACGGTGCGTCCGCTGGCGCTGGGCGAACTGTGGGCCGTGCCGATCATGCTGCGGCTGGCGCTGCTGGAGAACCTGCGGCGCGTCTCGTACCGGGTGGCGTCGCGGCGGCGGGACCGCGACGGGGCGCTGGTGTGGGTCCGGCGGTTCCTCGAGGTGGTCCACACGCAGCCGAAGGCCCTGATCACGGAACTGGCGGATTTCGTCCGGGCGTCGCCGCGGATGTCGCAGGCGTTCATCGCCGAGTTGTGCACGGGCCTTCAGGGCCAGCATCCGGCGCTTGCGCTGGTGAACAGTTGGATCGAGCAGGACCTGGCCGAGCACGGCCAGACGATGGACCAGATTCTGCGGGCCGAGAGCCACGACCAGGCGGCCGACCGCGTGTCGATCGCCAACAGCATCACGAGTCTGCGGACGCTGACGGCGCTGGACTGGCACGAGTTCGTCGAGGCCCTGAGCGAGACGGAGGCGGCGCTTCGGCGCGACCCGTCGGGCGTGTACGCGACGATGGATTTCGCCACCCGCGACCAGTACCGGCACGTGGTCGAGGAGGTGGCCCGCTGGTGCGGCCGCCCCGAGCACGAGGTGGCGGTGGAGGCCGTCGGGCTGGCCGAAGGACGTGCGGCCGATCCGGACGCCCTCCCGCGTCACCGGCACGTGGGCTGGTTCCTGGTGCGTCCGGGGCGGGTGGAACTGGAACGCGCCCTGGGGTGCCGTCCGCCGATCCACCGGCGGGTCGGCCGATGGATCCGGCGCTGGATTCCCTGGGTGTACGTTCTGGGCGAGGCGGTGGCGACGGCCGTCGTGACGGGCGTGCTGCTGCTGCTGACGAAGAGCCTGATCGTGTACGGCTGGAGTTGGCTGGCGCCGGTTGCGGTGGCGCTGCTGGTGTTCGTCTCGCAGTCGGTGATTTCGCTGATCAACTGGCTGGCGACGGTCCTGGTGCCGGTGCGTGGCCTGCCGCGGCTGGACTTCTCGAAGGGCATCCCGCGCGAGCACACGACGGTCGTGGTCGTCCCGACGCTGCTCACGTCGCGGGGGGGAGTGGACTCGCTGGTCGAGGGTCTGGAGATCCGTTACCTGGCCAACCGGGGCCCCAACCTGTTGTTCGCGCTGCTCTCGGACTTCACCGACGCGCCGCAGGAGACCATGCCCGACGACGCGGACCTGGTTCAACGGGCGGTCGTCGGCATTCGCGACCTGAACGTCAAGTACGCCGAACCCGGCCGGCCGATCTTCTTCCTGCTGCACCGTCCGCGGCTGTGGAACCCGGCCGAGGGCCTCTGGATGGGGTACGAGCGGAAGCGCGGCAAACTGATGGCGTTCAACCGGGTCCTTCGCGGCGGCCCGACGGACGCCTTCGCCACGATTGTCGGCAACGTCGAGACGCTCCGCACCGCCCGATACGTCATGTCGCTCGACACCGACACGCAACTGCCGCCCGAGACCGCCGTCAAGATGGTCGGCTCGATGGCCCATCCGCTGAACCGGCCGGTGACGGATTCCGAGACCGGCTGCGTGGCCGAAGGGTACGGCGTCCTTCAGCCTCGCGTGGCCATCGGCCTGACGGGCGCCGGGCGTTCGCTGTTTGCGCGGCTCTTCGCGGGGGAGGTCGGCATCGACCCGTACACGCGCGAGGTCTCGAACGTGTACCACGACCTGTTCGGTCGCGGCCAGTTCATCGGCAAAGGCATCTACGACCTGGAGGCGTTCGACCGGGCGGTCCGCGACCGGTTCCCGGAGAACCGCATCCTCAGCCACGACCTCATCGAAGGCTGCTATGCCCGGTGCGGGTTCCTCAACGACGTGGAAGTCATCGAGGATCACCCGTCGCGGTACCTGGCCGACGTGAAGCGGCGTCATCGCTGGATCCGCGGCGACTGGCAGATCGAGCCGTGGCTCCTGCCTCGCGTGCCTACCCCGGACGGCCGGCGGGTCCGGAATCCGCTTCCGCGCCTTCCCCGGTGGATGATCTTCGACAATCTCCGGCGGAGCCTGGTGCCCCCGATGATGCTCGCGCTGCTCGTCGGGGGGTGGCTGGTGCTGGAGGGCGTCCAGCCGGCCTGGACGCTCTGGCTGCTGGCGGTTTACTTCGTCCCCGACGTCGTGCGGACCCTGTGGGCGTTCGTCGTCAAACCCAGCAAGGTCCTGTGGGCGGCTCACGTGCGCCGGGCGACGCTGGGTGCCGGCAGGCAGTTCCTCATCAGCGTCCTGCACCTGATGTTTCTTCCGTTCGAGGCGCTGATGCACATCAACGCCATCGGGCGTGTTCTCTGGCGGACGCGTGTCAGCCAACGGCACCTGCTGGAGTGGCTGACCGCGCACGATGCCGAACGCGCCGCCCACGCCGGTCTGATTTCCACGCTGCGCGAGATGTGGGCCGCCCCGGCCGTCGTCCTCCTGACGGCGGCGGCATCCCTGCTGGGCGTCACCATTCCGACGGTGGCGTGGCCGATCCTGGTCCTGTGGCTGGCGGGTCCGCCGGTAGCCTGGTTCATCAGCCGCCCGGCCAAGGCCCGCGGCGCGGAGTTCAGTGCCGAGCAGGAGCGGTTTCTGCATCGCGTGTCTCGGCGGACGTGGGCGTATTTCGAGCATTTCGTGGGGCCCAACCAGAACTGGCTCCCGCCCGACAACTTCCAGGAACAGCCGCAGAACCGCGTCACCGAACGGACCTCCCCGACGAACATCGGCCTGGCGCTGCTCTCGAACCTCGCGGCCTGCGACTTCGGATACGTGACGGTCGGCGCCCTGATCGAGCGCACCGAGAAGACCTTTGCCACGCTCGAGCGCCTCCCGCGCTACCGCAACCACTTCCTCAACTGGTACGACACCTGGACCCTCGAACCGCTGCGCCCCCAGTACGTCTCCACGGTGGACAGCGGCAACCTCGCCTGTTGTCTGATCGCGCTGCGGGGCGGCATGGAGGAACTCCTGACGGGGCCGGTTATGCCCGTCCGATGGCGCGAGGGCCTGGAGGACGTGGCCGACGTCCTCGACGAAGAGGCCCGGAAGGCCCTCGGCCGCATTGCCGACCGCCGCGTCAAGGAAAACGTCAGCAAGGTGACCCAGACCGCCAAAGACGGTCTGCGGAACCTCTCGCAGGTCGAGGGCTCGCCGGCGCACGTTGCGGCCGCCCTGCGAGAGTTCACGGCCGACCTGACCGGCGTGGCGCCGCTCTGCCAGCACGACGGCAGCATGACGTTCTGGATGGCCGCCATGCGCCGCCAGGCCATGCGCCGCCAGGCCGAGGGGCTTCTGGCGGACCTCGTCTACCTGGTGCCGTGGCTGGCCGACGGGCAGGCCGGGCCGCAGCCGCACCAGACGGCGGCTGAACCGGCCTCGCCCCAGGCCGACTCCATCGGCTGGCTGCACGAGGAACTTGGGCGTGTCGGCACGCTTCGGGATCTGGTGGAACTCGACCGCCGGCTGGGCCCGCGCATCGACGGTCTCCTGCGCCGGGAGGCGGAGGTCGAGACGGCCCAGGCCGAGTGTCTGCGGCGTCTGCGCACGGCCGTCACGGAGGCGAGCGAGCGCGCTGCCGGCCGCGTCCGCACGCTCGAAGACCTCGCGCTGCAGTGCGAGGAACTCTCGGAGATCGAACTGGATTTCCTGTACGACCCGGCCCGCAAACTGCTCTCGATCGGTTTTTCGCTCGATGGGCGTCATCGCGACCCGGGGTACTACGACCTGTTTGCGTCCGAGTCGCGGCTGTGCTCGTTCCTCGGCGTGGCCCAGGGCAGGCTGCCCCAGGAACACTGGTTCCTGCTCGGTCGGCAACTGACGCCCGGCCTGGAGATGCCCACCCTCCTGTCGTGGAGCGGGTCGATGTTCGAGTACCTCATGCCGCTGCTCGTCATGCCGAACTACGAGGGCACGTTGCTCGACCAGGCCTGCCGCAGCGCCGTCAGGCGGCAGATCAAGCACGGCCGGCGGCAGCGGGTGCCGTGGGGCATCTCCGAATCCTGCTACAACCAGGTCGACGTCCAGATGAATTACCAGTACCGGGCCTTCGGCGTGCCGGAACTGGGCCTGAAACGCGGCCTGGCCGACGACCTGGTCGTCGCCCCGTATGCCGCCACCATGGCGCTGATGGTCCTTCCGGAGAAGGCGTGCGCCAACCTCCAGGCCCTGGACCGGCTGGGACTGATGGGCCGCTTCGGCTTCTACGAGGCCGTGGACTACACCCCCAGCCGCGTGCCCGCCGACCAGGACTACGCCGTCGTCCGATGTTACATGGCCCACCACGGCGGGATGAATTTCCTGTCGCTCGTGCACGCGCTGCTCGGCCAGCCGATGCAGCGCCGATTCATGGCCGACCCGAGGGTCCGCGCCAACGCCCTCCTGCTCCAGGAACGCATCCCGGCGGCGCGGGCGAGCACGCGGCAGGAGCATCGCCAGGTCCCCCTCATCCACCGCGAACCGGGAGAGGCCGTCCGCGAGGCCACGGTCCGCGCCTACGCCGACCCGAACTCGCCCGTCCCCGAAGTCCATCTCCTGTCCAACGGGCGGTACCACGTCATGATCACCAGCGCAGGGAGCGGCTTCAGCCGGTGGCACGACCTGGCCCTCACCCGCTGGCGCGAGGACGTGACGCGCGATCACTGGGGGCTCTTCTTCTACCTCCACGACCTGGATGACGGCCACACGTGGTCGTGCACCCATCAGCCCCTCACCCGCGAGGTGGAACGGTACGAGGCCGTCTTCTCCCAGGCGCGGGCCGAGTTCCGGACCGTGCACCACGAGATCGACGCCCATATGCAGGTCTCGGTCTCGCCGGAAGACGACGTCGAACTGCGCCGGATCACCCTGACCAACCTCTCGAACAAGCCCCGCAGCATTGAAATCACGTCGTTTGCGGAGGTGGCGCTGGCCGAACCGGCCGTGGACCTCGCCCACCCGGCCTTCAACTCCCTGTTCGTGCAGACGGAGACGATTCCGGAGAAGTCCACCATTCTGTGCACCCGCCGGCCGCGCTCCGACGAGGAAACCCCGCCCTGGATGTTCCACGCCATGATCGTGCACGCCGACAAGATCATGCCGTGGGCCTCGTTCGAGACCGACCGTGCCCGGTTCCTCGGCCGCGGCCGCACGTCTGCCAACCCGGCGGCGCTCGACCATCCCGGGCCGCTCTCGAACACCGCCGGGTCGGTGCTCGACCCGAACATCGCCATCCGGCGCCGGCTCCGCCTGGACGGCGGCGAGGTCGTCATCGTGGATGCCGTCGCGGGCGTCGGCAGGAGCCGCGACGAGGCCGTCGCCTCCGTCGACCGGTACCACGACCGCCGCCTGGCCGACCGCTCGTTCGAGTTGGCCTGGACGCAGAGCCAGGTGCTCCTCCATCAACTCCGCGCCACGGAGTCCGACGCGCTGCTGTTCGCCCGAATGGCCGCCTCGATTGTCTTTGCGAACTCCCGGTACCGCGCCAACGCCTCCCTGCTGGCACGCAACCGCAAGGGGCAGGCCGACCTGTGGCGGTACGGCATCTCCGGCGACCTGCCCATCGTTCTGGTCCGCGTGACCGACCAGTCCGGCCTGGAACTCGTACGCCGGGTCATCCAGGCCCACGGGTACTGGCGCCACAAGGGGCTGCGAGCGGACCTGGTCATCTGGGTGGATGCGTTTGCCGGCTACCGCCAGAGCCTGTGGGACCAGATCATGGGCGTGGTGAACGCCGGGCCGCTGGTCAGCGCGCTGGACCAGCGCGGCGGGGTGTTCGTTCGGAGCACCGACCAGTTGCCGGAAGACGACCGGCTGCTGCTGCAATCGGTGGCGCGGCTGGTGCTGTCGGACCGCGCGGGCACGCTCACGGAGCAGGCCGATCGCCGCCGCCGCGCCGAGACCCCCATGCCCCCGCATCGCCCCGTCCGGACGCCCGAACCGCCGCTGCCCGGTGAGGCCGACCTGCCCCCGCGCGACCTGAAGTTCTTCAACGGCCTCGGCGGGTTCACGCCCGACGGGCGCGAGTACGTCATCATGCTTCATCCCGGCACGACCACGCCCGCGCCGTGGGCCAACGTCCTGGCGAATCCCCAGTTCGGTTCCGTCGTCACGGAGTCGGACGGCGGGTACACCTGGTTCGAGAACGCCCACGAGTACCGACTCACCCCGTGGTACAACGACACCGTCACCGACGCCACCGGCGAAGCCTTCTACATCCGCGATGAAGAGACCGGCCGATTCTGGTCGGCCACGCCGCGCCCGGCACCCGGCCCCACGCCCTACGTCTGCCGCCACGGCCTCGGCTACACCGCGTTCGAGCATACCCAGCACAGCATCTTCACGGAGATGTACACGTACGTGGCCACCGATGCGCCCGTCAAGTTCGCCCTGTTCATGTTGCGCAACCTCTCGGGACGCGACCGGCGCCTGAGCGTCACGGGCTTCTGCGAGTGGGTCCTCGGGCAGACCCGCGACAAGAACGCCATGCACGTCGTCACGCGCCAGGACCCGCAGACCGGCGCCATCATGGCCTCCAGCGCGTACAGCACCGACTTCGCCGACCGGCTGGCCTTCCTCCAGACCAGCGAGGCCGACCGCAGCCTCACGGGCGACCGCACGGAGTTCATCGGCCGCAACGGCTCGCCCGCCAACCCCGCCGCCATGATGCGCCAGCGACTGAGCGACCGCGTTGGCGCAGGGCTCGACCCGTGCGGCGCCATTCAGGCTTTCGTGACGGTTCCCGCGGGCCAGGAGCGGCAGATCGTGTTCCTCCTCGGCGCCGCCCGGACCGAGGAGGAAGCCCACGACTGCCTGACCCGGTACGGCGGCATCGACGGGGCGCGCGTTGCCCTCGAGGCCGTCTGGGATTACTGGAAACGGCTGCTCGGCGGCGTCTACGTCGAGACGCCCGACGAGGCCGTCAGCCTCCTGGCCAACCACTGGCTCCTGTACCAGGCGGTGGCCGGACGGTTCTGGGGACGCAGCGGCCTGTACCAGTCGGGCGGCGCCTTCGGGTTCCGCGACCAGTTGCAGGACGCGATGGCGTTTCTGCATGAGTGCCCGCACCTGATCCGTCAGCACCTGCTGACCTGCGCCGGCCGGCAGTTCCGCGAAGGCGACGTTCAGCACTGGTGGCACCCGCCCACCGGGCGCGGCGTGCGGACGCGCTTCTCCGACGACTACCTCTGGCTGCCCTACGCTACCTGCCGCTACGTCACCCGCACCGGCGACACGGGCGTCCTCGATGAGATGGTGCCGTTCCTTGAAGGGAGGCGCGTCGAGGCGGGCGAGGAATCGTACTACGACATGCCCCAGACGGCCGACGAGCAGGCCTCGTTGTACGATCACTGCGTGCGGGCGGTTCGCCGCAGCCTCGTGTTCGGCGAGCACGGCCTGCCGCTCATCGGTTGCGGCGACTGGAACGACGGCCTCAGCCGCGTCGGCAAAGACGGCAAGGGCGAAAGCGTCTGGCTGGCGTTCTTCTTGTACGACCTGCTGAAACAGTTCGCGCACCTGGCCGACAACCGTGGCGACCGCGCCATGGCCAAAGACTGCCGCGAGGCCGCGCGGACGCTCCGGGCCAACATCGAGACCAACGCCTGGGACGGTCGCTGGTACCGCCGGGCGTATTTCGATAACGGCGCTCCCCTCGGCTCGGCCCAGAGCCCCGAGTGCCGCATCGATTCGCTGCCCCAGTCCTGGGCCGTCCTCTCCGGGGCCGCCAGGCCCGAACGGGCCGAGATGGCCATGCAGTCGGTCTTCGAGAACCTCGTGGACTGGAACCTCGGGCTGATCAAACTGTTCGACCCGCCCTTCGACGGCGCGCCGTGGGACCCCGGTTACATCAAGGGCTACGTGCCGGGCGTCCGGGAGAACGGCGCCCAGTACACCCACGCCGCCGTCTGGGTGGCCATGGCGGCCGCCATGCTGAAGCAGGCCGACACGGTATGGCGGCTGATGTCGGCCATCAACCCGATCCACCACGGCGACACGCCCGAACGCATCGCCCGGTACAAGGTGGAGCCGTACGTCGTGGCCGCCGACGTCTACACCGCCGCCGGACACGAGGGCCGAGGCGGATGGACCTGGTACACCGGAAGCGCCGCCTGGATGTACCGGCTGCTCATCGAGACCCTGCTCGGCCTGTCGCTCGACGTCGACACGCTGACGCTTGCCCCCGTCCTGCCGCCCCACTGGAAAGGGTACACCATCCACTACCGGTTCCGCGAGACGCAGTACCACATCAAGATCTCGGTGACGGGCCCGGCGACGTGGAACGTCCGGAGCGTCCGGATCGACGATGACGTCCAGCCCGATACCAAGATCCGCCTGGTCGACGATCGCCGGGACCACGTGGTCCGCGTCCAGGTGGGATGACGCCGTGAGCGTTGAGCCGTCGCCGGCACGGCGACGGCCGTGGCCGTTGGAGCGTCGTCGGCCGGTCGCGTCGGCCTGCGGCCGACGGCTAAACGAAACGGCGGCCGCGCCACCGTTGACCCGTCGCCGGCACGGCGACGGGAATGGGCTCCGGCGCCACCCGCGAAGGCCCGACATGGCCATCCTCAACGCCCTCCTCATCGCCTACGTCGCCGTGGCGCTTGCCTACTGGCTGCAGGTCGTGTATGCCCTGGTCCGTGTGCGGCGGGCGATGCCGGTGCTTTCGGACCTCGCGCCGCCCGAACCCGGACGGTGGCCCGCCCTCTCGGTCATCGTCCCGGCGTGCAACGAGGCCGACCGTGTTGAGGCGGCCGTCCGGACGCTCCTCGCGCAGGACTACCCCGACCTCGAGATCATTCTCGTGGACGACCGCTCGACCGACGCGACGGGCGAGATCCTCGACCGTCTGGCCGCCGAAGACGACCGCGCCCGCGTCATCCACATCACCGGCCTGCCCGACGGCTGGCTCGGCAAGGTCAACGCCCTCCGGTGCGGCGTCGAGGCGTCGCGCGGCGACTTCGTGCTCTTCACTGACGCCGACGTGCACTTCGCGCCGGGTGCGCTCCGCAAGGCCGTCGCCTGGTGCGAGGACCAGGGCCTCGACCACCTGGCGGCGTTTCCGACGCTGTCGCGGGCGGGCGTCCTGGTCGATGCGACCGTCTCCGTCTTCGTCCGCCAGTTTCTGCTGATGACGCGCCCGTGGTCCGTGGCCGACCCGGCGTCGCGGGCCTTCATCGGCGTGGGCGCGTTCAACCTGGTCCGCCGCGCGGCCTTCGAGGCCACGCCGGGCTTCGAGTGGCTGCGCCTCGAGGTGGCCGACGACGCCGGCCTGGGCCTCATGATGAAACGGTCGGGGGCGAGATGCGGCGTGGTGGCTGCCTTCGAAAACGTAGGCCTGCACTGGTACCGGTCGCTTGGCGAGGTCGCACGCGGGGCCGAGAAGGCGTACGCGTCGGCGTCGGGATGCAGCCTGGGGCGGGCGCTTGTCCTGGCGGGCGTATCGCTGGCGCTCGAAGTTTCGCCGGTCCTGGCGCTCGTGCCCCTGGCCTTTGATGGAACGCGGCTGGTGGGATGCGGAGGCATCGCGGTCCTCGCCGCCTTCCTGGTGTCGGTCGTGGTGATGACCCGCTGGGGGCGAGCCGGGGTGCTCCCGGCCCTGATCGCACCGGCGGTCATGGTGCTCGGCGCGGTGATATTCGTTCGCGCCGGGCTGCTGGGGTGGTGGCGCGGCGGGGTCCTGTGGCGCGGGACGTTGTACCCGTCGGCCGTCCTTCGCGCCGGCCGCCGCGTCCGCCTGATATAGAAGGGGGCACCCTCGGCCCGGCGGGCAGTCGCGCCTGCTGTGCCGAACCCCACCGGGCTGCGCGTTTAGCCGTCGCCGGTACGGCGACGGGAATAGCCGACGGCGCTCCAACGGCAACGGCCGTCGCCGTGCCGCCGACGGCTGAACACGCCCTGTGCCGCAACGCCGTTGACCGCACGGCGCCGACGCGGTATAGTGGAAGGGGTGAGGCGGAAGGCAACGGGAGTGCATGTTGGCGAGGCCCCGCTCTTCGTGAGGCGGGGCACCTGTTTCAATGGATCTCGACGCGATTCTCAAGAAGCCGTTCGACGGCGCGCTCCTCGCGGAGGCGGAGGCCGAGGTTCTGCTCTTGCTGCCACGTGAGGTGCGCGGACCCGTCCTGGCGGCCGCCGACCGCCTGAACCGCGAGACGAACGGCGACCGCGTCTCCTACGTCTTCAACCGCAACATCAATTTCACCAACGCCTGCACGGCGGCGTGCGCGTTCTGCGGATACCGCGTCGAGCCCGGCGCCGCCGAGACCTTCGTCCTGACGCCGGAGGAGGTCGTCGAACTCGCCGGACGCACCCCCGGCATCGACGAGGTCTGCATGGTGGGGGGCCTCAACCCCGACGTGACGTTCGACTACGTCCTGTCGCTCTTTGCGGCCGTGCACGAGGCGTACCCCCAGGTGCACATCCACGCCCTCAGCCCGATGGAGGTGGAGTACTACGGTGGGCGGGCGGGCCTCACGGCGCGAGAGACGTTCGCGAAACTCCTCCAGGTCGGCTACGGGAGTTTGTGCGGCACGGCGGCCGAGATCCTCGTGGACGAGGTGCGGCGCGAGATCTGCCCGTCGAAACTCTCGACCGCACGCTGGGTCGAGATCGTCCGGACGGCCCACGAGATGGGCATCCGCAGCACCTCGACCATCCTCTTTGGCCACATCGAGACGCCGCGGCACGTGGCGGCCCATTTCAGGGTGCTCCGCGACCTGCAGAACGACACGGGCGGCATCACCGAGTTCATCCCGCTGCCCTTCGTGCCGTACCGGACGCCCCTGGGGCAGGCGCGCGGCATCAGGGAGATGGTCTCGAAGGAGGATGCCCTGCTGCTTCATGCCGTGGCACGGCTGTTCTTCGGGCGGCTGATTCCGAACGTCCAGGTCTCATGGTGCAAACTGGGGCTCGACGCGGCCATGGAGAGTTTCTCCTGTGGCGTCGACGACCTGGGCGGGACGCTCCTTGCGGAGAACATCACCCGCAGCGCCGGAGGCCGCCACGGCCAGGCCCTTGCGCCGGGTGAGATGGCCGACGCCATCCGCCGCGCCGGCCGCACCCCCGTTCGGCGCGACACCCTCTATCATTATCTGGACGCGCCGGTGCCGAAACGTTAGAACACGTAGGCCGGGGCATGCCCCGGCACTTGTGACGAGGCGTTGAGCCGTCGGCGGCATGCCGACGCGAACGGCCGACGACGCTCCAACGGCAACGGCCGTCGCCGTGCCGGCGACGGCTAAA
>Ga0111188_1053_pt1 | contig 15299 bp, 11 predicted proteins | sample DeeMarSWOR324_28_FD_80358 | JGI IMG/M metagenome (GOLD analysis project Ga0111188, IMG submission 80358) | Planctomycetes bacterium SM23_25
CAGGCAGGGGAGGCGGCGCCGCCCGTCGCCCGGACCTCCCGGATGAGGGCGCCCGCCCGCTCCATCCATTCGACGACCCCGCCGAGACGGCCGCGCCGGGCGGCGTCGAGTTGCTCGGCCAGCGCGTGCGCCAGGGCCGCCAAGGGGTCCGTGCCATCGTGGGCGGGCGCCGCCTCCGCGCCCGTTGCCGCATCGCTCGCCGCAGGGGTCACGGGCTCATCACCTCCGCGCCCGTCGCGGCCTGCCTGCGGCGGACGTCGTCGAGGAGGGCGGCGGCCTCGACGTTTTCGGGTTCCAGAACCAGGATGGTCTCCAGCGCGTCGGTGGCCTCGCCATACCGGCCGTCGCGGGCATACAGCGTCGCCAGACAGAACAGGACCGACACGTCGCCCGGGTGCCGGTCGAGGTAAACGTTCAGGTACTGAATGACCTTGGCGAAGGACCCCATCTGGCACGACGTCTGGAACAGGCCGAGCAGGGCGACCAGGTTGTCGGCGTCCTTGTCGAGGCACGCCAGGTACAGGTCGAACGCCCCGGCGTAGTCCTGGCGGTGCTGATAGACCATGGCCAGGCCGCCGTAGCCTTCGGCGCAGCCGGGCTCGATGGCGATGGCTCGGCGGAACGCCTGCTCGGCCAACTCGGTGCATCCGGTCTGGAGTCCGATGACGCCCAGGCCGACGGCCGGTCCCGACTTGTCGGGTGCGAGCAGGGCGGCTTCCTCGTAGCAGTGGCGCGCCCGGTCGTGGTTGCCCAGCGAGGCGTGGCAGTCGCCGAGTTCCTTGAGCACCTCGTAGTGTTGGTCGATGCCCTCCTCGACCACGAAGTTTTCGGCTGTCAGTTGCACGTCAACCCCTTTCACCGCTTGAGGATAAGCCTTGCCCGTTCCAGGAGGCCGACCGCCTCGCGGGGCCGGTCGCACCGCTTGTGGAGTCTGGCCTCCAGCAGCAGCGTGCTGACGGTGGCACGGTCGCTGTTGAGGTCACGGACGATTTCGAGGGCCTCGTCGTCGCGCCCGCCGGCGCGGTACAGGGCGGACGCGGCGCGCTCGCGCATCCACTGCTGGTTTCCGAAGCGCGGGCCGATCTGCCCGTACAGGGCGGCGGCCTGGACCCAGTTGCCCTCCGCTTCGAGCGATTCGGCGTCCTGGAGGACACGGTCGAACCCGAGCGCCCGTTCGCGCGGCTGGGGCTCGCGGACCTCCAGGTGCGCGGCGCCGAGCGACTCGACGAGCGGCCGATCGCCGGCCCCGTCGCGGGCTCGACGCAACTGGGCCGCATCCAGAACAAACGCCGGGCGGGCCGCCGTGTGCCCGGAGAGCGTGAACGCCGTGCGGCCGGCGGCGTCGTGGACGGCCGCGTGCAGCGCGTCCTCGATCCAGAGGATCGTCATCGGCACGCCCTGCGGCACCACGGCCACGTAATCGCCGCCGAGACGGTCGAGGGCGGCGTCCACGCGGGCCTCGACCGAGACGCCCCGGGTCGCCGGCACCGTCACCAGGTTGGGCATGTCGATCTTCAGGCGCGCCAGGTCCGACGGGGCCGCCGGCAGGTAGACCTCGAACGGCATGAACGTCATGGCGTAGATGTGGCGGATCATGTCGGCGGCCGACTCGTCGATCCGGTCGGGCAGCGCCAGGATCGAGAGGTCGGGCATCTTGGGCCAGGGCTTCGGCGGCCGGGTGGTCCGGATCATCAGCGTTTGGGCCACGAAGGCCTGCCGGTCGATCCGCCCGAGGCGCGAGATGCGGTCGCAGTCGCCGACCGGGGCGTAGAACTCGCCCGTCACCTCGTGGAGATGCTCGAAGTCGGTGAAGAACGCGAGCCGCCTCACCATGTCCCAGTCGATGAGAACGCGGAGGCATTCGTTGTACGGACCGGTCCGCTCCAGCAGGTCGCGCCGGTGCATGAGACTGACGTGCAGGGCGTGGTTGAAGTAGCAGAGGAAAAAGCGGTCGAAGTCGCGGCTGACGTTGACCACCTTGCCGCGCACCTGCCGGGCGCCGTCAGGCAGGATGCGACAGTGGACCTTGTACAGGTCGGTGTACGCCAAGCCGCAGTCGGTGTCGCCCTCCAGGGCATCGACGAGGCGGCGGAGGTGCTGCGGGTAATAGAGGTCGTCGTCGTCGAGATAGGCCACGTACTTGCCGGAGGCGTGTTGGAGCGCCTGGTTGAGCGAGGCGGCCTTGCCGCGGTTCTCGCGGCGTTCGATGAGCACGAGGCGCGGGTCCGCGAAGCGCTCGACGACGTCGGCGACCGGCTCCCCCCCGTCGTTCACGACGATGGCCTCGAAGTGGCCGTACGTCTGGCCGAGCAGGCCGGCCAGGGCCTCCTTCAGATACCGGCGCCGGTTGAACGTGGGCACCAGGACGCTGACGAGCGGGCCGTGTTGTTTCGTGCTGCTCTCCATGGCATCCGCCAGCCGTATGGGAGACCCCGCGCGAGGGCCGAACGGCCTCAGGGCCGCCCGTTCTTGCGTGCGACCAGGAGCGTATGAAGACCCTCGTGCCGCCACTTCGTCAGGAACGCCTCGATGCGATCGACGATGAAGCCCTTGGCCTCGACCATCGCTTGGAGTCGGTCCTGGTCGAGCCAGTTTTCAACGGGCTGATCGGACCAGGCCTTGCCGTTGCGTTCGATGGACTCGTTGTTCAGCGCTTCCATGACGGGGCGGTTGGGGGTCGTCATGACGAGCATACCACCGGGCACCAGCAGGTCGCGGGCCCGTTCCAGGTGGGCTTGCTGGTCCTCGTCGGTGAAGTGCTCGATGACCTCGACGCTGACGACCACGTCGAAGTTCTCGCGGGGCAGCAGGATGGTGCGGATGTCGCCGCAGACGAAGGTCGCCTCGGGGCAATGCCGTCCGGCCGTTTCGACGGCCTCGTGGCTCCAATCGACGCCGATGACGGAACCGAACGTCACGAGGTGCGTTTCAAGGTGGCCAAGCCCGCAGCCCAGGTCGATGATCCGTAGGTCGGTCCGGTCGAGGGTGCTGATGGCCTCAACGATCTTCTCGCGCCGCGCCTTCTGGGGCCACGTTTCGCGGACGGTGGCGCCCCGGTACCACTGGTCGTAGTGGGCGACGCCTTCGCGCGTTTCCGGGGAGTTGCTGCCGTCGGGAATCTTCTCCTGGATGGTGCCGTCGTCGTCCTTCGGCGGGTACGGATTGCCTTCCCAGTGTCGGAGCAGCCGGTTGATGGACTTGAGTTGAGCCTGGAGGGAATACCGTTGGGCCACCCACTCCCGGTACGCTCTCGGTTCGTACTCCCCTTCGAGGATCGAGCGGCAGAACTCATCGGGGGTCCGGAACAGCCACTCGGGCGGGAAGAACTCCCGCGCGCCGGGCCACGTGTGGATGATGGGTTTGACTCCGCGCGCCATGCCTTCGAGGATGCCGGCGGGAAGCCCTTCGCCCAGGCTGGCCGAGACCAGGTAATGCTTGTCGTCGAGCCAGCCGACGATGTCCTCCTGCCAGCCTTCGATGAACACGCTGTCGGAGAGGCCCAACTCCTTGATCATGGTCTGCACGTATTGCAGGAGCATCGCGTCCTGGGGCTGACCGCCGAAGAAGAGGCGGTACTCGGCATCGATCTTGTGCAGCTGCCAAAAGCATTGCAGCAACAAACCGGGGTTCTTCCGCTGGTTGATGTAGCCCATGCACGCGATGTTCTTGCCGCGCAGACGATCGACGAACGCCCACCGCTCCAGATTCACCGCGCTGGGAATCACCTCGACGCTGGTCCGCTGCTCGATACCGGGCACCGCCACGTTCAGATACTGCCGCACGTAAGGGTTGCCGACCAGGATCAGGCTGTCCACGTTCTCCCACCGGACGGCCTTCGGGAAGTCGAGGTACGCCTCGAACCGGTGAAGCCGGCAGATGATGCGGCAGACCTTCGGCGCCTGCGAGGCCCGCACGAGTTGGCCGGTGCACCACTCGAACCAGGCGATGTCACACCAGTTCAAGGCCTCCAGCATCTGTTCGTCCGTCAGTCTCCCGTACAGGCGCGCCTCGAAGCGCTCGCCGGTGAAGGCGCAGATGTCGGTCAGGAAGTTGGTGCCGCCGGTCTCGCAGAAGAACGCGACCTTGGGCCGTTGCAGCCGAATGGCCTCGATGAACCGGTCGAGGAAGTCCTGATTCGGCAGGGCCTTCTGGCAGCCGAGGAGGGCCTCGACGGCGCCGCCGCGGTCCTCATCGTCGAGGAACCGCGTGGCGGTGCGGTTCGCGAGTTCGCCGGTCAGCAGGCCCTTGCCAGCCAGGTCCGCAAACAGACCGAGGGTCTTGTGCGGCCGGCCCGACGCAAGGTACACCTCCGCCAGGTTCCACAGCGCCTGGCCCCGCTCCTCGCCGAGGCAGGAGCACGCGGCCCCCAGGTGCACGGCGGCCTCGTCCAGCCGGCCCATCGTATAAAGCAGGGCACCGACGTCGTTCAGGGCCGCGCCATCGTCGGGGTGCCCGGCCAGGTACTCCCGGAACGCGTCCAGGGCCTGTTCGCCCTTGCCGGCCTCCGCCAGGCGCGTGCACTGCTCGTACGTGAGGGTTGCAGCGTGGGTGGTTGTCACCTGCTTCTCCTTTATCTGACGACCGCGGGAAGCGGTCGGCAACCGCTCGCCCGAGCCACAGGCCGGCCAGCCGCACGCCGGAAACGCTGCGCGCCGTCCCTGTCGCCCAGGTACTCGGCCAGGTCCCCCAGCAGGGCCAGCGCCTGGAGGCTGTCGCTCGAATGGCCCTCGGCGGCGACCTCGTTCAGGTACTGCGTCGCCCTTTCGAGGAGCGGGTATCGGCCCGAGGCCTGCCGCACGATCGATTCGCGGACGAGGACGCGGGCCACGTTCAGCCGCGGGTCTTCGCCCGAGGCGCGCCCCGCGTCGTCCATCAGACGCTCCAGGCCGAAGTGTTCGATAAGCCGGGTCGCGATGCGGCAGTACGTGTCGCGTCGGCTCGGCAGCAATTCGGGCCGGTTCAGCGGCTTCTGGCACACATGGACCAGCGGCGCGGGAACGTGCCGGTACGTCAGGCCGTCGGCCATGGCGCAACGAACGTAGAGTTCGGTGTCCTGGGCACGAGGGAAACTCTCGTCGTAGCCGCCGATGCGGTCGTAGACGTCGCGGCGGACAAGCAGCGTTACATTCAGCATCGGCCCGCGCCGAAGCAATATTGCCGGCAGCGCCTCCGGCGCAAACGCCGGGAACCGACGGTGCTTCTGGAGCACCCCGTCGGGGTCCAGGTACAACGCGTCGCCGTGGATAATGTCGGCGGCGCCGTTTTCGAGCGCCACCTCCACCTGGGTACGAATGCGGTTTGGCAGAGCCTCGTCATCGGCGTCGAGCCAGGCGAGAAACTCGCCGCGGGCCTCGCGGACCCCGGCGTTGCGGGTCTGTGGCCGGCCGCTGTGTTCCTTGTACACGTAACGGACACGCGGGTCTTCGTCCGCGTGACGCTTCACGACCTCGGCCGTGCCATCGGTAGAACCGTCGTCGATGACCAGGATCTCGAGGTTCCGGTACGTCTGGCTTCGCAGGCTGCGCAACGACCGGTCGATCTCGTTCTCGCCGTTGTAGACGGGCACGACGGCCGAGACGAGCGGCGTCTGGCCGGCCGTGGCGGCGCGGGCCTGGGCGGGGCGGCGGTCCCCATCCGCCTGTGGTCCGCCCACCGCCGCGCTGACTACGTGCCCTTGGACCTCAACCCGGGCCGGGCCGTTGCCCTTGAGTTCCCCGGTCAGCACACGGGCAACGGCCTCCGGGCCAAGGTCGTCGGGAAAGGGATTGGGATGCGTCACCGCGACGATCGTGCCGCCCGGCTTCAGGCGGCGCGCTGCGTCTCGCACGCGGCCGGCCGCACCGTCGGTCGTCAGGTGTTCCCACAGGACAATCGTCTCGGCGGTGCCGTCCGGCAGGGCCGCAGGGCCGGTGACCGGCCGGCAGCCGATGCTCGTTTCGAGGTAATCGACAAGCGCCCGCGGCGCCGGGCCGATGACCAGGACGTCGCCCCGGCAGGCGTCGCCCGCCCGGATGATCTGCTGCCAGGTCGTCCTCGGCAGGTCGCCGGGTGCCGACAGCAGAACCTCGCCCAGGCGGTGCACCTGCGCGGCCAGAGACGCGCGTGCCTCCACCACGTGGACGCACGCCTCGCCCTTCGGGGGCGGTGCCGCCGCGTACACGGCCTCGGCGGCCCCGGCACTGGGGACCACCAGGTCCGAGACGAGCCGCCACATCGCCGGCGCGGGCAGCCGGGCCGCGTCTTCGGCGCCGATGCGAAGGATCGCGTGACCGGTCGCGGCAACGTCTTTGCCCTCCAGAAGGCGGGCGAACAACGGCCCCATGCCCTCGAACCAGACGCGGTCGGCGGCCGAAAGGACGGCCGCGGCGCCGGCCGGGGGCGAATCGCCCTTGACGAGGCTCACGTCGAGCGCCTCCGTGGCGGCCGCCTGACGGAGAAACTCGCGGGTATCCTCAAACCGCGACGCGACCACAAACGCGACTCGTAACCTGGCGGACATCGTTTCCCTTACCACCGTGCGGCGGCCCCGTGCGCGGCTGCCGGATCAGGCGGCCGCAAAGCCGCCGTCGGCCCATCGGCGCCGGCGTGCCGCCGGGGCACCATCTCCAGGAGCCTCTCGACCTCTTCCCGCGCGCGGCCTGTCGCCTCTTTCGAGGCGACCTTCAGATGCTCCTCGGCGTCGGCCCAGATCGCATGCTCATCCGGCGCCCGGAATGCGACGCCGGTCGCCAGGAGCATGCGCGCTATGGCCATCGCATCAGGTTCGTGCAAATCCCGTGCCACGGGGTCGGCCAACCCCTCCACGCCGAAGTGTTCGATGAGCCGGCGGCCGAGGAGATGGTAGTTATCGAGGATCGCCCGCAGGGTCTGCGGGCTCGGCGGCGACCGGTACACCTTCACGAGCGGAACCGGCACGTGCGCGAACCGCACCCCGCCCTCCATGGCACAGCGGCAGAAGAAATCGTAGTCCTGGCACCTCGCCAGCGACGTATCGTAGTACCCGACGCGGTCGTAAAGGGCGCGGCGAACCATCGCGGACGTGTTCAAAATCGGGCAAATCGACCCGAAACCGGCCATCAGAAGGGCGGGAAGTTCCTCGGCGCGGAAGTCCCGGTTCCGCCGGCGGGAGCGCAACTCCCCCTCCGCCGCGACGAGAAACCCGTCGGCGTGAACGACGTCGGCGCCCCCCGCGCGGTCGGCCGCCTCGACCTGGGCACGGATGCGGTTCGGCATCGCCACGTCGTCGGCATCGAGCCAGGCAATGTAGTCGCCCCTGGCCTCGGCGACACCGAGGTTCCGCGTTTCCGGCCGCCCCGAGTGCGCCTTGTACAAATATCGTACGCGCGGATCGTTCAAATGCTTTTCGACCACGCGAGCCGTCTCGTCGGTCGAACCGTCGTCGATGACGAGGATTTCCAGGTTCGGATAGGTCTGGCGGACCAGGCTCCGCAGGCACCGGTCGATCGTGTCGGCCCCGTTATAGACGGGAACCACGGCCGAGACGAGCGGCCCGCCGGCCGCCGGGTCGCCGGGACGGACGGGCGGGCCGTCTGCGGCCCGGGCGCCGTCGCGCCCAACCGCCCGTTCGACGCGGCAAAGCGGCGCGAGCGGTCCGCCGCGGTCCTCCCAGAACACGGTGCAATCGGCCAGGCCGCCGGCCACGACGTCCAGACCGCAGGCGACCGTGAGGTACTCGGCCAACTCGGCCGGCGCATCGCCGCGAATCAGGACGCGGCCGCGACACGCCTGCCCGATCTGCATGATGGCCGACCAGGCGCCGACCGGCAGGTCTCCCGCCGGCGTGGCCAGCACGGCCAGCAGTTCGCCGACACCCCGGGCCACCCGGACGCGGACCGGTGCGCCCTCGGCCGCCGGGACGACTCCCTTGAGTCGCCCGGCGGCCTCGGTGCTCCCCACAATGACCTCCGCAACCATCCCCCATCCCTGGGCCGCAGGCAGCCGATCCGTATCGTCCTCGCCGATCCGAAGGTAAGCCCGGGGCAGCCACCGGGCCGACGGCCGCGACGCCAGCCGCCCAAGCAGCGGACCCATGCCCTCGAACCAGATGGCGTCGGCCGAGCGGAGCACGCCGAGCACCGCTTCAACGTCGGCCTGCCCTTTAATGAGGCTCAGCCCGACGCCGGGCCGCGACGCGGCGGCGCGAAGAACGGCGCGCGTATCGTCGAAGACGCGCGACACGATGAAGGCGGCGTGCATATCCCCAGGACTCCTCGTCCCCGCGCTATGCGGTCCGACATAAGTCGTGTTACGTTGGGGCGCGGCGGGTGTCCTCACCCGCCGCGTCCTGGTCCGTTTTTCCGCGGTGGGTGAGGACACCCACCGCGCAAAACTTATGTCGGACCGCTTAGAGGTAGTCGAACAGCGAAAGCCCTAGCAGCCGCGACACCGACGCCAGCGTCATCTCGTACAGCGTCTGCTCGCGGGCCAGTTCGGTGGCCACCTGGACGATGTCGGCGTTCTCGAGAAAGGCGGCCTGGTCGTCGGTGTGTCCCTGGAGGCTCTCCAGGGTCTCGCCGAGGTTGGCCAGCACGCCGATTCGCGCGCCGACGGAGGTTTCGGCCGAGGTCAGCCCCCGCGCCACCTCGTTCACCGCGTCGACCATCCTGTTCAGAAGGGCCGTCTGCTCGTTCTCGGACATGTTCCGCGTGTTGAGCATGAGGTCGCGGATGGTCACCAGCGCGCCGAACATGTCGTACGTGCCGGGCGTGCGGACCGGTTCAAGGCCGGCCCGCTCGATGCCGGTGCAATCGACGTAAAGTACCCGTCCGGTGACCGAATCGGTAACCGCCAGGTTGGCGTCGGCGAAGTCAAGGGCCGTCTGGCTCGCGCCGTCGTCAATCGAAAGGCTGCCGGTCGTCTGGATGTTGACGGTGCCGACGAAGCCGGCCCCGAGAGAGGTCACGTCAACGTAGACGATGTCGCCGTCGGCGTTGGCGACGACGAGGTCGGTTTCCGTGCCCGAGAAGGCGACCTCGGGGCCGCCGTCGAGGCGCAGCGTTTTGCCCGGCTCATCGATGGTAAGGGTGTGGCCGTTGCCGAGGATGGTGTCGCCCGCGGCGGAACTGACGCCCGCGGCGATGCCGCTTGCGCCGAGATACGTCGTGGACTCGTGGCTGACGGTGAGCCACACGTCGCCGCGAACACTGCTCGTTCCGGCGCCGGCGGCAGCGCCGGTCCGGCCGAGGAATTGGGGGACCTGCCGCTGGTCGCCGCGGAAGATCGCGTCGCCGACAAGGACGCCGGGGTATTCGATGCCCGGCGCGACGGGGACCATATTGGTCTGGCGGCTGCCTGCGTACGCGACGCGGACGATGCGGCCGTTGTCGTACTCGGCCACGTAGGGATCCGACCCGGTGTGAATGCCGCCGAACAGGTACTGTCCGCTGTACTCGGTGTTGGCCAGCGACGCCAACTGTTCGAGCAACGTGTTGATTTCGTCGGCAATGGGCTTGCGGTTGCCGGCCGAGTAGGTGCCGCTGACGCCCTGGGCCACCAGTTCGCGAACGCGGCCGAGGGTTTCCGACACTTTCGAGAGCATGCTTGATGCGACGTCGAGCGAGTTGCCGACGCGCTCGAGGTTTTCGCCGTAGGTCTGGAGCGAGTGGCTTTCGGCCCGCAGGCCGAGCAGGCGGTAGGCGTCGGCCGGGCCGTCGGAGGCCTTCCGGAGGCGCGCCCCGGACGCGATGGTGGCCTGGAGTTGGGCCAGTTGCTCGGCGTGCTGCCGGAGCATGGTCCGGGTGGTATTGAAGATGGTGCCCCATCCGCTCATCGAGATTTCTCCTGCCGCCGGCCGCGAGGGCCGACGCTCAGACGATGTCTATCAGGGCCTGGTACGCCTGGTCGATGGCCACCAGGTACTTCGCCATGGCCTGGAACATCTGCTCGAAGAGCAGGAGCCTGGCGGCCTCTTCGTTGATGTCCACGCCGCTGATGTCGCCGCGCTGGTTGCCGAGTTCGCGGAGGACGCTCTCGAGCCCGTCGTGGCGTGCGCGGCGGACGGCCGCCCACTGGCCGACCGTCGAGACGACGCCGCGATAGGCATCGCTCGGCGTGTCGTTGTCGAAGGCGCTGATCGGGGCGTCGCCGACGGCGGCCATGTGAAGGACGTTCAGGTTGTCAATGCCGTCGGTGCCGAGCGTGGTCGCCAGGTACGACGACGAGCCGCGCAGTCGCTCGGCGACGCTGATCGTGAGGGCCGAGTCGCCCGAGAAGAACGCATTGATGCCGGCCGCCGCCAGGAACCCCGTCGGGTCGGTATCGGCGAGGACATCAATGGTGAACTGCTCGCCGTCGTTCAGGCTTCCGATGCCGAGCGCCACGCTGATACCGGCGTCGGCCGCCAGAAGGTCGCCGGCGGCGTATCCGGAGCCGACGTTCAGCGTGCGGACGAGTTCGGCGTCGCCGTTTCGGACCTCGATCGAGAGGCCCCCCGTCACGCCCACCACGCCGGTGCCGACGACGGTGCACGTGTAGGTCTGGTTGGCGTCGCCCGTGAAGACGCCCGACACGGTCGGTTCGGCCGTCCCCGTGAACGTGCTGGAGGCCGGGGTCGACGCCAGGACCGGCAGAAAGTCGAACGCGTACCCCGCGTCCGCCTGGATGCGCAGCCGCGAGCCGACGACGTTCGATGAGAGGTTCGGTACGGCATCCAGCAGGGCGGCAATGTCGGAGGCGGTCTCGGTGGCGGGGTCGGTGATCGTGACGGTGCGGCGGGTAATGTCGCCGGTCGCGGTGTCGATGACCCGCAGGTGAATATCGCCGGCTGCAACCGGCATGGTCCACGAACCGGCCGTGCCGATGCCCTGAACGTGGTGCCGGTTGATGGCCTGGATGATCTCACGGGCCAGCGTGTCGATATCCTGCTGGACGCGCGGGAGCAGGTCGTTGTGCAGGGCGACCATCCCCCCCAGCCGCCCGCCGTGCAGCGCCGTCTCGTAATGGAGCGCGTCCTTGACCGAAACGCCGATGGTCCCGTCGCCGACGTAGTCCACTTCGATCTCGCTCACGTGCCCCTGGATCACCACGGGGATGCCCCAGGCGCACACGACGAAGGCCCCGTCCTGGGTGGTGTGGACCTGGACCTCGGCCAGTTCGGCCAGTTCGGCAACGGCCCGGTCCCTGACGTCCACGAGGTTGGCGTCGGAAACACCGCTCCAGCGCAGGCTCTGGGCCACGTTGTTGGCATCGGCGATCTGGCGGCTCAGGCGGTTGACCTCTTCGGCCAAGTCGCGGGCCTCGTGGACGATGTCCTCTTTCAGGCCGCTGATCGTGGTGCCGAGGGTGCGGAACTGGACCGCCAGGGCCTCGGCCGCCCAGACCACCTGGTCGCGAAACGCGGGGCTGTCGGGCTGCGAGGCCAGTTCACCAAGCGCCCCGAAGAAACGGTCCAGTGCGCCGGCCAGGCCTTCGGTGGTCAGGTCGCCGAGCAGGCTTTCGAGCGCCTGGAGGGTGGTCAGTTCCTGGCCGACCTGGCCGAGTTCCGGGGTCTGCCGTCGGATCTCCTGCTCCAGGATCACGTCCACGACGCGGCGGATGTCACTGACCTCGGCGCCGGCCCCGATACGGAGGGTCGAGGCGGCGTCGCCCCTGATCGGCGTGATGACCGGATCCTGCCGATGGTAGCCTTCGGTCGAGGCGTTGGCGATGTTGTTGCCGATGATCTGGAGCGCCCTGCGGGCAACCTCCAGGCCGCTCAGTCCCACGGTGTATCCCGACATGGTCTACCGCCTCGCATCCAGCAGGCCGTGGCCGGGCTGCCACAGGGCCGTGCCGTCGGTTCGATACGTCCCGGTCTCGCCCGCACCGGGGCAAAGGCCCAGCAGGAGCGAGCGATTCACGCGTGCCACCTCGGCGACCAGAACGGCCGTCTCAAGGTGCTGCATCCGGACCGCCTCGGCCAGGTCGCGGAGCCGCGCGCGCCGCAGGCGAACGGCGGCGGCCTGCGGCTCGGGGACCTCGCGCGCCAGCCGCTCCAGCGTCATCTCGCCGACGGGGCAGCCCAAGGCCCGCGCCAACCGCGACCGCACGCGCCAACCGCGACCGCAGAGCGTTTCGTCTGCGTGCGACCGCATCGAGACGGGGCGGGGTGCGGCCGAGGTCGTCCATCCGCTGTCCGAGCGTCTTGTCGTCGCGTGCCAGAATCGCCTTGGACAGCGCCCGGAGTTGCTCAAGCGTCTCCCGCTGCAGATCAATCGTCTCGTCCAGGACCGCGAGCAGTTCATCGACGAGGGGATCGCGTTGGGCCGTAGCGGTGGTCATGCTTTCGGTTCCGAAACGCCACTGGCGGGCGCCTGCTGGCCGGCCAGACCCATCTTGCCGGACAGGTCTTTCCAGAGTCCGATGCCGCCCTTCTCGGCAACCTCCTGGGCCAGGTAGAACCAGAAGAGGCCGTCCATCTGAGAGGAGGCGGCCGTCTCAAGGAGTTCGGATTTCGGGATCGTCCGCCGCATCTCCTCCATCAGACGGTGAAGGAGGATGGCCTCGAAGTCCTTGGCGACCTTTTCGGCCTTGGCGGGGTCGGCGTCGGCCTGGGCCATGCGCTGGAGCGAGGCGGCCGTGCCCAGGGTCTCGCCAGGAAGGATGGGGCCGGTTGGCAGCACGTCCAGACTGTTCACGCCACGCCTCCTAGATCACCTTGAGTTCGGCCTGAAGGGCGCCTGCCTGCCGCAGGGCCTGGAAAATCGAGATCAGGTCGCGGGGCGTCAGGCCCATGGCATTGAGGGCCCTGGCCAGTTCCTGGACCGAGACCTTTCGCTCGACGACGTGCAGGGGGCCTTCCTCCTCGACGGCGGTGATGTCGGTCTGCCGGATGCGTCCGGTGGTTCCGGTCCGCGAGAAGGGGAGCGGCTGGCTGAAGGCCTCTTTCTCCTGCGTGATGATCGAGAGGTTGCCGTGCGAGATGGCGACCGTCGAGATACCGACGTTCTCGCCGACGACAACAGTTCCCGTCCGCTCGTTGATGATGACCAGCGCCGGCATGTCCACGTCCACGATCAACTGGCCGATGCGGTCGAGAAACGAGGCGACCTGGCCGCGCGCCAAACGCATCGGCATCCGGACGCGGACGGTCCCGGGGTCGATCGTCTCGGCGGCATCGGCGAAGAGGGCATTGACGGCGGTACGGACGGCCTCGGCGGTCGAGAAGTCGGGGTTCTTGAGGTTGAAGGTGACGGTTCCATCCTCGACAAAGGTGGCGAGTTCCTCGCGTTCGACGTCGGCCCCTCGGGGTATGCGGCCGACGGTGGTGTGGTTCTGGGAGATGGCGCTTCGCTCGCCGCTTGCCGAGAAGCCGCCGATGATGAGGGGTCCCTGGGCGACGGCGTAGACCTCTCCGTCGGCCCCCCGCAGGGGCGTCATGAGGAGCGTGCCGCCTTGAAGGCTTTCGGCGTCGCCGATGGCGGAGACCTCGACGTCGATCTTCACGCCGCGCCGGGCGAAGGGGGGCAACTCGGCCCGCACCATGACGACGGCCACGTTGTCGCCGACGAGGTCGGCCGGAGCCACGTTCAGGCCTTCGAACCGGCGCAGCAGGTTCGCCAGGACGCGCGTCGTGAGGGCGGCGCCGTCGCCGGTGCCGCTCAGGCCGACGACCAGGCCCATGCCCTGGAGGGGGTTCGACCGCACGCCCTGGATGTCGGCGATGTCCTTGATGCGTTCGGCCGTGGCGGCAGCGCCAGCCGCCACCAGGACGAGCCCAGCCAGAAGAGCCGTCAGGCGATGCATGCTCACTCCTCCCCGGTCCGGCCGTACGCTACCACGGACTCAGCCAGTTCAGGATGCGCCCGAGCCAGCCGGGCTTGGTCCACCGCTCCTCGGGCCCCTTGACCTTGACGACCATGCGGAAGTCGGCGACCTGGTCGCTCATGACGGTGTTGGCAAAGGTGATGTCGCTGGGGCGGACCACGCCGCCGATCTCGATGAGCTGGTTGTCGCCCTCGACGTTGCGGTGCCGCGTTCCGATGACGACGAGGTTGCCGTTCGGCAGGACGTCGCGGACGACGACGGTCACGCGGTCGGTGATGAGCCGGTCGGTCTCGTAATCGGCGTTGCCGGTGAAGTCGCTCCCGCCGGCGGAGGTGGCGGTGACGTCCGGGAGTCGGAAGTTCGAGTCCCGGTTGCCGTACCACGAGCCGGCGTCGCGCAGGTTGACGGTTCCGCTCATGGTGGCGGTTCGGTTGGAGGCCTTGTCGGCCTCGCGGCTGGTCTCGTTCTCGATGATGCTGTGCTCGTTGATGATGATGGTCAGGACGTCGCCGACGCGCAGGGCCTTGTCGTCCTCGTAGACGCGGATGGGGATCGAGCCGGTCTTGCCGGCGGCCTTGGCCCATATGGAGTCGGCGCGGGCGCCGGCGGCGACCGCCGCAACGACCAGGAGCGCCGCCATCGTGAGGATTGCGATTCGTTTCATGGCATTACCTTTCGCCGCAGACCGGCTGGACGGTTCCATCGTGGATGACCCTGGCGACCACGATGCGTTTGGAGTCGACATTGCGGACCTTGATGAGATCGCCTTCGCCGCCGTTCTCGAGGGCCTCGCCGAGGGCGGTGATCTGGAACAGCGTGCCGGTGATCCGCATGAGGACGGTGTCGTTGCGGCGGACAAGCACCTCGGTCGTCGCGGGTCGGACCAGCCCGGTCCGTACGACCGAGCCCACCGGGATCAACCGGGCGGCCCGCTGGCCGTAAGGCGCCGCCCAATCGGCGGGCTCGGGGTAGTCGCCGGTCACGCTGCGAATGTCCGTGTTCTCGGGCGTGACGACGCCGCCGGCGGGGATGTCTGCCGTGGCCACGAGTTGCCGCTGACGGTACGCCATGCGAAACACCACCGTCGAGACGGTCAGCATCCTGTCGTCCGATTTGGCCACCACCTCGACCACGGCCTCCCGGTCGACGCCGTGCTTCGCCATGCGGGGCTCGAGGGCGACCCGGCTGCCGGCCGGCACGCACAGGTCGCCCGAACACCGAAGCAGCCGCCAGTTAGAGCCGGCGGGCGCCGGCCTCATCTTGCCGAGGAATGCCTCGGCCGCTTTCACGATGCGATCCGACGCGACCACCTCTTCGTTGCGGGTGATGACCACCTGTTCGGCGCCCGAGAAGCGGACCTCGCTGCGCGGCAATCCGTTGGCGGCCAGCCGGCCCAGGATGGTCGTGCGGTCGATGGCGAGCCTTTCCTTGGACCAGGGCGCGCGGCCCATGGCAATCGCCGCCGCTTTGCCGGCCACGGCGTCATCGTCGGCGCGAACGACGGAGATCATGCCGAGGGAGAGGCGTTCGCCGTC
>Ga0111188_1024_pt1 | contig 15105 bp, 8 predicted proteins | sample DeeMarSWOR324_28_FD_80358 | JGI IMG/M metagenome (GOLD analysis project Ga0111188, IMG submission 80358) | Planctomycetes bacterium SM23_25
ATCTTTGCGCTCTTCGACATGTGCCTTGCCTCCTGCGGGCGACAGTGCCCGTAAGACAAGGCTAGCAAAGGATTTAGAATGCGCCAGAAAAATCAGTCACACCCGTGGGAAGCGCCCCAGACATCGTACCCCCCTGGTACGGATTCTGGCGGCGGGGGTGGTGCCGTGGAAGGAACTCGGGCGGAGGTGGCGATCGCTGTGGCGAGAGGCTGGTCGGTAGTCCCCCCCTTGCGCTGGATGGGCCGGGGGGTTCGGGGGGACGGAGTCCCCCCGAAACGTCGTTGCCTTGTCTGAAAAAGGAGAAGCAGGAGCGGGCACACAACGGGTAGACTCCCTGGTTCGCACGCAACGAGCCCTGGAGCGCCGCCATGTGCCCGTACACCTACTATACCGAAATGCGAGACGCACGCGACCCCAAACATCTCAGGCTCCAACTGCTCCTGTACGCCCAACGGCACGGCGTCAAGCCGGCGGCCCGGGCCTTCCACACCACCCCCAAGACCGTGCGTAAGTGGCGTGACCGTTACGACGGACGCCTCGACAGCCTCGCCGCCCGCAGCCGCGCACCGCACCGGTGTCCCCGCAAACTCTCGCCGGCCGCCGAGGCCAAGATCGTCGGCCTCAAGCAGACACTCCCCCCATGGTCCGCCCGACGGCTCCAACGCGATTTCGACCTGCCCTGGTCCGAAAAGGCCATCCGACGCGTCCTCAGGGACCACGACCTGGCGCGGCGGTGGCGACGCAAGAAGCACCAGACCAAACGCTGTTTACGCGAGGTCAAGAAACACTGGCGGTTCCTCCAGCAGATCGACGCCGACACCAAGGACCTCTCCGACATCCCCGAATACTGGCTCGGCCTGGCGAGCCGCTGCCTGCCACGCTATCAGTACACCGCCCGCGACGTCACCACCGGCCTCGCGTTCCTCGGCTACGCCGACGAGTTGGCTCTCCTGTACGCCACCCTCTTCGCCGAGCGGATCCTCCGGCACCTTCAGGCCTGCGGCCTGGGGGACCTCGACGTCACCTGGCAGACCGACAACGGCTCGGAGTTCATCGGAAGTTGGCAGGCCAAGGAACCCTCCGCCTTCACACGGGCCATCGAGGCCGCCGGGCACATCCATCGCACCATCCCGCCCGGCCAGCATCGCTTTCAGGCCGATGTCGAGACCGTCCATGCCCTCATGGAAACCGAGTTCTACGAGATCGAGGCCTTCCGAGACCGGACCGACTTCATCCGAAAAGCCACCACCTACAACCTGTTCTTCAACCTCGCCCGCAAAAACTCCGCAAAGGAGAACAAAACCCCCTGGGAACTCGTCCTCGACAAGCATCCCCAAGCCGACCCCCGACTACCCCTGCTCGAACCCGTCTTCCTCGATGAACTCCACATCAACCAACTTCACAACTCACCCAAAGGGGGGTACGATGTGTGGGCACTTCCCTCTTGCCTCGCCCCGTTCAGGACAAGCCTTCGGGGCCGCCATAGGGCGGGCCGGCGGCAAATCAGGAATGTCCGCTTGGCGCGAATGGGGTGCGCCCGGACGGGGCTCTGGACGCAGGAAACCCTCGAAAACGGCCGAAAAACCGCACCCATCGCCACAGGGCCGAACACGAAGACCGGCATCCAGAGGGAGTACACCGCCTCGGTGAACCACGGCCTGGACGTCGCCGTGCCGCACGCCTTGCTCTTGTTCTCTTCGGAGCGGTTCCAGGCGGCGGAGGAACGCGCCCCGGAACGAGCCGCAGCGCTCTACTTGCGGGCCCTCACCTCTTCCTTGATCCGCTGGATGTGGCCGCGCCCGAGGGCTTTGACCTCACAGCCGAGTTCAAAGTAGCGGCGGATCTGGTCGTCGGAGAGGATGCCGAAGCAATCCACGACCGCGATCGGCCCTCCGGCCCACGCGACCACGTCGTCCGGCGAAAGGCCGAGGTACGGTTCGTGCCGGACGGCCAGGACGACGGCCTCGGCATCTTGAATGGCGGTCTTCAGGTGTGGCTCGATCCGCAGGTTCACGAGGTCGCCCTGGTTCCGGAAGAACCTCGCCCACGAGTGGCCGGGGGCGGGGTAGACGTCCTGCTTTTCGAGTTCGTACCAGTGCTCGACGTAGGGGTCGTGGACGCGCATCTCGGCGCCCATTTCGGTAAGTTTGCGTACGACGAGTTCGGAGCCCGAGTACCGCGTGTCGCCGACGTCCTCGCGGTAACTGGCGCCGCAGAGGCAGACGCGCGCCCCCGCGATGTAGCGGCCCATGTTCCGAAGGGCGTCGCGGACAAGTTCCGCGGCGTGCAGACCGCGGGTGTCGTTGATGTCGATCGCCGTCGGCGTGATCCGGAACACGCGGTCCTGGTCCTCGAACCCCAGGACGTGCTTGTACGCCCAGTAGCCGAGGCCCCCGTCCTTGGGCAGGCAGTAGCCGCCGATGCCCGGCCCCGGAAAGATGATGTTCGAGTGGGTGGGGCGCACCTTGATCGCCTTGTAGACCTTGACCAGGTCCACCCCGTTTCGCTCGGCGAACAGGCTCCACTCGTGAAGGAAGGCGAGGATCGTCGCGCGGTAGGAGTTCTCGACGATCTTCGTGGTCTCCGACTCGATGGGCCGGTCCATGACCGTGAGCGGAAACTCGTCGGTATTGAGCACTTCGCCCAGGAACTTGACCACGCGCCGCCGGGCCGTCTTGTTGCACCCGGCGCAGACGCGCCAGAAGTCCCGGATGCTGCTGACGTACTCGCGGCCGGGCATCACGCGCTCGAACGAGTGGGCCAGCACGGGCTCCGACGCGATCCCCCGCGCCCGGAAGGCCTTGCGCATGATCGGCATGGCGACGAACTCGGTCGTGCCGGGGGCGACCGTGGTCTCGATCAGGACGAGGCATTCCGGCGAAACCTTCTCGCCGATGAGCCGCATCGTGGCCTCCAGGGCCGCCATGTCGGCCTCGCCGGTCCGCATGTTCCCGAGGTCGTGCTTCGCGTAGTCGCACTGCACGTCCACGACGACGCAGTCGGCCAGTCCGAGGCAGTCGCTCGCAAAGGTGGCCGTCAGGGTCTTCTTGTCGAGGACGCATCGGGCGATCATCGGATCGACTTCGGGGTCCTCGGCCTTGACGGGCGAGGTGCCGCGGTTCAGCAGGGGGATCTTCCAGAAACTGCGGGTGCTCGGCCTCTGGCAGCCGATGACGAACTTCGAGGGGCGACCGGTCTTCTCGTCCACGGTGTCGGCGATGATGGCGGCCATGACGGCGCCGACGAAGCCGACACCCATGACGACGACGACCTCCTTGCCCTCGGCCCGGGCGGCGTCGACGAGCCCGTCGAGACGCTCCATCTCGGGGGCGTACGCGTCCGGGCCCGGAATGGCGAACTTCTCTCCGGCGGGACTGACGGAATACTCCGGCATGGTCTCTCTCCTGAAGTCTGGTTTCCCGTGCGGATGCCTCCGGCATCCCATGCACCTTATCGGCCGTCGGGCGGGCGAGCCATGAGAGCCAGTCGCCCTGCCTCACCCTCCGAAGGGCGCGCCGGCGCATCCGGCGGGCAGGCGGCGGAACAGGAGAGCCGCGCACCGCTGCAGGAACCGATCTCGGGCCGGAGATTCTGTGTCAGGATCGCCCGGCGGCCGTGCTTGCCTTGCCGCGAAGTGTCCCGTAGCATGGTGGGCGTGCTCCCATCGTAAATGGGGCGAAGAAGCCGAGCGACACGGGCCGATACTCAGGTTATGCAGGAAGGCCGGCCTCATTCTGAGGCACGCGTAAGGACACCCAAATGGCAGATACGTGGCTCGTGACAGGCGGCGCCGGGTTCATCGGGTCGAACCTGGTGCGCGCCTTGCTGGAGGACGGCCGCCCCGTCCGCGTCCTCGACAACTTCTCGACGGGCTTTCGCGAGAACCTCGACGACGTCAGGGACGACGTCGACCTGGTCGAAGGCGACATCCGCGACACCGGCGCCTGCCGCCGGGCCTGCGAGGGAGTCGAGATCGTGTTCCACGAGGCGGCCATTCCGAGCGTCCCGCGAAGCATGGAAGACCCGCAGACGACGTTCGACGCCAACACCGTGGGCACCCACAACATGCTCATGGCCGCCCGTGACGGGGGAGTCCGCCGCTTTGTCTTTGCCGCCAGTTCCAGCGCGTACGGCGCCGGTGAGGAACTGCCGAAACGGGAGACGATGCCCGTGCTGCCGGTCAGCCCGTACGCGGCGGCCAAGGCGGCGGGCGAACTCTACGTCTCGACGTTCTGCCGCTCGTTCGGTCTCGAGACGGTCAGCCTGAGGTATTTTAACGTCTTCGGGCCGCGCCAGGACCCGACCAACCAGTACGCCGGCGTCATTGCCGCCTTCGCCTCGCGCATGCTGCGGGGCAAGCGGCCGATCATCTTCGGCGACGGCACCCAATCCCGCGACTTCACGTACATCGACAACGTTCTGGCCGCGAACCGCCTGACGGCAGGGGCCGGGGAAGTCCTCGGCGAGGTCGTCAACATCGGCTGCGGCGAAGCCACCGACCTGAATCGGATGGTGGCCGTCTTCAACGAGATCCTCGGCACGGACCTCGATCCCGTCTACGAGCCGCCGCGCCCCGGCGACGTCAAACACAGCCTGGCCGACATCGCCGCCGCCCGCGAACTGCTGGGCTACGAGCCCCAGGCGGGCTTCGCCGACGGCCTGCGCCGGACCATTGAATGGTATCGCTGGGCCCTCGAGACGGGCTACGGCGGGTGGTAGGCTCCACCGCCAGGGACTTGAACCCCGGACCCGCTGGTTAAGAGTCAACTGCACGAAATCCCTAAGGCTTTTGACGACAAAGACTTAGGCGCCGCGGAGGAGGGCCGCGCAGCGCATTTGCAGCGCGCCGGCCGAAACGCTCCGGACAGCGCCGAACTGCAGCCTGACCTGGCCAAGAAGCCTGACCTGAGCGAAGCCGAAGGCGGGGTCGAACGGGTCGTCGGCGCATGGCGCCGCCTGCCGCGGCACGTCAAGGCCGCCATCGTCACGCTGGTCAATGCCTCGAGCGGCCAGTGAGCCGGCAGGGGCGGGTCTGCGGACCTTCCAACTACAACCCAAGAATCCGACTGATGAGCGGCTTGATACGCTCGGCGGCCGACTTATGGCAAACCAGGGTGCCGGCGTCGCCGTGGACGATGACGCATTCGCTAATGCCGATGACGGCGATCGGATGGCCGGGCTTTCCGATGACAAGGGTGCCGGCCACTTCGTCCAGGAAGGCGTTGCCGCGGACCTGGTTGCCGCATTCGTCGGGTGGGATCAGTCGGTCGGTCGCCAGCCAGCCGCCGATATCGGTCCATTCGAACGCCGCCGGCACGCACCACACGTCGTGGGCCTTTTCCATGACGCCGAAGTCGATGGAGATGGGCTTGATTCGGCGAAACGATTCCATCGCTCGCTCGGAGAACGCCCTGTCACCTACCGCGTCGGTCAGGCCGGCCAGGGCGCTGTGCGTATCGGGCAGATGCCGCTCGGCTGCCTGAAGTAACTCGCGAGCCTGCCACACGAAGATGCCGCTATTCCAGAGGAATTGCCCGGAAGCGAGGTACTGTTCAGCCTTCTGGCGATCGGGTTTCTCGACGAACTGCTCGACGCGTTGAGCCGCCAGGGGTTCGGCCGAAGCCGCCAACCGCAGGTAGCCATACCCTGTGGCGGCGCATGTGGGTCGGATGCCTATCGTGCCCAGGCCTCCTTGCCTCGCCCTTGTCACGGCGGCGGCCAGCGTCCGGCGGAATTCGGCCGCGTTGCCGATGAAATGGTCCGACGGGAAGACGGCCATGACGGCGTTCGGCCAGCGGTCGGCGACGATGAGGGAGGCGAGGATCACGGCAGCGGCCGTGTCGCGCCGCAGCGGTTCCGGAATGACGTTCCCGGGCGGGGCGTCCGGGGTCTGTTCCCGGACCAGGTCGAAGAAGTCCGCACTTGTCATGACCAGAATGCGGTCGGCCGGGACGAGCAACCGGGCCCGGTCAAAGGCCTGCATGTAAAGCGAGCGCTCGGCAAGTTCGGTCAGGAACTGTTTGGGACGCTGCGGCGTGCTGAGCGGCCAGAAGCGGGTTCCGATGCCGCCAGCCATGAGCACGGCGACAACGTCGTGGAACGCGTCCGACTCCGCTTCCGGGATGGGTTCCGGCTCCGACTGCACGGACGAGCGAAGGTCAGATTGGACCTGGGGTGTCATGAAAGGCCTCCACTTCCCGTTTCGGCGCACGGTACAGCCGGGTGCTGCGTACTCATCGGCATTGCCATGGGAACATGATTGACGGTTTCCCGGCGCTTAGAGAGGCAATCACCGGCGCCGTTCGTTAACGGCTCGTTGAGCGCCCCCACGCCCCTGACACGCATGCGTTTGCAGACGGTACCGCGAGATGGCCCGGGCGATTCAATGTGCTGAGCATACCATAGACGCAGGCTGCGGGCCACCATTTGCCGATGGAGGGCGGCTTGGGAGACGCTGACCTGGAAGAGCGGCTCTGAGGCTACTTGTTGTAACGCAGGCGTCTGTGCGTTATTGTGGGTGCTTCCCACGGCGAAACCTGATGGCGTTCAGCGTGATTCCGGACCTCCCGGCGACGAGGGCGGTTGGGCCTTCTGAAGGCCGAGGCGGATATGTCGGTTGATTCCGATACATCAGCGTCGGGGCAAGGCAGTCGCGTCCTGACTGCGCTGCTGCCGCTGGGCTGTATCGCGGTGGTCTTCGTTGGACTGCGTTTTCTCCTTGCGTCGCCGGACGTGCCTGATTATGTCCGCGGCCGATTTGGCCGCGGGCCCGGCAGTCTTGCCGTGGCTGTGTTTTCCGTCTGGCTGCTCTGGCTGGGGTTCGCGCCGGCCTGGCTGGGCAACGTAATCCTGAGGAAGCCCAAGTGGAGCCTGGGCCTGCCGGTCTGGGCAGTCGTGCTGGGTGGGACGTTTCTCGTGATGTTTCGCGTCTCGACGGTCGGATTGTCCTGGGGCGAGTGGTGGAATGAGCAGACCTTCCATTGGGTCCTTCTGTTTTCCTACGTGGCCCTGATCCTCACTGTCAGCAGCGCTGTTGTAGGTGCCGCGAGACTCCTGACGTGGGACTCGGCTTCAAAATGCGTCCTTTTCCTGCTCCTGATGGGGCTCCCCTGGATCCTGCTGGCTCATATCGTCCTGGTCAGCCAGGGGATCGACGAAGGTGCCACGGGCTTCCTGCGGGCCGAGCCGTTTGGCGGCCACGTTTTCCTCGTGCTTCTGCTCTTTCTCGTCGGCATGAACGGGGCGGCAGTTGGCTTTGCGCTCCGGCGGCCTCGGATAGGCTTCCTCCTCGGTTCACTGACAGCCACAGGGCTGTTGGTGGCGCCCGGGTGGTTGCTGCTGCGTTTGGGCCTGGCGCCGGAGGTCGTTGACGGCGGCACGACGTTCCCGGCCGTTCGGCTGCTCCTGGCCGCTCATTCGCACGTACCGCCATCTTCGGGCCACCTGTTTTTCCGTTGGTGCCTGGTGCAGGTCGGCCTGGTGTTGGTGCTGGCAGCCGGGCAGTTGTGCGCGCTGCGTCTTGTGCGGAGAGCGCCGGCTGAAGGGGCGGGCGAGGGCGCGCCCGCGCCGGCGGAAGAGGAGTCTACTCCGGCCCTTCCTGGCGGGGGGAGGCCGAAGACTCGTTTAGGCCGTGCTTACTTCATTCTGACCTTTGTGTATGCCTTTCTCGCGGTGTACGGCTCTCTGATCCCGCTGGATTTCCATCCTCGTCCGGTTGAAGAGGCGCTGGAGGTGTTTCTCAGAACGCCGTATCTGATGCTCCAGGTAGGAAACCGTGCTGACTTTGTGGCGAACCTGCTGTTGTTCATTCCCCTGACGTTCCTGGCGATGGGCGCGCTGACGCGGGAAAACACGCGCGGCGGCCGGTGGCTCCTTGTTCTCCTTGTGATGGCGGGAGCCGTTATCCTGAGCCTTGGCATCGAGTTCGCGCAGTTGTTCTTTCCGCCGCGGACCGTTTCGCTGAATGATATCCTGGCCGAGTGCGCGGGCGCGGCCGTCGGCATCGTGGCGTGGCTTGCGCTCGGGGGGCGGATCACGGCGTGGTGGCGGGGCCTGCTCCATCGACGCGGGTCGCGAGAACTGGCTGCGCAGGTGCTCACGGGCTACGTGGCGGCCCTGGTGCTGTACCAGTTGTTCCCGTACGACCTGGTCGTTTCGGCCGACGAGATGATGGTCGAACTGCGTCAAGGGAAACTCGTTCTCGCCCCGTTTGCCGACCTGCATCGGGCCTCGATTCTGGTTTTCCTGAAGAAGGCCGCGGTCTTGATTCCCGTGGGATACTGGGTTGTGGTCCGATGGGCGCGGTGGCGCCGCCCGGTGCTGGCAGCGCTGGCGCTGGGCGCAGGGCTGACCCTTGCCCTTGAACTGCTCCAGTTGCTCGTGTACACACGGTATTCGAGTTCGACGGACGTGATCCTGGGCACGTGGGGGGCTGGGATGGGCGGCGCGCTGGCCACGCAGTTCGGCCCCGCGGCCACGCGTCCTTTACCGAGAGGGGCCCTCTGGCGGTGCTTCAGTTGGGGGCTTCGGCTGACCGCAACGGTGGCTGTGGTCTCGGCACTCCTGTGGGGCAAGTGGCAACCTCTGGAGTTCCAGTGGCCCGACGAAGGCCTGGCCAACGCGCTGGCGAAGACGGTCCAGGTGCCGTTTTTTTACCAGTACTGGAACGCCGAGTTTGAGGCCGCCGCCCAGTTGCTGCAAGATCTTTCCATCCCGTTGGCGTTAGGCCTGCTGCTGATGAGTCTGACGCCGGGTATCCTCGGCGGCAGGCGGCTGGTTGCCGCCGTCGTCGCGGGGGCGGTGCCCGCCGCCGTGGAACTGGGGCAAGTATTCTTCCCGCCGCATACTGCCGACATGACAACGGCGGTTCTCGCGGCTGCCGGGGGCGTTGTCGGGGTATTCCTTTACAGGCGCTTTGTAGAAACGTTTATCCGTCCCGGGTATGCAACCGATGCGGACGTAGAGGTCCGGGAGTCTACCTGAGGTGCGGTCGAGGTTCGGAGGTCGGCGTGGACCGGAGGCAGCCGGTGGAACCGTGCAAGAGGGATGCGTGAGGCATGGAGTTTGAGCCGAGGCCGGGCATCCTCGCGCTGCTGGCTGCAGCAAGTTTGGCACTGGCGACCGCTGCTGCGGCAGCGCGCGGGGCCGACCTCGCTGCCGAGGCCAAGGCGCTGGCCGAACTGAACCTGCGGAAGTTCGGCGAGGGCTACACCACACGGATCGATAACAGACGGCATCTGGTTTACGTTTCGGCGCTTGATCCGGGGGCCTTCGACCGCGTCGTGGGGATGTTGGGGCCATACGCCGACGCCCAGCGGTCGCTGCTTTTCCCGGCCCCTTTTCAGTGGAACGTGACGGTGGTCCTTCCGACGCTGAGCGATTACCGCGAGTCGCACCCTCCGGCCGAGGCGTCGGGCTATTACCGGCCGGCAACACGCACGCTGACGAGCATGAGCCTGAGCGACGTGCTGGTTCATGAGTTCACCCATGCCCTCCATCACAGCGACCAAGTTCGGGCCAACCAGCGGCATCCGGTATGGATATCGGAAGGCCTGGCGACGCTGTTCCAGCGGTCACGCGTCCGTGAGGGAAAGATCGAGTCGCTTCTGGACGCCGGTTTGGCCGTGCTTCGAGAGTCTGTTCGGCAGAAGCGGGTCCGTTCGCTGGCTGCTCTTTGCGCCATGGACCAGGAGGCGTTCTCTTTGGACGCAGAGGCCTGCTACCCGCACGCGCGCTACGTCATGCTGTACCTGCACCGGCAGGGGAAACTCAGGGAGTTCTACGAGACGTACAAGTCACACTACGCTTCGGACCTCACGGGCGTGAAAGCCCTCGAGGCAACGCTCGGGAAGCCCCTTGACGAGATCGAGTCGGACTGGCGCCGGTGGGTTCTTGAATTGAAGCCTCCCTGGCGGCCGGCGCGGCCGCCCACATCGCACCTGGGGATCCTGATGAGGCGCGTGCCGGAGGGCGTTCGGGTGGAGGGGTTCCTGCGGGGCTCGGCCGCTGAGCGCGCCGGCGTGCTGAAGGTTGACGACATCGTCATCTCGGTGGCGGGGCACGCCACGCCGACGGCACAGAAACTGGCGGAGGCGGTCGGGTCATGCAAGCCCGGCGAAGTTGTTGAGATCGAGATCATCCGGGATGGCCGCACAACCGTTGTCAAACACGTTCTCGGAGCCGTGCGGCAGTGACGCCGCTTTGGCCGAGTACGTCCGCGAATGGGGCGTCTTTGAACCGGTCCTTGCCGCAACGCTTCGCGCGCCCTGAGGCGTTTACTGCCGGCCGTAAACATGGGTCTCTTGCGGCCGGTCAAGGAGGGAGTCGAGGCACCGGCTGACGTTCGCGAACCTGAACCGCCCGAGGAGCCAGCCGAGTTTGGCCTCGGTCTTTCGAAGGCCGACGCGGTGGCGGAAGCGCGTCAGGCGGGGCATTGGCAGGACGGGCTGGCCGGGGTCCAACTCCCACGGATGAAGATAAATCATTCCGCGCCGTCCCTGGCGTGCAGCCGTCTTGAGAGCCCGGCCGACAACCCGCACGGGAAGCAGGCGAAGATACCCGCCGCCCCCGACCGGCCAGTTGGTTCCTGCGAAGCGGAGCGTCAGTGGCGGGATCTCCAGCAGGCCTCCCCCCGCCGGCCCGACCGCACGATGGATGCCCCTCGGCGCATCGGGGACGCCGTACCGGTCGTGGTGAATCGGGAAAACCGATGAGTCGTACCGGTAGCCGGTCTCGGCGAGCACGTCCAGGGCCCACGCCGTCTCGTGCGTGATGGAAAACGTCGGGGCACGGTATCCGATGACAGGTCGGCCGGAGAGGTCCTCCAGCATCCTGCGGCTGTCGAGGAGTTCCCGGCGGAACTGGTTCGGGGTAAGGTGCTGGAGCATCCGGTGCTCCATGCCGTGCGAGGCGATCTCGTGGCCGGCGTCGGCAATTCGGCGTACGACGGCCGGCTCGTGCTGCGCCACCCAGCCGAGGACGAAGAACGTGGCCGAGGCCTGATGGTCGGCCAGGGCCTGGAGGACACGATCAACCGACGGGGAAAGACGTGTCGCGAACCCTTGCCAATCCTCTCGCCGGACGCCGGACCTGGCGGCCGCCTCAACCTGAAAGTACTCTTCGACGTCGAAACTCAAGAGGTGCACCATGTCCCCCGAACCCGATAGGGCCTCGGCATGCTCCTGGGGCGGGGTCACGGTTGCTCAAGCCCCTTCGAGTTTGGCAAGGGCTTCGCGGGCAAGGCGTATGGCCTTGGCGGCTCCTTTGGGAATGTCCTCGCCTCGCGCTTTGAGCCCCTCGCCGAGGTCCACTGCGGCCTGGAGGTGCCACCGGGCCAGCCGCGTGTTGCCGGCCTGGTTCTCGGCCAGTCCAAGGTGGTAGTGGATTTCGGGTGAATCGGGCAATCCCCTGACGGCCCGCCGCAGTTCGGGGATCGCTTCGTCGTTGCGGCCCATCAGATGGGCGATCCACCCCTTGGTGTCGCGGAAGGCGGGGACGTCGGGCGCCCCCTTGACGGCGGCTTCGGCCCAAACGGCCGCTTTGGCCAGTTTGTCCTTATCACTGGCGTGGAGTTCCGATGTCAGGTAAGCGGCGTTGTTGGCGGCCACCGGACTGCGAGTCTTCTCCCACACCTGATCGTATAGCGGGAGGGCCTCCTGGAGTCGGCCCGCGCCTTCGGTGGCCATGGCCTGATTCATCACCAACTGCGGGTTGCCGTTTTCGGCCTCGGCGGCAAGGCGGTATATCTGTGCGGCTTCCTCGAATTGCTTTTCGTGCGTCAGTAGAGAGGCCTGGATGATCCGGGCAAGAACACAATCGGGCGGTTTCAGGATCTTGAGGACTTCGCGCAGGTCGGCGGGTTCCGTCGCGCGCTGGGCGGCCAGGGCCGCGGCCCATTGGGATGTGGGGCGAGCCTTCAGCGATTCCAGCGCCCAGGCGCGTCCGCATTCCGGCAGGCCGAGGTCCATCGCCACGGATAATTTCAGCAACTTGACCGCCTCGGCCCGGATGCCGGGATTGCTCTTGGCCGAGGAGATCAGTTCGCCCACGACGGCCCGACCGATCAGGTCCTGGCCTGTGGACGCTTCCAGTTGCTTCTCGGCCTCCTCGTTTGCTCCGGTTGCGACGGCGGCCAGGACCTTGTACGTCATGGGAATCGGGACGGGTGGCGTTGCCTGGGCAAGCAGTTGCTCGAGTTGTGCCAGACGGTCGGACCATTTCTTGGCATCGTCGCCGGTCTGTACGGCGAGGCACAGGCCCAGCATCGCATCGTGCAGGTCCGCTTGGCCCGTCTCAGGAAGCATGGTCCGGGCTGTTTCAGGCTGGTCATCCATCGTCAGCAGAGCCGCCGTTCGTTTCCACGCGGGTCTCGGGATGCGCTTGGTGGTTTCCACGCTCAGTTTGGCTGCCCCCTGGTGGTCGCCTGCTCTGAGCATGGCGTGGACGGCAAGCAGGCACAAGGTTGCCGGCGGCGCCGCGTCCTGAGGCATGTCGGCCACGAAGGCCTGAAACTCCTTGACGGCATCGGCCGGGCGGTTGGCGCGGAGGAGGATATCCATTCGCTGGGCGGTCAGGTTCGCGAGGGCGGGCTTATCAGCCTCGACCTTACGGAGGATGGCCAATTTCTCGTCGTCCGACTCCGCCAGTTGGGCCAGCAGTTGCTGCGCCTCAACGTATTGCGGCGCGTACTTGGGCACCTTTCGGAGTTCCTGGCGTGCCCTGTCCTGCTGGCCGAGCACGGCAAAGGCCCGCCCAAGGGCCACCCGCAGTTCAGGCTTTTCCGCGGCCCCCTTGCCGGCGAATTCACCCAGCAGGTCGATGGCCTGTTTGTGGAGACCCCAGCGGGCAAACAGAACGGCTTGTTCGTGCAGGGCGAGGCTTTCGCCGGTCTCGCCGTAATTGTTGAGTTCCTTCAGCGTCTCCAACGCCTCCGTTGGTCTTTGCTCGGCGTCCAGCGCCCTGGCCAGCGTTACACGGCTGCTGAGGTTGGCGGGCTGGCGGGCAACGGCCTCGCGGTAACATTCGATGGCTTCCTTCCGGCGCTCCAGGGCGTTGAGGGCGGCGGCGCGCAGGAGGCACGGTCGCGGGTCGTTCGGGCCGAACCGGTCCAGTTCGTCGGCGACCGTCAGCGCCTTTTCCGGCTGGCGGGTCTGGAGGTAGAACATGCCGATGCGGTCGAGGAACACGGTGTTCTCGGCCTTCACGGCCGCTTGCTGGAGTTCCTGGAGGATAGGGCCGGCCTCGCCAACTCGCCCGGCGTTCGCGAGGACCGCCGCCTTGGCGAGGAGCACTTGGCTTCGCCAGGGCTCCTGGTTGGGCAGCCGATCCAGTTCCAGGATGGCGCGATCCGGATGACCGGCCATCGCCAGGCAGCGGACGCGGTCCAACTGCGCGAAGTTCCGACGGTCCTCGGGTGCACTGGTACGGCTTGCCAGCCGGCCGTAGGCCTCGGCCGCCGCCTCGTACTGACGCGTTTGCTGAAACAGCCAGGCCATCGCCGAGTCGACCAGGTCCCGTTCAGCGCCGGGGATGGCGGCCAGGTACACCTCCACCTCCGCGGGCTCCTTACTCCGGCTCAACGCCCTGGCCAATTCCCGATAGACCAGGATCCGGTCGGGCGCCGTCTTGAGGGTGGCGGTCCATTGCTTGATGGCCTCCTCCGATTGGCCCAGGACGAGATGGGCGCGGCCGAGGAGCCAGCGGGTCTCGGCGTCGTTCGGGTCCTTTTCCAGGACAGCCTTGCACACGTCGACGCATCGTTCCATCTCGCCGTGGTGGAGGTAGGTGAGCGCCATGGCGAGGCCCTGTTGCTTGCCGGCGGCCGCTCCTCCCAGAATCTGGTCGGCGGCCAGCGACTCGCCGCGGAGTACCTTGATCTGCATCGCCAGGAGGCCGGCATCGGGATTCGATGGTTCGCGGCCCAGCACCTGCTCGATCTCGGACGCGGCTTCGTCCAGGAGCCCGTCGTTGACCAGGACACGGACCAGGGCCAGACGATAGGCGGTGTTCTGCGGGTCCAACTGGACACAAGCCCGGTACTGGTCAATAGCCTGCATGGTCCGGCGGGTTCTCGCGTACAGGTTGCCGAGTCCGAAACGAGGGGCCGCGGCCTGTGGATAGGCTTCGACCGTATCGATGAGGAGCGTCTCCGCTTCGGCCGTCTTTCCCACCCGGAGCATGGCCTGGGCCACCGCCAGGCGGTCGGTCAAGGTTATGGGCTTGACATCGGATGCCCTGGTTGCGGCGTCTCGGGCGGCACCGGGGTCGCCGAGCAGTGCGTAACCCTGAGCGATGGCCAAGGCCATGTCGGCACGGTCGGCCCACCGCTTCTCGGCGGCCTTGAGCGCGTCGAGAGCGACGCGGGGCTGCTCGGTGCGGACGGCGGTTTCGACGAAGAGCCCGATGGCAGCAGGGCTGTCCGGGTGTGCCGCGTAAAGCGCCTTGGCCTCCGAGAACGCCTGGTCGTAAAACCCGTCGGCGAGGAGGCTTCCCGCCAGGTCGGCACGGGCCCCGGCGTGCTTCGGATCGAGTTCGGTCACCTTCCGCAAGGCCTCTTTGGCGAGTTCGTCCTTCTTGTTCGCAAAAGCGGCCTTGGCGTAAGCGTAGTGGGCCGCCGCCGATTGCCGGAAATCCGTTTTCAGGGCGAAAAGGTCTTTCTCCGCCTGGACGTAGTCGCCCTGGGCCATCGTGGCCCTGGCGAGCAGCAGCCTGGCGTCGGCCTGGCCCGCGTCGGTCTCGAGAACGGTGTTGCAGATCTCCTCTACCTTTTTGAAGTCAGCGAGCCTGAGGGCCATTTCGGCCCGCGCGAGCCTTACCCGAAGGGCGTCGCGGTGGTCCGGATGTCGTTCGAGGATCTTGTCCAGTTTCTCGCAGCCCGTCTTGATTTTCTCGCGCTCGGCGGGGGAACCTGCTTCAGCGTCGGTTGGAGTGGCTTCGCGCATAATCAGCATCATGGCGGCCAGCGGGGGCGGATCGTCCAGCGACATGATGGCCTCTGCCGCAACGGCCAGGGCCTCTTCGAAGACCTTCCGCTGCTCTGCGGGTTTCTTCGGGTCGTTCAGTTCGCCGTCGCAGAGCCGGACAAGGGCGTTGGCGGCCCGCTCATGC
>Ga0111188_1060_pt1 | contig 14981 bp, 11 predicted proteins | sample DeeMarSWOR324_28_FD_80358 | JGI IMG/M metagenome (GOLD analysis project Ga0111188, IMG submission 80358) | Planctomycetes bacterium SM23_25
AACGCGCTGTTTCGGCACCGCGCGGCGGGCAAGATTGCCCACCGCGCTATCCCTTGCGAGGCGCCGTGCGAAGTTGACAAAGTAGCGCTACTTCCCACCCTCCTGCACGGCGTACAGATGGTTGGCGGTAACGATGTACACGGTGCCGTTCGCGGCCGTGGGGGTGCTGCTCATGGCGCCGTCGAGTTCGACCGAACAGAGGACCCGTTTCTCTTTGCCGGCCGCCAGGATCCAGAAATCCTTCCGCCGCGTGCCGACGTACACCTTGCCGTCGGCCACCAGCGTCGAGGCCCACATCTCGCCCTTCGTCTCGTGGGTCCAGCAGGGTTTGCCGGTCTCGGCATCGACGCAGTGGACGGTGCGTCCGCAGTCGGCCACGTAGACGAGGCCGCCGGCGATCGCCGGCGTCGAGCAGCAGTGCATCCGGAGGGGGTAGGACCACCGCTCGCCCGTCCTGGTGACGTCGCCGGAGCCTGAGGCGTCGATGCACTTGAGGTAGGCCTCGTTTTTGCCCCACCAGATGTCGCCGCCGGCGGTCACGTAGACGCGGCCGTTGTGAAAGACGGGCGTGCTCTTGATGTTGCTGGGGCCCTCCTTGCGGTTTCTCACGTACTCGTGGACGTTCTCCTTGGGGGCGGTGGGGTCGCAGTCGAACCACCAGACCTTCTTCAGGAGCGCCAGGTCCGGTGGCGGCCGCGCGGTGTCGAGCGGGTCGAAGGCATACACGACGCCGTCGCCCCCGCCGAAGACGATGAGCCGGCGGCCGGCGACCTCGCCCAGCGCAGGCGACGACCACGTGCAGTGGAAGATCTTCCATCCGATCCGCTCGTCGTCGCGGGCGACGAGGCGGCCGGTCGCCTTGTCGAGCACGATCAGGCTGGGCGCATCCGGACGCCGGATGTGCCGGTGCGTGTTGTCCACGCCGGTGCTCGTGTTCAGGTACAGGTACGGCCCGTCGATGAGGATCGAGGCGTGGGCGGCGTCGTGGGGGTAACTGCCCGCCTCGTTATGGGTGTCGAAGCGCCAGAGGATGTCGGCGTCGGTCTTGCCGACGGGCATCGGCGGGCCGCCGTCGGCCATGAAGCGGCCCTCATCCTGGTAAGGGCCGTCGTTGCCGTCGGCCTGGCCCGCGAGGTCGAGGCAGAGGACCTCTCCCCGGCTGCTGACGACGTAGACGCGCTTGCCCTCGACCGTGGCCGGCGAACAGAGGCCCATGAGGGGCCAATCCTTGTACCGGTCGCCGTGGATCTTCGGGACGACCAGTTGCCAGCAGAACGCCCCGTCGGCCTCGCTGAAGCACATGAGGACGCCGCGGTCACCCTCGTGCTTGGGGTCGCGCGGCACGTCGTTGTTCGTGCCGACGAGCACCTTGCCGCCCGCCACCACCGGCGTCGCGTGCGTGTTGGTGCCCAGGCGGACCGACCACTTGACGTTCCTGCCCGTAGCCGGGTCGAACGTGTCGGGGAGGCCGGTCTCGGCGGAGACCATGTTCCGGGAGTGGCGCTCGCCCCACTGGGGCTGGTCGGCGGCCCAGGCCGGGCTGCATGCCGCAACGAGGCCCAGCAACGCCCACGCCTTCGCCGGCCGAAGTAGGATCTCTCGAGCCAAGACCACGCTCCTCTCGAAGGTGCGACATTCCCCACGCCGGTTTCCTGTTGGGGGATTGAACCGCCGTCTTGAACGGAGGTAGCGTTGAGATGCTCGGCCTCGACTTCGGCTTGCGGCCATGGCCGACCCAGCGGAGGCGTTCGCGCTTCGCCAGGTCGACCTCGGCCCAGAAGACGCCGCTCTTGCCCGCGTTGGCGGCGAGGATGCGGCCCATCGGGTCGATGACCATGCTCTGGCCGTCGTAGACACTCGGCACGAGGTACAGGCCGTTGTCGCGGGCGCGGACGCGGAACGTCGTCTCGCCGTTCACGCAGCCGTCCTCGTCGGGCAGCGTGTTGCCCCAGGTGGGGGCGAAGAGGACCTGTGCCCCGCGCAGGGCGAACGCCTCGGCCGCCTCCGGAAAGAACCAGTCGTAGCAGATCATGACGGCCACGCAGCCGAAATCGGTCTGGAAGACGGGGTATTCGCCGCCGGGCGCGATGCCCTTCTTCCACTCTTCGCGCGGCAGATGGACCTTGCGGTACGTTCCCGCGAGGCGCCCCTGGCGGTCGATGAGGACGGCGGTGTTGTAGACTCGGCCGCCGTCGCGCTCGGTGAGGCCCGCGACGACCCAGATCTTGTTTCTGCGTGCCGCTTCGCCGAGGCGTTCGGTGTCCGGGCCGGGGATCGGCCTGGCAAGGTCTTCGAGTGTCGCGGCTGTGCCGATGGTCGTGATGGCCTCGCACAGGCAGACGATGTCGAGGCCGAGTGTGCCGGCGGCATCGATATGTCGAGGCCGAGTGTGCCGGCGGCATCGATCTGGGCGCACCACAGGTCGAGGTTCTTCTCGGGCGTCGAGTTCTTCGGCCGAAGGTACACGGTGCCGAGTTTGACCTTGCGCGGCTTGGGGGGCTCGGTCGGCCACAGGCCGGCCCGCTTCCAGAGGACCGACCCCGCCCCGGGCCACTTGACTTCGAGCGTCAACCTCGCGGCGTCGGCCTCTTCGGGGGCGACGAACACGTCCCCGAACGCGGCCGCGCCCTCTTGGAGGACGGGCCCGCGGACGAGCCAGCCGGCCGGGTGCATCTGCTTCTTCCCCTTGAACCACTCCAGCCGCACCATGACCGAGCGGCGCGGCGTGGCGATGGCCGTGAGGTCGCACACGGCCTCAACGGCGTACGCCTTGCCGCCCTCGATGCCGTCGATTTGCTGCCACACGCCGCCGACGCCATAGGGCTCCTTGGGCGAGGAGACGAGCAGCCCGCGATCCGTTTGGCAAATCGCGCAGGCGGCACGCTCCCACGGGGGCTTCCAGACGGTCCAGTGCCGGATGCTCTCGCCCTGGCCGAGGGTGAAGGCGGGGTTGCGGACCAGGTTCCCGGGGGTCTCGGCCCCATCGGCCCCGACGGCCAAGGCGAAAAGTCCAAGGACCGCGCCGATTACGAGGCCGACGTAGGCGAGCATGGTTGGCTCCTTAACGCCGCCTGGCGCGGCGGGTCTCCGTACCCGCCGCGCGAGAATGTCACCAGCCTCCCGGGGCATGGACCGGCACCTGGGCCCAAGGTCAAGGGATTCGACTACGTGTACGCCACAGGCCCGCGCACGTCAATTCAAAAGGGGGCCCAGGCGGTAACGCCTCAGTTACGCGTCGAGTGAGGATGCACCAATCCGAGCCGCGCCCGCAAGGAAGCGGCCGCTCCCTGAGGGTCGCGGCTCTGCTACAACGCGCGACGGCCAGCCCGACGGCCGTGGCACCCGTCGGCGTAACGGACAACCGACCCTTCATCGCGTCAAACCGGCGGAAAGGTTTTGCCGCCACTGGGCGGACTTGGTAAGGTTAAAGGCGTATACACAGCCGCGCTCGCGGCGCGGCACGACGGGCAAAGTGCAGCGGGTTCGAGAAAGGAGAACGCGCGCCATGAAGGGCATGACACGCAGGAAGTTTCTGAAGCGGACGGCCACGGCGGGGGCCGCCACGGCCCTGTCGGCGTACTCGTACAGCCGGGTGCTCGGGGCGAACGACGCCATCCGGGTGGGCATCGTGGGGTTCCGGGGCCAGGGCGGCAGCCACCTCAGCACCCATCTCAGCGACGGATTCAAGAAGATGGGGGTCCGCGTCACGGCCATCTGCGACGTCGACAAGGACGTCCTGGCCGGCGGCGTCTCGACCTGCGAGAAGAAAGGCGCGAAGGTCGCGCCGTACGTCGATGTCCGCAAACTCCTCGCCGACAGGAACGTGGACACCGTCGTCACGGGCACGCCGAACCACTGGCACTCGCTCATCTCGATCTGGGCGTGCCAGGCGGGCAAGGACATCTACGTCGAGAAGCCGATGTCGCACGACATCTTCGAGGGCCGCAAGGTCGTCGAGGCCGCCGCCAAGTACAACCGCATCGTGTACGTCGGCACGCAGAACCGCAGCGATGAGGGCCTGTGCGAAGCCTATGAGTGGATCCGGGCCGGCAACCTCGGCAAGATCGTCCGGGCCCGCGGATTCTGTTACAAGCCGCGCGGCAGTATCGGCAAGACGACGGGCCCGCAGCCCATCCCGCCGTCGATCGACTACGACCTGTGGTGCGGCCCGGCGCCCAAGACGCCGTTGCGACGCAAGCGGCTGCACTACGACTGGCACTGGTTCTGGGCCACCGGCAACGCCGACATCGGCAACCAGGGCATCCACGAGATGGACAAGTGCCGTTGGGGCATCGGCGCCAAGACGATCAAGCGGGCCATGGGAATCGGCGGCCGCTTCGGATACGACGACGACGCCGAGACACCCAACACCGAAACCGTCTTCCTCGAGACCGACACCGTGCCCATCATTTTCGAGACCCGCGGCCTGCCGATGCGCAAGGCCACCGAGCAGGAAAAGCGTCCGCCCATGGATGCCTACAAGGGCGTCCGCATCGGTGAGATCATCGAGTGCGAAGGCGGATATTACGACGGCGGCTGGGCCTACGACAAGGACGGCAAGAAGATGAAGCAGTTCCCGCGCGACCGGGGCGGCAAGCACCGCGAGAACTTCATCAAGTGCCTCCGCAGCCGCAGGCCCCAGGACAACCCCGCCCCGCCGATCGACGGGCACCTCTCGGCCGTCTGCTTCCACACCGGCAACCTCTCGTACCGCCTCGGCAAAGAGATGGACCGGAACCAGACGGCCGAGATGTTCAAGACCGACAAGGTGGCGCAGGAGTGCTGGGATCGGTTCCAGCAGCACGTCTCGGCCAACGAGGATGCCCCGTCGGCGTGGAAGCCCACGGTCGGGCCGTGGCTCGAGTTCGACCCCGAGAAGGAGATCTTCACCGGGGCGTTCGCGCAGCAGGCCAACGTCCTGCGCAAAGGGACCGCGGGTGGCAAGTACCGGGCGCCGTTCGTCGTGCCGGATAGAGTGTAGAGGAACCGCAAACAAGCGAAGAAGCGCGGCGGGCAGGATTGCCCGTCTACCGCTTCCGCCTCGGGCGTTTCGAGCGTTCGGCGTACTCGTGGGAGATGGCCTCGGCCTTCTTGCGGGCCTCGGCGCCGTAGTCCCAGAACTCCTCGACGATTCTTTTGATTTCCGGAAACGCATCGTCGGTGTCTCTGTACGTGCGGCGCAGGTCGGCCAACTGCCGTTTGAGTTGCACAACGACGTCCCCGTACGCGGGGTCGTCGTACACGTTATTCACCTCGTGCGGGTCTTTTACCAGGTCGTAGAGTTCCCATCCCGGCGGGGTGCGGTTCTGCCCGCCCGTGGTGCACCCGTAATAGAAGATGAGTTTGTGCGTCTTGGTGCGGATGCCGAAGTGGGCGGGGTTCCAGTGATGGGCCATGTGCATCCAGTAGCGGTAGTAGGCGGCCTTTTTCCAGTCGGCCGGTTCTTTGCCGGTCTCGAGGATGGACTTGAAACTTCGGCCCTGCATCCGGGGGGGCGTCCTTGCGCCTGCAAAGTCGAGCATCGTGGGGCCGTAATCGACGTTCTCGACGATCGCATCGGTCCGCGAACCGGCCTTGATGGTCCTGGGGTACCGCACGATGAACGGCATGCGCTGCGACTCGTCGTACATCCAGCGTTTGTCCTGGTAGTCGTGCTCGCCGAGCATGAAGCCCTGGTCGCCGGTGTACATGATGACGCAATCGTCGAGGATGCCCTCGGCCTTCATATAATCGAGGAACCGCTTGAGGTTGTCGTCGATGCCCTTGACGCACCGCAGGAACTTCTTGAGGTACGTCTGGTACGCCTGCCGCTTGGCCTCGTCGTCCGAGAGGCCGGGGGCCCTGGCCCAGGTCCGCGCATAGTTGCGCAAGGCGTGCCGCCGGCCGATCGACGTGCCGATGTACGGCACGAGTTCGTCGTTGTGGCCGCGCGTGGCGATGGAGCCGAAGTTCGGCTGCTTCCACATGCTCTCGGGTTCCGGGATGTCCACGTCGGCCAGGTAGTCGTCGTACCGCCTGGCGTTCTGGAACATGTCGTGCGGCGCTTTGAAATGATACAGCAGAAAGAAGGGCCTGGTCTTGTTGCGGCCCTTCATCCACTCCAGGACGCTGTCGGTGATGCAATCGGACGAGTGGCCGGTCATCTTGACCATGTTGTTCGGCCACGCGCCCTTGCCCTTCTCGCGGAACGACGGGTCGTAGTAGTCGCCCTGGCCGGGCAGCACCTTGTAGTAGTCGAAGTTCGGTTCCAGTTTCAGGTGCCACTTGCCGATCACGGCCGTCTGGTACCCGGCCTTCCTCATCTCGATGGCCAGATACTGATTCTCGGGCGCCAGGTTGCCGCCGAGGTCAAGGACCCCGTTCACGTTGCTGTACTGGCCGGTCATGATGCACGCGCGGCTGGGCGTACAGATGGCGTTGGTGCAGAAGGCGTTCTCGAGGAGCACGCCGTCGGCGGCCAGCGTGTCGATGACGGGGGTCGGGTTGAGCCTGGCCAGACGGCCGCCGTAGGCGCCGATGGCGTGGGCCGCATGGTCGTCGGACATGATGAAGATGATGTTGGGCCTCTCGGCCGGCGCCTTGGCGGCCCTGCCTGCCGACGGCAGCGTCATGGCGGCGGCGCCGACGCCCATCGCCCTCACAAACTCGCGGCGTGTTGGCACGGTTTCGATCCTTTGTTTTGTACTGATGCCACCCGGCGACTCGGCGTTGGCCGTCCGCTACCTCCCCATCCGTTCGAAGGCAAACAGGTGCTGGCGGCCGACACCTACTCCCGGGCCGTGCGATCACGGATCTCGTCGAGGCGCGGCATGATGGCGGAATCGGCCTTGACCTCGCACAGCGGGCCCAGTTGCTCGTGGATGTACTCCCAGTCCAGGGCGCCGGCCTGCCGTACCACCACGCCCTCGACGTCAGCCCAATCGCGCGGGCGGTCCGCGAAGGCTTTCTGGACAATCAGATCTTCCGCTGAACAGGTGAGGAGCGAGACCCCCGGCGCGAAGGCAAACGCCGTTGCGCGGCGAACCATGCTCTCTTCAAACGGGATGCCGCCGAGGGCCATGTCGACGGGCACGCCGTTGCCCGCCCGAAAGAGAACCACGCGACTTTGCCGCGCGAACTCGCGTGCGTCGGCAACGCGCGGTGCGAAATGGTCGAGCACCTCGCCGACGTACCGCTCTTCCTGGCCGAAGCCCGACAACACCGTCACATCCAGGTCTCGTGTGGCCCGGGGCTCGCCCCAACGCGCGACGGCCAGGCCTCCGATGAAGCAGAACGACCAGCCGCGCGATTCCAGGAAACGCTGGACCTCCACCGCGGCCTCGAACAGGGGGTTCATCGGCGCACTTTCTGAAACAGACGCTGTTGCTCAACCAGGCCGGTCCCTGCCTGCGGCCGGGCCAGCGAGACGCCGAGGTCGAACAGGGCGTCGATGGCAGCGGCCGCCTCCTCACGGGTCAGCGCCTGCAACTCGCGCCGCCGCACGTCCTCCAACATGGGGCCCGCGCGTCGCCAGGCATCCGCCCAGGCGCGGATTTTGTCGTCGCTTGAGAGGGCCATCCTCCACCTCCACGCGCCTCGCCTTATAGCACGAGCGTGGCAGGAGCGTCAACTGCCCCCAAGACAAGAGCACGCCTGTCCCTGCCCGGCGAACGCACTCAGCCGGGGCGCGCGGCTACTTCTCCATCCGCTCGAAGGCGAACAGGTGCTGGCGGCTGACCACGTACAGGCGGCCGCCCGCGGCCACCGGCGACGCCCACACCGACCCCGGCAGCCGCACCTGGCTGATGAGCCGTTTCTCCTTTCCGGCGGCCAGCACGTAGAAGTCGCCCTTGACCGTCCCGACGAACACCTTGCCGTCGGCCACGAGCGGCGAGGACCAGACCTCGCCCTCCAGTGGGTGCACCCAGTACGGCTTGCCGGTTCGGGCATCCACACAGTGGACCTGCCCCGTGCTGTCGGCGGCGTAGACGAGCCCGTCGCGGACCGCCGGCGTGGACAGGCTGTGCCGCGAGAGGTCGTACGACCACACCTGCCCGCTCCGCGTGATGTCGCCGCTGCCCGAGGCGTCGATGCACTTGAGCCACGCCTCGCGCTTGCCGTGCCAGGGGTCGCCGCCGGCGGTCACGTACACGCGGCCGTCGAGGAACACCGGCATGGCGATGATCGTGCTGGGCCCCTCCTTGCGGTTGTCCTGCCATTTCATGATGTCCTTCTTGGGCGCGCCGGGGTCGCAGTCGAATCGCCAGGCGGCCCGGAGGATGGCGGGGCGGCCGTCGGCCGACGGCCCCCGAAGCGGCTCGAAGGCGTAGACGATGGCGTCGCCGCCGGCGAAGACGACGAGTTCCCGCCCGCTCGCCTTCCCGGCGGCGCACGACGACCACATGCTGTGGATGATCCGCGGCGCCAGCCCCTCGCCGTCGATGGCGACCAGGCGGCCGGTCGTCTTGTCGAGCACCACGAGGCTCGGGGCGTCCGGGGCAAGGCCGAAGTGCGTCCGGTCCACCCCGTTCGACGTGCTCGCGTACACGAACTGACCGTGAAGGAGCACCGAGCAGTGGCACCCGTCGTGCTGGCGGGAGCCGACCTCGGCCATCATGTCGAAGGCCCAGACGATGTCGCCGTCGGTCTTGAGCACCTCCAGCCGCTCCTGGCCCTCGCGTGCCATGTGCACCCCCTCGTCGACGTACGGCCCGTCGTTGCCGTCGGCCTGGCCGTCGAGGTCCAGGCACAGCACCTCGGCCCGGTTGCCGACGATGTACAGGCGGTCGCCCTCGACGGATGCGGGGGAGCAGATGCCGATGTTCGTCCAGTCCAGGTACGGATCGCGCCTGAGTTTCGGGCACACGAGTTGCCAGAGGAACCGCCCGTCGGCCTCGCTGAAGCACATCAGGACGCCGCGGTCGCCCTGGTGCCGCGGATCGCGCGGGAATCCGTTGTTCGTGCCCACCAGCACCTTGCCGCGCGCAATGATCGGCGTGCCGTACGACACGCTCCCCAGTCGCACGGCCCACCGCACGTTCCTCCCCGTTCCGGGGACCATCTCGCCGGTGTCGGCATCGAACTTGGGCACCTCGAACGAGCCGGGCAAGCCGGTCTCGTCCGAGACCATGTTGCGCGACCACGCCTGCCCCCACTGGGGCTGGTCAGCCGCGCCGAGCGGCACCGGCAGCGAGACAAGGGTCGCGACGCCAACCACCAGGACGGTGATGCCGACAGTGGTCCTCATGCGTTTCTCCATGCTTGCGCCCGCGGCCCGTGCGGCGGGGCCCGGGCATTATAGAGAATCCAGACCGCACGTGAAGCGCCCATCACCCGGCGAAAGCGGTCGCGAGGCGGACCATCGTCTCGTAGTTCGCCATCGTCTGCGGCGTGATTATGCGGCCGTAAGGACACGCCGACGGCATGAGGACGAATCCCCTGCCCTCGCCCGCCGTCCCGTCTCGCAGGGCCTTCGCGACGACCCGCTCAAACTCCGCCGGAGGCATCGTCTCGACGGCGCTCGACTCCAGGTTCCCGAACAGGACCAAGTCCTTCCCGTACTCGCGGCGGACGTCGGCGAGCAGGACGTCGCCCTGCGGCGGCGGTTCGACCGGGTCGGTGGCGGCGGCACCCATCCCGACGATGTGCGGCAGGGCGGAACGGATCCGGCCGTGACAGTGCACGCGGGCAAAGCCGCCGTGCTGCCGGATCGCCTCGACCATCGGACCCGTGTATCGGACGACGTACTCCTGGAAGAGGTGGGGCGGCAGGTACGGCTCCGTCGCGTACTCCGGGCCGTAGATCCGCCACAAGCGCCCCGGAAACGCCCCGGCCACCTGTTCGGTGCACTGATGGATCGGCCCCGCGAGTTTCTCGAGAAGCCGATGGAACAGCCGCTGCTCGGTGAAGGCGACGACCGTGTAGCCCGCCATCGAAAAGAGCGACGCTGCCGCGCACAACGGGTCGCCGGTATCGACCATCACGATGCCGCGGTCGGCGACCTCGTCCTCGGCCGCCACCAGCGGCGCCACGTCGGGCTCGAAGGCGAACACGTCGCCGGGCAGGTCGAGGTAGGCCTTCAGGTCGTCGAGGTCCTTGAGCAGATGCTCCACCTGCCAGACGGTGCTGACCTCGGGGTCGCGCCGCGCGAGCGCCGTCATCGTCCGGCCGGCAACGCGGAGCGTGGTGCGGGTGAATTGTGAATCGCCCTCGATCCACGTCTCGGTCGTGAAAAACTCGTCGCGCGCGTTCTGCACGGCCGGCCGCAACCCGGGCGACCGCATCCGGATGAGGTCCGTCTGCTCCTCGGCCAACTCGAGCAGCGGCCGCCACGACGGGTCGGCAAAAGTGTTGAACGGGTCCGCGTCGGACGGATCGACCTCGAAGCCGCCGACCTCGTAGAAGTTGACGGCCGGCCGGTCCACCGGCTCGCCGCGCAAGGTCGCCATCAATCGTTCGCGGCGCGTCATGGTCGATCCGCAGGACCTATCCTTTTCGGCCGGCGCTGCCGGTGATCCCGGCCTCCGAGAATCCTGGGCAACAGCCACGCCAGCCCCAGCCCGCTGGCGATGAACACCACCAGGCAGACCGTCCCCTGGGCGACTTGCCCGTAAAGCCAACTGCCCGTCCCGAACAAGGCGGCATACACCAGGGCGCACCCCAGGACCCAGCCCAGGAAGGCGTGCGGCAGGCTGTCGGGCGACGGGCCGAGGCCGGTCTCCCGGCGAATGTCGCGCCATCCCGGCCCGGCCGGCCGGACCAGCCGATAGAACGCCCGGAGCGTCTCCCGGCTGGTCGGCCGGGTCAGCACCGTCACGATGACCCAGACGGCCGTCGTCAAGGCCACGCTCAAGGCCAGCGTAATGTGCGTCGAAAGCGCCGCGCCGCACTTCTTGGCGACGAACAACGCCACCGCGATGCAGAACGAACTGATCATGGCGGCAATCTCGCTCCACGCGTTGATCCGCCACCAGAACCACCGCAACAGGTAGATCAGCCCCGTGCCGGCGCCGATGGAGAGCATGAGGTCGAACGAGTCCTTGGCGTTCTCGAGGAAGAACACCATGACCGCCGCCACCACCATCAACCCCGCCGTGGCGACGCGCGATACGCGTACGTAGTGCTTCTCGGACGCCTCCGGACGGATGAACCGCCGGTAGAAGTCGTGCACCAGATACGACGCGCCCCAGTTCAGATGCGTGTCCATGGTCGAGATGTAGGCCGCGATCAGCGAACCCACCATGATGCCCATGAAACCCGGCGGCAGGAACTTCAGCATCGCCGGGTACGCGATGTCGTTGCCGATCAGGCCCGGATCGACGTGCGGAAACGCCGACTGGATGTCCCCCAGCGTCGGATACACCAGCATCGAGCACAGCGCCACGATCATCCACGGCCACGGCCGCAGCGCGTAGTGGGCCACGTTGAACCACAACGTCGCCCCCATGGAGTGGCGCTCGTTCTTGGCCGCCAGCATACGCTGGGCGACGTAACTGCCGCCGCCCGGCTCCGCACCGGGGTACCACACCGACCACCACTGGACGGTCAGCGGGATGATCAGGACACTGAGCAGCAGTTCGCCGTTGCCGAAATCCGGGAGGACGCTGAGCGCCTGCGGGTCAAGCCTCTCGAGCAGGCCCGCGAGGCCGCCCACCTGGTCTTGCTGCGTGGCGTAATAGGCGGCGGCAAAGGCGCCGGTCATGGCCATGGCAAACTGCACCAGGTCGGTCACCACCACGCCCCAGAGGCCCGCCGTCACAGAGAAGGCGATCGAGAGGACCGCGCAGCAGACGACCGTGAGCGCCGCCGGCCAGCCAAACAGGACGTTCGCAATCTTCACCGCCGCCAGCGTCACCGACGCCATGATCACGCAGTTGAAGAACAGCCCCAGGTACATCGAGCGGAAACAACGGACGACGGCGGCCGACTTGCCCGAGTACCGGATCTCGTAGAACTCCAGGTCCGTCATCACGCCCGAACGTCGCCACAGGCGGGCATAGAAGAACACGGTCATCATGCCGGTGAGCAGAAAGGCCCACCACACCCAGTTCCCCGCCACGCCGTCCTGCCGAACGATGTTGGTCACCAGGTTCGGCGTGTCCGTACTGAACGTCGTCGCCACCATCGACGTGCCCAGCAACCACCACGGCCCCGACCGGCCGGAAAGGAAGAACTCCGACGTGCCCCGGCTTGCCCGCCGCACGTACACGGCGCATACGATCAGGCCAAACGCGACGTACCCGACGATGATCACCCAGTCGATGGCCACCAGACGCATGGATCGGATCCTCAGGCATCGGCCGTCAGTCAGCCGCCACGGCCGCGCCGATGCAGTAGAGGTTCTTCGTGCCGCGGATGATGATCTGTCCGCGCGAAACGGCCGGCGACGCGCGGCACGGTTCGCCGAGGTCGTTCCGGGCGATCACCTCAAACGTCGGCTCCGCCTTAAGGACGTGCATGATACCTGCGTCGTCGAGAAGCCCTTCCGCCAGGACGGGGCTGGCGCTGTGGTGCTTGCCGAGCCGCTCCGACCACATCACCTTGCCCGTCTTCGCCTCCAGGCACGTCGCGATGCCGGCGCTGGTAACAACGCCATCACTGACGACGTAGAAGTACTTGCCCCGCGCGATGGGCGACGGCACGTACGAGACGATCTTGCGGTCCCTGAGGTGCCACGCCACGTGCGAGTCGGTCACGTTGCCCGTGCCGTCGGGCCGGATGCCCAGGATGTGCAGCGTCGGCCAGCCGCCCGTCATCATGAAGAGCCCGTCGGTGCAGACCAGGCTGGCGCAGAACTGCTCGGTGGGGCCGTCGATGATCCAGTGCTGCTTGCCGGTGTCGGGGTCGTACGAGGCCACGCACTTCGAGCCGGAGACGACCATCTGCATCTTGCCGGCGGCCTCGAAGATGGCGGGCGGCGTGTAGGAGCGGACCCGGTTCGGCCGGTCGATCCGCCAGCGCTCCGCGCCGGTCGCCTTGTCGAAGGCCACGATGTACGCCCGCTTCGGCAACTCGGCGTCCTGGTCGGCATTCAGAATGACGGTATCCTTGTACGGGATGAGCGGACTGCAGAACCCGTGCACGGAGTGGAGTTCGCCCGGCGTCTTCCGCCACACCTCGTTGCCGCCGGCGCCGTAGCAGACGACGCGGACGTGCGGGAAATCGAGGAACGTGACCCAGACGCGGTTGCCGTCGGTCGCGGGCGTGCTCGACGCGTACGAGTTCAGCCGGTTCTTCTTCTCGAGCGGGGCCGCCACGACCGTGCGGTCCCAGAGGCGCTTCCCCGTCCGGCGGTCGAAGCACAGGAGCACGCGTTTCTCCTCGCTTTCGATGCACGTGGCGACGAACACGCGGCCGCCCCAGACGACCGGCGACGAATGGCCCGTCCCGGGGACCGGCGCTTTCCACACGACGTTCTCCGTGGCGCTCCAGGCGACGGGCACGCCCGTCTCGGTGCTGGTTCCGTCGCCCCGCGGACCGCGCCATGCCGGCCACTCCTCGGCCAAGGCCTGCGCGGCCAATGCCGCGACAACGATAACGGCCAGTGCAGCCTTAAGTGCCATTCGTCGCTCCCAGTAGAAGATGGCGCGCCTGTTGCGCCCTTTTTAGCAGCGCACCGGCACAAGAGAATCGCAAAAAAGCCGGCCCCCCTCGCAAACCCCTTGCTGCAGGGACCCCGGCGGGTCAGAATCCACCTCCGGTTACCGGGCGGCGACGCCGCTGCGACGCGGTCGGCGACATGGCACACGACCAGGATCAGAGCGGGATGGTGCGGCACGTGCGGCACAACTTCGTGGTGCACGCCCTGGAGGGGGGACTGTTCATCGGCGGCCTCTGCTTCATCAGCGGCACGACGGTCCTGCCGACCATCGTCCAGGACCTGGGCGGACACGACTGGCTCGTGGCGCGGGTGCCCATCCTGATGTGGTCGGGCCTGCTGCTGATGCCGGTCTTCACGGCCCACCGCATCGAGCGGCTTCACCGTTACATGCCGCTGCTGCTCGTGACCGGCGTTTTCCAGCGGCTGCCGTTTCTGGCCGCGGCGCTGGCGCTCCTGTACGTCGTCGAGACGAGCCGCACGCTGGTGCTCGCGGCCGTGGCGCTCGCGCCGCTCTTGTCGGGCATGGCCTGCGGCGTCAGCCTGACGGCGTGGCAGCAGTTGCTGCTGCGGACGATTCCGCACCATCGCCGCAGCGCGATGCTCGGCGTCCGATACAGCATCTCGTGCGCCATCGGGATCGGCGCCGGATGGGTTGTCACGCGGGTGCTGGCGGCCTATCCCGGCCCCCGAGGGTACGGCATCCTGCACCTGTGCACGTTCGGGATGCTGGCGCTGGGATACGTCCTGTTCGCCATGGTCCGCGAGACGGGTGCGTCGCCGCCGGCCGATTCCCCCCCACTGAACCTGCGCGAGAACCTCCGCCAGATACCGCGGCTGGTGCGGAGCGAGAAACGCGTCAAGCAGTACCTCGTGTCGCGGTCGCTCCTCAGCGGCATCTTCATCATCATGCCGTTTCTGGCGATTTACGCTCGCGAGACGCTCGGCGAGACCGAGAGTTTCCTCGGCGAACTCGTCATCGTTCAGACGGTCGGGGCCGCCGTCGCCAACCTGGTGGGCGGCGTGGTCGGCGCCCGCGTCGGGGGCAAAGCCGTCCTCATCGCCAGCCAGATCACGTTTCTCGTGCTGGCGCCGTGGAGCGCGGTGGCGGGCACGCACATCGAGTTCTACGCCATCTTTCTGCTCTTCGGCTTCGCCCAGTACACGTGGTTCATCGGGACGATGGTGCTCTCGCTGGAGATCTGTCCGCCGCGGCAGCGCTCGACGTACCTGGCCGTCATCTCGTTCGCGTGCTTTGCGAGCATGCTGGCGGCCTCGGAGATCAGTTCGCTCGTGTGGACGGGCCCGGAGCGGTTCGTGCACCTGGCCGTGCTGACGACGGCAGCCGTGGCGCTGAGCCTGGCTTTCCTGGTTCCCCTTCACCAACCCCCGCGCGACCCTGCCG
>Ga0111188_1025_pt1 | contig 14943 bp, 6 predicted proteins | sample DeeMarSWOR324_28_FD_80358 | JGI IMG/M metagenome (GOLD analysis project Ga0111188, IMG submission 80358) | Planctomycetes bacterium SM23_25
CGCCGCCCCAGCCAGCCGGCGGCCATTCGTCTTCGGGGCACTCCTTCTCCGTGACCGGGCCATCCGGGATGTCCTTCCAAGGAAGATTCTCATATCCTGGCTGATAGCCGGGATCTTGCGGCCCCATCGCCCGGAGGCCCATCGGGTCTGTCGTGCCGAGCGGCCCACTGCCCACGTACTCATACAGGCCCATCCCGTCCACGTACCCCAGCGGATCCCGCTGGAGCCAGCGGCCTAACGTGGCATGATACATCCGCTCGCGGACGTGATACAAGCCCGTTTCCGGATCGTAGCGGTAGCCGCAGAACAGGATTTCGTTGTCCCAGTCGCTGCCGCCGGTGTCTTCGTCCCATTCGGTGACGGCGCCGTCGGCATCGTCGGCGCCGTGGAGGACGGTGACCTTGCCGTACGGGTCGTACATGGTCCGCTCCAGCACCGTGCCCGACGTGTTCACCAGGGCCGTCACGTTGAAATTGGCATCTTGAGTATAGTATAGGGTCTCGTTCGGGTCCAGGAAATCCCCATCCATGTTGTCGTCGCGCCACCTGAGGACGGGGGCGTCGATGTAGCGGACGTCCCAGACGTACTGGGCCAGCGGGTCGGACGAGCCATCTTTGCGTTCCTCGACGACCTGCCACGCGTTGTTGTAGAAGTAGTCGGTCGTCTCGCCACCCTCGTGAAGGTGCTCGACGTCGAAGGAGATGGCGTTTGCGGAGGAGCCGTTGTAGGAGTTGCACGCCAGCAGGTACCGCCACACGCGGCCGCTGGTGACCGAGACGCTGAGGGTATCGACCAGGGTCGTGCGGCCGGGGTCGGAGTAGATGCGACACTCGACGGTCGTGTCGGCGGTGCGCTCGACGATGCAGTAGTACGTGGTGCCGGTGGTGAGGCTGGTGCTGGTGTCACTGGTGCCGCCCTCGTGATCCGTCAGGACGAGGGTGGGGCTGGCGGCGCCGGGTCTCGGATTGCCGGTCGCATGCTCACAATGCCATAACGAAGCCCCGCGCGGGCGGCTGCACTTTGCCTCCGCCGCCTGCCGCACTCTGGCTCCGTCGTTTACAGGTTCGCCTGCCCGGGCGAGGCGGGGCTCTTCACGTGCACTCGGCCCAAGTCAACGCACCTCGGGCCGGAAAGCGTCCGGTACCGCGGCGAGGTCCGGACCGGCACCGAGCACCACGGGCCCAGCGGACACTTCGGTTTCGCCCCGAAGAAGACGCCCGAGGGCTGAAAAAACAATAGAAATATCCCTGGCCTGCCGCGTTTAATGGAAAGGTAGGGATGGTTGTGCTGGTGTGCGGTGGATACGGCTCTGAGGCGCGATTGGAACGGGCGAGCCAGGCTCAGATCGCGAAGTGGTATCCGCGCCTTTTCCGAACGGCGCTGCGCCTGACGCGCAACGCCGAGGACGCCGCCGATCTGACGCAGCAGACGTTCTATAACGCCCTCAGGAACTGGGACAGGTTCGACGGCGGCGCTCGGCCCACCACGTGGCTGCACCAGATCCTTCTGAACTGCGTGCGTGACTGGGCCCGGCGGCGGGCGGTGCGGTCTGCTGAACCGCTGCACGAATGGACCGTCGCCGCAGCGGCGAAGAAGGGTGCGAGCCCCCTTGAGGAGGTCGAGCGAGTCGAGCAGGCGGACCGTCTTGCCGGCGCCATCAACCACCTCCCGCCGCTCCTGAGACAGGCGTTCATCGTGACCGTGATGGACGGATATACGTATCAGGAGACAGCCGAAATCCTGTCTGTGCCGGTCGGCACGGTCGCGTCGCGTGTACATCAGGCGCGTCGGCTCCTGATGGACGCCATGCGGCAAGCGTTTCCGGAGGTAGAGTGATGGACGCGGACGCCCGGTTGGACCTCGAGGAACGGCTTCACGCACTCTTGTGCGACGAGCCGGACCCGGATGAGCGGTTGGCGCTGCTGGCGCTGGTCTCGCGCGACGAGGGGGCGCGGCGGCTCCTTCGCGAGATGCTCCAGGTCCAGGAGCAGGCGCGAGCCGCCTGTGGTTATGACGAAGCCGCCGACGTACTCCGGAGGTCGATGGAGTCCGTCTTGTTGTCGGTTGCTCGCGCTGCGGAATCCGCCGCCGCCCCCGACCGGCTCGCGGCACCCAGCCCCAGGGTCCCCGGACGCCGAACTCGCGCCCGGTGGGCGCTGCGGGCTGCGGCGGCCGTTGTGGTGCTGGCTTCGGTCGTTGTCGCGGTCATGGCCATGCGGGCAGCCCAGAGGATCGAGCAGAAGTTGGCCGTGATGGAGCGGGCGTTGAGCATGCCCCGGCTTTCGGCCGCGGAGGTGGCTTCCTATCGCGAGATCTGGCAGCACGTGGTTGAGGGGCCGGCTCAATCGAGGCCGTGGGTCCTGTTGGGCGAGGGGGTCGGCCGGTTCGGCTACCTTCCCCCGGCCGACGCCGCCGGCTCCGGGGCCGGGCTGCTTCTGCTGAGGTGCCAGATGGTGACGGCCGAGGGACGGGTGCTGGAGACGTTCAACGTTCTCGTGCCCCCCGGCGGCCGTACCCGTCTGTCGCTGCCCGAGGCCGGCCGCCTGAGAGGCCTGCCGGTTCACTGCGAGGTGGCCGCCCAGACCAGGGGGGCCACGCTTGGCGTAATGGTTGGAACGGAGCCGGCCGATAGCGTCGGCGTGAAGGGACGTGTGAGGGTCGGCCAGGGGCCTGTCGACCTTGGGCAGTTCCGCATGGACGGAGACAAGGTGCACGTAATCTTTCAGGCGGTCCCGTTGGCCGGGTCTCTCGGCTGAGGCCATCGGCTGACGGGCGGGGCGCTGGGGGGTGAGCGATGCGTCGTGCGAGTGCCCTAACCGCGGTCGTGCTGTGGGTCTTGTGTGACATAGCGGCCGCTGAGGCGAGCCGCGCGGGCGCAGAAGGGTCGGCACCCCGCGGGGGGACGACGCCCAACGTGGCGGTTCTTATGGGGCCCGCCGACCCTCGCGCCCAGTCTGGCGGCAGGATAGCGCGTGTGCTTGCGGGGGGCGTCCTGACCGCCCATGTGGCAGCCGGCCCCGACCAGCAGGCGGGCTGGTGGTTCGTCTACGGCGACGATGTCCTGGCCTGCGGAGCGGTTCGGTTGGACGCAACGGGACACGGGCGGCTGAGCCTGGCGGTGCCGGAGGTCCGGGCCCGCACGGTCTGCCGCCTCCTGGTCCGTGCCCATGTGGGGTCCGACGCGCTGGAGGTCGAGGTCTTTCCTTCGTCGATGCTGGCTCCGGCCGCAGGGCGGCTGGCCGGCCTGAGGCTGGCCGTGGCGGATCCGACCGGCAGGGTGATGGCGGCCCTGGAGGCCGAGAAGGTCGATTTCGAACCCATGGAGACCGACATCCAGAAACTCATCTTCGACGGCGATGTGGCGATCCTTGCCGGCCACCAACAGGCCGCAGCGCTCGCGGCCGCGTGCAGGGGCCTTGAGGGTCGGCTCACAAGGGGCATGACGGTCGTCGTGCTCAATCCGCCCTCCCAGTGGCAGGCTTGGGGGTTCCGCCGAACGGACTTCGAGGAGCCGCTCTCGGGCCGGGCGCATCTGGCGACGGGTTTTCAGCAGATCCTTCAGCCGGGCGACCTGGGCAGCGGCCCCTGGCCGTGCGCCATCGAGACGCAGGCCCATCTGGTGCCTCTGGTGTGGGTCGAGCACGAGGACGTCCAAGCGGGCGGCCGGCCGTCCCGCAAAGCGACCGTGCATGTCCTCGCGGGGGCGAGGCGCGTCGGCAAGGGCCGGCTGATCGTGGCGATGCTTCCCCAGGCCGACGACCCGGTCGGGGACCCCGTCGGGCGGGCCGTCCTCGACGAACTACTTCTTTGGACCGCTCGACAGTATGATACGGGCAAGAAGGAACCAGACGGATAAAGGAGACGGGCAATGTGGGGCAGACTCGCCGTTGTGATGGCGGCACTTCTCGTCCTGGCGGTATCGGCAGCGGCCACGTCCGGGGCCAAAGCGCTCAACGCTTCGTCCCCGACCTCGCCAGGCGCGGAGGCCGAGAAGGCGGCCCGTGGTCCATCGGGGGACGCCGCGGAGAAAAAGGCCACCGTCCCGTCGGACGAGCCCGTCGCGGCGAAGCCGCCGTCCCTCCCGACGGTGGCCATCCTCGACTACGACACGGGCACGCATGAGAACAGAGACCTCGGCCAGCAGATCGCCGACCTGCTGACCGTGCGCCTGAGCGTGGAGGAGGAGTTCGAGTTGGTCGAGAGGGCCAAACTCGACAAGATCCTCCAGGAACAGAAACTCAAACTGGCCGGCCTGGCCGACCAGGAGAAAGCCGTCGAGGTCGGCAAACTCGTTGGTGCCCAGATCATGATCATCGGCAAAACGTTCACCATGGACAAGCACCTCATCTTCGTCACCAAGGTCGTCGGCGTCGAGACCGGCCGCGTCAAGGGCAGCATCAGCAAGGTCGAGCCCACGAAAGCCATGTCGGAGGCCATCTTCAAGATGTCGGAAGACGTGGCCGAACTCATCCGCAAACAGGGACCCACCCTGCTTCCCGAGACCGCGGGGACGCCCGACCCCGTGGCCGAAATCCAAAGGGCCCTCGGCGACCGCACCCCCGCCACCGTGGCCGTGATCGTTGCCGAGAGCCACATCCGGCGCGTCGTCGTGGACCCGGCGGTCGAGACGGAGATCAAGCGCACCCTCGTGGCGTGCGGGTTCACCGTCGTGGATACCGGCCAGAACGACCTTGCCGACTGGGCCAGGCAACTGATGAAGGGCGAGCGCGCGCCATGGCCGACGGCCATCCGCGATGCCGACGTCATCGTCGTCGGCGAGGCGTTCAGTGAGTTTGCTATCCGCACCGGCGACCTGGTCACGTGCACCGGCCGGGCCGAGATCAACGCCATCGACCGACACACCGGCCGCATCCTTGTGGCCGACCGGGCGACGCAGCGTGCGGTGGACCTGAACGAGGTAACGGCCGGCAAGACCGCCCTCCAGAAGGCCGGCTACAAACTCGGCCTGGTCGTCTGCCGCCGGCTGGCCACCTATGACGGTCGGAAGCCGGCCGGCGAGAAGGTGCCGCTGCGGCAGCCCGTTGAGGGGGATTCGAGAGCGGCGCCGCACGCACCCCCGAGCCTGGTCTGCCGTGTCCTCGCGGCGCCGCGCGGCGACTCGCCCGCCGCCGAGACGGGGAAGAGAACGGAAGCGGCTGCGGCGCCGGCTGGGCAACAGAAGCCCGTCAGGCGCACCGTCTTCGCCGTGCCTCTGGAGAACGAGACCGGCGAGGAGCAGTACGATCCGGCTGCCGCAGGATTGGGCGACCTGGTGGCCGTGCTTCTGGCCCAGCACGAGAACGTGACCGTCGTGGAGCGACAGCGGCTGCTTGCCCTGACCGACGAACAGGCCCGGTCGCTGAAGGGCCTCACGGGCCAGAAGTATGCGCTGGCGGCCGGCGAACTCCTGAAGGCCGACACGGTCCTGACCGGCCGGCTCTTTCTGGTTCAGGACAAACTGACCGTAAGCCTCCAGGCGATCGACATTCCCACCGACCGGGTGGCGGCGGCCGACCAGATGTCGTTCCGGCCGGTGGACATGATGGAGACGGCCCTTCAACTGGCCCGCAAACTCAGCACCCAGATGGCCGTGCCGCTGCCCGAGATCGACCTGGCCGAGATCGACAAGTCGCCGGTCGCCAGTCTCCACTTCGCCAAGGCCCTGAGCCACTACTACGCCGGGAACATGGATGCGGCCATCATGCAGTTCATGCGGACGATGGACCTGGACCCGGATTACACGGAGGCCCATTTCTGGTGCGGCATGAGTCATCAGCGGCTCGGCGAACATGCCCACGCCGCCATCGAGTGGGAGAAGTACCTCGAGCGCCAGCCGGACTCCGACCGGGCCAAAGCGGTCAAGAAACTCCTGGACGAGGCGAAGGCCAAAGACGCCCAGACCTCGCCCGACCGCCTCGGCCCCAAGATACCCACGCCATCTGAGCCCAAGCCGACGCCGGCTGCTCCGGCCGTTGCCAAGCCCGCTCCGAAGCCGCCGGACCCCGCCGAACGCAAACGCATCCTTGCCCAGAACGCCCTTCAACTGGGCGAGATGCTCGAGGCGGCCGGGAAACCCGACGCCGCACGCCGGGAGTACCACCGCGTCGTCACCGAGTACGCCGACACACCGTTCGCCAAGGAGGCCCAGGAGAAACTCGCCGCCCTCGACGCCAAGGAGAGGGCGCAGAAGAAGTGACGTGCCGGCGCTGTCCCGGCCGGGCAAACCGTCTGCTGTCACGGATGGGCGGAGAACATGAGGTCGCCGTCACTCGCCGCTGTGGTACTCGCCGCCGCGCTCTTGTCGGGGACCGTTCCGTCCTATGCTGCCACGAGCGTGGCCGTCTTCAACTTTCAGATGACGTCCGAAACGCCCGACTGGCGGTGGCTCGAGAAGGGCCTGGCGGACCGCATCGCCACGGACTTTGCCCAGGACCGCAGCCAGACGGTCATCGCGCGCGACGAGATGCAACTGCTGGCCCAGCAGATGGCCTGGGTCCCCGAGATGGCCACCACCGACGCGGCGCGGATGGGCGAAATCCGCAAGCAACTCAAGATCGCGCACCTGGTGACCGGCGTCTACGAGGTCGCGGGCGACCAGATCCGGCTCACCGGCCAGGTGGTCGAGGTCGAGGGACGCCAGGAGGTGGCCCGCAAGGAGATCGCGGGGCCGGCGGCCGAGGTCCTGGACCTTCAGCGGCGGCTGTCGGCGGAACTGCTCTCGTGGTTCTCGAAGAAGCCGCCGGCCCAGGTCCTTGCGACGCTGCCCGTCTGGACGCGGAGCCTCCCGGCTGCCAAGGCGCTGTACGAGGGCATGGACCTCTACGACCAGGGCCGCTACGGCGAGGGGTGGCTGAAGTTCCGCCAGGCCTCGCGCGAGGACCCGGACTACGTTGAGGCGGCTTACTGGGTCGGCAAGATGTACTACTTCATGCAGCGGTACGAGCACGCCCGGCGGATGCTGGAGCGGTTCGTGTATCTCCACAATTACCATCCCCGCGTCGGCGACGCCATGGTCGAGTACGTGCACACGTACGAGGCTACCGGCGCCCCGGCCGAGGCGCTTCTGAAACTCTACGAAGACCTGGGGAAACGCTACCCGGATGCGCTCGTGTGGGAAGGGCCGGGATGGGGCCACAGAGGCGCTATCGAGAGTGCCGACTGGTTCAGATACAAGTCGGTCCAACTCTTTGGCCAATTCGGCCGCCACGAAGAGGCAGCCCTCATGACACACCCGGCGATGTCCGACGCCAAGGGATTCTTCCGGAAGCCGCCTGGGGCGAACGCCTGTTACTGCGTGCTGAATGTGCTTGATCACCATGCGCTGACTGCGGAGACCTTTGAACCGGCTGTGCTCGTGGACACGAAGTGGGATCGAGAGCACCGGCAAGTCGTGCGGTTTGACGGAAAGGCGCTCGCGGTGGAGTGGCGGCTCCCTGCGGCAACGAGAATCAGCGGCAAGGGGTGGGTCACGTTCGACAAAACGGCGCTCTCCGATGACGAGGCAGTGGAAATGCCGCTCCTGCTCGTGGCTCCGTCGGGTCATGTGTTCACCTCTCTGACGTTCTATCCCATCGCGGACGGCAATGGCGCCGCTATGGAGGTGGCTCTCTACGTATTGGGCACCAGCGCCACCGCAGGCTCTCCGCAGTTCGCACCGCCAAGATCGGAGATGCTGGCGGCTGCGCGGGAGAGGGGGATTGTATGGGATGGCGTGCCCTCCTCGGGCATCCTTCACGCCCGGTGCGTCGTTCGCGTCGAGGACACATCCAGCGAGCCGGTAACCGTGCATGGGGTGCGAGTGGTTCCTCGGTTCGCAGCAAGGCCCGACGCCGGTGCGATCGAGGTGTCGTGTGAGGATACGACCAACTTCCGCGTCGAAGTCGATGGCATCTTCGCGCGGTGGTTCCCGGGCATCGCGGGGCCTCTCGCGCCGGGCGAGCATATCGTGCGGCTTACCCCTGTCGAGCCCGGCTCGCCGTACGGGGAGTGGGAAACAAGGGTGACCGTCCAACCGGCCAAGGTCACTCGGCTTCTGGGACGCTTACCGTGGAAGAGCGGAAGCCCGTGGTCCTCCTGGAAGAGCGTGTATGTCGGAAGGGACTATCCGGGCTACGACCTGCGTCTGTACGCGCCTGTGGGCGCACCGGCGATCCAGGCGGACGAAGGAGCGATCCGCCTCGTCTGGTCCTATCGGGGCGATCTTTGGTCTTCGGTGAGCACGGAGGGCGAGACCTTTTCGCCGCCCGCGAAACTCGACCTGCCGCTCTCAAGCGGATGGCTTGAGAAGGGACCACGGCTGCTTCGAGACGAGTCCGGGCGGTTCATCCTGACCTTCCTTTCGGACCGCGAGGCTCGCCATCGGAATCTGGCGTACCTCTGCTGGTCGCGCGACTTTGTCCACTGGAGCGCCCCCGCGCTGGTGTCTGAGGAAACGGTCGCCGACTACGACCTCATCCAGGACGACCGTAGCCGGTTCATCTGGGCCCAGATGCTCGACCACAGCGTCAGGATCCTGTTCAGCCGGGATGGATTCCACTGGCAGCGCCTTGGCGACGTCGACGTAGGGCAGCTGGGATGGTACTGCCGCCTCCGGGATCTGATCCAGCATGAGGATGGGCGGTTCGAACTGTTTGTCGACGAGTTCGCGTCGGGAAGCATTCCGGAAATCAGAAAGCGCAAGATCGGAGGACGCGTCCTCTGCTACGTCAGCAGCGACTGTCGAACGTGGTCCCCGGCGGAGGTGATCGCCGAATGCCACTATGATGCCACACCGGAGAGCCTCGCCTGTGCACATGCACAAGGGCAGACGTTTCTGCTGTGGTGTCGGCGCGAGCCGCCCCGGCTGCATTCACGCATGGCCCTCTACGCCCGGAAGCCCGACCGCCGGTGGCACGAGGACGGGTGCGTCCGGAGCATGCCCCCCGGGGAAATCTCCCTGGCGTTTCACCCTCGATGGGGCTATCTGATTGCCTCGATGATGCCCGAGGGCTGGGGGACGTTCCCCTATCCATGTCGCGGCCCGTATCTGATGCGTGGGCCCAACCTCGATCCCTTCTACAGCGGCGCGCCCGACACAAGGTTGGCGTGGGAAGATCCGTCACCGCGCCCGGAGAAGAAGATCAGGCGCGGCCATACCCGGGACGCAGACGGGCGGGTCATCAACGTCTCTCTCTCGAACCCGGCCGTGCTGGAATGGGGGCAGGCTTTCCGGCCGCCCGTGGTGTCTGACAAGCAGGTTGGCCGCCTGACCTCGCTCCCGTTTCTTCGCTCAATGTCCCAGCGGTCGGCGTGGGTGGGATCATTGCCGGAGAGGATTCCGACGGGCTCAATGTACCTGGAGGTCAAAGAGGGCGCCGCCTTCAAAAGGCCCGCGCCCCAATCGATGGCGCTCAGTTCGAGAGCAGTGGTGCTGAACTTCACGCGTGACACGCTGAACCTGGCGGTGGCCCTCGACTCGAGGACGCCGGAGTCTCCCCATTACGATGTGTTGCGCTTTGATGCGAAGGGGCGTGGGGACTTCGAGAATGCCCTCGAGATCCCGTGGGTCTACATGAGTTTCGACCCGCCGCCTGACGAGGCCCGCGAATACGCGTTCGGTCATCCCTCCGTGAGCCTGAAGGTCGGCCACAGGACGGTGCAAGCGGGGGTGGCCGCCGAATTCCGCGAGCGGCGCGGGCAGCGGACGTTCAAGATGAACCTCTACACCTGCTCAAGCGGCCAATGCCTCTTCGACAAGAAGGCCCACAACCTGCTTCTGTTCGACGCCGATGGCAGTCTGCGCGTGGACGACGCTTATCGCGTTGCCGTTCCGGTGGGACACAACTACTCGGCCGGGGAGGGCGATGTGCTTGTCGTCGATCCTGTTGAGGGCCCGTACCGGCGGTTGGCCTGGGGTTACTACGGCCACCCTCTGCTTGTCGATGGCGCGCTCTACGATGTAAGCGTTTCGAAGGACGGCGAGGGCGTCGGCGCGACCCCTTACGAGGGGAAGACCGGGTTCGTTCGGATCGACCACCCATACTGGGAGGCCGAGTTCGCCAACAACGCCAGCGCGCTCGTCCTGTATGGTGGCCCCGCGCCTGTTCCTGTTCCTCCCGGACGGTACCGTGTGCTCCGATACATGGAGTGGTCACCCTCAGACGCAGAGCAGCGCGATCCCCTGAAACTCTGGCGGCCGAAGTCGGCGGCCGGTGAGGAACTCTGGGTCGAGATCGAAGCGGGACAGACAACGGAAATCCTCATCGGATCTCCGATCACGGGGCGGCTTGCTGTTATGCAGAAGGATCGTACGCTTCACTTCAGGCTTGACCCGATGGACGTCTCAGGTCGCCCGGGCCTCACGGTGCGCTGGGGTGGGTGGATGCCAAGAGGTACGGTTCATGTTCGTGATGCATCCGGGCAGACGATCAAGATTCTCCGAGGCGGGTTGACCGGCAAGGGAATCCAGTGGCCGGTGCCCCCGGGACTGAAGGGTGCGTTCAGTGCTTCGGTTGAAGTCGAGGCCGGGCCGTTTCCCACAGCAGTCGAGAGGGCGGAGTTCGCGGTCAACTGAGGGGACCGGGTAATGGGAGAAACCGGTAGTTTTCTCGTGACGATCGCAGCAGCCGTTCTCTGGACGGCGCGCCTCTTCGCCGCTGCCAACGTGGCGGTCTTCAACTTCCAGATGACCTCCGACACGCCCGAGTGGCGGTGGCTCGAGAAGGGCCTCTCGGACCGCATCGCCACGGACTTTGCCCAGGACCGCAGCCAGACGGTCATCGCGCGCGACGAGATGCAACTGCTGGCCCAGCAGATGGCCTGGGTCCCCGAAATGGCCACCACCGACGCGGCGCGGATGGGCGAAATCCGCAAGCAACTCAAGATCGCGCACCTGGTCACCGGCGTCTACGAGGTCGCGGGCGACCAGATTCGCCTCACCGGCCAAGTGGTCGAGGTCGAGGGACGCCAGGAGGTGGCCCGCAAGGAGGTCTCGGGGTCGCTGGCCGAGGTCCTGGACCTTCAGCGGCGGCTGTCGGCGGAGTTGCTCTCGTGGTTCTCAAAGAAGCCGCCGGCCCAGATCCTCAAGACGCTGCCCGTCTGGACGCGGAGCCTCCCGGCCGCCAAGGCGCTGTACGAGGGCATGGACCTGTACGACCAGGGGCGGTACGCCGAGGGCTGGCTGAAGTTCCGCCAGGCCTCGCGCGAGGACCCCGATTACGTCGAGGCCCGGTACTGGGTAGCCAAGATGTACTACTTCATGCGGCGGTACGCCCATGCCCGCCGGGCGCTGGAGCAGTTCGTGTACCTCGACACGGCACACCCTCGCCTGGGCGACGCCATGATTGAGTACGTCCATACGTACGAAGCGACGGGTGCCCCGGCCGATGCACTGCTGCTGCTTTATGCGGACCTGGCGAAGCGGTTTCCCAACGCCGCCATTTGGCAGGGGCCCTGGTGGGGCCACTTCGGTCACCTGCGCAGCGACGACTGGTTCCGGTTCAAACGGATTCACCTGCTGACCCAAACCGGCCGCCACGAGGAAGTCGTCCGCATGAGCGGCCCTATCCTCAACAGCCACCGCTGGTCCCCCAACACGGAACGAGGCTGCGCGCACCCATACGGGCTGGTCAACCTGATGGCGTACCACGAGAAGACGGGGAAGATGGCTCCGTTCCAGATCATCGAACCGCGCGTCGTTGGAGATCTGTCGGCTATCCTGGGAGACGAACAAGGCAACGCACCCTGGCTCCGCTTCGACGAGAACGGCAGTGCGGTCACGGTGCAGACGGCGCCCCGTCGCCTCATCGGCCAACAGGCGACCGGGTACGACCGGACCGCGGTGTTCGATGTATCGTCGGCAGTGCTCTCCATGGGGCTGAGAGCCCCCAGCGGGTACGTGTTCACGTCGCTGCATTTCACGGCGTCGGGTGAAGGCACAGATGGGTATCTGGAGATTAAACTCCGACGTCCAGACAACGCGAAGGGCCCCAGAGGTTACGGGCCGCCGGAGCGTGCCCCCTTCCCCGACGCCTGCAGCAAGGGCATCGGTTTCACGGCGCCGCCGCGCCTTGGCATACTCGTTGCCGAGTGCCGCTTTGCCGTGAACGAACCGAAGAGCGGGCCGATTCACGTTACGGGCATGACGGTCAAGCCCACCCTGGCCCAAATCCACGACCCCGGCACGCTCGACGTCTCGTGTCGGAATACGTCCGACTTCTGCGTGCACGTGGACGGGGCCCTGATGCGATGGTACCCCGGCCAGGTCGGCCCCCTTTCGCCCGGGACGCACGAGGTGCGTTTCGTTCCCGTCTGCTCGGGCACGCCATACGGCGAGTCGTCGATGACCGTGACCGTCCGATCGGGCCAGGCGACGCCCGTCCTGGGTCACCTGCCCTGGGCGGAAGGCAGTCCGTGGGCGTCGTGGACGTCGGCTTGGGTGCCCGCTGCGCGCCCTGCTCCCGACCCCAGTCTTTGGCACCGAGAGGCGGGCCGCCCGGCCGTCCAGGCCGATGAGGAGGCGCTGCGGCTCGTGTGGTCCCTCCGGGGCGACCTCTGGTCATCGGAAAGCACCGACGGGAAGCGTTTCGCCTCGCCGCGCAAACTCGACCTCCCCGTCTCCAGCGGGTGGAACGAGTTCGCGCCACGGCTGGTGCGCCATGAGACCGGACGTCTCGTTCTGACGTTCCTTTCTGACCGCGACGGGCAGCACCGGGACCTGCCGTACGTCTGCTGGTCGAGGGACTTCATTCATTGGAGCAGGCCCTCGCTTATCGTTGACGAGAGCGTCCCCGACCACTACGACCTGCTGCGAGACGATCGCGGCCGCTTGATCCTTGTCTACCGCGGCACCAAGACGCGCCGAGCGCTGGTCAGTTCCGACATGTACCGCTGGGCGACCGAGACGCTTCCCGGCCACGTGTTGATGCAGGACCGGACCGGCGGATTCCACGCCTACGACCTCGTCCGGAAGAAGGGGAAGGCCTATGCGAACGAGATGGTTCCCCACGCGTACGAGTTGTACGGTTGGACGAGCCCCGATCTGCATACGTGGTCCGAGAGGAGGCTGCTGGGCAAGTTCGGACTCGATGGCGAGTTCCCCAGCACCAGCCTGTTCGCCTTCGAAGACAAGTCGGGACCGCTGTTGCTGGGATTCGGTCTCGATGACAGGTGGGGCGTCGGCCTGTGTGAGCCCGGCGAGAACGGCGAGTGGCGAGTGACGGCACGGGCGTGGGGCCTCCTGCCCGGATCGGTCTCTGCCGCGTACCACCCCCGGTGGGGCTATCTGATGGCCGCCCTCAGTGATATGAGCGACGCGTGGTGGCCGCGTGAGCGCTGGGGACCGTACCTGCTGCGCGGCCCGGACCTGAACCCACTCCGGCAGTACCACAATCCGCTGCCGCCGCTTGCCTACCGAAAAGAGAAAGAGGTTCCCGCGAAGAAAGAAGAGTTCGCAGACAAAATCGCACCTGATGTCGGCCTCGGCTGGAAGGCGATCGGGAAGCCTTTCCACGCAATCGCCGAATACTGGGAAATCCCCTCCGCCTCGAAGGCCCCCGTGGGCACGCTCACCTATGTGTGCACATTCCGTGGAAGGCGATTCTCGCTGAAAGGCAGCCAGCACTTTCGGCCTGCTCGGCCGGGCTGCGGCACGGTCCATCCCAAGGCTCAGGTGGTCACCATGGATGTGGGCGGCCGGAAGATGACTCTCGCCCTGGATGCCGAGAAGCCCGATGCCCGATTCTACGACGTCGTCCGCCTCGACCTGACCGGAAAGGGGGATTTCCGCAGCGCCCTTCAGATTCCTCGGATCTATTTCGCTCCCCGTTCGGACAGGTCGGGGCAGAAGAAGTTCGAGTACGAGTTTGTGGCCGACTTTCCTGCGATGACCGTCGGCGACCGGAAAATGGCTGCCGGCATTATCATCGATTACGAGGAAGCGGCCGACCTGGGTTCGGCCACCGAGTTGGGCTACAGGTTCTCTACGTGTGCGGTGGGCGAGTGTCGTTTCGGCGACAAGACCTACAAGGTCCGATTCTATGACTACTCGGGCAACCTGAGCGTCTGCGATCCCGCCCGTCCTCGACGGGAAGGCGAGCACCTTGCCAAAGACGCCTGGGGCGACGGGTTCTGGGTCGACGTCCACCAAGACGCCGACAGCGTCCAGTGGTTCACGAACATCACCGGCGATCCCATCCGGTACGACGGCCGCCTGTGGCGCATCAACAGGGTGCGCACGCCCCAGGCCCAGTACGGGCAACCTGTCCTGGTCGATGGGCGGTGGTGGGACGTCCGGGTCTCGGCCGACGGCTGTCACGTGACCGCTGAACCGTACGGGGGACCGACGGCCCACATCCGGCTCGACCATCCCTTCTGGCAGATGACTCTCATTGGCGATGACGTCGTGCTGAACGTGCACGGCGGCGAAGGGCCGGTGCCGGTTCCCGCAGGACGGTACCGGCTTGAAACCTACTATGAGTACGTCTCGCCCACGCCGAGCCACAACTCCGCCAGGGTGGAGATGTCCGACCGGGTGATTACCCGTGTGGCCCTCCCTACGTTCAATCTGAAAGCCGGCACGACCACGCCCATCCGGCTGGGGTCGCCGCTGCGCGGTACAATGACGGTTACGCAGGAGGAAGGATCGCTTCACTTCAGCATCGACCTCAACGACATCGGCGGACGAGGCGTGTACATCCAGAGTTTCCGTGACCGGGAGCCTTCGTCCAACGTGAAGGTCAAGATCGCCCTGGCCGCGAAGTCCGGCCAACGGGCGATGATCTTCGAGGCTTCGCGGTACGAAGCCGACGACCGCGGCTGGAAGATCCCACCTGGATTCAGGGGCACCTACACGGCCACGGTCGAGTTCCCCGCTGACACGTTCCCCATCGAGGTCAAACCGGTGACGGTCACGGTTCGCTAACAGGGTGTTTCAAAACCCCATTTGCCCAAAGCCGGGTGGCATGG
>Ga0111188_1026_pt1 | contig 14819 bp, 11 predicted proteins | sample DeeMarSWOR324_28_FD_80358 | JGI IMG/M metagenome (GOLD analysis project Ga0111188, IMG submission 80358) | Planctomycetes bacterium SM23_25
TACGGTCCCCGAACCTTGTGGATGGGGGTCGCATACCAGTCCTGGAAGGGCCGGTGGTCCTTCTGATACTCGCCGTTGGGCAGTTGGATCAGGTCGGCCCGCACCTCCTGGCAGACGCGGATGTACTTGACTCGCCCGCGCTTCACGGTCGGCGCCAGGCCTTGGTAGACGTCGGCCAGGACGAACCGTCCCGAACGTGCCTCCCGGCCGTTGGACGTGCCTGCTGCGCTGAGCACGGGCGGAGGCGATACAGGCCTGAGGGGCGTCGGACACATGCTGCCGATCGTGGGATCCAGATGCAGCAGCTCGCGGTTGCCGAACCGATCGATCACGTACAAGCCGAACCGGTCCTCCGGCGCGTGACTGCACAGGAAGTAGTTGCGGGACACCGGCACGGGGTCCCGAAAACACGCGCGTCTGGCCCAGCTCATGTGGTAATGCGGCTGCACGTCGGGGGTGATGTTGGTGACGGCTGCCGGGTTGAAGCGCCCGCGGTAGACGTCGATCAGCGCAACCGGGCCGTTCAGGTCTCCACCGTGCGAGATCAGCGTGCAGCAGATCTCATTCGTGCCGGGCACTTCGCGGCCGTTCGCGTAGCAGTTCCTGGTGTTGTTGCCAAAGATCAGCTCGGGATGCTGACCGTCGGGACGGATTGCCCAGAGCGTGTGGCCGAAGTCCGCGCCCTTGTCGAGGTACTCCGAACGCGTCCAGATGATCCGCCCGTCGCGCATCACCGAGGGGGCCCATTCGCTCAGGTTCGCGTGAGAGAGGGCCACGATGTTCGACCCATCGGCGTCCATTCGGAAGAGCACGAATGCCTGAGGCCGCCAGCAGAGGAATCGCGCCCGGCACCGCGTCGAGATGAACGCAATCCCGCCGTCGGGCAGAGGACAGGGCCAGAAGTCATGGAACGGCCCGTCCGTGAGCTGCCGCACGCGGCTCCCGTCAGACCTCATCACCATGATGTGGAAGCGATCCTTTCTCGAGCGACGGTACGCGAAGTAGACCTCCTGAGCACTGAAGCTGGCCATGGGTGTTCGCGCGATTCCCGAGCCGGCCTCGAACAGGCGCAGGACCTTCGCCCCTTTCGGCTCGAAGCGGCCATCGCGTCGAGGGACTCGCAGAACGCAGACGGCGCCGCCGGAGGCGCCCTTCGCGTCCAGGAGGACGCTGTAGTTGTGCGAGGGCTCAAAGGGGTGGCGCTTGACGAACAGGATCTTCCCCATCGGCATGAGCTCGGGGTCGCGGAGAAACAGCCTCCGCTTGGCAAAGCGGGCGTCCAGGAACAACGTCCGTTCGGCTGCCGGCTCGATTCCATTCCGACGCGCGGCTTGGTGGCGTCGTCGCAGCTCGGCCAGCTCCTGTCGCTCTTTGCTGACGTTCAGCCCCTTCGCCGAGAATCGAGCGATCATGTCGGCCATCTGGTTCAGCACGCGGCCGACGGGGTCCGACTTGTCCAACGGTCGCCAGGAGCGCTTCTCGCACAGCAGCGCGTACCTCAGCCAGTCCCCGCGGCGGAACGCCTCCAGTGCAGCCGTCCTGTCCGGGTCGGGCGGCGCCGGACGGTCAGGCGGGAGGACAACCCTCCCCGTCACCTTGGCGACCGTCTTCCATCGCCTTCCGTCCAGCGAGAGCCGGACCTCGAACCGCGTCGGCACCCGGTCCCGGTAGCGGCCGAGACGGTCGCGCGAGAAGACGACCTTGGACACGTCGGCCGGCCGAGCCAACTCGATCTGGGCCCACTCGCCGCTGGTTCCCGCCGCAATCCAACTGTGGCTGTTGCCGTACAGGCCGTCGTTCAAGTGCGGTATCTTGTGGATGGCATAGCCGGGAAGGCACGACGAGGCGGAAGCCATGGCGCCGTGCTTGGCCAGGGCCAGGTTGCGCTTGTCCTTCGGGCCGTATACCTCCAGCTCGTCAATGCACGGCTGGCCGCGGGAGCTTGCGTGGATCACGAAGCGGACGTATCTCGCCCGCACTGGCGGGAAGGTGACGACGTTCGGCTTGCCTGGTTCCAGGGACGGCTGGGCGATCGGGGCCGCCGCCCCGAGGAGACATGCCAAGATACAGGCATCCATCATCTCCGCCCTGCCGCATCGGCCTTCGGTTGCGACGGCTCTGGTCCGCAGCGGTCGATTCTCCACGACGCGGCAGGAGCAGACAAGCGCAAATGCGAGCGTGGTTCGGGACGAAGCGGCGTTGGCCAACACTCCCCGCCCGAGTCGCGCGCAGAGCCGACGGGCTGCTCGTCCCGGCGTGGATGCTGCGGGTTTGAGGGTCGGAGGCTCACTTGCCACTCGCACCGTCGGAGCGATACACTGGGTCCACGTCCCATCCGACGCGCGATGCGCGGCGCGAGTCCAAGCGGGAGGTACTCACCATGGCGACAGACGCAATCGGCACGTTGCACCCCCGGCAGGCGGTGTTCTTCGTGGCGGCGCTGCTCGCACTGCCCGGGAGCCCATTGATGGCCGCCGACGGAATCATCGAGAACGGCGCGGTCTGGCGCGACACCAGCGGCAAGGAGATCTGGTGCAACGGCGGACACATGATCCGCCGGGGCGACACCTTCTATTGGGTCGGCTACGAGACCGCCCCGCGAAGGCCGTGGCACATCAAGCTGTACTCCTCGAAGAACCTCGCCGACTGGAAGTTCGAGAGCAACCTGATCGGCCAGCAAGGCGCGTTCGCCACCTTCGGCTGGGCCGGCCGCCCGGCGATGCTGCATCATCGCAAAACCGGGCGGTACGTGATTCTCTTCGAGGCCGACTCGCCCAAGTGGAGACGCCACAAGGTGGGCTTCGCCCGGTGCGATCGAATCGACGGCAAGTACGAACTGGCCGCCTGCGTCCACCCCGAGGGCACTCGCACTACGGGCGACCAGAGCGTCTACCAGGAAGGTGGGAAGGGCTATCTCGTCTGCACCATGGACCACGACGCCGGCGGCAGGAAGTACCTCAACACCTCGCTGGCCATCTTCCGCCTGACCGACGATTTCCTCGGGATCAAGGAGAAGGTCTACGAGGGCTTCGAGGGCCGGACCGGACCGGCCGCGGAGAGGCGCCACCAGTCCTCCCGCGAGGCCTCGCACATCATCAAGGTCAACGGCACCTACTACTGGCTGTCGTCGGGCCTCCAGGGGTGGAACTCCACGCAGACGAAGTATGCGACGGCCAAGTCGCTCGCCGGGCCGTGGTCGCGGCTGAAGACGTTGCCGACCGACCCGCGCTCGGGCGATTCGTACAACACGCAGCACGACTTCGTCATTCCCGTCGTCGGCAGCCAGGTCACCACCTGGCTGTACGTAGGCGACCGCTACAGCCAGTGGACCCGCAGAGGCAGGGGGCGGAATATCTTCCTGCCGTTGACCTGGAAGGACGGCTCACCGACGCTGAAGTGGTGCCCGCGCTGGAAGATCGACGTGGCGACGGGCACGTATGAAGAACTGCCGCACAAGCAAGCAGCCCCGTGACGCCCAGGCCCGCACTTCGCCTCGGGCAGAACCGCCGCGGCGAAGCCGCCCCCGGCCTGCTCTTACGGGTCCCAGTATCTCCTCGCGTTCTCGGGGTTGTTGGGGTTGATCGCGTCGGGGCTAATGAGGCGCACGCTTCCGTCGGCGAAGAGCACGTTGCAGTTTCCGAAGTGCCTGGCGAATGTCGGCGGGGCCTCCGGGTCTTCCGGTTCCGGCTCCCAGTAGCTCAGGTGTTCGGCACGGTCCGTGCCCTGGTCGTAGGCGGAGCCCACGGCGATCGTCCGCTCGTAGTCCAGGGCCAGGAGCTTCCGCGTGGCAGAGACGATCTCGGCCGACATGGAGTTCATGCCGTAGCTCGAGCTGCCGCTGTAGTACGGGACCGAAGCCGTCGCCCCCACCCTCGGGTCGGGGATGAGGACCTTCCTGTCGGGGTCCTTCTTGCAGAGGCTGAAGCTCATGCCCGACGCGCGAGCCACGACGGTGAACTGGATCTCCGACTCGATGTAGTGCGCTTCGAGGATCACGTCGTAGAAGTCCTGGTCTCCCCCGCCCCACGGCGCGGTGTCCTCGAAGGTGAAGTACATGGTGTAGGGGTCATTGTCCTCGACGTACCCCGTCCTCTGGTAGACGGCCTTGTAGGGAGTGGTGACTCCCTCTCCGGCGACCTTCAGGAACTGCGTGTACTGCGTCCTGGACATCTTCCAGATCCATTCGTCGGAGTCCGCCTGGTCCAGGTACACGTCCCACACGAAGTTGCCCCTATGAAAACACTCGATGCAGACGCCCTTCAGCCCCCCGCCGGCATCGAGCGCCGGGTCGTCGTCTTCCGGGCAGATGAAGACGCTCTGATCGTTCGACAGGAAGCCCCTCAGCGTGCTCTGCCAGCCAAACGGGGGCACCTGGCCGCCGATCCCGGCCTCCAGGCTCACGTTCCGGATCGCGCAGGCCTGCCCGATCTTCTCCAGGTGCGAGGCGCACTCCACCCGCCGCTGAACCGCGAAAGCCTTCGTGAGAAACGGCAGGAGGGTCGCCGCGAGCAGACCGATAATGGTCAGGACGACGAGCAGCTCCCCCAACGTAAAAGCACGTCTTTTCAGCAGGCTCATGTTCTCATCCCTCCGCCTTTTCCCGCCCGGCGAAATGCTCGTGGAACTTCGGCCACCACTCGCGGATCCTCTGGATCGCCTCGCGGCGGCGGTTGGGGGGGTCGCTGGCCCGGTAACCGAAGTCGACGACCATGATCCTTCTCAGGGCGACCCCGGCGCGGGCCCGCAGGAGGGCCGAGGGGCCCTCCATGGCCTCGATGATGGCCGGTCCGGCGTCCCAGAACCTCATTTCTCCGAGGCGTTCGGCCGCGGCGGCGCGTACTTCGGCCAGCTCGTCGGGGTTGCGCAGCACGTCGATCAGGAACTGCGGGTCGCCTTGCCGCCCCAGGCGTCCCACGCCGTCCACGGCGGCATGGCGGACCCTCCAGTCCGGGTCGGCGGCGGCTTCCTTGAGATGAGGCAGGTTTTCGGGCTTCCTTTGGATCGCGATGCGGACCACGTCTCGACGGCGAACGGCAACCGTGGGGCCCCCGGAGACGTTCCCGCCTTCGGAGGGAGCCGGACCGGGCGAACCGTCCCCGTTGGCGCTGCCAGATGTGCGCCCGACGTTTCTGGCCGACGTTTCGTCGTCGCTGCCGGATCCCATCAAGGCCGGCACGCCGTGAACCACTACGAACACGACAGCCAGTGCCCCAGCCACGGCGATCAGCAAGAACAGGCGCTTCCTGTCGCTCCGCATCGGATGGGCCTTCCTGACGGAGTCGTGGGCATCTTGTGGTCCGGCGCCCGGACCGCGCGCCCGGCGGCTCTGCCATTTTGCAGTCTACCCCGTCAGCGGCGCATCCGCAAGAGGTGGTTAAGACGGGCGCCCGGCGCGGCCTGGCGCAGATGCCGCCAGAGGCGCTGGAGTGCCGCCGGCGCCCCCGCCAGCGCGCAAACCGCCCGCCGACGAACCGCCTGCTGCCGGCGATTCGAGGCCCCCGGGTCCTCCTCCAGCTCCTGCCAAAGCGCCTCCACCTGCTCCTGTGCCTCCGACTGGCACTCCTCCAAGGTCCCTCGACGCCGGAACGAAGCCGCCCCGGCGCCCGCCCGCGCCCGCATGCCGTCCTGGGCCGCCCGATCCGACGTCCCCAGACCCTGATGCATCAGCGTCGCCACGCTCTGGGGCAGCAGACCGTCCAGGAACTCCCGGGGGCGCGTCCGGAAGTCCGACAGCGTGTGCCGGGCCGTGCACGGCGGGGCGGGCGGCTACGGTGGGACGAACTCGGTGCACGTGGCCGCGACCACCGGCGGCGTCATCGACCTGTCCAGCTTCCAGGAGAACGAAGGCATCAGGTACCCGACGGCCGCCAGCAGCGGCATCCTGCGACTGGGCAGCCTGGTGATGACCAGTGGGATGGCCACCAGCGCCGACGGCCTGGACAGCCGGCTGGAGATGGGCGACTTCGTGCTGCAGACCGGCGCGACGCTGAGCGTGACCGACGGGGCCGCGCTGGCGATCACCGGGGATCTACAGAACGAGCTGACCGACGGCAACCAGTGCGGTTTCGACACCGGGATCGTCCGCGTCGACGGCGCGAGAGGGCACTGGTACGAGATCGCCGGTGTCGACCTGGGTGTAGATGGAGCGACGTCGGGCAGTTTCGGCCTGATGCAACTGGTGCCTGGCTCCGACGCGGGTCCGGCAACGGTCCAACTGACTGACATCCACGACAACGACGGTGCCGGCCAGGGCGGCCTGGAGGCCCTGCACCATTACGGCAGCGCCGGGCTGGACGGGGTCGAGATCTACAACGGCTCGACGCTCGTGATCGGGAGCGTGCAGGTCTACGCCCTGATAAACGGCAACATGGTCGAGTTGCACGACCTGTTCGGCCCGGGGGAGACGGTCATCTCGTTCGACTCCGGCCTGAACAGTGGGTTCATCGCCATCCCGAAGCCGGTCACGCTCTCGCTGCTGGCGGCAGGCGCGCTGGCGGCAATCCTGATGTCGTGGCAGCCAGTTCGCCATGACGGCTCTCGTTGGCCTGTCCGCCTTGCTCTCGGGAACGAGACGCGGTAGCATCTCCCCCAGTGCGACCGGGAAGGCAGTGCGGAGCCACGGGATGATCTCGCGGGTTCACAGTTCGATCTTGCAGGGGATTGACGCCATCGGCTGCGAGGTGGAGGCCGACGTGTCGCGGGGCCAGCGGGTGGAGATCAAGCTGGTGGGCCTGGCCGAGGCGGCCGTCAAGGAGTCCGTCAGCCGCATTCAGGCAGCGCTGCGGAACAGCGGCTATCGCTGGCCGGGGCCGAAAGTGACGATCAACCTCGCGCCGGCGGACGTGAAGAAGGAGTCGGCCGCCTTCGACCTGCCCATCGCGATCGCTTGCATGCTGGCCGGCGGGCAGTTCGCCACGGAGAAGATCGACGAGTACCTGCTGCTGGGCGAGTTGGCGCTAGACGGGCGCGTGCGGGCGGTCCGCGGCGCCCTGGCGGCGGCTCTGCTCGCCGCCAGGACCAAACGCCGCGGGCTCATCGTCCCGGCCGACAACGCCGCCGAGGCCGCCGTCGTCGAGGGCCTCGACGTCATCGGCGTCAACTTCCTCTCCGAGGCCGTCGGCTTCCTCACCGACGAGCTGCCCATCGAGCCGTGTGTGGTGGACCTGAGTGAAGTGTTCACGACGGAGAGCCGCTACGACGTGGATTTCGCCGACGTCCGCGGGCAGGAGTCGGCCAAGCGGGCGCTGACGGTGGCCGCCGCCGGGCATCACAACATCCTCATGATCGGCCCGCCGGGGTCCGGCAAGACGATGCTCGCCAAGCGCATCCCCACGGTCCTGCCGCCGCTGACGCCGGAGGAATCGCTCGAGACGACGCGGATCTACTCCTCGCGCGGGCTGCTGGAGCCGGGGCAGTCGCTGATGGCGGTCCGGCCCGTGCGGATGCCCCACCATTCCACCAGCTCGGCGGCCCTGATCGGCGGCGGGGCGATCCCCCAGCCTGGCGAGGTGTCGCTGGCCCATCACGGCGTGCTGTTCCTCGACGAGTTCCCCGAGTTCGCCCGCGCGACGCTGGAGATGATCCGCCAGCCCCTCGAAGACGGCTACGTCACGATCCCCCGCGTGCACAGCACGCTGAGGTTCCCGGCCCAGATCATGCTGGTGGCGGCGATGAACCCGTGCCCGTGCGGCTACTTCACCGATCCGAAGCGCCCGTGCAAGTGCTCGCCGTACCAGATCGAGCGGTACCTGTCGCGTGTTTCCGGCCCGCTGATCGATCGCATCGACATCCACATCGAGGTCCCGCCGGTTCCGTGGCGGCAGCTCCGCGCGACGGCCGACGGCACCGGGTCCGCGGCGGTCCGCGAGCAGGTCGTCACCGCGCGGCAGCAGCAGCGCAGCCGCTTCGGCGACAGCATCACGACCAACGCCACGATGACCTCGCGGCAGGTGCGGAAGTTCTGCAAGCTGGACTCCGCCGGCGAGGTCTTGCTGAAGCAGGCCATGACCGAGCTGGGCCTGTCGGCCCGCGCGCACGACAAGGTCCTGCGGATCGCCCGCACACTCGCCGACATAGAAGGTACCGCCAGCATCCAGCCCTATCACCTCGCCGAGGCCGTCCAGTACCGCCGCCTCGACCGGAAGCTCTGACCCCTGCGGACCGACGACCGCGGCTTCCCCCCGCAGCGCATCGCCTGCCGGTGTCCCTCCCGAAAACTCCGTCACGCCTGTGCTGCAAGGACTTACTGTCGTGGCCATGGCTCGTCGCTGGTGGTAGCATGCCGGCCTCCAGGTGGTTGACAGAGGCGCAAGGATGGGCATCGTTCGGATGGTCTTGGCTTTCCTCAGGGCCCTCATAGCCGGCAGGGCGGAACTGGGCGCCGAGAGCTTGGCTCTGCGGCATCAACTGGCTGTGCTCCAGCGCTGCGTCAAGCGCCCCCAGCTCCGCAAGCGAGACCGAATCTTCTGGTCTTGGCTGTCGCGTCTCTGGACGGACTGGCGGTCTGCCTTGGTCATCGTCCAGCCGGCCACCGTGATCAAGTGGCACCGGCAGGGCTTCAAGCTGTACTGGCGCAGGAAATCCCGCAGGAAAGCCGGCAGGCCGAAAGTCGACCGGAAGATCCGGGACTTGATCCGTCGCATATCCCGCGAGAACCCAACCTGGGGCGCCCCACGGATTCTGTCCGAGCTGCTTCTGTTGGGCCACAAGGTGGCCGAGTCCACGGTCGCCAAGTACATGGTCAGCCAGCCCAAGCCGCCCTCGCAGACCTGGCGTACGTTCCTGGAGAACCACGCCGGACAGGTCGCGGCGATCGACTTCTTCACCGTGCCGACAGTCACGTTCCGCGTGCTTTACGTCTTCCTGGTTCTGCGGCATGATCGTCGCCACGTCGTCCACTTCAACGTCACGACGAACCCGACGGCCCAATGGACAGCTCAGCAGATCGTGGAGGCCTTTCCATTCGAAGAAGCTACGCGGTTTTTGCTTCGCGACCGGGACGGCATCTACGGCCAGAACTTCCGTGACCGCGTCGAGCACATGGGGATCGAGGAAGTGCGCATCGCATTCCGGTCGCCCTGGCAATCCCCCTACGTCGAGCGCCTCATAGGGTCCATCCGCCGTGAGTGCTTGGACCACGTCATCGTCTTCAACGAGGAGCATCTGCGCCGCCTTCTGACCGAATACTTCGGCTACTATCACGAGGCCCGAGCACACCTGTCGCTGGAGCGCAACTCGCCGATTCCACGACCCCTCTGCCCGCCGGAGCAGGGCGAGGTGATTGCCAGGGCATATCTGGGTGGTCTGCATCACTGCTACACCAGAGCGGCATAAAGGCGATCCATCCGTCCTATCCTGGCTGGCCTGCGAAGGACTCCTGCGCCATGCTCCGGATTCCGCCTTTGCCAACGGTCTACCACATCACCGACCGCCCGGATGGCACGCCGATCATACCTGCCAGACATCCGGGCCGAGCTCGCAAGGCCATCGCTTCTTGCCCGGATGACGTTTTCCGCAGGGACACCGCGCGGCGATCGGGCAGCAGATCGCTCACGGCCACCACGTCGACGTTGGGGTGATTCTGGAAGCCGAATGCCGCGCCGAACCGGCACACGCCATAGCCGACGATGCCGACGCGTATCTTGCGATCGGACACCGGCTGCCACCCCTGCTTCCGCAACGTCCCGGCGTCGGTGTCCTCGAAGCCCTGGATCTTCTTACCCGGGCCCTTGCCCTCCGCCGCCGCCACCCAGGCCGCCACCCCCAATCCCGTGGCCGCCAGAACCCCCCGCCGCGTCGTGCCGTCCCGCCCCGTTGTCGATGGGTCACCCATGGCTGGTATCTTCGCTTTCTTGCCGTCCGTGCTGCCACGAATCGGACTCGCCGCCCTACCTTCATGCCGTGCCCAGATCGCCCACGCCCAACGAGCGCGGCCGGGCCTGCTCGACGATTCCAGAGCGCATTCCCAAATCGGCAAGCCCTTGCCGCTCAGGAAACGCGTGGTCTTCGCTCGCGGCACCCGCCGCGCCGACTACAGCAACGAGCAGTACATTAGCGCCGTCTGCCGGCATGCCCTGAGAAGCATTCAGGCGAACGGCCGCCCCTGCTTGCGCGCTGCCACACGCTCGGGATCCGCCTACAGGCGACGTCGATAGACCCGTTAGACGCGCCGGTAGGGACAATCTCCTGGTGGCCAGAGCCGCTTTTCCGGTGTTGGCGCTGTTGTGCCCTGTAGACGGCGCTGTTGCCGTGTGGTCGAGCAGAAGGAGCCCTTGCCGATCTCATGGTCAGTGGTATCATCATCTGGAACGGCCGAAGGCGGTCGTCGGCCAGAGGCTATCCGTCAGATCCCGGTTTGCAGTGCGGTGCCGTCGCGCCATCGTGTCAGGCCAAGTCGGAGAGAGAGATGCGATACGTCGAACATGCGAAGAGCTTCCTGCTTGCCTCGCTGGTGCTCCTCGCCGGCGTGAACAGCGTGGCAGGAGAAACCGCCATGATGTCTTCCGTTCAGACCGCCGGGAATCCGCAAAACGAAGGGATCGCGGTCGGGGACGCTGAGTTGGCTGTGGTCCTGGGGGCGAAGCCCAGCCCGGCCGAGAAGCGGGTTGCGGTATTGCTTACCGAGCGCATCAAGAACCGCACGGGAATGGCGTTGGCGGGCCCGGGTGGCAAGACGGAGCTCCGGCTGGTGATCGGAACCGTGGCGTCCAATGAGAAGATCAAGGCATTCTCGGCCGGTCGCAAGGATATCGCCTCGCTCGGCGCGGACGGATACTGCATCGCGTCCGACGCCGGCAAGGGCGAGCTTTACGTGGTCGGCCAGAGCGACAGCGGCGTCGTAGCCGGTGTCGGACGCTTGATGCGCGAAATGCGGTACACACCCGGCAAGCTCGAGCTGCCACCGCTTCAGATTACTGAGGCGCCGCAGATGCCGAACCGGGGCATGTACTTGTGGGCGAGGAAACACTTCTTCGGCAAGCCCGACCAGGTGGATCGCTACATCGAGGAGCTTGCCCTGTGGGGCTGCAATGCCCTTGCGTTCTGGTTCGAGATGGGCATGTTCAAAAGCTTTGACGATCCGGAGGCGAGGCACTGGCTGGCGATGTACCGACGGTTCTACCAGACGGCCAGGCGCATGGGTATGAAGACCGGCCTGATCATGGTCGTCAACGACGCCTACAAGTCTTCGCCCGAGAAGCTCCACATCTCGCCGATCATCGGCTGTCCGAAGCATTACCTGTGTCCGTCCAAGCCGGGCAGCGTCAGACAGATTATCGCCTGGCAGGAACAGGTGCTCAAGGCCCTGCCGAGGATCGACATCTACAACCTGTTTCCGGCGGACCCCGGGGGATGCGCCTGTTCGGATTGCACGCCGTGGCCAACCCGCGGGTACTGGCGGATCGCAAAGCCGCTGGCCGAGAGGATTCATCAGATCTCCCCAAAGACCGAGATCTGGGTGGATACGTGGCACTTGAACCACAAGACGTTCGGCGGCAAAGACTGGAAGAACCTGGTGGCCAGTCTGGCCAAAGACCGGCCGGCGTGGTTTGCGGGCTTTGAGGTAGGTCTGGCACCGCACCATAGGTTCGCCGCCATGTCCGCCGAGGAGCGGAAGTACTACAACGAGGCGAAGGCGCCGTTGATGGTCTTCCCAGACATCTCCATGTGGCGAAACCATCGGGGCATGCTTGTCAACCGTGAGTACTGGAAGTCGCTGCAGGCGGAGTTGAACGACTACTCTCCCGAACTGATGAAAGGCGGCTGGCCCTACAGCGAGCGGTGGAACACGGATATCGCGAGCGTAGTGTTCCTCTCGTGGTTCTGGAACTCGAAGAAGACTGTCGAGACGGTGCTCGACGAGTACGCCTCGTTCTATTTCGGTCCCGAAGCCAAGACCGGCAGGGAGTTGCTAAACCTGCTGGACGACGCGTGCAAGGACCCGGAACGACGGGAGAAGATCCGCGAGACGCTTGCCAAGCTGGAAAGCTCCGTGCCGGCATGGGTGAAGAAGGACTGGCGCTGGGATGAAATAGTGAAGTCCTGTCGTCGGCTCAAGTAGCGGTTTCGCCAGGGCAAGCCTGCTCCCAGTCCAAGACCACCCCGATAGCGAACCAGAGCATGCTAAGGCCGGACACCATTACAATTGCTTGTCACAGGAAATGTCCGGTGATTCTGACACTACGCAAGTCACTCGCCAGGCTCATGGCGTTGATCATGGCGGGTTGCTTCTCGGCGATGGGAGCATCCTGCATGGCTGGCGAGAACGAGATCACGCGGCGCTCGATTCAGGTCGAGTTGCCGAACCAGGAGCAGAACGCCATCAAGACATCCTGGCCCGGGATCGGATGCTGGTTCTGGACGCGGGAGGAGTTCGAGCCTGAAGGTTACAAGCGGTTCATCGACCTGCACGAGAAGTACTCGCCGTTCAGGCTGTTGACGACCAGCATCCGCCATTCGGTCGAGGTGACGGACCCGAAGGTTCACGACCAGATCAAGGCGGCGGCGGAGTACGCCAGAGCCCACGGCATGGCGATCGTCATGGACCTGGACGTGCGGCTGGCGAGGCAGGCGTTCATGGACAAGCATCCGGATGAGATGCAGGAGATGGTGCGGCTGCGGGAGGTCGCACTGGCCGGCTCGGGCGAGGCGAGCCTCGCCATCGAACCGGTCAACCTGGGCGACCACTACACGTTTCGGGCACGCGGGTACAACACGGTCTCAGCCCGCGTGTTGCGAGTGTACTCGTACGTCTTGGGCCCCAAGGGCATCGAGCCGGATACCGTCATGGACATCACGGGTCGCTGCAAAGTCCAGCAGGCCGACGCAAGGGGCGTGCGGGTGGCGATTCCCTGCACGGCGGCGGATCAGGGACGCACCGCATGCGTTCTGGCGGCGCTGACACTCTTCACGCCCGACATCTTCGCGCCGCACCTGATCGGCTTCGAGCGCGATATTCTCCGGCAGTATGCGGATGTGCCACTGGCCGGCGCCTGCAAGGACGAGTGGGGCTTCCCGGGCCGATTCAAGCTGAGCACTGACGACCTGTACTTCTCGCGTTTCATGACCGAGGCGTATGCCAAGCGCCGCCCCGGACGCGACCTCGTGCGCGACCTCCTGCTGATATCCAAGGCCCAGAATGGGCCGAAGGGCCCTCGCGCCGCGGCGATCAATCACTACATGGAAATGATCTGGCGGCGCAACGGTCAGGTCGAGACCGAATACTACAAGTCGATCAAAGGCGTGTTTGGCAGGAACGCCATGTCGGCAACGCATCCGACGTGGTTCCCTTACCCCGGTGATAAAGAGATATTCAAAAACGGCCTGAGCTGGTGGGTCTGCAAGCGGGACCTGGCGCAGACCGACGAGTGTACGCCTTACTGCGTACGCACCGCACTGGCCAAGAAGTGGCAAAGCCCGCTGTGGTACAACATGTATTACAGCAAATCGCTGAAAGCCTACGACCTCTGGAGTCACGCCCTCGGCGGCGGCCGCATAAACTACCACCCACGCTGGCCTATGCCGTGGGACTCGCTCAAGACAAACCTGCTGGAAGGAGACCTGCTGCGGGCAGAAAGCCGGGTGCAGCTGCTCAACTATATCTCAACCGCACCCATCGACTGCCCCGTGGCCGTGGTATTCGGACATCCCGCCGCGGCAAACTGGGCCGGGGGAAAGAACTTCGCGGATGTCGGCATGACCGTCACCGACGCGCTGTGGAAGGACGGCTACTATGCTGACCTGATCCCCAGCAGCGAGATCGCCGCCGGCGTGTTGAGAATCGGCCCGGACGGGCGAATTCAGTACGGTCCCCAGCCATACCAGGCCGTGGTGTTGTACCACCCTCAGTACGAGCGTAAGGAGGTGGCCGATTTCTTCGTCACGGCGGCCAAGCAGGGCAGGACCGCACTCTATCGCGTTGGCGACTGGACCGCCGACTTTGAAGGGAGGACCTTTGCCGGCAATGCGAAGCTGCCCGCGGCGATGAAGACGTTCGATGCCGGTGGCTGCGCCCGGGCCGTCATCGCTCGCCTCAAGGCCGACGGCGTCTCGCCGCAAACGATCTGCACGCGTCAGCGGAAGTGGTCGAGCAGTGCCATCATGGTGCCAAAGTCGAGCGGCCGATGCCGCCTCATAGACGGCACAGTCATTCTCGCTTCGGGGGAGAAAGATGTCATGGGCGACCCGATCAGGAAGACGATCAAAGTCCGGGGCCGCGAGGTGAGCTTCGACGCCGTCGGCGTCGCGGCGGTGCGCCTGGACGGGAACGGCAAGGTCGAAGCGATTGCCGCCGGTGCACTGAAGCTGCTCAAGACCGATTCCTTGACGATTGACCTTCCCGTCCGGATGGACCTCGCGCTGTGTAAGGAGCGTGGGAAATGGCGCGGCATCGTTCAGGGCTACGAAGGGGACCTGCCTGCGGTGCTTACCGAACTCACCGGCCACTGGACCCGTCTGCGGATGCCCGAGCGCAGACGGGCGGCAAGGCCGCCGGTGGCTGCCCACTCTTCCGAAAAGGGAGATATCGAATGATCGTCAGAAACTCGCGACGGGAGTGTCTAAAGCGGATGGGCTTGGGTGCGGCCGCGCTCGCGTTGGGCAGCAAGGCCCGTGCGGCGGCGGGGCCGGACATGGAGGCTGAAAGCCAGCCAAGAGCCGATCGTAACAGGCCGAATATCATCATCGTCATGGCGGATGATATGGGGTTTTCCGATCTGGTATAGTGGTCCAGCGACTTCCGGCCCGGACAGATCCCGAACAGATCCGAGGGGCTTGACAGCATGAAATCGTCTGGTAACCTCTGAGCTCAAAGCAGGTAACGA
>Ga0111188_1093_pt1 | contig 14392 bp, 9 predicted proteins | sample DeeMarSWOR324_28_FD_80358 | JGI IMG/M metagenome (GOLD analysis project Ga0111188, IMG submission 80358) | Planctomycetes bacterium SM23_25
GGGCGAGCCCGGCGACGTCGTCATCGTCCTCGGCTTCGCGTACCTCGCGCCCGAGGAACTCCAGCATCACAGGCCGCAGAAGATCGTCGTGGACGAGCAGAACCGCTACGTCCGCGAAATGTAGACCGTCAGCCCGGAAGGACGAGTGTGCGTCAGGTCCTCGTGCGGATACCGATCCCCGGTACCGACAGCGGTATCACGCTCTACGGGTACGGCGTGGCGATGTGCCTGGGATTCCTGGCGGCGATCCTGTGGGCGGCCCGCCGGGCGAAGCGCGACGGCCAGCCGCCCGAGGTCATCTACAACGCGGCCCTGTGCTGCTTTTTCGGGGGCGTGTTCGGGGCCAGGGCGTTCTACTTCGTCCAGAACAGCGGCCAGTTCCCCAGCCTGTGGGACCTCGTGAGAATCTGGGAAGGCGGCCTGACGTTCTACGGCGGGTTCCTCCTGGCCACGCTGGCCGTCGTGGTGTACCTGAAGGCGAGCCGCCGGCCGGTGCTGTACTGGCTCGACGTCATCGCGCCGAGCCTGGCGCTGGGCCTGGCGTTCGGGCGGGTCGGGTGCTTTCTGAACGGCTGCTGCTACGGCGACGTCTGCCGGCACGGTTGGGGCATGGTCTGGCCGGCCGGCACGATTCCGTGGGAGAAGTTCGGCAGCACGGCCCTGTACCCGAGCCAGATCTACTCGGCGGCCAATGCGCTGCTGCTGGCGCTCGTCTTACATGTCGTGTTCCACTACCGGCGCCGGAACGGGCAGGTCATTCTGATGTTCACCGTGCTGTACGGCATCAGCCGTTTTCTGCTCGAGATGATCCGCGCCGACGAGGTTCCGCAGTACCTGTTGGGGCTGCCGACGCTCCTGGGGGTGCTCGGCATGCCCGCCAGGGGGGAGGCGATGGCCAGGGACTTCGGCCTGACGATCAGCCAGAACATCGCCATCGTGATGGTGGTCGGCGGCGGCCTGGCCCTGGTGGCGCTTGCGAGAAGCCGCCGGCCGGGGCTCCAGGTCGCAGGCTGCGACCCCGGCGCCGCCGCAACACCCGGCCCGCCGCGCAAAAAACGCAAGAAACACTGACGCGCAATCACCGATTGCCGAACCATCGACGGAAGGGAAAACGCCCATGAGAGTGGGAGCATACCTGTCGGTCGTCCGGGCGGCCCTTGTCTTGCTGGCTGCGGCCCCGCCGGCCCTTGGCCAGGCCATTGCCCTGCAATACAGGGTCTCGCCGGGCCAGCGACGCGTGTACGAGCGGGTTCTGCGCACCGACACGACTGTGCGCTTCGAGAAGGGAAGCACGCGAAACGTGCTGGAGATGCCCGGACGGCGCGAGGACCTCGTGGTCGAGACGAAGGCCGAGCCGTCCTCCATCCGCATGGTGACGCTCGATGCGCCGGCGGGCGAGCGGCTGGTTGGCCTGGAAGAGAACGGCCAGGACCGCCTGGCCGCCGTGCCCGAGGCCAGGAGGCTTCGCCCGGTCCGGCCCGTGCTGTCGGCCTACTGGCGGGACCTGAGCGGCCGGCCCGTCGAGGGTCTGCCCGTCCCGGAGGTTCCCGCACAGGCCATCGCCAGGCTGCAGGAGGAGATGCGGTACCTGCCGGAGGGGCCGATGGCGCCGGGCCAGACGTCGTCGCGGGAGGTGGACCTCGGCGTTGCCAAGGCCGTCATCACGACGAAGTTTGTCGAGCAGCGTGGGGAGGGCGCCGTGGCGGCCGCCATCCTGGAATCCTCCGCCGCGGTCACCTTTGCGGGGGAACTGGCCAAGCGAATCCAGATCGAGAGGCTCGTGTCCCGTCTGGCCTTCGCTGCCGACGGGAGCGGACACCTGTGGCAAAGCGGCTCGCTGACCCTCACGGAGACGACCGAGAAGGCCCAACAGCGCGTCGTCCGTTCGTGGGAGGAGCGGCTGGCCGAGACGAGCACCCTGTCGCCGGAGGCCCTGGCGAAGGCCAAGGGCGACCTCGATCAGCTTGAAAAGGCCATGGCGCATATCGGGAAGGGCGAACTCGACACCGCCGCCGAACTCCTCGATGCCTTTCTCAAGGCCAATCCCACGAACGCCTGGACGCCGGCGATCCGGGACCTCCAAGGGGACTTGGCCCAACGACGGCTGTTGACCCAGGCGGTTGCCGCGCCCCGGCTTCGGCTCATGTTGCGCGATCTCCAGAATGCCAGGGACCAGGCCAGTGCCGGCGGACGCGACCCCGCCGCCCTCGCCGACGTGGACGAGACCCTCCGCCGCGTCGCAACCGTCAACGTGAAAACGCTGCTGATGGACGCCGCCGACCCCGACCCGATCGTCCGCGATCTGGCGGCGTTCGGCCTGGCCTTCGTGGACGACCCCCAGGCCCGCGATCGCCTCGAGGCCATGACCCAGGACGCCAGCGGGCAGGTCCGAGGGACGGCCCTGATCGGCATGGCGATCCAGGGCAGGGCGATCGAGCATCAGACGATGAAGAAACTGCTGAGGGATTCCGCCCCCCGCACGCGCGGGGCCGCGGCCCTGCTGGTCACACGCACCGTCACGAAGGACGACCCCAAGGCCGCCGAACTCGTGGTCCTGCTGATCGAGAACCTGGGCGTGACCCACCCGTGGGCGCGCGTCAACGCCATTTCGGCCATCGTGCGGCTTGCGCCGAGCGGCTCGGTTCCGGCCGCCCGCGCCCTCATCGACGCCTGCAAGGCCGAAAAGGAAGCGCCACTGAAACTGGTCTACCTTGACGCGCTGAAGCGGATCACCGGGGTGGACGGCACGGAACTTGCCCCGTTCGAGGCCTGGCTGGCGAAACAGCCCGCCCCCCCACCGGACGCGACGGAGCCGAAGCCCAAGGGATAATTCTACAACGCCACTTGCCGCGCGGCGGGTCTCCCGACCCGCCGCGCAACGGCGGCGTTCCAGCGGCAACGACCGTCGCCGTACCGGCGACGGCTAAACACTGCACGGCCATACCGGCGAAAACGGGCTTTAACGCGCGTTGGGTCCGGAGACCCACCGCGCGACATGGCAAAGTGGCGCTGCAGGGCTAATCGGACGCCACGTCGCCGCGCCCTTTCACGTGGGTGTCGGCCCGGCTGCGGAACTGGCCCCTGAACGCCGGGACCACCTCGCGGAGGCAGTCTTCGACGCGTTCCACGTAATGGATGCGGACCGACTCGCGGACCTCGGCGGGGAGTTTCTCCAGGTCGTCGGCGTTTGCCGCGGGAATGAAGATGTCGGCGATGCCCTCGCGATGGGCCGCCAGGACCTTCTCCTTGATGCCGCCGACCGCTAGCACTCTTCCCTGGAGGGTCACCTCGCCGGTCATGGCGATGTCGCGCCGTGCCGGCCGCCCGCTCATGGCCGACGCCAGCGCGCAGACCACCGGCAGTCCCGCACTCGGGCCGTCTTTCGGCGTGGCGCCTTCCGGCACGTGGACGTGCAGGTCCACGGCCTGTTTCATGGGGATGACGCCCGGGCGCGCGCAGCGCGAGCGCACCCACGACAGGGCCGTCTTGACGGATTCCTGCATGACGTCGCCGAGTTGGCCGGTCAGCGTCAGGTCGCCGTCGCCCGGCATGCACGAACACTCGATGACCATGCTGCGCCCGCCGAACTCGGTCCATGCCAGGCACGTGACGGTGCCGACGCCTTGTTTCGGTCCGGGCATCTGGCGCCGGTAGGGGGCGGCGCCGAGGTACTGTCGCAGCAGGTCGGGCGTGACCTGGCGCGGCTCGGGGGGCGACTCGTGGGTGTCGGCCCGTTCGGCGGCGATCTTTCGCAGGACCCGTGCCAGCCGCGCCCGCAGGTTCCGCACGCCGGCCTCGCGCGTGTAGTGCTCGACCATCAACCGGAAGACGTTGCGCGGCAGGAGGACGTCGGCCGGCGCCAGGCCATGGGCATCGAGTTCGCGGGGCATCAGGTGCCGCTCGGCGATCCGGATCTTCTCCTCCAGCGTGTAGCCGGTCAGTTCGATCATCTCGAGCCGGTCCATCAGGACGGGCGGGATGTTGGCCGCCACGTTGGCGGTGCAGATGAAGAGCACCTCCGACAGGTTGAACTCCACCTCCAGGTAGTGGTCGCTGAAGGCGTAGTTCTCGTCGGGGTCGAGGACCTCGAGCAGGGCGCTGGCGGGGTCGCCGCGGTTGTCCTGCCCCATCTTGTCGATCTCGTCGAGCAGGAACACGGGGTTGCGGACGCCGGCCTTGCGGATGGACTGGAGGATGCGGCCGGGCAAGGCCCCGACGTAGGTGCGGCGGTGACCGCGAATCTCCGCCTCGTCGCGGACGCCGCCGAGGCTCTTGCGGACGAACCGCCGGCCCAGCGCCCGGGCCACGCTCTTGGCGAGGCTCGTCTTGCCGACGCCGGGCGGCCCGACGAAACACAGGATCGGCTCGCGCATCCGGTCGCTCAGTTTCTTGACCGCCAGGTACTCCAGGATCCGTTCTTTCGGTTCCGCCAGGCCGAAGTGGTCCTCGTCGAGGGTCCGCGCCACGTGTCGCAGGTCGAGGTTGTCGTCGGTCCGCGCCTGCCACGGCATGTGGATGAGCCAGTCGAGGTACTCGGTGATGACGACGGCCTGCGGCGTGAGGGGAAGCATCTGGCTGAGGCGGTGGTGCTCGCGCAGGGCGATCTTGCGGACCTCGTCCGGCATGCCGGCCTCTTCGATCTGCTGGCGAAGTTCCGAGACGCCCTCCAACCCGGGATGGGTGTGTCCGAGTTCTTCCTCGATGGCCTTGAGTTGCTCTTTCAGGAAGTACTCCTTCTGGCTCTTCGACAGGCGCGTGCGGACGCGTTCGCTGATGCCGCGCTGGATCTCGAGCAACGCGACCTCGTTGGCCAGGATGTCGGCCAACGTCCCAAGCCGTGCGGTCGGGTCGACCATCTCCAGCAGTTTCTGCTTGTCGAAGAACGGGATGGCGGTGTAGGCGGCCACGGTGTCGGCCAGAAGGGCGGCCGTGTCGGCCTGGGTGACGAGTTGGCCCACCCCCTCGGGCAGCGTGGGCTGAAGTTGCATGTACGAGAGGAACCGCGCCCGGACGGTCCGCATGAGGGCCTCGCTCTCCGGTCCCTCGACGTCCGATTCGACGACGCACCGGACCTCGGCCCACAGGCAGCCGCTCTCGCGCGCGAGGCTCAGGACCTCGGCCCGGTCGGCCGCCTCGACGATCACCTTGTGGGTGCCGCCCTCGTTCCTGAAGCACTGGTGAACGTACGCCACGGACCCGAAATCGAAGAGGTCGTCGGGTTCCGGCTCGGGGCACTCCGGGTCGCGCTGGGCCAGCAGCAGCAGGCGCTGGTCCTTGCCGAGCGCTTCGTGCGCCGCCGTCACCGAGAGTTCGCGTCCGACCAGGAGCGGCATCGCCAGGCCCGGAAACGCGACCAGGCCGCGCAGCGGAAGCACCGGCAACCGAACGGGCGGCGGATCGGATGACTGTGGGTCGTCTGCCATGATCGTACCCGGCATGCGTCGCATGACATTCCCGGTCGTCGTCGCCTATCCTCGCGCCGGGGGCTCGTGGTGCGTCTCTACGTGGTCACCGGGCTTTCGGCCTCGACCTGCGGCGCCGGCACCTGTTCCTCCGGTTCCTCGGCGAATTCGGACGGTTCCGCCTCAGCCGATGCGTCTCTTTCCTTTGCCGCGCGGGCGCCGGCGGCGCTCAGCGCGGCCTCCGTCTCGACGGGCAGTCTGTCGGCCTCGGCCTCGGGCCGGTCCGACTCCTGGGCCACGTACCCGTGCTCGTGCAGGTCGCTGAACTTGACGCTGACCCTGCGTGAGACTCCGGGTTCCTGCATCGTCACGCCGTAGAGCACGTCGGCGATGGCCATCGTCCGCTTGTTGTGCGAGATGATGACGAACTGCGACTGGTCGAGGAACTCCTTGACGAGGTCTGTGAAGCGGTCGACGTTCGATTCGTCGAGGGCCGCATCGACCTCGTCGAGAATGGCGAAGGGGCTGGGCCTGGCCCGGAAGATGGCCAGCAGCAGGGCCACGGCGGTCATCGTCTTCTCGCCGCCCGACAGGAGGCTGATGCGCTGAAGTTGCTTGCCGGGCGGGCGGGCGACCACCTCGATGCCGGCCTCCAGGACGTCCTCCTCGCCCTCGAGAAAGACGTCGGCCTTCCCGCCGCCGAACAGTTTCCGGAACAATTCCTGGAAGTGCCCGCGGACGGCGTCGAAGGTGGTGACGAATCGCTGGCGGCTCTCGTGGTTGATGCGGTCGATGAGGCCCGCGAGCGCCCCTTGGGCCTTGACGAGGTCGTCGTTCTGCTTCCGGAGGAACGTGGTCCGTTGCTGGAGGGCTTCCTGCTCGTCGATGGCCTCGAGGTTGACGGCGCCGAGCCGTTCGATCTTGGTCTGGAGTTCGCGGATTTCCTCGGCGACGGCGTTCCAGTCGACCTGTTCGGCCTGCCACTGGGCGTATCGTTCGGCGAGGTCCATGCCGAAATCGTCGCGGACTCGGCTGACGAGGTCGTCGCGTTTGGTCTGGAGTTCGCGTCGCTCGAGTTCGCGTTCGTGGATGCGCTGCTGGAGTTCGTCGATCTCGCCCTCGATGGTCCGGGCCTGGCGCGCGAGGGCCGAGAGGGCCTCTCGCCGCTCGGCGCGGTCGCCGGCCAGGCGACGGGCCTCGGCCTCGGCCGACTCCTTGTGCATGAAGAGAGTGGCCAGTTCCGACTGGAGGCGGAGCATCGTCTGCTGCGACTCGCGGACGCGCTGCTGGCACTGGGCCAGTTCGGTGCGGCCCTCGTCGATGCCGCTGCGGGTGGCGTCGAGGTCGCGGCGGGCGGCCGCCAGCGCGTCGACCAGCGCCGCGTGCTTCTCGCGCCGCTGGGCCAGCGCCACGTGGGCGTCGGTCCGTTCCTGCTCGCAGGCGTCGCGCTGGCGCGTGAGCCCCTCGTGCTGGGCGACCTGCTCGGCAATGGCCGCCTGGTGGGCGGCCTCGCGCTGCTCGATCTCGGCGACCTCGCGGGCGGTGGCGTCGCGCGCGGCGCTGGCCTCGCGGTGCTGGCGCGTGAGGTCCTCGAGTTCGCTTTCGAGGACGGGTCTTTCGGTCTGGAGTTGGCGGCGCGTCTCGGCGAGGCGCCGGAGTCGGCCCTCGACCTCGACCTTGCGCATCGACGCCTCGTAGATTTCCTGCCGGAGTTCCTGCTGGGCCTCGTCGAGTGCGGCGAGGGCCTCGAGGGCGCGGCAGCGCTCGGCGTCGAGGCGCTCGATGCGTGCTTTCAGGTCGTCGCGCTGGCGCCGGATGGCGGACAACTCGGACCGCCGGGAGATCAGGCTCGTCTCGGGCCCGGGCGGCCCGACCGCGATGGACCCGTCGGCCTCCAGAACGCTGCCAGAGAGGCTGACGAAGCGGTAGCCCCGAAGCGGCCCGCGCGCCAGTTCCGCCGCGCCGTCGAGCGTCCGCGCGACGATCGTGCGGGCCAGGAGATGCTCGATCGCAGGGCGGACCGAGTCGGCCGCACGGACGTAGTCGATGGCCCACCCCACCGCCTCGGGGTACGCCGACAGGGCCTGCCCTGAGCCCGTCGAGGGGTCCCGGCCGTTGGCGACGGGCTGGATGGCGTCCAGGGCGAGGAAGCGGACCTGGCCGGACAGTTGGCCCTCGAGATGGCGGGCCAGGGTCAGGACGTCGGCCTGGCGGTCGGCGATCAGGAGTTTCTCGGCCGGTCCGAGGGCCGACTCGATGACGACGGCATGGGAGACGTCGACTTCGATCAGATCGGCCACCATGCCGCGCCACCGCTCGGCGACGCCGCCCGTCCGGATGGCTTCGGCCACCTTTCGAACGGCGGCGGGGATGCCCTCGCCGCGGCGTTCGAGGTCTTCGAGGAGTTCTCGGCGGCTGTCGAGGGCGGAGGCCTGCTCCTTGGCCCGGGCGAACTGCTCGCCCACCTGCTCGGCCTGCCGCTGCTTGGCCTCGGCCTCGCGGCGTTTGGCCTCGAGGCGTCCGCGGCGGTCGGCCACCTCGCGCTTGAGCGTCTCGCCTTCGCGGCGGAAGTCCTCTTCCTGACGGGCGATCTGCTGGAGCGAGGTCGCGATCTCGTCGCGCCGGGCGTGGAGTTTGCCGGCCTGGCCCTCGAGCGTCTCGAGGCGAAGGTCGAGGCCGGCCTGGCGGCTGCTGCGCCGAGTGCGTTCCTGGGCCAGGTCGAGCAAGGCGGCTTTCGCGTGTTCGATGCGGCCGGCGAGGTCGCGGACCTGCCCGGAGAGATCGCGGAGCCGCTGCTCGATGGAGGCGACGGTGGCTTCCTGCTCGCGTGCCGCCACGGCGATGTCGGCCATCTCGGCGCGGCGGGCCTCGACGGCGGCGTCGGCCTCGCGCAGGTGGGCCGAGAGTTCGCCGATCTTTCGCCGGTCGCGCTCGATGACCTGGCAAAGTTCGTCCACGCGTGTGCGGTGGAACCCGATCTCGTTTTCGCGGGTGGCCAGGCCGGAGCGGATCTCGCCCAGGCGGGTGTCGACCTCGCGGACGCGGCCCTCCAGGTCCATCAACTCGGCTTCGAGCGCCGACCGCTGCTGGTCGAACTGGGCCAGACGGCCCGACCGGGCCGAGCGTTCGTTCTGGAGGGTGTCGATATCGGCCTGTTGTGCGGCGAGGGCGGCGCTGTGCTCGTGGTACTGGTTCAGGGCGTAGGAGACCCGCTTCAGCCGGCTGCTGTACTGCTTGTAGTTGCGTGCCTTGCCGGCCTGGTACTTGACGCTTCGCAGTCGCCGCTCGACTTCGTCGAGGATATCGCCGAGGCGCAAGAGGTTCTGCTCGGTGCGAGCGAGTTTCCGTTCGGCCTCTTTGCGTTTGGCCTTGTACTTGGAGATGCCGGCGGCTTCCTCGAAGATGAGGCGGCGTTCGTGCGGGTTGGACTGGAGCAGCACGTCCACCTTGCCCTGTTCGATGAGGCTGTAGGCATCGACGCCGATGCCGGTGTCCATGAAGAGTTCGCGGATGTCGCGCAGGCGGCAGGGCTTGCGGTTCAGGAGATACTCCGACTCGCCGCTGCGGTACAGGCGCCGGCTGACTTCGACTTCCGGCACGTCGATGGGCAGCGTCCCGCTCGAGTTGTCGAACGTGAGGGTGGCTTCCGCAAAGCCGAGGCTTCGCCGGCTCTCGGACCCGGCGAAGATGACGTCGGCCATTTCGCGGCCGCGAAGGCTCTTGGGGCTCTGCTCGCCGAGGACCCACTTGACGGCATCGACGACGTTCGACTTGCCGCACCCGTTCGGTCCGACGATGACCGTGATGCCCGAGTCGAACTCGAACCGGGTCCGGTCCGCAAAGGACTTGAATCCGAAGAGTTCCAGTCGCTTGAGTTCCACGCTGTCGGTACTCCCCTGTGCGGTGTCTAGCCGTCGCAGCGCCGCTGGCGGGTCGCGTCGGCGCGGGCGCCGGCGGCTAAATGCCCCGCCCCGGCCCATGGCCACGCCGCGTCACGGCGTCTCCTCTGCGGCGCTGATCGGGCGTGTCGTCTCCCGGTCGCTCGGGATCCGGTATTCGAGCGGCTGAAGGACGATCGGCCCGGTCAGGGCTCCCTTGCGCGACATTTCGTGCAGCAGGCCCACCACGTCGCTGTACCCGAGGTCGAGGCCCTGGATTTTCGGCTGCGTTTCGCTGACGCCGAACGGCAACGCCAGTTTCTCGACGAGGTCCTTGACGTCGAGGGTCGCCTCGATGTGGAGGTCCCTGGAGCGGCGGCGTGAGATGAGTTTGAGTTGGTCCTCGTTCTCGAGCGCCGTGGCGGTCACGCGGCGGGTTTCGGCGAGAATGGGCGGCCGGACGGCCACGTTGCCGAAGACGGCGATCTGCGGCTTCAGGGTCCGTGCCACGTAGACGAACGGCCCGCCTTGCGTCGTGACGATGCTCAAGGTGAACTTGTCGGCGAACTCGCGGGCCAGGAAGGTCCGCGGCGCCAGGCGGTCCATCTGGCGCCAGGCCGCGACGCGCACCCGAGCGTTTGCCGCGTTCAGCGTGCGGCCGAGAACACCGAGCCCGATGCCGCTCTGGAGTGTGCCCAGGGCCTCGACCGCCTGTTCCTGGAACCGCGAGCGGTCGTCCGTGGCAATGCGCTCCAGGACATGAACCGCCCTGGCGTCCTGAAGATGAGCCAGCGTCCGGCCGACGTGGAACCGGACCGCGTCGCTGGGGTGCTCGCCGAGGTCGTACAACTGCGGCGCCACCGTCGGCCCGAAGGCCTCCAGGCACAGGGCCACGCGGTCCATGTCGTTGCCGGCCTCGAGCGTCTCCAGGAGCAGGGCGACCCGCCGGTCACGGGCGTCCAGCGTCTCGCGCATGTAGGTTGCTCCGACGAGGTCCAGGAAGTGCGTCTTGTCGTCCCGGAAGCCTCTCGGGATGGCCAGATCGATTCGGCCGGGATCCTCGGCGCCCGAGGCGGCGTTCGGGAACCGCGCGTTCACGAGGCGGACGATCTGGTCGGCGGTACGGGACGAGGGCGTCAGAAGCGCGAGCCGAAAGTGACGCGTCTTGAGCGCCTTGCCGCCGGCCAGGATGCGGCCGACGCGCGGGTCGCCGGAGGTCTTCGATTTGCCCTGCGAGCCGAAGGGCGAGACGAAGATGCTGCCGCGCCCCAGCGCCAGCGGCTCGCTTCGCGATTCCACGCCCCGCGCGAGTTTGACGCGCGTCAGATCGCATTCCAGGAGGAACCCCCCGTCGAGGCTGGTCGTATCGGTCCTCGGGATGGCCTGCACGTCGAGGTCGAACAGTTCGCCTTTGCCGATGCCCGGGGTGAGCCACCCGCTGACCATCACGACGGCCGTGTCGGGGTCGGCGAGGATCTCTTCGGCGTGTTCCACCTTGTTGCGGCGCATCATGTCAAGGATCTGCTGGCGTACGCCGGGGGGCACGACCTTGGTCCCCGTGCCGTCGAGGCCGGTCACGAAGCCATACCCCTGCACGGCGACGGACTCTCGGCCGGTGAACCGGGCCACCTCGCCGACGGTGTCCTTGAGGTATTCGGGCACTTCGACGTCGCGCGGCGTGCGCGGGTCCCGGGCTTCGCGGTCGCGCAAGCAGGAGGGGGCAAGCGCAGCCAGGGCGGCAACCGCCAGGCAGAGCGTGGCGGAGGCGTAGACGGCAGGCGTCCGCCTGACCCGTTGTGAAGTCCGGCTCGCGCGCATACGGACCCCGCTCTCAGTGTACAACGTATCGGCGGCGCGGGTTATCGGACTTTAGGCAAAGCGGCTCTCGGGCGCGGTTTCTCACGCTGGGTGCCCCATCGCAGGCCGGTCATCGCGCCGCCGCCCCCTGACGGTCCGACGGACCTGTACTGTAGGGAGCGGCACGACGTGTGTCAAGCGCGTCCTGAAACCCCCGCATCTGGGGGGTGAGGCGGGCGTGTGCACGGTCATCCTGCGCGGGCCGTCTGGTCGGCCGGCCGGCCGCGGATGGGGCAGCGGGCGACGTAACACCGGGCGATTTCGGCCAGGGCCTCCATCTCGGCCGGGCCGTAGGGTGCCACGTTGCGCAGGGCGGGATCCAGGGCATACGTCGGCTCGAACCGCTGGAGGTCCCAGCGGTCGGCGCCGGCGATCGAAGCGCCCATGGCGCGGATCTCGTCCTCGCCGATGAAGGCCGGGCAGAGCGTCGTGTGGAACTCGTACTCTACCCGGCCTTCCATCAGCAGGTGGATCGAGCGCTCGACGGGCGCGAGGTCCATGCCGGGCGCGCCGCAGACCCGGCGGTACCGATCGTCGAGCGGGGCTTTCAGGTCCATGGCGACGGCGTCCAGGAGACGGGCGTCCAGGAGGGCGGCGATGCGGTCGGGGAACGTCCCGTTGGTATCGAGTTTGACCGCGAGGCCCGCGCGGCGGAATCGCTCGCACAACTCGGGAAGCGTCGGCCAGAGGGTCGGCTCCCCGCCGCAGATCACCACGCCGTCGAGCCATCCCTGGCGCGACGCCACGTGTGCGAGGATGCGCTCGAGCGGAATCGTCTCCCCGGGTTCCTCCGCAAGCAGCGGCCCGGCATGGCAGAAGCGGCACCGCAGGTTGCACCGCGGCAGGAAGACAATGGCGGCGAGGCGACCGGCCCAGTCGACGAGCGTCGTCGGATGGTATCCGGCGATGGGCGGCAACGGTTGGGACGCGTCGGGGTTCATTGCATTGGGCGGCTTTGGGCGGAAGCGAGAAACGCCTTGACCTCGACCGACGGCGGCAACGTGCCTTCCCATCGGGCCATGGGTTCGCCGGCGTCGCTGCGGAGGATCGTGGTTGGGACGTCCTTGACGTCGTTGAACGCCCCCTCGGCCATTCCCTCGACCGTCTCGAGGTCGTGGTAGGCCAGGCGGATCTCGTTCTCGGCGGCGGCTTTTCCGATCAGGTTGGCCAGTTTGTCTTTCGTGCTCTTGCACTTGGGACAATCGCTCTTGCCGTAGACTTCGAACTTCATGGCCTCTCCTCGTTCAATGCACTGTTTTCACCAGCAAGCCGCCCGCTGGTTTCCGATCCTGGTTCCCGTTTTTCCAGGCCGCTTCAGGGCTATCTTCCGCAAGAGTCGCGGTCATGATTGCCGACGCGCGCCCGGCATAACGCCTGTAATGACAAAGACCTGCAAGAATCCACCAAATGGTGGAAAAAGTTTTTTGACTTTGTCCGGTTTTCGGGCGATAATGTTACTGGAGGCTCAGCCGAGGGGCTGCTTCGGTGGTCCCAAAGGCATTGCCTCCTTTTCTATGCGCTCACCTGGCCGTGTACGGGTCCGGCACATAAACGATCCCGTGCGTGCGGAATACCTTTCCGTCTTTGTATCCGTCGCCCTCAAACTGCAGCCGCCCCAAAACCGCTCCAAACTCTTGACGTATCTCAGATCGCACAGGGGCGCTCATGCCTAATGTTGGAAGCCTGAATCCCCAGTTAATGCAGTAGATGCACACGTCCGCCGCCTGCACCGCATAGGTCATATCCGACGCCACAAAGAACGGAACCGGAACGATCCACGCCGTGCGGTAGCGCCCGGTTGTCGTCTTCGAGAAGTACCTCTGCATCCGTTCAACGAACCGGCGATCCGCCACCTTGTCTGTCTCATCCATAACCAGAAGGCCGGCCTCCTTTTTGGCCTCCAGGAAGTAGAAGAATCGCTCCAGAAGAAACACCTGGTCCTTGCGGAGAAACTCCTTCGCTTCATAAGTTGCAGGCCGCGGTACGTCGGGGACGACAGAGGCAAACAGGACCGCGTCATGGCTGCTCAGCAGGTCAAAGATCCCCCGTGCCATCATCAACGAGGCCTGCCCCATAGCGGTGAACTCGATCCGGCGGGGTTTCTTGTGCTGGATGGCCCTGTTGAGGAAGGCGATGGCGTGCTTCCTTCTCGCCTCGTCGTCCAGGAGCGGCCCTTGCGCGGCCCAGCGGAACCTCTCCTTCGCAAGGATACGACGCCCCTTGATCTCTGCCTTGTACTGATGAAGGAACCCCCCAAACGCCGACTGCTCCAGCGCCTGCATGGCTTGGATGAATGGCCAAAGCTTTCGCGCATGGATCGCCACGCCGCCGCGCACCTCATAGGGCGCGACCTTGTGGTCGTGGCCGCTTTCATCCATGAAAAGCAGATAACTCATACCTTACTGTCTGCCGTCCTCGCCGCCCGGCGAGAAACCCCCACCATCGCGGGGCACCTTGGTCCACTCGCCGGCCTCACACGTCGATCTTGTCCTTCGGCCGATACGCCGATTTGATGAAGACCGCCTTCAGGGGGGTGGACGTGTCGTTGACGATGTTGTGGATCTCGCCCGGCTCGATGCGAAAGGCCGCGCCGATCTCGATCGCGTGGTCGGCGTTATCGATGATGATGCGTCCGCCCTCTCCTTCGACGAAGTAGAACGTTTCCTCGACCTCGCTGTGCCTGTGGCGTCCGAGTTGCTCGCCGGGGGCGAACAGGATGACGCCCCAGTCGATCCTGGGTCCACGGAAGAGGTACTTGACGCCGCTCGTTCCGCCCCGATACGCCTGGTCCTGCTCTCGCACCGTCTCCACGACCGGTGCCCCCTTTCCGTCGGCCCCAAGGCTCGCGCACTCGCCCGTTCAACCTGACCCCGCGAAGCGACGGGGAGCCGGGGCGGCGAATGCGGCCTTGCGGCTCCCGGCTCCTCCGTCAACAAGGGGTCTCGAACCAACGTCCCGTCCGCCGAGGCGCGCCCCCCTCCCCGGCGCGCCTCAGCCGGCGGCCGTGCCGATCTCGGTCGACCGCATGGGCGGGACGACTTCCATCACCGAGTAATTTCCGCGGCGCCGGTCCTTGAGTTCGCCCAGTTTCGACTTGTTCCAGTTCGACACGCGGCTGAAGTACCCGACGATGCGCGTCATGCCGTAGACGTTCTCCGACTTGCACGCGGGGCAACACGTGCTGAGGCCCGGCGTGGTTCGGTGGCAATCGTTGCAGATGGTGAACTCGGGGCTGATGGTCAGTTGCGCCGCCGG
>Ga0111188_1144_pt1 | contig 14027 bp, 11 predicted proteins | sample DeeMarSWOR324_28_FD_80358 | JGI IMG/M metagenome (GOLD analysis project Ga0111188, IMG submission 80358) | Planctomycetes bacterium SM23_25
TGTTCGCGCGCAATCTGTCCGATCTGGCGGAGGACTTTGCCATCTGGGTGCATCAGACGTGCGTGTCCCACACCGCCCGCGACGTGTCGCGAATCATCGACAGCCTGGGCGATCTGCCCCAGGCCGATCCCTCCCGCATCGGCGTGGCCGGCGTGTCGATGGGCGGCTGCTCGGCCCTGGTCCTGGCCTGCCGCGAACCGCGGATATCTGCCGCGGTCAGCATTATCGGGGCGGCCGACTTCTGGTGGGACGTCACCAAGATCGCTCCGGGACCTGAGCAGGACGCCTGGCGGCGGCATCTCAGTCCTCGGCTTCGCCAACTGGTGGACTCGTTGGACCCGATGCAGCACATGGCGGGCGTTTTCCCCAAACCTGTTTTGTTCCTTAACGGAGGCAGGGACCACTGGATCGACCCCCGCTCCGTGGAGGAGTTCGCCCGTCTTCTGCGCGCGCGATACTACGGCGGTTGTCCGGAGAACGTCGCCTGCTTCGTGGAACCGCAGGTCGGCCACAAGGTGACCGATTTGATGTGGACTCGGATGATTGCCTGGTTCACTCGTCACCTCCAGGGCAGATTCGTCGCGGTGGAGTAGTCTCCCATTCCGCGATCGCGCCGCCGGGCGGTTAGAACCGAGGAACCGAGGCGCCCGCTCCGTCCGTTCGGCCGAGGTCGGCGGCGCCGACGGCGGTCCTCAGGCCCGCCCGCCCGCTCGGGCGGCCGCATGGCCCTCTCGCTTGCCCAGGAAGGCCCTCCTCTTGCCTTCCCTTGTACTCGACGGGTCCGACGGTACCCTTGGGCCACCTGGAAGCTCCCGGCCAAGGGAAGGCCACGGAGAGGCCGCCGCGTGAGCTTACGTGCGCCAACTGCCACCGGAACGCCGGACCCGTCCGATGGCCGTTTCAGGGGCGTGTAGGAAGTCTCGAAATCCACCCACGGACACGCTATCATCAGCGGGCCTGGCCAATGCCCAGGCACAGATATGAATGGGGATTGCCATGAAGATCGGACTGCTGATGGCCTCGGTCAAACACCAGGACCTCGTGCTGCCGGAGTTCCAGCGCGAGTACGTCTGGAATCGTGAGCAGGCTAAGGAACTGCTTGTGTCACTGGTCAAGGACTACCCTGTCGGAAGCCTCCTGTTCTGGCGGACGCCCAAGCCACCTGAATTGAAGAACATCAAGGCGCCAGAGGAGAAGCTTGGAACGGTGTCCGTGATCCTGGACGGCCAGCAGCGCCTGACGACCCTATATCTGCTGCTGGTGGGCGAGATCCCACCGTACTACCGGCCCAAGGACATCGGTACCGACCCTCGCGACCTCCACTACCACCTCGGCACGAGAGACTTCCAGTACTACCAGAAGTCGCGGATGGAGATGGACCCGCTCTGGATACGTGTTGCCGATTGCTTCAACGGAACAGATATTAACGTGTTCCACTTGGCGGAGAAGAGGGCAGCGGAGGACAAGGAGAAAGCGTTCAGGCTTGCCCAACTGTACACCGACAGTCTGACCGCCCTGAAGAACGTCAGAGAGAAGGACATACCCGAGCAGGTCGTACCCGGCCACGCGAGCATCACGGAGGCCATCGACATCTTCGACCGAGTCAACAGCCAAGGGACGAAGCTCACGGATGCCGAGCTTGCCCTGACGCACGTGACCGGCAAGTGGCCGGAAGCACGACGCGAGCTCAAGAAGAAGATAGACGAGCTAGCGAAGCATCACTTCTACTTCAACCTCACCTTCATGGTGCGTGCGCTAACGGCCGTTGCGACCCGGAGGGCCTTGTACGAGACGATACACGACAAGCCGAGAGATGAGGTGGTGGCAGGCTGGCAAAGGCTGAGCAAGAGGCTGGACTACCTTGTATCGGTCCTGCCCACTCAGGCCTTTATTCACTCGACGGAAGACCTGTCGACGCCTAACGTGCTGGTGCCACTGCTGCTGTACCTGGACCTTCAGGAAGGGCGGTTCCCGAGCGAGAAGGCGGCGAAGCACGCCATCCACTGGCTGTACGGCGCGCAGATGTGGGCAAGATACACGGCACAGACAGACCAGCGGCTTGAGCACGACCTCTCAGTCGTCGTGCGGGAACGGTCACCGTGGTCGCAGCTCGTCAACCAGATCATCGACCAGAGAGGCCGCGTGGAGGTGAAGGCCGCTGACCTGGAAGGCAGAGGCATGTCCCACCCGCTGTACCGGACCGTTGCCATCGTGGCGAAGGCCCACGGCGCCGTCGACTGGTTCAACGGCGCTCCTCTCGGCACTGTCACGGGAAAGACGTACCGCCTGCATTCGCACCACATCTTCCCGCGCGCGGTGCTGCACAAGCACGGCTATCAGAAGGAGAACCACCTTCACAGGAAGGTGATGAACGAGATCGCCAACCGTGCGTTCTTGACAGCTGAGAGCAACTACAAGCTGAGGGATGTCCCGCCCGGCGACTACCTGCCAGACGTTGAACAGAAGTACCCAGCGGCCCTGTCGAAGCAGTTTGTGCCGGTCAGTCCCGAGCTGTGGCGGGTGGAGCACTACCGCCAATTCCTGCAGGCCCGCAGGGAGCTGATAGCGCGGAAGATCAACGAGTTCATGGCATCTCTCATAGCCGAGCCGGAGCCGCATACCGCCATTCCCGCGGAAGACCTGCGCAAGCTGGGCGAGTCGGCGACCTTGGAGTTCAAGAGCACGTTGCGTTGGGACGTGATCCGCAACCAAGTCAACAAGGACTTGGAGCTTTCCGTTCTCAAGACGATCGCCGCGTTCCTGAACAGCGACGGTGGCACGCTGATGATCGGGGTCGAGGACGATGGCAACGTGTTGGGCCTTGACAACGACTTCAAGACGTTCAAGAAGAAGGACGCCGATGGCTTCGAACAGACGCTGATGAACCTGATCGCTGACAGGATTGGGCCCGCGTTCGCGGCATTTCTGCGTGTACGCTTTGAGCAGATAGAAGGCAAGACGGTGTGCGTGGTGGACGCCGACCAAGCAGCCAGCCCGGTCTACACGAAGACCCCCGCGGGCACGGTCTTTTTCATACGCATGGGCAACACGACGCGACCGCTCGACCCTGAGCAGACGGTTGCCTACGTTGAGACTCACTGGCAGTGAGTACCTCTCGTCGCGAGGGCTGTGAAACGGTCACCGCCAGCGTACCTTGCCGCAGTGCCTCGTAAGGCACAGCTTCAGCAGGAGCACTGCCGGCAGCCCGGTCTGCCGCCGGCCGGACAGGATGCGCCCACGGACGTTGTCGTCCATCTGCACGCCCACCAGCCCCGCCCGGCGCAGCCTTGGCCAAGACGGCTCCGGCACCCTCCCCCGACGGGCTCGCCATCGCCGCCCGTCCCGGCGCGACCGGACCGGGACGGGCATTGCAGCGTCTCGGGTCCCGAGGACCCCCTACGGCGGCTACAGATCGACCTCCATTCCATCGTCGGCGATGAAAACCCGGTCGCCGAGGATGTGCTGGGCCTTGCGCAGCTCACCCTCCGGATCCGCGAGTATCGCTCGTCCGTGATGCGTGAAGCCGAGCCGGCCGAAAGGCAGCCCTGTGTCCCGCAGGTGCCTGCAGACGGCCTCGACCTCGTGGTGGCCGGTCTCCATCAGAAGCAGGTCGCACCCTTCCGCAAGCGGCGCGACCTCCGCGACGTCCGCCACGTCGCCGGAGTACGCCAGCTTTCTGCCGTCAGCCTCGATGCGGAACGAGAATGACATCCACCCCCCGCCCGGCTCTGCCGCGGCCAAGCCGGGCGAGGGCGCGCCGAGATGCCGGTTGTGGCGGGCGAGTACCTTCAGGCCCTCCCCCTCGTAGATCGGCCCGTCGTCGTAGCGCGACGCGCAGACGCCAATTCCGGCCACGCGCCCCGCCCGCACGCCGCCGAGCATCAGCGTGACCCCTTCCCAGACCTGAAGGTCCGGGATGAGCACCCGCCCCTCTCCAGCCGCCACGTCGCCGTGCGCCTTGCCCCGAATCCCCTCGAGCTTACCCATGTTCCAGAGCAGGTTCGCCAAGCCGTCCACGTGATCGAAGTGAGCGTGGGAAATGAAGATTGCCCGCGTCGCCAGAAGATCAACGCCGGCCAGGTGGGCCGTGTAGGAGCAGCCTTCTCCCGCGTCGAACCAGTACACCCCCTGCCGATGCTCGAGAATGAACGAGCAGTGCCGCCGTCCGGGCCAAGGCTCGGTCCCGCTGCAAGTGCCCAGAAAGGTAAGCTTCATGCACGAACCATACCCGCCCCGGCGAAGGCGGACAAGCACGTCGGGAGCCGACGTTCCCCCCACGTTTCTACCTGACCGGCCGAGCCCCCAGCCGGAACCGCGCCAGCGGGAAGATGCAGCAAGGATGCAACAGCAGGAGAATGTGATCTGCGCCGGCCGCCGAACGCCGCGTTGCCCTTCCCGGCGATCCGCGCCCGGCACTTCTCACTTCAGACCTGCCCGGATCCGGTCGTGGTGGCGGGACAGGTGGCAGAAGGACTTCGTGACGCTGTTCTCGCCCGGGCAGAACTGGAAGGCGATGCGGTAACCCACCCGCGGCCACTCGGGACCCTCCGGCCGGAGGGCATTGACGACCGTCGAGACGCCCTGGCCGGGCTCCAGCGTCACGGGGGCCGCCGTGCCCCCGATGGCTCTTTCGGGCCGTCCTCGAACGGACACGGCGGCTCAGGCCGCGGGAGCCGGTGCCGGGATGACGGCGGCACGCGATGAAACAGCGGCAGGATGTGCGGACGATAGGGACGGCCTGGCCTGGTCGGCAACGGACGCGCGTATGCAGGCCGCCTCGGGCGGGATCATGGCCTGCCAACGACCGGATGCCCCCCCACCGAGCCAGAGAAGTGCTTGTTGATGTCCGGGATCGTGACAGAATCATCGAAAAGGCTTACGATGGTCGCGGGCAGCAGGCTATCCGGGAAATCCCGGGTGAGAGTGCCGCCAATCCCCACCTTGTGCGGGCCGCTGCGACTTGGCACCATAGCCACCCATGCGTGAGCGAATCGACATCGTCGTGCCGGAAGCGGCCCTGGCCGCCAACCACACCAAGGCCGAGCGGCTGCGGAAGACTCACGCCTTCGAGCCGACCGACCGCACCCCCGTCGTCGCTGACATCCAGCAGATGACGGCGCTGGGGGCGCGAGCCTGCCGGTTCGGGCGCTACGTCCGCAGCCCGCGCGACAACCTCCGGGAGCAGATCCTCAACCACAAGTGGCGCATCGAGAACGTCCGCGACGACCAGCCGATCCCCACCGAGCGGCTGACGATCGTGCCTGACCTCGGCTGCCTCCGTGGCGTCTAGTTCGCGATGGACATCCGGTGGTCCGACGACCAGCCGCCCAAATGCGTCCATCCGCTGACGGCGCCCGAGCAGATCGACCAGCTGCAGGTCCCCCACCCCGAGAGCGGGCTGAACGCCCGGCGGATCCAATGGTACAAGGCCATGCGCGAGCTGGCGGGCGACTTCGACGTCCGCCTCAACGGCCGGCCGCTCGAGATCGACGTCACCCTGACCCACGGCGGCGGTCCTGTCCCGTCGGCCTTCGCCCTGGCGGGCGTGAACCTGATGCTGTGGACGGCCCTGGAGCCGCGGCGCGTCCACCGGCTGATGCGGATCGTCACCGACAGCCACCTCAACTGCATCCGCTACATCGACGAGCTAGTCGGCCGCCACGGCGACCACGCTGTCTGGATGGGCGCCGACTCCGCCGAGATGCTCTCGCCGGAGGCGTTCCGCGAGTTCGCCGTGCCCTACTATCTCGAGATCTGGTCAAAGCACCCGCGCCCGCGGACGTTCCACATGTGCGGGAAGATCGACCACCTGCTCAGCATCCTCCGCGACGAGATGGACATCGACCACCTCGCGGGCTTCGGCTTCCCCACCGACCGGCATCTGCTGGCCGAACAGCTCGCCGGGCGGGCGGTCCTCACGGGCGGGCCGCACCCCATGCTCATCAAGGACGGCCCGGGCCAGCGCATCGTTGACGAGTGTGTCGATTACATCCGCACGGTCGGGCGGCGCGGCGGCTACATCCTCAGCGGGGGCTGCGGCAGCGTGCCGGGAACGCCGGTCGAGCACTACGAGCTGATGGTCGAGGCCTCCCGCCGCGCCGGGCCTCAACTGTGAGAGAAGGTGCCCCTTCAACATCAATGCTGTGAGTCCGGGCGGCACCTTCACGATGGGATCGGCCGTAGGTGCCGCCGTAGCAGATGACGGCCGGCATCTCTCGCCCTTCCCGGTTCCGTCCGGTCTGTCCTCTGCGAGGGCCGGCGGCTTCCCATTGGCCTCGCATCGGCTGCAATGCCCCATCCCATGACACCTTGGACATTTCTTCTGGCAGCCATCGCGGGATGGATGAACCGCAGGCAGCAGCAGGTCATCGAGTATTTCAGGGAGGAGAACCGAGTCCTGCGTGAGCACGTTGGCCGCAAGCGACTTCTGCTGACCCATGAGCAGAAGCGCCGCTTGGCGGTCAAGGGCAAGAGCATCGGCCGCAAGCTGCTGCCGGGGATCGACGGCAAGTCCCGCAAGGGATGGCGCAGAGGTCGCAGTCTGAAACCTCTAGCGGTGGTGCGTCAAGGGGATTCACGTGCGCCAGGCGGGCCGGACCGTCAAGCTCATGTGCCTCTTCGTCGGCCGGAGGACGTTCCCGAAGGTGGGCTGGGTCGAGGAGTTCGGTCACCGTCCGGCCGCGGCCGGCAGCGCACGGCGTCGCTGCCGGCTTGGCGGTAGCCCGGGTCGCCTGCTCGCGGCCGGCGCCGACGGGGAGCGGAACTCAGGGCCTGGGCGCCGGAAACGACTTGCACGATGATGGAAGCGAGGGAGAATGACCTGGTGCGGGCCCGCGCTGCTGCCGGACCAAGTGCATCCGGAAAACGCCGGGCGAGAGGAAGCAGGCGGGAGGCCGCCCGACGCGAGGCCCACAACCGTCGCGGGCGAAACCATGCTCCAGGCACAGCGCCTGACCGAAGGAGGCCCACGATCCACCACCTGGCGGTGGAGTGGCACATCGAGGGGGATCTGAACACGAACGGCAAGGTCGATGTTCGCTACCGTGCGGTCGGCGAGAAGACCTGGGCTCCGGCGCTACCGCTTCGGCGGGTGCCGGCCGGCCAGAGCGTGGGCACGACGCCCATCTTCCGCTGGCGGAACAAGCACAGCGGCAGCGTGTTCGACCTGAAGCCGGACACGGAGTACGAGATCCATCTGAAGCTGGTCGACCCGGACGGCGGCTCGGCCGAGCGGACCGTGCGGGCGCGAACGCGCGCCATCCCCAAGCCGATGGCCGACGCCCCCGTACGCCGCGTCACGCCGGACACCCTCAAGGCGGTTCTGGCTGCCGCCAGGCCGGGCGAGGTGGTCCTGCTGGGGGAGGGCGAGTACGGGCGCGTGGATGTCCCGGCCGGCGGAGAGGCCGGCAGGCCGCTGGTCGTGCGCGGCGACGGCAGGGCCGTCTGCCGCGGGGTCTACGTCCGCCAGTGCAAGCACGTGATCGTTGAGAAGCTCACGGTGCACGGCCCGATCGACCTTCAAGGTTCCTCAGACTGCGGCGTCCGCTACTGCCGGGTTCACGTGCAGGGGAAGGGCTTCGGCATCGGCACCCGCGGCCGCCCGGGAGCGACCAACTGCTACATCGCTGACAACATCGTCACCGGCCGAACGCCCTGGGCCTCCGAGGCGATGGGCGCCAGCGGGGAGAACGCCGGCGAGGGCATCCAGATCACCGGGCCGGGCAACGTCATTTGCTACAACCGCGTGGACAGCCTGCGCGACTGCATCTCGACCATGGAAGACCGCGGCACGGGCCTGCAAGTCTGCATCGATATCTACAACAACGACGTGCGCTTCGCCGCCGACGACGGTATCGAGGCCGACTTCTGCATGCACAACTGCCGGATCCTCCGCAACCGCCTGACCAACTGCTTCATGGGCCTGTCCAGCCAGCCGGGCCTCGGCGGCCCCACGTATTTCATCCGCAACGTGATGTACAACCTGACGCACGCGCCGTTCAAGCTCCACCGCCACAGCACCGGCGACGTCTGCCTGCACAACACGGTGGTGAAGGTCGGCGACGGCATGGCCTGCTTCACGTACGAGACGTTCGACCGTGCCTACTTCCGCAACAACTTGTGCATCGGCGGCCCGACAGGGGGGGCCTGGTACGGCAAGTATCGGCCCGGCCGCGGCCTGGCGGTCTACATGCGTGCCGCCGGGCCCAACTGCGACTTTGACTACGACGCCCTCGGCAGCCACACGCTGCCTCTGCGCGGTCAGATCGGCAAGCAGAGCTTCGATGACCTGGCCGGCCTGCGCCGAGGCCCGCACGAGCGCCATGCCGTGGAGGCCGGAATGAGCGTCTTCGCGGACGTGCCCTTTCCGGCCAAGCCTATCCCCGGCTACGACCCGCCCGACCTGCGCCCCCGCCCTGGCTCCGTTGTGGTTGACAAGGGCCAGCGGCTGCCGAACGTCAACGACGCCTTCCGCGGGCAGGGGCCGGACATGGGAGCCTATGAGGCCGGTCAGGACCTGCCGCACTACGGGCCGAGATCCTCCGGTGCATGACGACCGCGTGACGGCCGGGGCGAAACATGCAGGGCTGAGACACGCCTCGGCTGGCGGAGGTCCTGGTGGCCGGGTGAAGGAGCCGGGAACACCACTTGCAGACTGCTCGACCCTGAATGTAGTCGCCGTTTGGCCGGGCGGGCCGCTTCCTGGTCGCCGGGTCGCCTAGCCCGGATGTTGCATGGGGCCCATGCAACATCCGCCCTTCGGGCTTCGGCGCGAGCGACTTGCGCCGCTCTGGCTCAGGGCTAGCCTTGAGCAAGGTGCGCAGCACCGCGTCGAAACCTTCGCGAGAGAACCATCTCTCGCGAAGGGGCTTATTGCATGAGCGCCGCCGTGGTCATGCAATAAGCAGGCTAATACGAATGGGTAAGGGCCTTCTCGGCGCTGCGGATCACGTCGAGCCCGGCTGCCCCCCTACCCGTGCCCCGCCGGCGTGCGGACGGTCAAAGGGCGCTCTTGGGCAGCGCCATGGCCCGATGGCAGGCAAATGGCCCCTTGCCGGGGCCGCGAAGGGCTTTCAATGATGTCCGGAATTTTCATAGAATCATCGAGAGGGACCGCGACGGTCGCGGGCTGGCATACATACGGCAAATCTCGGCCGAACAGGCGCAGGGTAGCCGGCTTTCGAGAGATCCGGAAGGAAGCGGACGATGATGCGATGGGCACAGCTTCTGGGGTTCCCAGCAATCGCGGCCTGGCTGGCGCTGGCGGCGACGCAGCCGGCGACTCAGCCCGCAGCCACCCGGCCGGCGGCAACGCAGGCTCTGTCGAGTCAGCCCGCGGAGACACAGCCGGCCGCCACGCAGCCGGTCACGGATGAGGCGCTGGCGGGGCTGAACCCGGGGCTGCTGGACCCGAAGACGGGGCAGCCCGACCTTACGAAGGTGCTCGACCATATCAACGATCTGTTTCGGGCCGACAGGTCCATCTCGACGGTGACGCTCGTGGTCACGCGCCCGCGGCGGACCCGAACGATGGAGTTGAACGTACGGACCCAAGGGACTGAAAAGGCGCTGATCCGCGTTCAGAACCCGGCTCGCGACCGCGGCACGGCCACGCTGAAGGTCGGCGACAACCTGTGGAACTACCTGCCGAAGATCTCGCGGACGATCCGCATCCCGCCGTCGATGATGCTCAGCTCGTGGATGGGCAGCGACCTGACCAACGACGACCTGGTCCGGGCCTCGTCGCTGGTGGAGGACTTTCACGCCCGCCTGCTGGGCCGGGGCGAAGATGGACAAGGCTGGCAGATCGAGCTGCGGGCCAAGGAAGGCGTGGTCGGCCTGTGGGAGAAGATCGAGTACGAGCTGACGCCGGATGCGTCGCTGCCGGTCCGGGCGCGGTACTACGACCGCAAGGGCCGGCTGGCGCGAAGGATGGAGTTCCTGGCCCCCAAGGAGTTCGACGGGCGCACGGTTCCGTCGCACCTGGTGCTGACGCCCGTGGATAAGCAAGGCCACAAGACCGAGCTGCTCTACAGTGAAATGGACTTCAGCACCGAGGTGCCGGACAGCACGTTCAGCCTGTCGGAGCTGGAACGAAGCCGGTAGCCGGCCGGGAGCATTATGCGACTGATCAATCTCCGCATCGCCTGGCGCAACCTGGGACGCAGCCGCCGGCGCAGCTTGCTGGCGGTGTCGGCCATCGCCTTGGCGCAACTGATCGTCGTGTTCGTCAACGGCATGATGGCCGGCTCCTTCGACGACATGCTCCGCACCATCACCGGCCCGCTGGTTGGTCACGTGCAGATCCACCATGCCGATTGGCCTGACGAGCGTGCGGCGGACCTGTACGTGGACGGGCTGGCCAAGCTGCGGGGCAAGCTGGCCGGCCTGAAAGAAGTCGCAGCCGTTTCGCCGCGGGTGTACACGGCAGTGCTGTCGGCCCGCGGGGCCAAAACCGACCAGCCGGCCGACGCCGAGCCGGCGATGATCGTCGGCGTGGACGTGGCGGCGGAGTCGCAGGACGACGGCATCCTGGCGGATGTGGCGCCGCAGCAGCGACCCGGCGCCGGGGGCGTCGTCGTCGGCAAGGTCCTGGCCCGCCGGCTGGGGATCGGCCCGGGCGAGTCGATCGCCCTGATCGGCCAGGACGCCGACGGGTTTCCCGTCAGCGACCTGTTCGAGGTTCGCGCGGTGATCCGCAGCAACGTGGACGTCATCAGCCGTCTGGGGATCGTCATGGCGCTGCCGGACGCCCAAGACCTGCTTGTCCTGCCGGACAAGGCCCACGACATCCTCCTCCGCAGCGACGACCCGCGCGGGGCCGACGACCTGGCACGCAGCGTGTCGGCCCTGCTGGGCGAGGGCCAAGCGGAGGTCGTCACGTGGCGCGAGGCGGTGCCGCAACTGGCCGGCATTATCGAAATGAAGGGCTGGATGGACGTGTTCTTCGTGGGCATTCTGTTCGTGGCCGCCGCCGCCGGCATCGCCAATACGATGATGATGTCCACGTTCGACCGGCTTCACGAGTTCGGCATGCTGCTGGCGCTGGGCACCCGGCCGCGACGGCTGGTATGGATGATCGTGCTGGAGGCGGTCGTGCTGGGGCTGCTGGGTGTGGCCATCGGCTCGGCTTTGGGGGCGGCGGCGGTGGGGATTACCGGTTACACGGGCATCAACTACGCGGCCCTGACCAGCTCCGACGCCCCGGACGCCGCGATCGCGGGGCTGAACATCTCATTCATCATCTACCCGAAATTCGAGTTCCGCAACGTCATGATCGGAGCGATCGCCGTGGTGGTGACGGCCGTGCTGGCGAGTCTGTGGCCCGCGGCCTTGGCGGCGCGGCTGCAACCGGTGGAGGCCATGCGCTCTTGATCGGAAGGATTTCAGCCAAGTACGCCTTCCGCAGCCTGGGACGGCACCCGCGGCGGACCGTGTTGTCGATCCTGGGAGTGGGCATCGGGTGCGCGCTGGGGATGATCGCCGTGGCCTACTATGGCGGTGCCGCCGAAATGCAGATCCGCGCCGCCTGTGAAAGCGGCACCGGCCATCTTCGCATCGTCCCCGACGGCTGGACCGAAACGCAAGAGAACTCTCTCCGCCTGACCGACTGGCAGGCCGCCCTGGCTGCGGCCCGCAAGACGCCTCACCTGAAATCGGCCGCCGTTCGCGCTCGCGTGAACGGCCTTCTGGCTTTCGGCAACCGCACGGCCGGGGTGGAGGTGCTGGGCGTGCTTCCCAACGTCGAGCGCGAAGCCAACCGGATCGTGGCAAAAAGTGAACTCGAAGGCCGCTACCTCCAACCGGGCGATCGCGGAGCCGTCGTTATCGGCAAAGCCTTGGCCCGCCGGCTGGACGTGGAGCTCGACGACGACTTGATGGTGACGCTCTCCGGCCAGGATGAGATGCGGAGCGCGATGTGGCGTATCGTCGGTATTCTCGCCACCGGCAGCCGGGAGATCGACGAGTCCATATGCCACGTTCTGCTGGAAGAACTCAACGAGGTCTCCGGCTTTGACGCCGCCGGCGAGATCGCACTGCTGCTTGACGATCACGAATTCATCGAGCCTGCGAGGGAATACCTGGACGAGCGGCTGGGCCAGAGAAACACGGTCATCACGTGGAAACAGATCAACCGGGCCGTGGCGGCGAATATCGAGGGCGACACGGCCTTCATCAACCTGATGAGCGCGATCGTGGTGCTGGTCGTGATCTTGGGCATCACCAGCGCGCAACTGGCGGCCGTGCTGGAGCGGCGGAAGGAGTTTGCCATTCTCACCGCCGTCGGGCTCAAAGCGCGTCACCTGACGGGCGTGCTGATGCTGGAGGCGCTTCTTACGGGCGTGGCCGGGGCCGTCGCCGCCATGCTGCTGGGAGGGCCCGTGGCATACTGGATCGCAACCGAAGGGATCAACATCGGCGAGTTCTTCGGCGGCGAATTCGCCATGGAAGGCGTGCTGTTCGATCCGATCATCTACGGAGACTTCGGCCCGTGGATCATTTTGTACGCCCTGAGCGTGTCCGTCGCGGGCACGCTGGCGGCAATGATTTATCCTGCCTGGTTCGCCGTGCGGACGAACCCGGCCGATGCGTTGAGGACGGTGTGAAATGAACGATGACAACGTACTGGTATCCGCCGGCGACCTGACGAAGGTGTACACGACCGGCACGTTGGAGGTGCCCGCCCTGCGGGGTGTGACGATGGACGTTCGCCAAGGCGAGTTCCTGTCCATCGTCGGCCCGTCCGGCAGCGGGAAGACGACGCTGCTGAACCTCATCGGGGCGCTGGATTCGATCACGGGCGGCCAACTGCGCGTCCTCGGGCGCGACATGAGGGGCCTCAGCCGGCGACAGCGCGCCGATTTGCGGCTGACGTCGATCGGGTTCGTATTTCAGGCCTACAACCTCGTGCCCGTGCTGACGGCTCGGGAAAACGTTGAGTTCGTGCTGGAACTGCAGGGCGCAGGCAGCGAGCGCGCCCGCCGCGCCCATGAGGTGCTGGAGGATTTGGGACTGGGCGAATACGCCGATCGGCGCCCGCTGGAGATGTCGGGCGGGCAGCAGCAGCGTGTGGCCGTGGCCAGGGCCGTGGCGTCCAAGCCCCGCCTCATCGTGGCCGACGAGCCCACCGCCAACCTTGACGGCGAGAACGCCGAGATTCTCCTGCGGATGATGCGCCGGCTCAACGCCGAGCACGGGACAACCTTCATCCTGTCCACACACGACCCCCGCGTCGTGGCCCACACGCGGCGCGTGGTAACGCTGGTGGACGGCCGCGTCCACGAAGATCGGGAGCAGACGCCTCGCGATGTCGACACCGCCCTCAACTAGACAACCCGCCCGGCCGCTGCGGCGGCGACGCCTCAAGGCGGGGCTGATCTGCGTGCTGATACTGACGGCCGCGCCGGCCGCCATGGCCGACGGGGAGCAGCCCCCAGCCGAAAGCCTCTGGACGTTCTCGTCCACCACGACGCTGAAGCTCAGCGGGCTGGCCTCGCACGCGCCGCGCGACGACGTGCTGTTTCCCGACACCTGCGGCCGGACGGGGAGCTTCCGTTTTCGATACGCCCCCACCGTGACATACGACGATTGGCTGACGGGCGAGTTGGCCTACGAACATCGCGTGCTGTGGACATCGCCGGGAGCGATCGGCGGAGGGCGGGCGCGGGCCCGAGAAGAGGCCCCCTACCGCTTGCGCCAGTTGCACTGGGATCTGTACGACTGCGGGGATTCGTTCGCCCATCGCCATGAGATCGACCGCGCGTCGGTGGCCGTGCACGGCGACTGGGGCGAGATCAAGATCGGCCGGCAGGCCGTCGGGCTCGGACGCGGGGTGCTGTTCGGCGCGGTGGACGTGTTCGCGCCGTTTTCGCCGCTGGAGTTCGATCGCGACTGGCGGCGCGGCGTGGATGCGGCAAGGTTTTCCTACCAACTGGGGCCGACCAGTTCGGCCGAGCTGCTGGGCGTGTTCGGCCAGACGTGGGAACAGTCGGCCCTGCTGGGGCGGATCCGCGGCTACATCGGCGAGG
>Ga0111188_1029_pt1 | contig 13985 bp, 12 predicted proteins | sample DeeMarSWOR324_28_FD_80358 | JGI IMG/M metagenome (GOLD analysis project Ga0111188, IMG submission 80358) | Planctomycetes bacterium SM23_25
CGGAGATCCTCCTTCTCGAGCAGCGCGAGTTTCGGAAGGTCCGCGACGGACCGCACGTCGTCCGGCACAAGACCCGCTGTTTCCATACGCCGACGGTAGAAGGGTACGTGTTCGTAGGCATAACGGACGACTTCAGCCACCTTCTGGTCGCGGTAGGCTTCGATCTCGGCCCGGCTCCACCTGAACGACCGTTCGAAGAACTCCCGGTAGCGACGGTAGGTGGCGCCGTACCGCCGCCACCGCTTCCAGTAGCCGAAGGCCGTGGTGTACAGGTGCTGGAGCGCCACCGGGCTGTGGTCGTAGATCGCGCGTGTCAGGCGGTTTTCCATGACGTCATCATGTTCCCGACACCCCATCAGGGGGGCAGTCGGCCCTAGGTATCGGCCCGCTCATGCGTCGCATCTCGAGCCAGTTCGTGGTAGTTCGTCATCTCGACGCCCGCCTGCTCGGCCGCCCCCGTCCAGCGCTGGTCGGCGAAGAGAGCGCGTTCGCGCTCGCGCGACTCGGTCAGGCGGCTGTAACGCCGCAAGTCCTCATCGACATACCCGGGGTGGCACTCGACGAAATTGAGCCCCTCCGGCAGCGTCTCAAGAAGGACGTTCCAGCACGCGGGGCTGTACACGGCGTCGGCCCCCATACCCTGGAGGACCAGGCGCCGGTCGGGCATCCGCATGCCGGCCCGTCGTGCCTGACGCATCCGGCGAGCGGCCAGGGCGTGCGTCAGAATCCGCGCCGGACGCCGAAGGTAGTACCCGGCGACCCGAAGCAGCCGACCGCCCCGCGGGAAGACCACGTAATACCTGTGCGTCCGCGTCGCGAGGATGCCTTCCTCGCAAGCGACCTCCAGCGCGGCCTCGAAGAAGCCGGGGTACAGGTGCCGGCCCTGGTGGCTATCCCAGTGGGTGATGCGGACGCCGCGGTCGCGCAGGACGGCGATCTGCGCCCGGAGTTCCTTCTTCATCTCATCGCGATCCAACCGGCCCCGGGCCAACAGGCGGCGGAACGCCGGCCCGTGAAACTCGCCGTCCGGGCCCACCAGCGACGGGATCTCCTCGGCCGGCAAAACCGGCGGCCCCACGCTCAGGTTCAGGTGGATGCCCACGCTCACGTGCGGGAAGCCGCGGACCAGCGTCGTCACCTCCTCCACGGCCGGCCACGTCACGTTGACGCTCACGCTCCGGATGAACCCGTGCTCCAGCACCTCCAGGATGGCGCGGTTGTTGCCGAAGGTGAAGCCGAAGCCGTCGGCGTTGACGATGAGTTTCCTCACGGCGACCCCAGTTGGTGGAAGGAGATGAGTTCGACGCCCTCGCTGCGGGCGCATTCGGCCAGGGCCGGATCGCGCAGGACGTCCAGTTCCCACAGCCGCTCGCCTACGTAGCGGGCATTGGCGGCAAGCGTCTCGTCGGGATAGCCCGGGTGACAGTATATCTCGGAGACGCCCTCCGGCAAACGACGAAAGAGTTCCACCCAGAACTCGCGGTGGAACTTGCGGTGGGCGTCCAGGATGCCGGGCGAGATGAGGCGGTCGGCCATCTGCATCCCTTCTCGCCGCGCGCGACGCATCAGCCGGCTGCTGTACCAGTACCGGGCCGCACGCCGCGGGTGCGCGAGGAGGTGCAGCCCCGCCCGAAGCGCGCGGGCGGTGCTTGCGGCGAACAGGTAATGATCGTGGGTGCGCATGCGGCAGATGCCGTGGCGCCTGGCCACCTCCACCGCCGCCCGGAAGAACGGCGGATACAGGTGCTGGTTCTGGTGGCTGTCCCAGTGGGTGGGCGGGCGGCCGGCGGAGCGGAACCGCTCGACCTGGGCGTCGAGTTCCGCGACCATCTGCCCGTGCGGGATCCGCCCGCCCATCGCCCGCTTGCGAAACTCGGCACCGAGGAACTCGCCCCGTTCATCCACGAGGTCCGGCACGTCGGACGGGTCGCTGACGCACGGGCCGACCGTCAGGTCCAGGTGCACGCCCACCGAAACGCGGGGAAACTCGGCCAGGAGGCGGGCCGTCTCCTCAAACGCCGGGAAGTTCACGTTCACGCTGACCGAGGTCACGACGCCGGCCGGCAGACACTCGAAGATCCCCCGGTTGTTGCCGCGGGTGAACCCGAACCCGTCCGCGTTCACGATAAGCCGCCTAGCCATCGGGGGCCCGTCCAAGAATATCGCGGTACATGGCAAGGAGGCGCCGCGCCTCGGCCTCGCATCGGAATCGCTCGTCGCTGAATCGCCGGCCCTGGTCGGCAACCTGGGCCAGGTCGGCGCGGGCGGCCGTCTCGGCAAGGGCGTCCGCGAACGACTCGGCGCTGTCTTCGGACCAGCGAACGGCGGGGCAATCGGCGAGCAGTTCCTTCAGCAGCGGGACCTCCGTGGTGACGACCGGCAGCCCGCACGCGAGGTACTCGAAGACCTTGGCGGGTATCGCCACCCGCACCTGCTCGCTGTCGAGCGGATGGTAGTTGACGCCGACGCGAGCCCGGCAAAGGTACGCGATGACCTCCGGGTGCGACATCTTGCCGCGGCCGTGCAACCTCTCCCGGATCGGGCCGCGGACGTTCCGCTCGAAGTGCTCCAGGGCCGCCGGGTGCATGCCCAGCAGCGTCATCGACCAGTCGGGGTGGCGGTCCAGGAACCGCCGCCCGACCTCGATCAGGAATTCGAGGCGAGCGATTCGGAGCGTTCCCAGGTGAACCACTTCGTTGCGGCGTTCTGCAACGGGCTGCCACGCCTCGTCCCGCATGCGCAGGGCCGCCGGCGGCGGATAGTTGACGAACGTGACCACCCGCGGGGCAAGCCCCAGGTACTTCTCGTGCAGCAGCCGCGTCGGCACCACCACGCCGTCCAGCCGCCGGGCACAGAACCGGTGAAACACGCCCATCGCGGCGCTGACAACCTTGCGAACGCCCCGGGGCAGCCAGTCCTTGAGCGCAAAGAGTGAGACGTCCTCGTGGGCGTCGAATACGACGGCCCGGCACAGGACCGCCTTGGCCACAAGCGCCGCCGGCAGCAACTCCGGGTCGTGAAAGTGCAAGACATCCGAGGGGACGCGGCGTGCCGCCGCCAAGGCCCGCCACGGGGCTGACAGGATCCGCCACAGACGACTCGCCGGACGGCGGATCGCACGGATGCAGACGCCCTCCACGACGCCGTCGCGCTCGTACGGACCGATTACCGCCACATGCAGTCCCAAGGCTTTCAGTTGGGCCGCCTCGCGGTACAGGATGCGCGCGTCGTCGGCTCGATGGACCGACGTGACGTGGACGGCCCGAAGAGGCCCATCGTTCCAGCCCCTGTCGGGCCTGCTCTCATCATGGCGGGCTTTGCCTAGACCTCGGCCTTCCTGCGTCACGGTAACTCTATCGGCAAGAGTGCGGGGCAACTTTATCGGACCCACCGGGGCACGTCGCTGGAGGTGCTGAGCGCACTGACCCGGCGGCAGAGCCCATGCGCCGTCGGCCCGCGCGATGACCCGAGCCTCTTCCTGAAACAATGCGATACGGCCGCCATTCACTCACGGCCGATCCGTCTACGAGCACGCGACCCGGCTTATAACCTCCTCAAGTTGAAACTCGGACGCTGCCGATGTATACTACACATTGTGTCCAGCGCCAGCAAGCGCTCTTCCGTGTCTTGCCCTGACGTGTGCGGGTTGTCCGGAGCACCGGTGAAACATCCCATTGAACGCCGAATACTGTGGGCCCTTCGACGGCACCACCCGCAGCAAGTTCTAGACCTCCTTGAGCAAACCCAGTGGTGGCCGCGCGCGAACCTGCAAGATTTGCGCGACGAAAAAATCCGTTCCCTCATCTCGCACTGCTGGCATAACGTTCCCTATTACCGAGAGTTGATGGAGAAAACCGGCCTTACGCCCCCCGACTTCCAACGTGTTGCAGACCTTCCCAAACTCCCGGTCCTTACCAAGGATATCGTCCGCACGCAGACCGACGCCTTGCGCGCGCGCAATATCCCGGTAAGCAGGCTCAGGCCCGCACGCACGGGCGGGACCACAGGCCAGCCGATTACCGTGTGGCGCCGCATCGAAGACAGTCTTTGGAGCAGGCAATGCTATGCCCGAGGTCTCGCCTGGGGCGGCTTGAAGCCCGCGATGCCGCGCCTCAAACTTTTTGGCGGATCCTTGGGCCTGCCAGCGTCATCGCTTCGAAGCCTTGGCGAGCGGCTCATGAGGCCAAGGACCGTCTTCCTGCCTGCTTTCGAACTCAACCGCACCAACGTGTGCGAGTACGTCGCCACGGCGCGAGCCTCCGGGGCCAAACACCTGATAGGATACTCCTCCGCGTTGTACCTCATGGCCCTATTGGCGGAAGACGCGGGGGAACGTTGCCAGTTCGAATCCGTTTACCCCACGGCAGAATTGCTGCTGCCTGAGTGGGGCGAGCAAATCCGCCGAGTCTTCCGATGCAAGGTGCTCCCATACTACGGCTGCGGCGAAGTGAATAGCCTCGCCTTTTCATGCGGGCACGACCAAGGCTATCACGTTTGCGACGAACACGCCGTCATTGAAATTGAAACGTCCCATAACACGTTTGCCTTTGAGGGAGAAGGCGCCTTTCTTGTGACGGATCTGGATAATTATGCTATGCCTTTCCTGCGTTACCGAAACGGCGACGCGGGCATCCTGACCGGGGAGCGCTGCGGCTGTGGTCGCGAGCTGTCGCGAATACTCCAACTTCACGGACGCGTAAATGATTACCTGCTCTCCGCACGGGGAGATCCTGTTCCAGGCGCGATCGCCCCCCACCTGTTCAGGCTCGTCGGCGGTGTTCGGTTCTACCAATTTGTCCAGAACGCGCCCGGCCAGGTTATCGTCCGCATCGTGGCAACCGACGACTACCAGCGCGACGCCGAAGAGGCCAAAATCAGGCAAGTCCTCAAGACTCACCTTGGCGCAGACGCGAGTATTGTGTTTGAGTACCGCGATGACGTCGAACGCACCCCGGCCGGAAAAGCGCGATTTGTTATCAGCAACTGCTCGCGCGATGCAGGCCGAGAGGACGCGGGCGACGCGTACCCGCGCAGGGGGTAGCAGTTGGTTAGACGGGCATCGCCATGCGACAGTCCACCCGGGTGGTCCTGAACTCCGCTTTCTCGCTGGCCCAGCAACTTCTGATCATCCTTGTGCAGGTGGTCCTCCTCTCGTTCGTGCTGAACCGGGTCGGGAGCGATGAATACGCCATAGGAACTTGTGGCAACCTGCCTCGAAAAGGGCTTCTGCAAAGACCCAAGCGCTACGTTGAGCCGCAGATGGTCTCGATGATCTCTCGGTGTGACTCACAACGGACCAAGTTCAGAAGGACGCCGCGCTTCTCGGGCGAGTAAATCGTGCGGAGCCACCCCACCCGATGGTGCACTCGGCGCAGCAAGTTGCCGTGGCCGTGTATTTGGCTGAGCAAGCCCTTCTCGCGGGCCGCGCAGTACTCCTCCCATTTCTGCTTCACATAGGCCTCTTCCTGGAGGCCTTGTGACCGCTGCTTGACGGCGGCTAGGCCTGTGCGGGCCTCCCCCGGCTCCATCAGCCGCGCACCCGCCCGACCAGCGCACTGCACGTACGGAAGCAGTTCGGTGGAAGCCGCGCCATCCGCGCCGACCTCCAGCGCCATCAGGGCCCCCGTGTAGAAGGTGGTTTGGCGTTGCTCCGGATACGTGTCGAAAAGGAGATTCCCCTGCCCGTACAGGATGGGCGCGCCGCGGTACTCCTCATAGGCACCCAGGCAGTGGGAGTGTTGGCAGACCACCGCGCCCGCGCCCTCCTCGACCAGAAACCGACACACCTCCATCTGGCGCGGTGTGGGATACGGATGGTGCTCGGCACCGGCGTGAAGCAGCACCACGAGGAAGTCGTACGCCCCTTGATTCTCGCGCACCGTCCGCATGAACGAGGCGAGGTCCAGACCGGCAGCTCCACACGATCGTCGCCCGGCGATGGACCACTCGTGCTCGGCCATCCCCAACATACCCACGCGACACCCCTCGACAGACCGAATCAGCATCCGGCCGGCGGCCTCGCGGTTGTCGCCGGCACCGAACGTGGCGATTCCGGCCTCTTCGCACGCCCGGATGGTGGACTCAAGGCCCTGGCGCCCATGATCAAGAATGTGGTTGTTGGCCAGGGTCACCGCATCGACCCCAGCCACCGCCAGCGTCCGGGCGCAGCGTGCCGGCGCGCCGAGCACCGGCCCGGTCTTCTCGATAGGGCTCTCCCGCTCGATCAGCGGGCATTCCAGATTGACCAAGGTCAGGTCCGCCGCCTCGAAGTGCGGGAGCAGGTCGCCGAACAGGGCGGCTGCATCTAACGCCTCAAACAGGGGCAGCGTGCGGCTTTTCAGTACGACGTCACCGCCGATCAGGATCGTCGGCATGGTTGTCTCCCTGCAAACCGCCCTTGTGGAACCACCGTTTCAGGACCCGCCTTACGCTCTGTTGCGTGTCCCGCAGGAGCTGCCATTCCGCCCGCGTCAGCATCGGCAGCATCGCGATGAAGTAAACGCCGGTGCTGACCACGAGAACCACAATCAGCCTCAACCAGCCGGCCGGCTGAAGCCACCATTGCAGACCGAACGCCACGGCCACAGCCGGCACCGCGGCCAGCAGAGGATGGGCATACGCCTGCCAGGCCATAGACCGCCACGAGCCCCCAAGCTTACGCAGCGCCATGCCCGTCATCAGGAGCCAGCGAAGCACCTGGCCGACACAGAGCGCGGCAATCAGGGCGGCAAAACCCAGGTCGAACACCAGGAGGCCCACGCCCATCGTAGCGAATCCGGCAACGACCGCCACGATCATCGAAACCAGGGGCGAACGGGCATCGCCAAGCCCCTGGAGCACCTGGTAGGATGCGCTCGAGGAGGCCGTCACCACCACCACGCACCCCAGCACCACCGCGTACGGCGCGAGCCAGATGTATTCCGGGCCGCGCCAGACCTTCAGGAAGATGTGCATCATCGGCAACACGCCGACCAGGGCCGCCGCCGACATGACCACGGCGTACCGCCCGCCCCGCTGCACGAGGGCCAGTTGCTGCTTCGTGTCGTCCAATGCCTTGAACCGCGCCGCGATCGGCGCCAGCACCACCGTCACCTGCATGGCCATCTGGTACACCAGGTGCACGACCATCGTTGCCATGTACAGGTACGTGACGTACTCGGCCCCCAACGCCTTGCCGCTGACCCACCGTGCGGCATGGACGTCCAGAATCGTCAGCAATTGTGTGACCAGCAGCAGCGTGCCGAACGTCGCCAGCGGTGCGAAGTCGGCCTTCGTAACCGTTCGGAGGCGTATCTTCAACGAGGGATGCATGCGCCGTGCCATCGCGGCCTGCAGCGCCGCGCCGCCTACGTGACAGACACCGGTTACCACCATCAGGACGATCACGGAGGGGTAACCGGCCAGGAAGATGGCAATCAGCACCACCAGCCGCACGATCTGCATACCCGCGGAGATCCCGTAACCGATGTCGTGTCGCTGGTGCCCCCACAGCACCCCCTGGAGGGCAAACAGGGGAAACCCGGCGAGAATCACCCCGCCCGCCAGGATCAGGACCGTCACCGCCTGGGCGTGGAGCGACTCCGGAATGTCCATAAGGCGATAAATCCATTCGCTTCCCACCGCCAGCCCGACAAACGCCACGACACCCACGACCAAACCGAACAGGATCGCCGCGCTCACCGTCCGGTTGATGCGGTCCTCGTTGCCGAGTTCCGTGTCGTGGGCCACGGTCACCATGCAAGTCCGCGCCATGGGGCTGCGCAGCACCTCGAGGACGCCGATAACGCTCAACGCCAGAAGGTAGATGCCGTACGCCTCATCGCCGATCCGGTCGGCAAGGAAGGGAAACAGGAAGATCCCCACGGGAATCGCGATGGCTTGGTTTAGAAAACCGGCCAACGAGTTCCGCATCGCGATCTTGGACTGTCTCACCGCTTGCTTCTCCAGGTGGGCTCATGGCCCTGCACACATCCTGCGCCCGTTAGCACGTCATGGCCGCGCTTCCCAGACGCAGAAGGACAAGACGCAGAAGCAAAACCTGGACAACGACCTCAAGAATCCGAGACCCATACGTGGCCAGTACGTTGAAGACGAGGCGATGAGACTCTTTCATATGACACGCACAGCGCCCGCGCTCCTGCTGGGGCTCTACCTGGCGCCCTTTCCAGAAAGGTACGGTCACTTTTCGCGGGGCCCACGCACTGCTTGCAGTCCGTGCCGGTCGCCAGGCGCACCGATTGACAAGCACTCGGTGGCACCCGGAAATCACACAACCTTTCTGGAAACGGCACTAGCCTGAGCAAGGGCGCACAGCCTGTCTGGCCGCCATTCGCCGCACAAGCAGTATATCGGCGAGGCAGACGGCGTTCAACACCCCAAGACCGAAGTACCGCCAACCTCCCAATCCGATTCGCAATCTGACTCCCGCCCGTTTGTGGGAACTATATACGGGTTGGGGAAGTGCCCAGGGGGCGAGAAGGAGAGTGTGCGCCTGCGTTGCTGCCCCCAGGGTGTAGCCTGAGGCGCTTGGGAGTTCATGCTCGGGGCCAGAGTCCAACTCGGTGCGGCGTGGCTGCTGGGGTGGGGATTGTCGGGGGCCGTCATGAGCATTTCTCTGGGCTGGCTCACCACCTGGGCGGGCATCACGATCGCCGCCCTGCGGACCATCCGGCTGCCGACGTGGCGGCTCCTGTGGCAGGGGTACCTTCAGGCCATTCTGGCGGCCGTACCGGCGGCGGGACTGGCGTGGGGGCTCCAGCACTACTTCCCCATCACGGGCTGGTGGTGGCTGGCGGGCGTCTGCGCCGCGGCGCTGGGGACGTTTGGACTATTGTTCGTGCCCCACGTCACCGATAAAGAGTGGGAGACGGTGCGGTCCGGGCTGCGGCGGATTCGGGGGGCACTCCGACCCCAGACATCCGCAAACTAGTGGCCACCCCGGCGTACCATCCCTATAATAATGGGCCCGGCACATGAGAGGAGGAGGTCAAGCGTGCGAGCGGCTCCCAGCATAGAAGTGGCGCGGACCGCGCCCCCGCCGCGGGCAGGGATTGTGGATGTCCTGCTGGCCCTGTGGCTGTGGGCCACGCTGTTTACGGCCTACGGCCCCAAGGAGGTGCAGCAGCAGTTCCATTACGTCCCGCAGATCCTGCTGGCGATCCTGGCGGTGCCCCTCGTGATTCGGCGCCTCGCGGAGGGCCGAATGCTGCTCCCCACGGAAGCATTCCTTTATATCGCCTGGGCCGTGTGGGGTTCCACGGGCCTTTTCGTCGCGCGCTACGAGCGCATCTTCTGGAGTTCCTACGGCCAAACATGGAAACTGCTCATCCTGTTCCTGCTGGTGGCGTGGGCCGTAGACAGTTACCACCGGCTTTGGACGCTGCTCGTGGTGGGATTCCTCGGCGGGATGCTGGCGGCCACGGTGGCACCTCTGCTCGGGTTTGGGTCGTATGAGGAGATGGCCGGCGGATTCGGCGGGCGCGCCAGAGGAGCCCTGGGCAACCCGAACACGCTGTCGCTCCTGGCCTCGATCGGGTTCATGGGCACCGTCCTGGCGATTGTCACCGCCCGACGCAAACGGGCCAAGGTCCTGTGGACACTGGGCCTGGCAGCCCCGCTGTACATTGCGTGGATCACGGGTTCGCGCAACGCCTGGGCGGCGTTGGTGCTGTTCGGGATGATGTTCTATCTGTTCTATCTTCGCCCGCGGATGCGCGGCCGATTCGGCGCGAGGATGGCCGCGGCCACGACGCTTGCCGTGGCGGTGGTGGGTGGGACGGCCCTGATGTTGACTTTCTCGAGGTTTGCCGGCCGGTTCGAGTCGCTGATTGAGTTCCTGACAACCGGCGAGACCCGATCGTTCTTCCAGTCAGGCCGCGCCCAGACCATGTTCGCCGAACTGAGAATGGCCGCCAAGAATCCCATATTCGGAGTAGGCCTTGGGCAGGACTCCCTGCTGTTGATGCAATACGGCGCCCCAAGACAACTCTTTCTGCACAGCGACATGCCGGGGCTGGCAGGCCTGATCGGGCTGCCCGGCTGGCTTCTCTACTACGCCATCCTGGGCACCCTGACCTTCCGGTGCTGGAGGGCGTCGAAGCACCCGACGGCCACGCATGAGGAACGCAACACACTCTCGCTGGTCGCGGGGTTCACCGCAACGAGCGTGGCAATGACGCTCTTTTCGCCCCTGTACTGCGCCAAGATCGCGTGGATGTTCTGGGGCGGCATCGCCGGCTACGTGACGACGATGTCGGCCCAGTTCGCCCAACGGGCGGCTCAGCCCCACCCGGCGCTTACGCCCGAGCCTGGCGCGGCCGACGGCGAGGCAGTGCGCCCCGGCACCCCACCGGTCACGACCGGCCCCCTGGCCGGAACGTAGCGGGTTGAAGGGCAAGCGCATGCGGGTTCTGGTCGTTGCATCCGTCCACACCTTCCCCGCCCACTCCCGCCGCGCAGGGGATGCGTTCGCGGGGAGTTTCCTGGCACGGCTGCTGGACCGGCTGGCCGACCTCGTGGACAAGATCGTGGTCGTCTCGCCCCGGCCGTGGGTGCCGCGGCACATCCCGCACATCAGCCGGCGGCTGGCGAAGTACGACTGCCCGCCCACGGAGCGGCGCGCCCGGATCCTGGTCGCACGGCCCCGGTTCCTGCCGCTCTATCTGATGCGTCACCGCAACCTGCTCAGCAGATCGATGGCCTGCGCCAGCCGTCGGCTGGCCGGGCGGCTTCACCGCAAATACGGCTTCGACGTGGTCCTCGGGTACACTTTCCCGTCGTCGGCCTACGCCGCCGTCGCGGTGGGAGAGGCCTTGGGCATCCCGTCGGTGACGTTCGCCACCGGCAGCGACATCAACCTTCTCGCGATGGTCTCCGCGGCCAACATGCGGATCACTCGCAAGACGGTCCGCCGCAGTTCCCTCGTCCTCACGAACAGCAAGGCCCTGGCCGGGAAGGTCCGCGAGTACTGTCCGGACGCGCAGCACGTCCGGCCGTTCTACAAGGGCATCGACCTGGGATTCCTCCGGGAGAGCACCGAGAGCCGCAACGCCCTGCGAGAGCGATACGGCATCGGGCCCGACGAGAAGTGCCTCATCACCATCGGGCGTGTCATGCGGGCCAAGGGCGTCTGGGAGTTCCTGGAGGCGTTCAAAGCCCTGGCCCTACGCTACCCGAACCTGCGAGGCATGATGGTCGGTCCAGGCCCCGAACTGGAAGCCATGCGCCGGGCCATCGGCGACGCCGGACTCCGCGACCGGCTTGAGTTAACCGGAGAGATGGACCGCGCGGACGTCGGCCGCATTATCAAGGCGGCCGACGTCATGCTCTTCCCGACCCACCACGAGGGCCTGCCCAACGCAGTTCAGGAGGCGCTGGCGGCGGAACTGCCGGTCGTCGCGACCGACGTGGACGGAAACCCGGAAGTGGTCATCCACGAGAAGACGGGCCTGCTCGTGCCCAAGGGCGACGTGCCCGCCATGGTCCAAGCCGTCACCCGGATGATCGAGGACGCGGACTTCGCCCGCCGGACCGCCCGCGAGGGACGGAAACTGGTCGAAGAGGTCTTTAATGCGGATAAGAACGTCTACGTGCTGCGCAGCATTCTGGAACGGCTGGCCGCCGATCCCGACGCCGGCCCGCGCATCGCTGCCGAGGTCTGAGCGGGCCGACAGAAGTCTCTTGACGTTGGTGCCCGGCGGGGCTGGCGTACCCGGGAGCAGTCGAACTGCTGGACCCACGACCCACGCCGCGCGCGGTGGTCCGAGGGGATGTCGCGCCTGCAGCGCCGCGCACGGGTCCACCACGTGGTACACCACGCCTTCCGGGAGATACGCCTGCAACCCCCCGAATCCTCCCCCATCGTCCAGCAGCCGCGTGCCGGCTTCGTCCGCGACGTGGGGCGCGATGTCTCTTCGTGCGCAGTCGTAGCGTCACTGCACATAGGCCGGGTCGTATCCGTAGAGGCGTTTGCCCGAAGAACTGCGCCTATACACCTCATCCAGCATGTCAAGCACGGGAACGTCCTCGGCCACTACGATGGTCGGAAGCCCTTCACGGTCGGCAAACCAGTGGCCGCACTCCACACAGCGGAAACCGCCCTCCTCGCGAGCCAGTCGGCCCCGGCGGCAGGCAACGCAGCGAAGCATCTCTTGATCGTTCTCTCGCTCATTCTCAGCGGTCATTGCACCATCTCCCTGTTGACCATGAGGCGGTTCATTCGTCCTCGTTCGCGCCGTCGGGTGTGCCGGGCTCGGCGCCTTGTTCCTGGTCGCCGGCGGCGCGGGCCTTGGCGGCCAGATGGGCCTGAAGCGCCGGCTCGTCGCGGTTCCACGGGACGGTGTCGGTCTTGATCACCCTGGCCGGGACGCCGACGACCGTGGCGTAGGCGGGCACGTCGCGGGTCACGAGGGCGCCCGCGCCCACGGTGGCGTACTCGCCCAGTTCCACGCCGCCGAGGATCGTGGCGCCGGTCCCGATGTAACAGCCCTTGCGGACCACGCTGCCGGCCTTGCTCATCCGCGGTCCGTGCAGCGCGAACGTCACGCGATAACTGATCGTGACGTCGTCCTCGATGGTCAGCCGCTCCGGGGCGACGTCGTCCAGGTAACAGTGCATGCCGATGAAGACCTGCTTGCCGATGCGGAAGCCCACCCGCCGATACAGCCACACCCGCACGCAGTTCATCACGCGGAACGGCGCCACCGTCACGCACAGCCACTTGCGGCACATCTTCCAGATCAGCCGGGGGAGGCTGTTCTCCTGGAGGTACTCGGGCGCAGACCGGCGGCGGACCTTCTGGTACAGCCAACCGAGCATCGGCATGTTCCTGCCTCCTGCCGCGCGATGCGGCCGTGCGGGTGGAGAATCCGGCACTCAGCGCGCCCCCGAGATGGCTGCAACCACCTCCTGAGGTTCCCGCAGGCATGCGATGCCGAGCACCTCAGCGTTCCAGCCGGTGGCCCGCAGGTCCAGGCCCGGGACACCGTGGCTATTCGCTGGTTTCTATCCGCGCCGAATCCCCCGACGGAGCGCCGGTACGCTTCGAGGCCGGCGCCGCAGGCGCTTGAGCCTGACAGCCAGCCAATGCAAACGAGCCAGGTGCAGGCGCATGCGGATCCCGCCGTCGATACAGCCACTCATTATATGGCAGGCTGTTATCGGCCATGACCCCGATCCCGCACGGCACGCTGCAATCGACCGTGCACCCGCCTCACCCTAATCGACAAGTTGTTCCAGAAACTGCACAAAGCGGCGCGTGATTCGGGCCCGGTCGAACGTCTCGACCCGCGCTCCGCGGCGCGCGCGGTGGTCGGCGGGAAGGGCGCGCGCCAGCAGACGCTCCATCGCGTCCGCCCAGGAAGCCGGTTCGTCGGCGTCGCACGTCAGGCCGGCGTCGTGCGCCGCCAGGACGTCGGCCACCTCGCCCGGGGCCGTGTTCAGAATCGGCAGCCCTGCCGCCAGGTAGTCGTAGACGCGGTTCGGGAAAAACACCAACGCCTCCGGCCGCTGCGGAATAACGGCCGCGTCGCAGGCAACCGCCACCGAAGCATACTGGTCGTACGGCCGGTAGCCCAGGAAGCGGACGCTCGACAAGCCGCGGCGAGCCACCTCTTGCCGCAGCGCCTCGTCGCTCGGCGGCGGGGCGACCACCACGAGTTCGACGTCGTCGCGTCCGCGGTCGCGCAGAGCCGACATCATCGTCGCCAGGCCCGCCACGTCGATGTAGGACCGGATGGCGCCGCCGAAGAAGACCCACTTGCGGCCCGCGGGCTTGGCCAGGCCGAACGACTCGACCGGCACCACGCCGCCGTCGAACGCCTCCAGGTCCACGCCCAAGGGCAGCACCTCGGCCGGCGTGCCCGGGGCCACCAGCGGCCGGGCGTGCTCCAGGTAGCCGCACGCCACCGCCGTCAGCGCCGCAGCCCGGCGGTACGCCCGCCGGGCCGCCCGCGCCGTGCCGGCAAAGATGATCGGGTTCAGCCAGG
>Ga0111188_1058_pt1 | contig 13974 bp, 8 predicted proteins | sample DeeMarSWOR324_28_FD_80358 | JGI IMG/M metagenome (GOLD analysis project Ga0111188, IMG submission 80358) | Planctomycetes bacterium SM23_25
AAGCCCCCACACCTTGAACATCCGGGCCAGGTTCATCCTCTGCGGCGCCGGGGGCGGCAAGATTGCCTGTGGATGGTCCGTCATGGCACGCTCACTTCGTGGGTACACGTCGGGGCCGCCGGGCAAGACCACGACCATTATAGCCCCGCGCCGCGAGGGCGTCCAGACAGGATTTTTGCTGGACTTGCGGCGCCTCTTGTGCGAAGAATAGGGTGCCCGGCCTGAGATGTCCCGTTACCGACCCCTGCCTGATGGAATCCAAGACGCCGGCCCGGTGCCATCGTACAATTACAGGCACCGGTCGCGACCGGCCGAGATAAGGGTATGAACGTGCAGTGGCGAGAACGGATTCTGGCGGCAGCGCTGTCCTGTGCCGCCCTCATGGCATGGAGCGGGCGGTCTGCGCGTGCGGCGGAGCCGCTTAGCGCTGCCGCCGTCCGCACGTCGGCCGGCCGACAGGTGTGTCTGGTAACGGCCGACGGCCCGCTCGGCCTGCCGGCAGCGTACGCGACCGGCTTCGTGCTGGGCAACGGCCAGTTCGTGGTCACCGACCTGGCGTCGGTGGCGAGGCCGGGCGTCGCGCAGGTGACCCTCCGGTTCGAGGACGGCAAGACGGCCGTGTGCCGCGAGTTCGGCATGGCCGACCCGGCCACCGGCCTGGTGGCTATCCACGTGGCGGAGCCCCGACCGGGCGAGGCGGGCCTGGCGCTTTCGACGGCGGCGACGGTGGGCGAGGGCGGCACGCCGGCCGTCGTCATCGGATGGAAATGGGGTCAGCAACTCGACCTGGCCATGGGCCGGCTGACGAACGGTGTGCCCGGGGTCGAACTCGCCGAGCGGCTGAAGATCGCGGCGCCGCAGGGCCCGTCGAGGTTCCTGGTCTTGCTGAGTACGGGCCTGGAGATCGCGCCCGGCGCCCCGCTCATCGACGGCGCGGGCGGCGTGGTGGGTGTCCTCGCCGGGATCCTTGGTTCCGGGGAAACGCTCGTCGTGCCGGCGGAACTGCTCCGCGCCGCGCTGCTGTCGGCCGGCGCGCAACTGAAGCCCCTCTCGCAACTCCCGCAACCGGTCTGGCCCGCCGTCGTCCAGGACCTGGCCGGCAAACCGGCCACCCCGCAGGAGTTCGCGGCGGCCGTTCGGGCGGTCAAAACACGCAGCCGGTGCAAGACGTGCAACGGCAGCGGCACGGTGGTCGTCCGGAAACTCGTGGGGCAGAACCGTGTCGGCGGCCTCTCGCGGCCCATCTATCGAGAGGAGACTCAAACCTGCAGCGCCTGTCAGGGGGAATGCGTGGTGTGCGGCGACGGGCTCTACGCGCACTTCGCCCGCATGGCCGAGGGAGCCGTGCGGCTGCTCGCCTCGCCTGCCACCCCGGAGAAGGCCAGGGAAGCCGCCATCACCAACGGCCGGGCGCTCCTCGACGCCCTCGGCAAGGTCGGTCCCCGCTACCGCGATGAACTGGTTGCCCAGGCCCAGGCCGACCTGTCAGCATCCGGCACAGACCTCCCGCGAGGCGTCGTGGTGTATGCCCAACTTCGCGGCGATCTCAAGGGCCCCGACGGACCGTACACGCGGGTCGCGCCCCATCGCGCGGCCACGGACCTGGCGATCCGGGCCGACCGGTTCCGGCAGGCCCTCGGCGAGGACGAGGGCGCCAACGACGCGGGACCCGTCGAGGGCGACTGGATTATCTTGGCCGGGTTGGCCGAGGGAACCGTCAACCTCGACGGCCGGCAGACCGTTCACCTCAGACCGTTCGGATGGGCCTGGGGACCGAGCCTGGGTCCGCGGCCGGCGACGGCGCCGCCGGCAAGGCGGACCGGACACCCGGGGGCAGAAGGCCTGAAGAAGGGCGAGCCGAGTTTCTTCGGATTGTAGGTCGGTCGAACCCGTCTGCCCCGCACGTTGGGCGCGTCGCACCTTCGCGTCGCGCGGTGCTGCTTCGAGCGGAATCGAGGGAACCCGATACCACGCGGGAGCGTCTGTGTTCAATAGGTGGCGGAAGAGCGCCTCCGGTCGTCTCATGCAAGGTGGTGGGAGAGTGATCATGTCGCGCAGGAACACGGTGACGTTCATGGCAGCCGGCCTTGCCGCCGTCTTCGGGGGGGCGAGCCTCTGCGCGGCCGACCTGGACCCGAACGCCGTTCGGGAGAAGGTCGGGCCGCGGGTCTGCCTCGTGCGGGTGGACGGCGCGCTGGGGCTGCCTGTCTCGTACGCGAGCGGGTTCCTCCTGGGCGAGGGCAAGTTTATCGTGACGGACCTGGCGTCGGTGGCCCAGCCGGGCGTCACGCAGGTGACCGCCATCTTCGGCGACGGTACCACGGGCCAGGCCAAGACGTTCGGCATGGCGGACCCCGCGCTGGGCATCGTCGCCATCAACGTCGGTCTGCCGAAAGACAAAGGTGCCGGCCTGGCGCTTTCGAAGACAGCCGTCACCGACGAGGGCATCTCGGCGGCGGTCGTCGGCTGGAGGTGGGGCGAGGCTCTCCACCTGACCACCGGCATCCTGAAAGGGCGCGTGGCAGCGGCCGAGGTCGCCGAGACCGTGGCCCTTGAAGGCCCCGCCCCGAAGGTGGAGTTCCTGAGGTTCCTGTGCCCGGGGCTCGACATCGCCACGGGCGCGGCCGTGGTGGATGCGGACGGCAGCGTGGTGGGCGTCATGGTCCGCCTCATGGGGGTCGACAAACTGGTCGTGGTGCCCGCGCCGCTCATCCGCCAGGCGCTCTTGTCGGGCGGGACCCAACTGAAGGCCCTCGCGGCTCTTCCCAACGCCCTGTGGCCGGTCTCCCTGCAGGTGACGCCGGGTCAGCCTCCGACGCCGACGAACTTCGCCGCGGCCGCCAGGCTGGTCAAGCGGCAGAGCATCTGCAAGTGCGGAGGCAGCGGAAAGGTCAGCATCAAGTACATCGCCGGCTATTCGACGGGCCTCGGCGGCATGCGCTTCCCCATCATCCGGTACCGCACCGAAACGTGCAAGACCTGCAAAGGTGAGGGAGTCCTGTGCGGCGAGGGGCTTTACGACCAGTTCACGCGGATGGCGGAGGGGGCGACGCACCTCATCACAGCGCCCGATACCCCGGAGAACGTCAGGGATGCCGCCTTTAAGAACGGGATGGGACTGCTGGAAGCTCTGGGCAAGGTCCCCCCGCGTTACCGGCGTTCGCTGACGGGACAGATGCAGGCGGACCTCCGTGCCGCCGATGCGACGTACCCGCGCGGCGCCATCCTGTACGCCCAGGTCTGCGAGTCCGTCAACCTGCGCGGCGACCGGTTCACCGTGCTGGTTTCGTACGGGTCGGGGGACGTGTTGATGGTGAACTCCGACATGCTCACCAGCGCCTACGGCGTGGACGCCAGTCCCGACGCTTCGACGCCGGCCCCCGGGGCGTGGGTGGTGGTCGGCGGCGTGCTTCAGGGAACCGCCCAGGTCCAGGGCCGCCACCCGCTCCTGATGCGTCTGTTCGGATGGGCCTTCGGGCCCTCGCTTGGGCCCAAGATCGAGCGGCGGCCTTTCGTGGATGAGATGCAGGGCGGGCTGACGACGGCGGTGGCCACCGCCGCGCCGTCCCCCGCGCCGACTGCGCCGGCCGAGACGCCCGCGACACGTGCTCCGACCCCCCCGACGACGCCGACGCCTCGAAAACGGCCGACGCCTCCGCCAACACCGCGGCCCGCGAAGAAGCCCGGCGAACCGTCGTTCTTCGGCCTGTGACCGTTGCAGGCGATGCATCCCGGCCCTGGACAGCAGGCCGGTTATCCGGTACATTCGGCGCGCCATGGCTGACGCCGGACGGCCGGCGGGCCGCGAGCGCGGCGCTGGCCGTGAACCTGGCCGGCGTGCCGGCGGTGGCCGAGGCCCGGACGCTGATGGCTTTTCTGTCGCTGCCTGTCGAGATCGACACCTGGCCGGTCATCCGATGGGCGTGGGAGCGGAAAAAGCGCGTGGCCATCCCCCGGATCGAGCCCGCCCCGGATGCGGACCGCACCCGGTTCGACCGGATGGATATGGTGGCCGTGCTCCTGGAGATGGCGGACGTCGCGGAGGTGAGCGCCCATCCGCAGGTGCGGCCGGGGCCGCTGGGCATTCTGGAGGCCCCGCAGGCCCCGCTGATATCGCCCGGCCGGATCGACGTGGTCCTTCTGCCGTGCCAGGCGGTGGACCGCCGGGGCAACCGTCTTGGCAAAGGCGGAGGCTTCTACGATCGGTTCCTTGCGCGGGCCGACGTGCGGGCAACGCGGATTGCCGTCGGCTTCCGCCGGCAGGTGCTCGACGAGGTGCCCGTCGCCGACCACGACCAGCCGGTCGACATGGTCGTGACGGACGGCGAGGTCCTTGTTTTCGAAAGACATGATCCCTTGGAGGGGCGGCCGGGGGAATGTCTAATGCCGAATGCGTAATGTCTAATCAGGCGGCAATGCGTTTTGACTAGACATTCGGCATTTTATCATTAGTCATTGTGTCTGGTGGCGCAAGAAGGGCGGCTTGGTCCGACTGGCGTGAGTCGCAGGACCACCGGGGGAGGGGAGTAATGCCTATGACGACGTTCGGACGGGTCGTGATGACGGTGGTGGTGGCGGCGGTCCTGGTGGGGCTGACGGCGTTGGCGGCGTATCTGCTGAAGGTTCCGGAAGCGGCGCCCGATCTGCCGGACGCGCCGGCCGTCGTCGAGACGCCGACCAAGACCGAGGAAGAGGGACCGAAGCGCGAACCACCGCCCGGACCGGACGAACCGCCGTCCGTACCCGCCGACACCAAGCCGGGCGACGAGCCGACATCGCCTGCCCAGCCTGTCGCGGGGGAGGCGAACGTCGAATCGGGCGGCGCGGGCGACCGCGCCGCCGACGAGGGCCTTGCGATGCGGGGCGACCAACCGGTGGCCGCCCAGAAACGGCTCAGCGAGGCCGTCCGCGCGGGCGTGGTCGGCCTCAAGGCCGCCGAAGTCCGGGAAGCCCTCAGGAGCCTGGCGGACAAGTTGCAGTTGTCGTCCAACCGGCATCGTGACGATACGTACTCCAGGGCGTACGAGGTGGTTTCGGGAGATACGCTCACCGGAATCGGCGAGCGGCACTGCGTTCCGTACGAACTCGTCATGAAACTCAATCGCCTGTCCACAACGAGCATCATGGCCGGCCAGACGCTCAAAGTCCTGCAGGGGCCGATTCACGTCGAGATCCTGAAAGGCCGCAAGGAACTCCGGGCATGGCTCGGCGACACGTGCCTGCGGGTGTGCCCCGTGGGCCTCGGCACGGACGACTCGACGCCCGAGGGCACGTTCGTCGTCAAGAACAAGGTCAGGAATCCGCCGTACCAGCCCCAGCATAAGTCGAGATCGGAGTTCCGCGACGCGGGGGCGCCCGACAACCCGCTTGGGACGCGCTGGATCGATATCGGCAACCATTACGGCATTCACGGCACGATCGACCCCGAAAGCGTCGGCCACAACGTTTCCGAAGGTTGCATCCGCATGCACAACAAGGATGTCGAAGAACTCTACGACATGGTCGTCATCGGTGCGTCGAAGGTTACCATCCGGCCATAGTGCTGTGGAAACCTGTGGGTCGTGCGTAAAACCTAGGGGAGGCACTGCATGCTGGGAACGTGTCTGATGCAGGAGGCGAAGGAACTCAACCTCATCTTCTCTGCCATCTTCAGAAAGGCAAAGTGAGGCGCATTCGACATTCGGCATTGCTGTTTGATTCGTCATTCGGGCTTCGGCATGCGTCATTGGCTGCGGCGCTCGGTTTGAGTGACCACGGGCCTTCGATGTGACGAGCGTGCGTCTGTGAGTCGTGAGGGGACGCTATGACGACACTGTCGGATTATCGTCCGTACTACGAGGTGCTCGGGCGGGTCGAGCGGGTCCGGGCGCGGATCCGCGCGCTCGGCGTCCTCGAGGGGATGTTCGCGCTTGTCACGGTCCTGTGCGGCATGGTGCTGGTGCTGACGTTGGCGCAGGGGTACCTGCGTTTCGGGCCGGTCGGCCGGCTGATTCTCCTGACCGGTGGCGTGGGGACGACCCTCGTTGCGTTCTGGCGGTGCTTCGTCATCCCCATCCGGTACGACCCGAACGACAAGGAGGTGGCGCGGTTCCTGGAGGTGCGGCTGCCGGAACTGGGCAACAGCCTCATCAATACCCTCCTGCTGGCCGAGCGGGCCGACGACTGGTCCGGGGTCCTGGTGGAACGGGCCATCGACGAAGCCGCCGCCGGCGCCCGGGGGGTGGACCTGATGGCCGCCGTCAGCGAGCGCCGCGCCAAACGGTGGGGCGTGGCGGCCGGCGTGGCCCTGTTGCTGCTTGCGATCTTCGTGGTCCTGGGTTTCGGCCGGTTCTCGTCGGCCGGGCTCCAGATTCTGATGCCGTTCTCGCGGGTGGCGTCGGTGGGCGACGTGCGGTTCCTCTCCATCACGCCGGGCAACGTCTCGTGGATCAAGGGCGAGCCCCTGGCCATCGAGGCCGTCATCTCCGATCCCAAGGGCAAACGCCATGAGGGCGCCATCGAGATCAGCGGCCTGGTCGACGGCCGGGCCGACCGCAAGGACCTGGTCCTTGCCGCGGGCACCCTCAACCGTTTCTCGCACCGCGTGCCGCAGGTGCTCCAGCCGTTCACGTACCGCCTGACGGTAGGCGGCACGGAGAGTCCTGAGTTCAAGGTGGCGCTGAAAGAGCCGCCGCTCATCGAGCAGATTGACGTCGTTTACCACTGGCCCGAGTACACGGGCCTGGATCCGCAGCGGGTCGAGAACAACGGCGGCGAAATCCGCTGCCTCGTCGGGACCACGGTCGAGATGACCGTCCGCCTCTCGGCCCCCGTCGAGGCCAGCAGCCTGATGTTCGGGGGCGGGCAGACCCTGAAGTGCCTCCCGGCCGAGGACGGCCGTGCCGTGTCCACCCGGTTCACCGTCCTGGCGGACGACACGTACCAGATTCACCTGGGCGGGGCGGCGCCGAACGGTGCGGCCGTGGTGTACCGGATCTTCGCGCTCCAGGACCAGCCGCCCGTTGTGCAGTTCACCGTCCCGGCCCGCGACGTGGCGGCCGGCTTGGGCGAGAGCGTCAGGATGTGCCTCAAGGGCGCCGACCGGTTCGGCCTGGGCGAGATCCGCCTGTTGGCCCAGGCCGACGGCAGGCCGGAACCCGCCGTCGTCGCCACGTGGAAGAAGTTCGCGGACCCCAAAGAGGCGGTCGTCGATTACGCCATGCGGATCGACCCCGCCCGGTACCGTCTCGGCCAGACGATCACCTACTGGGCCGAGGCGTTCGACCGGCGCACGTATCAGGGCGGCGCGACGCCCAAGGGGCCGAACAAGGCAACCACGGCCAAGTACAAGATCATCCTCGAGGACAAGCAGGCGGCCGCCGAACAGAAACTGGACCAACTGTCGGCCCTCTACGAGCGCCTGCGCGAAATCCTCAAGAGCCAGGAGCAGGCCCGCATCGCCACCAACGCTCTGGCGGAGCCCAAGCGCGTCGACGAGGCCCGGTCGGGCGGTTTCGCCCTGGAACAGGCCCAGCGGTCGATCCGCGAGGCGACGCTGCGCGTCGTCAAGGAAGTCCGGTTCGATGCCGACACGATGGCCATTCGCGAGACCCTCTCGCTCCTGGCCGCCAACGAGATGGCGTCGGCCATGACGAAGGCCAAGGCGATCGCCGACACCCGAGACGAGGCGCGTCTGGCGGCCGTGCCCCAACTCGCCGTGGCCCTGGCCAAGGACCAGGAGACAATCATCGCGGTCCTGCGGCGCATTCTCGACATCACCGAGAGGCTGGCCGATGCCGTCAAGGAGGATCAGAAACGGCTCGACCCGTCGGACCTGCCCGACGATGCGCTGAGCAAGTTGAAGGCGCTGCGCGACCGTCTCAAGGAGTTCGCTGACCAGCAGAAGAAGGTCATCGAGGCGTCGAAGGACCTCGCGAAACGCCCGGTGGACGATTACCAGGAAACCGACCAGCGGGAACTCGAACGGCTCGAAGCCATCGAGGACCAGTGGGACAAGTTCCTGACCGAGGCCATCGCCGACTTCTCGAAAGTGCCCGAGGTCGATGCGTCGAACCCGAGCCTCTGCAAGGAACTCATCGAGGTCAAGACCGACGTCGAGATGGCCGCCGACGCCCTCTCGAAAAAGGCCGCCGACATCGCCGTCCCGCTCGAGGAACTCGGCATGGAAGCGGCCGAGGAGATCGTCGAGAACCTCGAGCGGTGGCTCCCCGACACGCCGGACCGCGACCGCTGGAGCCAGGAAGACTTCACCGGCGACTATGAGATCCCCCACGCCGAACTCCCCGAGCAACTCGAGGACCTCGTCGGCGACCTCCTGGAAGAAGAGGAAGACCTCTTTGAGGAGATGGAGGACGTTACCAGCAACGCCGGCGACTCCATCGACAAGGGCGCCGGGTGGGACGCCATGGACGGCCCCATCTCCAGTTTCTCCGCCAAAGGCGTCACGGGCAACCGCCTGCCGAACACGAGCGAGATCAGCGGCCGCAGCGGCGAGGGCCGCACCGGCAAGTCGTCGGGCGAGTTCGTCGAAGAGACCGCCACCGGAAAGGGCGGACGCCGCACCCCCACACGCCTCTCGCCCGATGCCTTCTCCAAGGGCGAGGTCAAAGACACCAGCCCGGAGGCGCCCACCGGCGCAACGGGCGGCGGGAAGATCTCCGGCTCGGGCAGCGAGGGCCTCGAAGGGCCCGTCCCGCCCGAGGTCCAGCGGCGGATGGGCACCTTGGCCGGCCGGCAGGCCCAACTCCGCAACAAGGCCGAGGGCGTCAAGGCCGCCCTCCAGGTCCGCAACTACGACGCCTTCTCCCTCAGCGAGGCCATCGACGCCATGCGCAGGATCCAACGCGATATCCTCGCCGGCCGCTACCACAACGCCCTGCGCCATAAGGACGTCGTCCTCGACAATCTCAAGGGGACGAAGATGCTCCTCTCGGGCGAGGTCCGCATCCGCCAAGATGCCGGCGCGGCCCTGCCGAACGAAGTCCAGAAAGACGTGCTCGATGCCCTCGACAAACCCATGCCGCGCGGCTACGAGGAGTATCTCAAACGCTATTACACGCGCCTGAGCGAAGGCTCCTGAACCGACCGGCCCGGTGTCAGGGCCCGTATCGGGGGAGGCGTATGAAGCACGTTCCGGTAGTTCTCGTTGCGGCCGCTGTGGCGTCGCTGCTTGGGCCGGCTGCACGCGGCGCGAGCGCGGCTCCTGCGAGTCCGCCGGCCCCCCCGAAGGCCGGCGAGACCTTTCTGGATAGCGAGAGCCTCCCGGACAGCGAGACGGGGGAACCGAAACGGCCCCAGATGCCGGCGTCGGTCCGGTGGAAGGCCGAGGTCCTGACGCCCACCGTCCTGCCGTGCGAACCGGTCCTGCTGGACATCACGTGGCGCAACACGTCCACGAGCCCCGTCGAGTATCCCGACGATCAGCCGCTCCTGTTTGTCGTCCGAAAAGCGGGACAAAAGGAACTGCGCCTGTTCTGGATCGTGCGGCGAATCCGTCTCGACCGGATGATTCCCCTGGGGCCCGGCGAGACGTACACCCGCAAGGTGCCGTTTGTGTTGGGGTGGGAGCCGGGCGAGGCGAAGCCGCCCAAGGAGTTTGTCCTCCCCGAGCCCGGCCGGTACGAGATCTTCATCGTGGGCGCCTCGAATGCGGCCCCCCTGGACGTGACGGTCGCGGAGCCTGCGTCGGTCGCGGACGTTGCGGCCCGGAAACGGTGGACGACCGAGGCCGTGCGGTGGCTGCTTGGCGGGCGGCCGGACCCCGACACCGTCGAACCGGACCTTGAGGCCATCAGTTCGCAGTATCCGACCAGCCGGTATGCGCCGTGGGCGCTCTGGATTCGTGCCACCATCATGGCGGCGCGGGGCGGCGCCGGCGGGTTCGCGGAAGCGGCGCGGTTGGGCGAGACGCTCGTGGCCCGGTACCCCGATTTCCCCCTCCGCGAGGACGCCTTCAAGGCGTTGGTCGGCGTCTACGCCGCGACCGGCCAAGACGACCGGGCTCGCGAGATGGTGGCGGAACTGGCGCGGCTGTTTCCGCAGAGCCGGCACCTCGCGGGCCTGCGCGAGCAACTCGCCAAGGCCACGCCACGCCCGAAAGTGGGGTTGGAGATGCCGCCGCCGGGCGCCCCGGTTCCCCGGGCGGCCATCCAGGTGTCGGGAACCGAGAGGATTCCGCCGGGCGCCCGCGAACTGTTCCAGACGTTCTGGCAGGCGGTGGGCGATGGCGACTTCGCCGCCGTCGAACGCGTCCTTGCCGCCGATTTCATGAGCGATTACGGGTCCAGGCCGCAGTACGTCCCGGCCCTCTGGAAACGGCGCAAGAACGCGCGGAGCGGCTTGATCCAGGTTCGCGTCGCCAAGGCTGAAATGGCCGAGACGTACGATCGCCCGCGGAGCATACCTTCGGGTGCGGCCCGGACGTGGCACGGCACCTTGTGCATCGTCGAGGGGTCGTTGACCGTCGCCTGGGACCTCCAGGGCGCCGGACGAGACGTGGCCCGCCTGCCGAACGCATGCTGGGTGTTCTACAAGTCCCCCACGGGGCTCTGGAAACTGGTTTCCGAGACCGCCACCACGCCCAACCTGTTGGCCGCCGGCCTGGCGCAGGGAGTGTTCTCCAAACTGCCGAGAGGCCTGACGACCTGGCGCATCAGCGACGGGCAGCAGGAGCGGGCCCCGTACGAGGAGATCAAGGCCCAACTCGGCCTCACGGGCAAAGTCGCTGATGACCGCACGCGGTGGGTCAACCACAAGTTGAACATGACGGGCTCGTCCATGACGGAGCCGCTGCTTCAGGGCCAGATCCGGATGCCGCTGAAGTCCGGCGCCGGGCCGGCCGGGCAGTGGGTCGTCCGCGACGTGCACTTCTGCCTGGCCCTCGGCCCGGGCGGCGACCTGGTCCTCAAACGCATCGACGTGAGGATGCCCACACCCTTCACCCAGCCCGAGCCGTCCGAGTTGCGGTGACCGGCTGCCCCGCGTTTCTTAACACTACTGCGCTGCGTTCCGCGCGGTGGCCTTCCCAGGCCGCCGCGAAGGCGGTTTACGGCTGTTCCTGGTGGCCTGGGAAGGCCACCAACCGGACAAAAAGGTGAAGTAGCGTTGTAGGGTTAACCCCTCGCCTGCGGAAAAACCGTGGCGGCACGGGTCGGCGGCGCGCGAGAATAGGGCCGTGACCTCGGGCGGAGGAAGCGTCATGGTTCAGCGCCTCTGGCAGGGCCGAGTGACTGAGGGGGCGATCGTTGTGGCGGGCGCCCTGGCGGTCGTCCTCTTTGGAGGGACTGCCGTGGCCGGCGATCTGAAGGCACCCTTCTCGTGGACGCTGTCGCCGCCGCTCATCTCGCCGGTCCAGCCGGCCGAGGGCGAATGCGTCTCGGTCAAGGACCCGACCGTGGTCTTTGCCGAGGGCAAGTGGCACGTGTTCATGACGATCCGCGGCCGCCCGCGCACGCACCAGATCGAGTACGTCTCGTTCGCCGCGTGGGACGGCGCCGACAAGGCGCCGCGAAGCATCCTCCGCTGCCGCGACGACTACTTCTGCGCCCCGCAGGCCTTCTACTTTCGGCCGCACAAGAAATGGTATCTGGTGTACCAGTCGGTCGACCCGGCCCGCAAGCCGGGCCTCCAGCCGACCTACTCGACGACCGAGACGCTGGCCGACCCGGCATCGTGGTCTGGGGGCAGGTGGTTCTTCCCGAAGGTCAACCCGAAAGGCGTCCGGCGGTGGATCGATTTCTGGGTGATCTGCGACGCCGAGCGGGCATACCTGTTCTTCACGTCGCTCGACGGGCACCTGTGGCGGATGTGGACGCCCATCGGGAAGTTCCCCGAAGGTTTCGACCATTGCGAACTCGCCCTGAAGGCCGACATCTTCGAGGCCGCGCACCTCTACCGGCTAAAAGGCCGCGACGGGTACCTCGCCGTCATCGAGGCCCAGGGCAGCGGAGGACGCCGCTACTACAAGGCCTACACGGCCGACCGTCTGGACGGCGCCTGGCGGCCGCTTGCCGACACCCAGGAGGAGCCGTTCGCGGGCGAGGCGAACGTCCGCCAGGGCGATCCGCCGTGGGCCGACAACATCAGCCACGGCGAACTCCTGCGCGCCGGGTTCGACGAGACCCTCACGGTTGACCCGGCGAACCTGCGATTCCTTATCCAGGGCGTCACGCAAGGCGCCAAGGCGGGCAAGGCGTACGGCGAGATTCCGTGGCGGCTGGGTCTGCTGGAGCCGAGGCTCAATGGTGGGTGAAGTACCAGAACTCCAGGATGATCAGCAGGAACCAGCCGATCTGGAGGACGAAGAAGGCCAGGATCTGGTACCATTCGGCGCGGTGCTTGGCCGAGACGCTGAAGTTCTCGGCGATCATCGAGTGGATGTCTTCGACGGATTCGAGTTTGCCCCTGAGCACGTTTCGCCAGGCTTCGATGCGGAACTTGCGGGCGGTCAGGTCGAACAGGCGGGCGCTGTACCAGTCGCCGATGAGCCGGATCTGCCGGTCCAACTGCTGGAGTGCCGAGATCGACGAGGTCCGGATGCGGATCGTTTCGCGCAGGCCGCTCGCCAGTTCGCTGCGCCGGAACGGCCTGCCGTCGGCCGTTTTCTGGGCCAGTTCCCCAAGCCGCGTCAGACGCTCGTCCAACTGCCGGTCGAGAATCCGATGCCTCAGCAGTTGCAGGTTCGCCAGAACCAGCAACTCGATGTCCTCGTCGAAGTCCCCGAGGTCGTCGAACAGGAACGCCCCGTTCCAGTCGACGACCGCCATGTCGTTCATGCCGTACTTGATATGGGCCTGGAGCGTGTGCTCGATCTCCTTCGGGTCGAGGTCGAGGCCCTCTGACTTCAGCAGCGATGCCATGACGGCGGCGTGATCGAGAAACTGTTCCGGCGGACCCTCGTAACCCGAGACGGCGAAGACCGAGTACTCTTCGCTGAACAGCGGCTCTCCGCCGCGCGCCTCCAGCAGCCGGTATGCCTCCCGATACAGCATCTCCGTGAGCGCAAGCACCTTCTGATCGAACAGCGTCTCGACGTCCAGACTCGCTTCCAGCAGGAGAACGTCAGGCGGGTAGCCGCGCAACTGGAACACCACCGGCCGGCCGTCGATCAGCACACGCTCTTCGCCGACTCGCACTTGCGCGGGAGCGGCCGCCTGCGAATAGACCGGCTTGCTCTTGCCGGCACGCGCCGGGAACAGTTCGCCGCGGACCTCGTGGGGCACCTCTCCCAAGACGAGCGCAATAAGTTGGTGACGCATGGACCACCTCGTGAGGTATAATAACGCGTGGTCTCGCCGCATGCCAGAGATTCCATGCGGCACCGCCAGACCGGCGCTTCCGCCGAAACGCGCCGCAGGCACGTGAACACCGGACAGACGATGAGCCGCACGACCCAAACGCCGTCGCTTCGGACACGCCCGGGGCGTGCAGGGGAACGCCGGGCCGTCCCGCGCCTGTGGGTCGTATGGCTCTTCGCGCTTCTTGTCGCTGCCTGCGGGGTGCGGGAGCAGGCCCCGTGCGGCGAGATGCCGTGGGTGCGCGTTGCGAAGGACGGCCGCTCGTTCGTGCTGGAACCGGCCGGCAAGACGTTCGTGCCGTGGGGCTTCAACTACGACCACGACGATGGCGGCCGTCTCATCGAGGACTACTGGGACGGCGAGTGGCAGACGATCGAGGAAGACTTCCTCGAGATGAGGCAGTTGGGGGCCAACGTGGTCCGGGTCCACCTGCAACTCGGCCGGTTCATGGAGGCCCCCGACCGTGCCAATGCGTGTGCCCTCGATCGGCTGGGGCGTCTCGTCGCCCTGGCCGAGCGGGTGAACCTGTATCTCGACCTGACCGGCCTGGGCTGCTACCACAAGCAGGATGTTCCCCCCTGGTACGATCCCCTGACCGAGAGCCAGCGCTGGGAGGTCCAGGCGCGGTTCTGGGAAGCGGTGTCTGCACGGTGCGCGGCGAGCCCCGCCGTCTTCTGCT